>Ga0209417_1002116_pt1 | contig 32486 bp, 30 predicted proteins | sample RifGroF2_FD_184002 | JGI IMG/M metagenome (GOLD analysis project Ga0209417, IMG submission 184002) | Groundwater microbial communities from Rifle, Colorado, USA - Groundwater F2 (SPAdes) (version 2) | ecosystem: Environmental > Aquatic > Deep subsurface > Groundwater | place: Rifle, Colorado... | reverse complement strand
TCTAAATGAAGGCGAACAATTTTTTGTTTGAATTCCTTTTCGTATTGTTGCATTTTTCTTTCCTCTTTCCTTTATAGTTATTATACTATATTAGGTCAAGGTGTTACAACTTTATTATACCATGACAGATCGTGCTAAATCAGCAACTACAGATCAACGACCGGAATTTTTACGAATGATAAAAGATTCAGCTTCAAATAAATTTCATGTTGTATTAGTTCATAAATTGGATCGGTTTTCGAGAAACAGACAAGATAGTATAGGTTATCGAATGGAGTTAAAAAGACACAATGTTTCTTTAATAAGTGTTTTAGAAAATATAGATGAAGATAGTCCGAAAAGTATTATTCTTGAATCTGTGCTTGAAGCAATGGCAGAATACTATTCTAAAAATCTTGCAAGAGAAGTGCAAAAAGGCAAGATGGAGAATGCTTATAAAGGCATTCATACAGGCGGTACTCCGCCGTTAGGATATGATGTTGATCCAAATACAAGAAAACTTATCATCAATGAGTATGAGGCTGAAGCAGTCAGAATTATATTCAAAAGAACACTTGAATGTTATGGTTATAGTGAGATTATAGACGAATTAAATCATATTGGTTATAAAACTAAAAGAGGACTACCATTCACTAAAACATCAATATTTAGTATTCTATTGAATGAGAAATACACAGGTGTATATATTTATAATCGCTCTGCTCCTAAGGATGTTGATGGTAAAAGAAACGGTCATAAATATAAAGATCCTGAAGATATTGTCCGTATTGAAGGTGCTGTACCTGTTATTATATCTGTTGATGATTATAAAATGGTACAGAAAAAATTGAAAAACCGTAAGAAAACACAGAAAAGCAGTAGAGCAAAGGAAGTATATCTACTGCGTACTAAAATGGTTTGTGGTGTTTGTGGTGGTGCTTATATTGGAACAAATCGAAATAGAGGTGATAAGACTAAATGTGTCGCTTACATTTGTAATAAACGATATAGGAATCACAGCATAGACTGTCAAAACAAAGACTTGAGCCGTAACTATATAGAAAGTTCTGTTTTGGGTAAATTATCTGAATATGTTTTCAATGATAAATTCATACCTTTTATAACTGAGGAATACAACCGTTTTCTTAAAGAGAGAAGTAAAGGCTATATGAGTAAGATGAAAATGTATAAAAACAACTTAAACGATGTTTCAAAAAACATTGATAGTTTAGTTAATCTATTAATGCAAACTCAATCTCAAGCTCTATTCGAAAAGTTAAAAGGATATGAAAAAGAAAAAGTGCAGATTGAGAGTAAAATTGAAGCTCTGCAAAACGAGAACAAAATAACTACTGTTACTGAGGATGATATTAAAATCGTATTTGAAAAAATACGAGAACAATTATCTTCAGGAGAGCTAAAGAATTTACAACAAGTTATTGATATGTATATATCAAAGATAATAGTATATCCCGATCATGTAATGGTTAATTTTAATTTCTTTCCCAGTATCAACTTAGAACTTGATGAAGATACAATAAAAGAAAACCACCCTTCATGTGAATGTGGATCAGACATTCACGGGCAGTTTTCTTCTGATAAATCAACGTGTGTTGATGATGGTGGAGGCTGATAACTTTAATACAGGGTGCATTTTGGCAGAGGAAAAGTTCTGCGCAGGTATGAATCGTTCTACGCAGTATGCAATCAAAAACTAATATTATAGAAAAAAAGCAAAAATAGACTTTACTTTTTATCGATTTAGAGTGATTACTATAAGCAAACGCAGCAAGGAGGGTTTGCTTATAAACAAGAAAGATGCCAAAAAAGAAATTGATTACCAACTTATTAAGCTGTTGCTTCTGAATCTGAAAAGGGCAGGACTTATTACTGCTGAAGAAGCCGAATTAGCTCGTAAAAGAGCACAAAAACAAATAAAGCCACTCATTGGCTCTTTGGATTGATGCAATGAAGACAATACGAAAGATTACTACATATCCGAAAACACTTGATATACACAAAATACTCCCGACTTACCGTAAAGTTGCAATATATGCCAGAGTATCCACGTCAAGCAATGAGCAGTTGAATAGTGTAGAAGCTCAAAAGGATTACTACACGAAACTGGTAGCTGCCCAATCTGAATGGGAATTTTGTGGTCTTTATTCTGATGAAGGCATAAGCGGAACGTCACATAAAAATCGTGATGGCTTCAATAAGATGATGGCAGATGCAGAATTACATAAATTCAATTTAATTATTACAAAGTCCATATCCCGCTTTGCACGAAATACGGTAGATTCTTTAACATACATACGTAGGTTAAAAGAAATTGGGACCGAGGTTTACTTTGAAAAAGAGGATTTGTGGACATTTGACTCAAAGAGTGAGTTTATGCTTACTCTGCTTTCGAGTATGGCACAGGACGAAAGCCAATCCATATCGGAGAATGTAGCTTGGGGCATACAAAAGAAATTTGCAGACGGAAAATACTCTGTTCCATTCAAAAATTTTCTTGGCTACGACCGTGGCATCAACGGAGGGTTTGTGGTAAATGAGATGCAAGCAGACATAATTCGGCTCATTTTCAAACTATTCCTTGAAGGGAAGTCCATGATTGCCATCGTCCATTATCTTGATAACGCAGAGATTGCAACGCCGTCTGGTAAGAACAAATGGAGTCAAACTGTCGTAATAAGCATTCTTATAAACGAAAAATACAAAGGTGACGCGCTTCTACAAAAACGCTATGTTGTTGATTTCCTCACCAAGAAGGAAAAAGTCAATGTGGGAGAGCTCCCAAAATATTATGTGACAGATGGTCACGATGCCATCATACCAAGAGCAACTTTTGATTATACGCAGGAACTGCTCCAAAAAAGACGGAGTGAATATGGACTTCGCTATAGTTGCTCCTCTGTACTATCATCAAAAATAATATGCGGTGATTGTGGCGGTTTGTACGGGTTGAAATCGGCGCACTCCGGAACGCAAAGAAGATTTTACTGGTACTGCAACAACCGATATGGCGGTAAAATATCTTCACGATACAGAACAATATCCTATTAAGAAACTTTGTCGATTAATACATTTGAATCGTTCCGCTTACTACAAATGGTTAAAGAGAGCACCAATCCAAAGTCAGTTGTTGAATGAACAGATTGTTGAATGGATTAAGGAGCTTTACGAGGAACAGGATGGTATTCTCGGATATCGTCAGATGACAATTGCACTGAACCGTGGGCATAATGTACAATACAATCACAAACGGATATATCGTCTTATGAATATTCTTCATCTTAAATCCGTATGCCGAAAAAAGCGATACACATATATTCGGTCAACGCCAGAGGTAACCGCAGAAAATATTCTGAACCGAGAATTTCATGCAGACAGACCGAATGAAAAATGGCTGACAGATGTTACAGAATTCAAATATTATGTCGGAGTTGAAGTAAAAAAGCTGTATTTGAGCGCGATCCTTGACCTGTATGATAGACGAATCGTTGCATACAGGATAGGCTCAAGCAACAACAATCAGCTTGCTTTTGATACATTTGATGATGCGGTTGCTGCCAATCCGGACGCACATCCGCTGTTTCACAGTGACCGTGGCTACCAGTACACAAGTAAAACATTTCATTCAAAACTTGAAGCAGCAAAAATGCGGCAGAGTATGTCACGAGTCGGACATTATATAGACAACGGTCCTATGGAAGGTTATTGGGGTATTCTGAAATCCGAAATGTACTATCTGCGTAAATTCACTTCCGTAGAGGAGTTGACAACCGCCATCGAAAATTATATTTCTTTCTATAATACACGCCGTTACCAAAAACGATTGCGTTGTATGACACCCATGGAACTTCATTGCGCAGCGTAAAAAAATTCTCCCTGCTGCACAGCAGGGAGAATTGATACAGTATTTTTGTTTTTTCGTCTGTCTACTTGACAGGGAGCATATCATTAAACTTTGTGGTCTTCCTTTATATATTTTACAGTTTTCAACCTGCGACCTTTCGTCTATACCTTTATCTCCGCTCCGCTTTTGAAACGAAACATGATCTTGCTGTCCGCTATCACTGTTGCTGTGTCGAGGAGTTTAATCCAGATTCTCTCATGCTCAAAAAGTTGACTGTAAAGCGTTTTTAGCAAAGGACACGAGTTTGATACAAAATGCACACGGTACCGACCTTTCGTTAAAAGGTGCACACGGTCACTTGGGCGTTTCTCTGTTCCCTCCCGGTAGCCAGCATTCATCGTAATGCGATACTATCACGTATGCTTATTATGAATGCGCCTTAAGTCCCGCTCTTTCGTCATCTGTTCTCCACCCAAATATCAACAATTTCCGCGTCGGTAATGCGTTCCATGAAGGTCCGGATTGCCTCGCTCATATTGTCAGCCATCGCGGTCTGGTTCGAATGGAACAATGGACAGGATCACGGTTTGGTGAATATCCTGTTCATCGCTTTCAATAACGGATACATGGAATTTGTTGCGAAGCTTTTCACACAGGCTTTTCACAATCATTCTCTTTTCTTTCAGGCTGTGCACACCCAAGGGGCATACAGCTTCACCGTCATGACGTTTACATTCATTCCACCACCTCGGACATTCCGCTCCGACTGCATGGTTTGCGCCGACGCATTCATACAAATTTCCCTGCTGCATCAATTATTTCAAGATCGGTATAATTTTTTACTTCGTTCTGTTCGATAATATCAATGATTTTTTTTCAAATAAAATTGTCATGCCATCAAGTATCTGGCTCAGCAGTATAATGCGGCCGTTAATAATACATTTCAAATTTTACTATCTTATATTTTAATTATCGATTTTTAAATACTTTTCAATATAATACCTGATAGCGCCTATGCTTTCACCATTAACACCTTTTTGGGGATATGATATATGTATATCATTCATTAATTGACGTAATCCAACAACTTTGCTTTTAGCAATAACCGTTTCTAAAAATTTATTACCTAAAGTTTCTATTCCACCACCTATTATTATGTTCTTAATTGTAAAAATAGAAACCATATTACTAATCCCAAATGCAAGTTGCTCTGCTGCTTTTTTTATTATTTCACATACAAGTTCGTCATTGTTCTCATATGCTAAACGTAATTCATTCAAGCTTAATGCATTTATATTATAATTAACTAGGCGAATTACTTCGCTGTCACGACCATTTTTTATTTCATTTTTTACTTCATTAATTAAAATATTAATATTTATATAGCGTTCAAGGCATCCACGACTTCCACATTGACATTGTACACCATTATAATTAATTGTTATGTGCCCTATTTCTGATGTAATTAAATCAGTAACCAATTCTCCATTATATATTATTCCTGCGCCAATACCAATGTTAATATTAATAAAAATCAAATCATCCTGTTTATTATCTTTTAATGAAGTATTATTAAAGTTTCGTTCAGCGTACGCATAAAATAATGAATCATTACCAAATAATAATGGTTTATTATCATAATATTTCTGTAATTTTTCAAGTACATCATAAGAAATTTGAGCACGCATAGGAATCGAAACAAAAAATTTACTGCCTTCGCATATATTTCCAGGGAATGAAATAATAAGTGCATTCATTTTAGATTTTACGAATATTTTTGAACGTTTATCTAAAATATCAATGATCGAATCTACCACGATATTAGTTGGTATTAATTTGGGTGGAGTAACAATGTTTTCATCATAATTTATTCCATCAGTAAAATCAGATATATATGGTACGAAAAATGTTTCAAGTTCATTAAAGCTTAAATCATATAAAGTGAATTTAAATCCTGAACGTTTAAATATTATGACAGGAATATTTATAACACTATTATTCACTTTAAGAGTAACAGGAGGACGTCCTACATTATAATTTTTGCCTTCAATATATTCATTAAGGAGACCCATTTTTATTTCCTCGTCAACTAGTGAAGAAACAGCTGGCGCACTAATTCTTAATGTTTTTGCAAGTGTTGCTCTTGTCGCTGTACCATTTTTTAATATATAAAGGAAAATATCTTTTAAATGCTTATCTTTAGTATCTTGTTGAATAACATATTTTGTTCTTTTTTCTTTTAAAAAACAATTGTCTGTAAGGTATAAAATATTAAGCGCCCCTATCATTTTTTCTTTTTTTGATATGAATTATAATAAAAATAATTAATGTTATTACTATCAAGATAAATGTAATTACATTCTCATTATTTTTTGGTTTTTTAATTAATGACCTTGACAACTCATCTGACTTTGATATTATTATACTTTCTACATTTTTCGTTTGGTTATCTATTTGAGAAGTATTATCAATATTATAATTTAAATCATATAATGATGTATCAGTGTTTGTTTTTAAAATTAATATGTTATCAATAGCTCCAATAAATCCTTTTCCTATTTGTTCAACAGGTAATACAAATGTCGTTGAGTTACTCTCATTTGAATACTTTTGATTATTAGCAATAAATTTATATTTATTATTTGCAATTAATATAGTATCTTTACTATCACAGGTTAATTTTATATTATACCATTGACCAACTGGTAACGAAAAATCATATATAAATGTATATATACCTCTTCGAAATCCTATTTTACGGGTATTGTCAATGTTTAAATAAAGTGTACCATCTTTCCCATCAAATAATGTTGTATCCGGAGCTGGAATTCCATTTAAATACAAGTCGAATGAAATAGTATAAGGGAAGCCTACGCTATCAAACGGTAAGGATATATATCCGTTACCGTTAAACTTTAAATAGGTATTATCATTTTGTGATTCTAATTCAGTATTGATTAAATTTATATTATAAGCATTTTCAGAATTATCTGTTATGCAGTTCTCAAAATTAACATCGATAATAATATCATTTTTTGAATCGATTAACCGAGAAGGATTTACTAATGGTACCTTTTTACTAAGCACTTCGATTTTTTTAGTAAAATCATCTGCAGTTTGATCACTTCGTTTTTCACCATACCAAGTTTTTTCGCTAATTAACATTACACCATCTTTAAAACGATTAAAAATATCAAAAATAGAGAAACCACTGTTTGTGGTATATAAATCATTCCACAAACAAAACATTGCGCCAGCAAATTGTGGGTGGCCGAGTAATTCTTTGGAAGCCCCGTCGTATGAATAGTAATTTGCTTCCCAATGATTATATAAATATTTTATATCCATATAATCTGCATAACCGAAAGGCCCACCCGGGACAATGTAAAGTAATTGAATAGCATTAATGATATCATACCCATAATCCATTAAAGTCTGTGAATCCTGCATTAATGGAACAGCGTACGATGCCTGAGCATAACCTTTTACAGTAGTGTTACCATCATAACTATCATCTCCACCAAATAATGCCCACAATCTTGGAGTAAATTCTTTGCTTCTGATATATTTGAGTAATTCTGCAATATACACTCTCATATATTCACCATATTCTCTTGGAAATTCATCTGTTCCAATATCAACATAATGTGAAGCAAAAACAGGATCATCTCCATCAAGATATTCATCAAGTAATTGCTTTATAGAAGCGAGAGTTTGGGGAGATGTAATATCAAGATAACTCCAACTTAATATTGGAATTTCAGGCATGATTCGTTGAAAACTAGTCGCATGTGCTGGTGTATCTATTTCAGTAACAATATTTATCCCTAATGTTAATGCTATTTTTTGAAATTCACGATATTCATCTTTCGTATAATATCCATCATCAGCAGCTAATCCTTTAAAATTGTTCTCCAGTCTGAATGCTTCATAACCATTGCCACCCCAATCATTGATATGTAAATGTAAATCGTTGATTTTATACCATGCACAATATTTTGTTATTTCTGAAAGATAATCCATATTGATCCAAGCCCGTGCAACATCTAAATGTGCACTGCGAACTATATATTTAGGATAATCTCTCGCAATTCCACATGGTAACGCGCATTTACTTTCGCTTTGATATGCAATCTGAATAAGGCTTATTCCACCATAACTAATACCATTTAATGAATAAGCATTAACAGAAACATATTTCCCTACTTCAAGATAATATCCTTCGTTCCCCAACTCAGGGTTTTTGTCTGTAAGAGATAAATATATATCATTATCATTAGGTTCATCAATAATTATTTTCAAGTTAAGTCCGAGCATATCTTTAATATTATCATGTAGTATTTTTGCTTTATCAATCAATTTATAACTATTCACAACAATTCGACTTGTTTCTGCTAAAGAAATTTTGCCTTGTGTACCTTTCCATTCACGGAGTGATGGAAGAACAATTGGCTCTGTATTATCTTCAACATTTTTAATGTACTGCCCTTTAATTAAAATATTAACATTGAAGTTACCAACAATATATTCATCAGGATCAATAATGGAAACAGCTTTATAGATTAAATTTACTACAGTATCAATAAGCGGAGTATGTATATTGCCCTCTAAATCCACAGTTTGTAAATTATCGGAGCCAAATAGTTTAATTTTGTACCCGCTTAGTGGGCTTTCTGGCATTACCAATTTGTCTCCCTCTGCTGATATAGTAGGGGGAGTCTTTTCTAAATCACCTAAGCTCGGTGAAGCAGCGCTAACGCTGCTCACCGGGAATATTAATATTAATAGGTTTATTAAAATAAAAATAGATATTATTCTAGCTTTTTTCATTTTTATTTTTATATATTACAACAATAGAACTTAATAATAAAGTAATTATTATAGACGAATATATAATAATATTATCGCCTGTAGTAGGAGTTATTGCGTCACTTATATCTGAAATAACATTCTCACTGGTAGTGGAAGTAGTAGATTCTATAGCTACCGATGAGTCTGAAGCTTGATATACAGTAACTTCATCAATACATGTCCACGAAACAGGGCTGTTTATCGCTAACTTTATATATCTTGCTGTAACACCTTCAGAAAGTGTTATTGATATAGGAGTAATAACTACATCATTGTTATCAATATCAGTATAATTATTGGTATTAATACTTGTCCAAGTTATATTATCTTCAGATACATATATAGTGAAATCTTGGGGACCATTCAAACCAGCTGCTTTCCACACATAAATATTATAATCAAACTGTACAAGATTGTCAATGCTTTTTTCTAAGTCTATAACAATTTCTGCTGGCTCGCCCTGGTATGCAGTCCAAGATGAACCATTTGTATCATCTCCTACAACACCATCTGTCATCTCACTACCTGAGTCTCCGTAAGTTGCATCAGCCTCAATACTTGGAGTACCTGTTGATATGTATGTTTTCCCGATTGAAACAGCTACCTTATCAACAATATCTTCTGTTGCTTCCGCTCCGATTCCTATTGTTATTAAACAAATAGATAACAATATAATAAATAATGTGTTCGCAAATTTTTTCATATTAATCTCCATTCTACCGCTTACGCGTCAGCACAAATAGTAATGAAAGAGTGCTGACAAGCGAATTTTATTATATATAATTATTACTGAGAAGGAAGGTACACTACAACGCATGGTAGGAGGAGTCGTAGATGCACTTTCTCGCAAAAAACAGTATTTCAATCAGTGTTGGAATCATCTGTTCAAGCACAAATAAGTGTTGCTTTTAAGCACGTACACTAAGAATTGTTTTAGCACCTGTTAAATTGTGCGATGATTCAGTCACTACCTTCTTACTCACATTTTTTTAAAGGAAGAAAACAATTGAAAGTTGTTTATCAAGTATGCTGTGATGTGGATGTCCATAAAACCTTTTTAGTGGGAACTATTATTTCTACTACGGATGGTGTTCAACCCTGCTACCAAAAGAAACGCTTTTCGACTTACAACAGTGACCTTCGCAACTTCGCAGATTGGCTTCATATGAATACCTGTCTTGATGTTTGTATGGAATCTACTGGAATGTATTGGGTGCCTGTATTCAACATTCTTGAGGAACGCGGCCTCCGTGTGACAATTGCCAACCCTAAATGGGTCAAAGCTGTAAAAGGCAACAAGGACGATACCAAGGATTCTAAATGGATTGGCGACCTGTTCCGTTTGGGACTTGTTCCCGGCAGCTTTATTCCATCAAAAGAAATTCGCATTCTTCGGGAGTTTACACGCTACCGTTACAAGTTGGTTTCTATGAAAAGCAGTGAGAAAAACCGATTTCAAAACACCCTTACCCAATTATTGCTATTGCCCGAATGATTCTCACTGCAATTTACCAAATGATTTTTACCGGAGAGGTTTGGAATCCGTCCGACCTTTACAAGGTTGATCTGCCGGAAATGCTCAAGGAAAAGCAATTGTCTATAGCTGTGAAGCAAGCTACAAGATTCCTTGAAAAGCAAGGTTTGACTGTCGCTTAGATTCCACTTCTGATTTTTCTTTTAACTCTGCAAAATTTTCTTAATTGCAGGGCTATTTTCTTATGCCTTTTTTATGGTGATGTTTGTTGCTTCTTTCAAGCTAATACTCCTTTTTTATTTTCATTATTAAAATAATAATGTTCAAGAATAAAATGCTGCTATTGTATCGCTTACTCCTTTATCCATAGCAGCTTTAAGTGATTCATAAGTTGATGCAAAAGTATTTACGCCACTATCAGCTATTTGATTCATAAACCAAAATACACCATTTGGATCAAACATATCATTCCCACCCCAGTTATATATCATAGACAGATCATAAACTCTGTTGGCAAATATGATATCAAGCATTTCTTTGGATTCTGCATCTTGAATTTGTCTCAATTTTAAAAGTACATCATAATAGCTCTTCTCAACAGTGTCGACAGATGCAGCACTCATTGCTTCAATAACATATGCTGCTTTTGCCGGTTCTTTATTTGAAATCGGAATACATACGGGTGTAACATAGAAAAGGCTAACAGGAGAAAAATAATTTGTTTGTTGTTCATCAAATTTGGGGTAAGGAAGAATACCAAAGTTTACTTCATATTCGCCAAGTGGAGTTAAATCAGAAAGGTTCATTGTTTTAAAAAGTGCACGTTTTTCTACAAATGCGATATTTGCAGCTTCATAACATGTAGAATAGCCTGCTGCTATAGCATCACTATGAAACCCTTCTATTTTAATTGTTGCTGTAGAATCAGTATACACTTCAAATATTTTATTAAATACTTCAACACCACGTTTCGTATAAACTGAAATCAAAGGTAAATCGTATTTATCTTTTGATGTAAGTTTTTCGCCTGCTGCAAGGTAATAAACACTTGCACAGCTTGTATTCATAAATAGTCCCCATGTATCTTTATAGTTCATTACACCGTTGCCATCACTGTCATCTGTAACTTGTTTAGCAAGTTCAATCATTTTATCTATCGTCCACTTTCCTTCTTTTACAAGTATATATGGATTCTCAAGATTTTTTTCTTCAACAACATCCTTGTTAAAGATATATGTGAGTGTTAATGACTTGTCTGAATAGGTCATTGCACCAACAGTAAAATATAACTTGCCACCGATAGATAAACCTTCATTAGCGTTTTGATCCCAATATGGTGCTGATAGATTAAGTTCCGGTATCTCATTAAGATCATATAAGTTTTGATCAAGTGCCATGGTTGCAGCTGCAGGCATATATGGCATGACGATGTCATACTCATCTAAACCACTATTTATACTATTTCTAAGCATATCAAGGCATGTAATTGTAGTGTCACCATAATATGATTTAATAACAACTCCCAACTTCTCCTGGACTATATTGTTTCTTTGATAAACTGAATCATTAATCAGGGTACTATCAAGTTCTTCGGCGTAGATCGCCTTACATGTTCCATCATTTTCACAAAGAAATATAATTTCTTCTTCGTTATAATTAACATCAGGCAGGAAAGAAAGCGAATCACTGGCTTCACTGGATGTTGAATTATTATTTTCAGATTCTGTGTCTTTATCTACACAAGCTGTTGTTAGAAAAAATAAAATAGAAAAAATTAATACCCCTGCGAATAGATTTGATTTTTTTTTCATTTGATTAAACTCCTTTATTTTAAATATAATTTAATGTAGAAACCATTTCTTCCATGAAAATTTATCAATGCTATGTATTTGTTTAAATTGATCTGTTGTTAATATTATCAATAATAGTTTTACTAAGTATATTTATATATACCAATTTGTGATTCATTGCCAGCAATATCATATGCTATCGCTTTAAATATTATTTTAGAGCCATCTTTTAAATTATCGAGACTTAAAAAATAACTGACTTTATACTCTGTGAATGATAAAAGTCGAGTTGTATTGTTAAATACTTTAATAAGTTCATCATTCATATAAAGTTCAATCTTATCAATACAATATGTTTGCTGATAAGAATTGATTATAACAGATATTGCATTTTGACCATTTATTTTCGTTGTACTTATTTTTGGCATGTCCGGGGCAATCGTTTTTGCTACATTTCCTGTTTCATAATAATCTTTATATAAAAAGTGAATTGAGGGAATTGCACCGGTTATAGGTGCATAATATTTTGTATAACTATATGCGACTATTATATCTGAATATTTTTTTGCAATTTTTAATTTATTAACATAGCAGTCCAGCGCTGTACCCTTACCACTACTATAATTAAAAGTCTCACAGCCAGTCCAAAATGATAACTCAGACTTCGCTTTTATAATCTCAGCTATTTTTTTATAATAATAATCAAGACTATCAATACGCATTGTCCCAGTTCCAAGAGCATCAATACAACAATAAATATCTCCATTACTGAATTTTACTGACTGTAGAATAGTGTTAAATACCTCAGCAGTTTTTGTTGCTGGGAAATTGTTTTCGAGCAATGTAGAAAAGAGTACAGGTATCGTTGAGTCTACCTTATGTAACGCTTCCATATACAGGTTTAACAGTTCGGCACTATGCTCCGGTTGATAAACAATATATGAATTTGACATAATCCAAGGTATATACCATCCATAAAATGCGTTTGGATATTTTGCTTTATAAAGTGAAGTAAGTTCAGTTGCCATTTTAGCAGCAATTTCTGATTGAGTACTGTTCCATATACTGTTTGACGCATGTATGATTGACCATTCAGGAGCATTATTAAGCCCAATAAACACTTTTATATTTAACTTTTCAGCAGTATAGAGTAAATTTTCAACTACATCTTTATTTGATATAAAATCACTTCGCTTGTTAGATTCAGCCATTATGGATGGATAATATATATTGCTAAAATTACCATATGGTGTTGTTGCTGTTTCTGATAAGATTATTGTATCAATCCCTACATCAATTAAATTTAGAATATAAGTTTCCATCTTATCGCGGGAAAAATTAGTAATACTTTCACTACTGAGTGTAGTTACTGAAACAATCGCAAAATCCTTTTTTTTCACATCTGATATAATATTGTTGCTTTGCTCTATTGATAAATCATTACTAATTATTTTATCAAAAATACCGCAACTGTAAAAAAATATAAAACATATTATTAATATAATAAAAATTAGCATATACTTTTTATTATTTAAATACTTATAATTTTGATATAACATAATTGTTGATATCCTCATTAATTTATTTTTGTATATTCTGTCTTTCCTATTTGAGATTTATTTTTATTCAAATCATAAGCAATCGCTGTGATTTGTATGGATTCGTTTTTCTCAATGTCACTTAAATTTATATATGAACTTAATTTTATTTCAGAATTACTTTCAATATGATCATTTGTTATAGTATCTATTAACTTATCATTAATAAAAATTTCTACTGCTTTTATGCCATATGTATTTTGCATTATTGTCATAGAAACAGCAATAGCATCACGACCATTAATAATATTAATAGCTATCTCAGGTGTACTAGGACAATCAATAATAGGTAAATTCCCCGTCAAATAATATTTTTTATATATCTCGTGATAAATACTGGTTGAAGCGAAATCAGGTGAATAATAATGTGAATATGAAAAAGTAACATATCCTGTAACATATTTAGATGCAATTTTTAATTGCGCAACAAATCGATCAATTGAAGCAGCAGACCAAGTAGCTTGAATGAAATTTTCATTATTTGCCCAGAATTGAAGCCCAACTTCATTCTTTATTGCATCGTTTATTGCTGAAAAATATTTATCTAATTTATCTATACTCATATATCCAGCACCGATAGAATCTTGACTACAATATATATCACCATTTCTAAAATTTGCAACTTCAAGCATTTCTTTTAGTTTGTTTCCTGTTTGTTCTGCACTTCCATCAACTTCACAAATGAACGGAGAAAGCATCATCGGCATAGAACTGTCGATCTTTGTTAATCCATTGAGATATAGATTAAGCAATTCGCCATTAGCTTGTGGCCATTTAATTATGTTTCCATTTGACATTTCCCAAACATAATACCAACCATGTAAAGCATTTGGATATTTTATTTTATACAAATCATAAATTTCTTGAGCTATAATAAGCCCTGTTTCTGCTTGCTTTTCATTCCATGCCTTATTAGTGGGACCAAAATTCCACCATTCATCTGCATTGTTTAATCCAATAAAGACCTTCATACCAAGTTTTTCTGCAGCACTTAATAAGTTTTCGATCATTGCAATATTACTTGCAGTAAAATTATCAGTATGATTTGTTTTAGAATTTTCTGATGGATAGTACACATCTTGGAATATTCCGTTAGGTGTAATTGCTGACCACTGAAGAATAATTGTATCAATACCAACTTCTTTAAGTGTGCTGAGATGTATTGCTATACGGTCTTGACTCAAATTCATTAAAGCAAATGGCTGAATGAAACTGCCTGTTACATAAGGATAATCGCCGCTTGGTTTGGAAGTCATACTTTCAGCCGATTCAATATGAGAAACAATCATAAAATCAGAATTATTATTTTTATTAGTAATAATTGAACATGCATTAAATATTAATAATATTGATATTAATAAAAATGGAATTAACATTTTAAATAATTTTTTTGTTACAACAAACACTTTACCACCTCAAATTCTGTTATTTTATAAAATCAATTATTGCTTCTGTTAATTGATCAAGAATGCGTTGATATATTCTTTTATTCAAAAGATATTTTACAAGTTGATTTTTAATTTTATTAATTTTTATATAAATATAATCTTCTTTATCCATAATTAATAACTTTTCTTCTGCTTGTTTAATAAGATTATAATAATATTCATAAACGAATCCATAAACTTCAAATTCTTCGATTCCACCACTGTAGAAATCTTTGAGTGATTCAACATACCACATACTTATCTGCTCATATTTTATATATCTTGCTTTTGATAAAGGTATATCGATTATATCAGTAGTTTCTACTCCTTGGAGCCCATCAGCAAGATGGTATATTTCATGCCAATCTTCTTCTTCACCGGTCAATGAAATATAAATTTTATATTCAGGTATATGCTCTGAAAATGTTATTATAAATTTATTAATATCTCTTATTTGATCAAGATCAAGTCTCAACCATTGATTATGCCCTTTGGAAAATTGAAGTTGATTATCACGGTTTACAACTCCATCAACAGCCTTTTCTGCAGTAAATCTTCCGTCATTAGTAAGATAACTTGATGCTTCTGCTTTACAAAAAAGTGCATAATTTTGATTTGCCAATAAATTATCATATGACATATATTTATTTAATATTTTTAATTTAATTAATTCAATATTTAGTCCAACCCCGATTTTTTCAACAGGTAAAACAAATGTTGATGAGTCTTCTCTGGTATGTGGTAATTGATTTATAGCATCATATACATAAGCATCATTTATTATTAGTTTTATTTCACGTTGGCTGCAACTCAGCTTAAAATTAAAAATCTGACTTATTGGTAACTCACAATCAAAAATGAAGCAATATTTTTCTCGTTTAAATCCACACTTACTTGATCCATCTATATTAATAAAAAATTTGCCATCAATACTACTAAAAAGCAGAGCATTAATTCCTGGTTCAATATTTATTTTCATATCAATTGATATAGTATAAGGAAAGCCTATGCTATTAAATGGTAGTGAAATATATCCTGATTTATCGAGAATTATTGAATTCGGCATCTGCTTTGTATTTATTGCAGTTGCATCATATCCATTTTCAGATAGATCAGTAATTAATCCGTTTTTGCAATATGTAAAATTATATGAACAAATTAATTCTGTATTGGATTGAACACATCTTCCTGGATTAACACTTGGAGCACAATTCCAAAACTGTCTAACCTTTTGTACGAATTTGATTGATGATTGATCGTTCCTTTTTTCACCACTCCATGTTTTTTCGGATATTAAAACAATTCCTCCTTTTAATCTGTCAAATATATCAAATATTGAAAAACCACTGTTCATATTATATAAGTCATTCCATAAGCAGACCTTAGCACCGATAAATTGTGGATCGCCAAGTAAAGCTTTAATTTCGCCTTGTGAATCAAACCAATTTGCTTCCCATGATTTATATACACATTCATAATCAAGATAATCAGCAAAGTTCCAATTCCCACCAGGTACAATATATAACGGAAACATAATAGCATTAATAACATCAAATCCGTATTTTAAAAGGACTTCATAATCCTGCATACCGGGAGCAGCGTAACTTGCTCTAGCTTTACCGCAAACTGCTGTATCACCGTTATATCCGTCAATACCGCCAAATGATGCCCATAATTGTGCCCTTCCACCCTTTTCGTTTATATATCGTATCAATTCATCACAATAAACACGCATTTCTTTTGAATATTCACGAGGAAATTCATCAGTACCAATATCAAAAATGCGAGTTGTAAAAACAGGATCTTCACCGGTAATATATTCATCAATTAATTTTTTTGTAAATTCAAGTATTTCAGGCTTTCTAATATCTAAAAGAGTATCGTTTATCATTGGAAGCACTGGATTAATTTTTTTAAAGCACTTACTATGTGCAGGAGTATCAATTTCTGTTACAATTTCGATGTTATATTTTAATGCAAGTTTCTGATAAGCTCTGTATTCATCTTTTGTATAATAACCATCATCTGCAGCTAAGCCCTCGAAATCGCTCTCTAATCTGAATGCTTCATACCCATTACCACCCCAATCATTAATATGAAGATGCAAATTATTTAGCTTGAAATATGCCATATATTTTGTAATATCGACAAGATATTGTAATGGTATCCATGCTCTTGCGATATCCAGCATTATTGAACGAACACAATATTTTGGATAATCACGAGCAATACCTGAAGGCAAAGTGCGTTTGTCATCGCTTGTATACATAATTTGTAAAACTGTTATCCCACCATATAAAATACCTTTTACACTAGATGAACTAATAAATACTCTATTAGGAGTTATTTTAAGGTAATAACCTTCATCACCGAGTTCAAGATTATCATTATTTAAATCTAAACAAATATCCCCTTTCTTCGATTTTCGTTCTTCTACATTTATTTTTATATTTAAGAGTTTTATAAAAAATTCCGTTAACATACCAGCTTTTTCTTTTAATATTTTATTGTTTATAACTATTGTAGCAGAATTTTGAAGAACAAATGTTTCTTTGCCACCTTTCCATTCTCTCAAAGTCGGTAATACTTCTGGAGTTTCGTTATCTCCTTGTTCTTGTTTAAATCTTCCTTTAATTAATATTGCAGTATTAAAATTCGCTTTTATAAAAACATTTTCATTATTTATATCAACTACTTTATATATTATATTTACTATTGTATCTATTAATGGAAGATAAACATTACCATGAATATCAACTGTTTGAATATTATCTGTTCCATATATTTCTATATAATATCCTTCAAAGGGACTATTAGGCATTATTAAACGTTTTTTATTTTTTGATATTTTTGGTATAACATCTTTTAATATATCCAAATTTAAATTTTGTGTATTCATAACTAACTATTCTCTCCCTAATATTAATTTATTATTTGACTTTATTAAATATATAAAAATATATTTAACATTAATTGTTGTTTTATGGATTAGTTTTTTGTTAATAAGCCGTAGATTAGAAAGCAGAGGTGCTAGTTGATTTTCCCTTGACTTGACATAACTGTATCCGGCTCACAACGACAAATATTATGAACAAAAGTACCTTGTTTTGAAGGCTTTCGGCTTTTTCAATTTTTTCGAAGTACCTTTAAATGACCTTAAGATAATTTTCCTTTACTGCCATAAATAGATTGTTTATAAAACTGACTTTTACCACGATTATAATGTGAGATATTACCTCAGGCGACCATATTGATTCAAATAATAACTATTATCGTGTTTTCTATGATGTATTCACTTGCAATAGCCGAACGATGACATCCAATTTTCTTTCCAATTTCTCGTGTGTTGTAACCAATTTTGTGTAATGCTTCAATATCACACGTTCAAATATGTTAATATGGTGGTGATAAATAATAATATTATATTTAATCGAATGTTGTCTAATATATAAGTTATTTCATTATATAATATAAAATCTATTTAATTTATTATTTAGGTTAATTAAATATTTATAATTTTTAAAAGTTTATTTGAACTCAATTGCATTGTATAGTACATTTTCAGATTTGTCAATAGTTATATTGAATTTTTTAATTTTTTTAAAATTAATTGAAGAAAATTATATAATTGTGTATTAAATGTAATATTATGATTATATGAAAAATATTATTAATAACATCGTATCTTTTATAATTATGCAATGAGGTATATTTTATGATACTCGAATTCGAATACACATCCGAAGTCGGAGAAGGCTGTTCACCGCAAGCGGTACATATGATGGATAATTCCTTTACCATTATATATACTGATGATTCAGCATGGTCCAAAGGACGTTCAGTTGCTCCGTCATATGGATTGTATGATTCATTGGTATGGAAAGAGAAAAAGCGGTTGTCTCCGGATGACGGGGTGTCTTGCCCGAGCCTTAAGAAGGTATCTCATTACGGAGTATACGGGTTCTGGAGCGCAGAGAGCGAAACAAACGGTGGCAGTGACCACCGTTTTGTTATGTATATGTTACCAACAGATATATCCAGGACGTTTAATGAGGGTAATATTACTTATTCAAAAGACAGTCCGGTATCAAGCGCTTCATTCAGCTTTATTAATGAAAAAGGCATACTGCTCCGCAGGTATCGTTCACTTGTGTCACCCAATACAAAGCTTGAGTTGTTGTGGTATAATAAAGTTATAACACCTTGACCTAATGTAGAATAATAACTATAGAAGGAAAGAGGAAAGAAAAAATGCAACAATACGAAAAATAATTCAAAGAAAGAATAGTTCGACTTCACTTAGAAAAAGGATGAACAATCAAAAGTTTAGCCAGTGAATATGGGCTATGCCACGCAAGCAGATCAAATTGGGTAAGCCTTTACCGCGAAGAATGCCAATTAAACCCAAAAACAAAAGAAGAATATGATTTAATGGAAGAAAACTGCAAGCTCCGTAAACAACTTGATGAAGCTAAAAAGGAGAACGAATTCTTAAAAAAAGCAGCGGCGTTTTTCGCGAAGAAAATCGATTAGAGGTTTATCGATTTATTCAAGACAATCACAAACATTTCGGATTAAGGTGGCTTTTGAGAAGATTTAATAAGAACGGGAATTTTAATGTAAAGGTGGGGTTCTCAGATAAAAGAAGCGACGGCAAGAGTAACTCACTTATAGCCGGTGTCCTGGAGTATGGCAAGCATGGACAGCAACCAAAGCCGTTTATGCAGCCGGCAAAACGAACAAGCAGGAAACCATGTATAGAAGCTATGCAAAAAAAGCTTGAGGAGGAGGTCAAAAAGCTGTGAGCTTACTCGAAAGACTGAATACACTGCTTACACCAATACTGCCTGTTGAAACAGGTTTGTTTACAGGTAAAGCTCCTGATAGATATATTGTTATAACACCGCTTACAGATACACTTGAGTTGTACGCAGATAACAAACCTGAAAAGGAGATACAGGAAGCTCGGCTCTCCTTGTATGATAAAGGCAACTACATAAAGATAAGGAACCAGATAACACAGCTGCTGTTGACAGCAGATATAACAATAACAGACCGCAGGTATATAGGACATGAAGACGATACTGGGTACCACCATTATGCTATTGATGTCGCTACCTGCGAGGATATAACTTGAGGAGGATAAATAAATGGCACTGATAGGGCTCGACAAGCTTTTTTACGCTAAGATAACAGAGGACTCAAGCGGTGATGAAACCTATGATACTCCTGTAGCTCTTGCGAAAGCAATACAAGCGGATCTGTCTGTTGAACTGGCTGAAGCAACACTGTATGCAGATAACGCACCTGCTGAGGTTGTAAAGGAGTTCAAGAAAGGTACGCTCTCACTCGGTATAGCAGATATAGGAACAGCAGCAGCAAAGGACCTTACTGGTGCTGAGATAGATGTCAACGGGGTTGTTATCTCAGGAAGCGAGGACACAGGCTCACCCGTAGCTATAGGGTTCAGAGCACTGAAGTCGAACGGCAGGTACAGATACTTTTAGCTGTACAGGATTATATTCGGTGTCCCTGCAACAAACCTTCAGACAAAGGGTGACGCGATAAACTTCTCGACACCCACAATAGAAGGAACGGTTATGAGAAGGAACAAGCCTGACACCAACAACAAGCATCCATGGAAGTCAGAAGTGAACGAAGATGATACCGGTGTCCCTGCAAGTGTTATCACAGGCTGGTACACCCAAGTGTACGAGCCGACTTTTACAGTTAGTCCGTAATGGAGGATAAACATTTTATATGAATAACAACAACATATTACCAACGATCTCCGACAGAGGTTCAAAGATAATAATCGGTGGCCAGGAATATGAGCTTATACTTACGACGAGAGCTACAAAAGAGATATCCACCAGATATGGTGGTTTATCCAATCTTGGTGACAAGCTTATGAAGTCTGAGAATTTCGAGTTAGCACTGGACGAGATTATTTGGTTGATTACCCTACTTGCCAACCAGAGTATTCTTATACACAACCTACACAACCAGGATGACAAGCATGAGCTGCTTACCGAAGAGGTAGTTGAGTTACTCACCTCGCCGCTTGAGTTATCCGAATACAAAAACGCTATCACAGAATCGATGCTCAAAGGCACAAAACGAAACATCGAGAGCGAGAACAGCATCAAATCAAAAAACTCGTAAGGGCAGAGTCAAAATCTGCCCTTTCTGATTATGAACTATTTGCTCGGCTTATTTTTTATGGTGTATCACTACTCCATCGGTCTGAGCAAGAGGTCTGGCTGATGCCGCTGGGCCATCTGCTCGACCAATGGGAGGTATACAAGCAGTTCCATGGGATGGTGAAAGTGAAGCGAGAGTGGTATATTGATGAGATTTTGCCATATGATGCGTTGTAGGGTATGAACAGCTAATTATAATATATCAAGCGGTATTGAGTGAGGAGGATGCGTAATCACCTCTTCCTATATATAGCATTTTATAAATGATTTATAGTTTGGTATTCTGATTAACTCCCCACTGGTGCATAAAGCGGCAGATGAGGTCGTTCATATCGTATAATTTCATACTACTGGGGTTACCGTAACACCGCGCAAGTTCTGATATAGGTATTGTTTTATTAGCTTTCATTCCGGGCGTTAAGCTGTCGCAATAGCATTCATGACCATGTCAATACCGTCGGTCTTGAGATTGCCCAATTTCCACCACTCGGTGGGTTCTGCAATATTCGGGTAGACATTGTAATCCGCGTCAACTAAAACGCAGGGGAAACTCGCACTGATATTTGGAGGATTATCATCATATAACAAATTATCAAGTAGGCAACACTCCGGATATCCCAGCATTTCGATACCATCTCTGCTGAGCGATATCATTTCGTTTGGTATAAAAGGTAAATCAGTTTGTTCCAAACGTTCGTTCTCAAGCTCATATCCGCATCCCTCAGGTGATATTCCTCCGATGAAGAATTCTGTAATATTATATTCCATCATCAGCTCCAAAAACGCATTAAGCTCACCGAGACAGTGCTTTGTGTTGGATTTACAATGATATATGTATCATTAGTGTTTTTAATTTTTGTCGATATGCATTTATCTCATAAAGTAATATTAAGTATTGGCTCTGGAATTTCTTCTGGAATTGTATTATTTTATGGTATGGTTTTATTCTATTTTGCTAAAGAAAATGGTATAGATTATTACTTTAGGTTAAAAAACTTTGGAGATATTTATGGTATTCAAGCAAATAATATAAATTACCTGCTTTATATTATATCTGCCATTTACATTGTTTTTCTCATTTTTATATTACATTTAAGTTTAAAAAAGCAAAGAAAGGATGTTATTTGTGGGAATTAATATCCTGTATTCGGAGTTTCATGGAATCCCGCAGACACACAAAGAAGTGTGGCAAGAAAAATTATTATATTCTTAGAGGCACGGTGGGTTTTATTTGGAGATTATTGTGATGAAGCATTGTGCCAGTTCATTGAATCGGTTAATCTACCGTCAGGTTTATATTCGGATAATCCATACTTATAATCGGTATGTGAATCAATGTCAATAAATTGAAAGCCTACTGAATCTTCATAGAAAAAATTGCTTTTTCCCATGAAGTCAATCAAAACATCATTATCAATTAAAGTGATAATATCGCTTATGAATTTATCAAAGTGTTTTTGTGGTACTTCGGATATAAATTTTGTCCTGCAAATAATGTATTCTTTCGCATCAATATCGCCTGGAAGATATTTATTGTCAAGATTATTTTGTGTCCAGACATAATATTTTTTCATAATTGCATCATCATAGAGTTCTTCGCCTTTTGCCCGCAGTTGAAATATATATCCGGTTCCATTTTCGCTGTCTGGTTCAAAGCAATAGCCCAAAATAGGAATAACCGCGATACCTTGCTCCCGTAAACTCATAAGAATTTTTATCAATTCATCAAAATAAATTAGGTTATCATCACGCGTTGTAACATTCCTTAGTTTGATTCTTTGCGTTGACAAAACTACATAATCATCAATAAAGTATGCATGTCTGTCAATACCTCGTTTCGCTGCTTTCATATTTTCAACTTGAGATAATAATTCCCTTGCTTTTTCGGATTCAATGTAAAAGTATTTTTCTTTCATTTCAAAATCACATCTTTCTTCATATTTTCTTCCAGAACATTGTATGGGTGTAACATTTTTCAAGAGTGTTTTCATATCTCCTTTGCAACTCAAGGTCGGGTTTGTCAAGCTTTAAGCAGAGCTGATTGATTTTTCCGTCTTATACATTTGTATAAACAACCGGATAACCCGGATTCAACTCGAGAAGCTGATCTATCGAATGCATCTCGGATTGGATTAGCAGCTGCCCCGTATAGCCGATTTTTTCATAGAAACCCTCAGCACTCTCTACTGAACCGAGTGCAAGTAAATGCACATCGAGCTTCTTTGCCTGTCTTTCCACTTCAGACATCAGTTTTCGTGCAATTCCGATTTTTCTATACCTTTCGTCCACGGCTACAATACCGATGGTGATGTTGCCGTCGCTTTCGAGATGGGAAGGTGTTATGCCAATTACTTCGCCATCTGATTCAGCATAAATCAAAAGCTCAGGATGAGTTTTCATGTGTTGTGACCAGTATTGGCGGTTAAATTGATTTTCATGATAACCGAATATCTTTTCGGCAAAGTTGAGAATATTTTCAAGCTCATATTCGTTTTTCACGTATTTTATAATATAATCCATTTCTAATTCCTCCGTTAAAAAAAATATAAAAATTACGGTAAGGTATAATCCCTGCGGGGGATTACGGCCTTACCGTTTGTCATGCTCCGATGCAAACAAGAAGGCCACGGACGAAACATCCGTGACCTATAAAGCTTAATAAGAATGGAAACATTCTTTATTGCCGGTAAATGGCAACACTTAATAAAGCATAGCAAAAATCTACACTTATAATGCTGTTATTACCGACGAATTCAGAGAATAACTCTGTTTTTAAGCTCCGCACAATGTCTCGTCGTTATTCTTTATTGCGGAGCAAACCAGTCGATCTAATTTCATGACGCCTGATATGTAAAACATGGTGTCACACTCCTCTACAACTTAATTATAGCAGATTATTTGTAAAAAATCAATACTCAATAAAAATGTCAGACAATTTATCCGAGTTCTCAGATAAGTTGTCATATCCCATGAGTTTTGTTATTCTCCTAACTCTCTGAAATTATAATAAAATCCGGGGAATTCATTAGGAACTCCTCGGATTATTTTTTGTAGTTAACAGTGGTTGTGATTATTTATGCGAAACTCATTCAGAGCTTTTTACTGTAAAGCAGCGATAATTGAGACTTTGAAAAACACGAGCAAACTTAAATGCAATCATTAATTAACCGAGAAGTTAGTATTGAAACCCTTGATATTACTAAACCAATGTGGAGGAAGGAGGATAACTATATTTATGGGATATGACAATTTCGGCCTGCGTATAGGCGTCGAGGGTGAGCGCGACTTCAAGAAAGCGCTCTATGATATAAATCAGTCGTTCAAAGTCCTCGGCAGCGAGATGAAACTGGTCTCCTCTGAGTTCGATAAAAATGATAAGAGTGTTCAGGCAGTTGCAGCTCGACATGAAGTCTTAAGTAAAACAATTGATGCTCAGAAAGATAAAATTGCTGCCCTCGATTCAGCTCTTAAGAACGCCTCCGACTCATTTGGTGAGAACGACCGCCGTACCCAGAACTGGGCTGTCCAGCTTAATAACGCCAAAGCTGAACTCAACGGTATGGAACGGGAACTGGAGCAGTCTGCGGACAACGCGGATGACCTCGGTGATGAGCTGAATGAAACAAGTGATGTCGCAGAGAAGTCGGGGCCGAAGTTCGATAAGCTGGGTAAAGAAGTCGTCCAAAGCTTCGGCGAGCTCGAGCAGAACCTTGGCGGCTCGGAAGCTGTGTTCGGTGAGTATGCTGCATCAATCCAGAAAACCGGTGAGGATGCATATAAGAACCTCGGCGTTTCCCAAAGCGATTACTTAGCTACAGCAAATAAAATGGGTGCGCTGTTTCAGGGCTCAGGGATAGAACAACAGAAAAGCTTGGAACTTACCGAGAAGGCAATGCAGCGGGCAGCTGACATGGCGTCTGTCATGGGTATAGATATGCAGGTTGTACTTGACTCGGTTGCAGGTGCAGCTAAGGGCAACTTCACTATGATGGATAACCTCGGTGTTGCCATGAACGCAACTAACATCGAAGCATACGCGCCCGCAAAAGGTCTGGATTTCACCTGGAACACCGCTACACAGGCAGAAAAAGCCGAGATAGCTATGCAGATGTTCTTTGAGAATACACAGCAGTACGCAGGTAACTTCGCACGTGAGTCAACACAAACCATATCCGGCTCAATCGGTCTGCTCCAAGCTGCACTCGGTTCGTTTACAACAGAGTTAGGTAACGCTGATGCTGATATGACCAACCTGACACAGAACCTTGTTGACGCTTTTGGCTCTGTGGTAAAGAACATCGTCCCGGTGTTGGAGAACATTGTTACAGCTCTCCCAACAGCAGCAGGTGCAATACTGTCAGCTATAGGGGATATGCTGCCCATGCTGCTTACGACAGTAACAGAGCTGTTCACTCAGGTGCTTGAAACACTGCTGAACCTGCTGCCGGAACTCATACCCGCTGCGGTTGATGCAGTGATGACGATAGTCGGTACACTTGTAGATAACCTTCCTCTGCTCATTGATGCAGCTGTACAGCTTATACTTGCTTTGGTAGAAGGTATAGGAGCAGCGTCCCCGAACTGATCCCAGCTATTGTGGAAGCCATTATTCTGATTGTGAATACACTGATCGCTAACCTTGACAGAATCCTTGAGGCAGCGTTCGCTATCATGCAGGGACTAATATCAGGGTTACTCAACGCGTTACCGCTTCTTATTGACGCGCTTCCTCAGATAATAATGAGTATAGTAAACTTCATAACAGAGAACTTTCCTATGATAATAGATATGGGAATCCAGCTTACAGTACAGCTTGCAGCAGGACTGATACAAGCTATCCCGCAGTTAGTCGCAAAGCTGCCTGAGATAATAGCAGCTATCCTTGGCGGGTTAGGTAAGGCTGTTCTTTCTGTGGGAGAGATAGGTATTAATATAATAGAAGGACTCTGGGAAGGTATCAAGTCCATGGGGTCCTGGATAAAAGACAAGGTCTCGGATTTCTTCGGTGGTATTGTAGACGGAGTAAAAGGACTGCTCGGCATAAACTCACCCTCAACTGTATTTGCTGACATAGGCGGCAACATGGGAGCAGGTGTAGGAGTAGGTTTTACAGAAGCCATGAAGGACATCGAGAAGGACATGAAGAAGTCCATCCCAACCGACTTTGACATCAAGGGTAACATAGTCGGTGGTATAGGTGAATATGACGCCGTCTCAAGCCGAAACAACACAGTAACCCACACCGGTACGATCCGTGTCGAGGGTGTCAGCGACAGCGGGATGCTCACCGGGGTTGTTGACATAATCATGGGTGAGCTAAGACGGGAGGTCAGGGTGTGAAATGACGTCTTCTTATCTATGTTTGAAATAAATGATATATATATGCGTATACCTGTTTTTGTTAAACTCCTTATTCTACCCTTATATTTATACTGGATAACAACCAATGGATTCTAAACCAATTTCACGGATTACATTAAGCTCTTCAGCAGTCATAAGTCCCGCATTATATAAATTTAAGTATTCCTGAGAAACAGAAGCATTAAAAATAATTAAATCATCAGAATTAATGGTAACAGGAATGCCATAATCAAATAATTTTCTGATTTGATGGGATTGATAATTTTTTGTATTTCTCAACATAACATTACTTGTGGGGCAAACATTCAATTGTATTTTATGATCTGCTAACCATTTCATAACCTGTATTGAATCAACTGCTGCGATACCATGTTGAATTTGATCAAGTTCCAATACTTCAGCATATCTCATAACATCATCAGCACTGCCGAATTCCCCTATATGAGCTTTAACAATAAGTTTTGATTCATGTGCCTTTTGACATACTTTTTTTAATTCGCTCATAGAGTAAATATTTGAGTAGTTACAAATATCAATACCCTTGAACCAATTTGCATTAAAAATCTCATCAATTTCATTTTGTTCATTAAGGTTATAGCCCAATGCTAAATCGGGCAAAAATGTTGTATTTGGTGCAAAATTCTTGCGAAGATCATTCATAATTTGAATGAAATTATCTAATGTTCCACACGCCCAAATTTCATCAGTTGAGTAACTAAGCGCTAAGACGGCAATATTATCTGTATTTGCTTGTGCAAATGCCGCTTCAATCCTCTTTAAATATCCCATAAAACCAGGGCAGTGACACCTTACATTATCATACATCCATTGATTCATATCCATTAAAGAGTTAAACGGTTCAATTGGAGGGGTGATCTTAACATTTGCCCATTGTTCTATATAAACAATAGAACCACCTCGTCCTGAGTGGCTATGTAAATCGCTTTTTGGAATACATTGCATCTCAACTATTGAATTGTTTTTTAATGCTTGTATAAATTTAGCTTCACTCATCATACTCTCCAAAATTAGTTTTTTATATTATACAATGATAATAAAAATGTGTCAATGTAGATAAACAAAACCATGCTGTCTTTATATAAACAAGGAGCACCTAAATGCCTTTACTACATAACATCGATACAAATATAAATATAACAACCTTCGTCAGCCTTGAGGTAGGGCAGGAGCTTATCCGAACAGAACAAAAGTTGCTTTCAGGTGAAGTATATATACAACGCATCGGTGAGCCGACTGTGTATTATAATGTTGTTGTGTATGTTGACAGAGCCGGTAAAGCTCAGTTGATGGATGCTGAGGATACCATAGCGTTACTGAAAGTCATCGTCCAGCATGGAACCTATTACGGTAGGATAACAGAACTTAAGTTCTCGGAGCGTATGGCAGGCGATAGGTTCGAAGCTACACTTACACTTGTAAAAGAGGAGCTGACCACGTGAGAGCTATACCATAGTCACACCGAATATTGAGCTATTATCTGCGAAGCTATTGACATATACAACCCAGCGCCAGGACGAGAGCCTGATATTGGACACGCCATACACCTGCGTGATCGCAGCAACGATGGTAGGTAGTGTGCCGATATGATATATCCGTAAATTTTCGCACTAACTTCCACCGTAATTTCTTCCATGGAACTTACTTTGAGAATTTACTTGTATGATATATCTTTAGTAGAATATAAAAATATGGTTGACAATACTAAATAATAATGGTAACATAAATTTTACAACATTGTGTTGTGCTAATAACAATAGAAAGGGTGTTATCATATGAAAAATATAATTATTAGTATTACAATCAACAGGAGGGCGACTATACTTTAACCCTCCTGCAATATGGAGGTTAATCGTGGATAAAAATTTCATAGCAAAACATTGGTATGCAAGTGTGTATGAACAGTTCGAGAATCAAACTAATGATGTTGAGTTTCTGCTTAATGTGCTTGCACAGCAAACAAACGGAACAATTCAAAATATACTGGAAGTCGCTTGTGGCGGCGGACGTATCAGTATTCCTCTTGCAAAAGCAGGGTATAATGTGACTGGCTTCGATTTGGATGAATACATGCTTATTAGATGTTATAATCATATAAAAGATTTACAAAATCTTCGTTGCTATAAAGCCGATGCAATTAATGAAGATTGGGGTAAAGAATATGATGTAGTTGTTATCGCGGGGAATTTTCTGATAAACATTGAGAGTGAGTGCGATTATGCAGAAGCTCAAGCACTTATTATCGGCAAGGCTGCGAAAGCGTTAAAAAAGGGCGGTCATTTATATCTTGATTTTGATTTGCACTTTGATCCTGCTGCTGTATTCAATTGTTTACGTGAAAGTAATTATTTTCATGGAACTGACGAGTTAGGGACAACCGGGAAAACAGTTAGTTATGGAAGCGTATACGATCCGGTAACACAAATATGTGCCGGAGCGAACCATTTAGAGCTAAAAACCAATAATGGTGAATCCATAATATGTTCTAAACGCTGGTATAAGCATATACCCACGCAAGCTCAGATTTACGATTGGATTCAGAAATCAGGATTTTCAATTGAAAAAACTTACGAAAACTATACTGATAACCCTGTACCACAACCAATCGCCCAATCTACACATCGTGTTACGATATGGGCAGTTAAAATATAACTGTATTAAATATTTATTAGCGAACTTATCACTATCAAAAATCGAGCCAAATATGGCTCGATTTTCTTATCCAAATAATATTATAAGAGATAACTATAAGGAGCCATCACATGCACAACACAATAACCCCAAAAGTACATAACCGCTTTGATATAGAGGTAACCGACGCAGTGACCGGGAAGGTTAAGCAGAAGGTTACCTCTTATAATATAGTGCTCGACCAGTTCTTCACAAAGCTGCTGTCCAGAGCAGCGAAGCTTGGTTATATACACCTCGGTACAGGTGAAGGTGTTCCTGTTGTTGATAGAATCTCGATGTTTGCTTTTCTCGGAGCAAGAGCTTGTACAATAGAAGAGGTGGTAAAGGAATACCCGGTAAGCTATGTACGAAAGAAGATAGTTCTCGCACCTTCGGATTTCGTTGGCTCCCGTATAACAGAGGTTGGATTTGGGTACAGCACATCATCTTCCACAGCAGTAACACACTCAATGCTGAAGGACAGCGAGGGTAACCAGATAGCAATAAACAAAACAGATACCGATGTGCTTACTGTGTATGCAACATTTTATCTCACCTTTAGCAACTCGCAGTCGGGTGGTTATCTTCTGCCTGCTCCGGGAAACAACGCAATAATAGCAGCTGTACTTGAGGACAGCTATACTACTGTAACCAATTACATCGGAGCGTTCGGAGACTACCTTACCGCAGATGAGATAAAGGGTAAGTACTATGCAACAAAAGGCGGACTAACACCTACAGCTGACCTGGTTAACAGAAAGTGGACAATACCAACCTCACGCTGGGATTATAATGCTGGAAATTCACACATAGTCAGTGCTGTAGGCAGTCCGAACTATGCTGTATGGCAGTTACCCAATCCGGATATATTTCCACAGATAATGCTGTCGAATATAGCCGTGGGAACTGGTGATGGAACAACAACCGAGTTTGCTTGTCCAATACCCAAGGTAGTACCAAGCTCTGAGTCAATTCGAGTAAATGGTGTTCTGCTAACAAAGGATATTGACTACACAATAGATTTTAATAACAACTCAACAGAATACCCTGAGTTATTTATTTCTGCTAACCCCAACAACTGTGAAGTATCGGGAGGTTATAATGCTTCATACAGTAGAGTACCGTTTGTTGTGTGGGGTGAGTCGGTAGACCCAAGCCGTGGCATAAAATCCGGAAGTCCAATTATATATGATTTTGGCTCGCCGATACTTGTGAACAAGCTTATAATACAAGCTGGATGTTTGTCAAAAAACTTTTCTTCTTACGGCACAACTACGGCAAGTATTGGTGTTGATTATTCAACCGATGGTGAAAGTTGGACTAATATTTATACTTCACCTGTAATAGACTATTCCACAATAAGCACAGATCAATGGTTAACACCTACTATAACAGCACGATACTGGCGGTTAACTACAAGCTCAGTAAACGGATTCGGTGGTTCAAGCTCGAGCAGAATTATGTTTGGTTATGTCAGCAAGGGACTGACTTTTACAACACCACCAGCTGCAGGTGCTTCCATCGAGATGGACTGTAAAATAAACCAACCGCTCAAGAACGAGAACTGGGTGCTGGATTTCGGCTTCTCGGTGCAGTTCTCGAGGGGGTAAGAATTAGAATTTCATATTATCATCTATGCATCTTATTCCATTCATCAATATATGCTTGTTTTTCTTCCGGATGAGATTTAACATACTCCTATGCTTTGGGGAAATTATTACGGTAAAAGTCAGCTTTAGTAGTATTTTTATCTCAGTCCTGATTTATATAGGGAGCATACAATCATTTCATAAACATCTTGTTTTTCTTCATCAGTTAGGATTTCATAACGAATTACTTTAATATCTCCGGTTTCTTCATATTTAAGTATTTCTTTATAAACATCAGGAATAAACTCAACTGATTCAATGATAACCGGATTCTTTGATACCCATACATTGCGAGTTGGGGTCTGTTCAAAACCACCATTATCAACACATTTATACAGATAACCGCTTCGATCCCTGTAAAGAGTTTTTAGTTGCTCCGAAAACCGCTCGTAATAACGGACATAGCCTTCTTTCGTCATATCACAAGTTACATAATTCACATCAAGATCCCGTATGTAGAACAACGCATAAGCTCGACTCTGTGTAAGATATACCATTGATGATTTGATCTCGTCGTGGGTAAAAGAGCGTGTTCCAAGTTCTGTGATGTTAGCAATAGGACTTCCATGATAAAATGTCATTTTACGCAATCTCCAGTATCATATTGACCTCATATATTTGGTTAAATCGACCTCGTTTTGGTCAGTGCATAATTTTCATAAATCACGTTCACTTCTTGGTGGTGTAGTTGAAATCTCATCTGATTACCGTTGCTTTTTACACAACCTTTTTAGAAAAATATTTTATTTTACTTTCGCTGTTATCGCATATGATTCTTTATATAATTCGAATCCCAACTTTATAGCAAGTTTACATGAAGGAACATTTGCTTCCCAGCATGACCAAGTTAGTTCATTACCTTGAGAGAGGTGATATTCAATGAACTTAGTACACATTAAAGTCGCAATTCCTTTTTGTCTGTGGTTTTCTTTAAGAAACACATCACATTCTGCTATTGTACCAGTAGAACCTCTCTCACAACAACCAATCCAATTACCCATGTATAAAACATCTACTTTTTCTTCTTCTGTATTTAATTGCAATTCATAATTTTCAGGTAACTTTTCAAATGTAGATTTTTGTTGTAAAAATTTTTCTTTATTCAACTTCAAGTTTAAACGTTTCGATTTACTGTGTTCATAATCTACTAGTTTCTGATCAATAACATTTAACCAAATATCACTATCTGAGAAAATAAACGCCATATCATGAATTGTTTGTTTTGGTACAATATCTATTAAAATATGGTTAATTACAGTATTCAAAAATTGGTCGTTATATTTACCACTAAGATAATAAAAGCCCCATTCCATTTCTATGTACGCAGTTTCAGGATTTACTAAATCATCGACATATATAAATCCTTGGTTGTTCGTTAATGCCATTTTTACAGTTATATCGTAGTCAAACATGTTTGAAAAAATCGATATTACTTTACTATATGCATTTTTTTCTAATAAAAACATACTAACCTCCATTGCTACTATAAGATTATGATACTTCGGCGTAGCGAAAATTTGAAGTATCATGCTTGTTGTTTAAGCCAATAATAAGAGTGTAATTGGTCTGACGAATCTCCTTTTGGACTTCGCGTTCGCAAATGA
>Ga0209417_1002115_pt1 | contig 32515 bp, 36 predicted proteins | sample RifGroF2_FD_184002 | JGI IMG/M metagenome (GOLD analysis project Ga0209417, IMG submission 184002) | Groundwater microbial communities from Rifle, Colorado, USA - Groundwater F2 (SPAdes) (version 2) | ecosystem: Environmental > Aquatic > Deep subsurface > Groundwater | place: Rifle, Colorado... | reverse complement strand
AGAAGATAAGACTTTATGATTCAATTCGCGATCAAACGAAACACAATGACCATTAATTCCGAAACATAACATTCCTTCATCAGTTAACTTAAACTTCGAAACTTGAAATTCGAAACTCTTGAATGTCCAATTTGATAATTCGGATTCTTTTGAATATGCTATCATTGATCCACCACACATAAAGATATAACCTTTAAATATTATAATGTCAGACCATTTAACATCTTGAACAACTCGAATAGCTTCTTGATGCTCCAAATTTGAATCAGTGACGATTAATACTCCGTCGTCAGTTGATAGAAGAAATATCTTGTCAAGTTCTTTTGAATATATTGCTGATGTGAAATTCGTGCCATTTATATTCTCAAATTCATGATGACACTCCGGCTTATCGTGATCAATTAATATTAATAAGTGCTTCATGTTATACACAAGGCATTTCTCAGAATTTATGACCAATAATTTCGGATTTTCATGTCCACGATAATCAAGAGGTATTTGTAAATTATCTTCAGCAAAACATCTATATCCATGAGTCGTTAATTCATATGAATATCCGGTTAATAATTTCTGAGAATCATAGAACACATCATTCCCTGAATCGCTAATTAGAGATAATTTATATGAGGAATCTAACTCGTAAAAATCATATCCCTTATTTTGAATGCATATTCTCGTAAATGGTCCTGCATTACATATTTTGACGTGATAATTATCTGAAGAATACATCCGCTTAGCGCCTGATCGAACGCAATCAATATAATAACAGTTATATATTTCAAAATCATTCGTGTATAAAATTGAAACGAAGTTGTCATGAAGTGTTACGAATAAAAATCCTGATTCACATTCTTCGCAGCATAGAATATTATCCATGTGTGTGTAATTGATTCCATTATCTAAAGTGGTTGCTTTAATTTGTATTATTTCAGATACGACGTGGTTGGATGTCATTTTCTTCAAAAATAAGAATCAATTGTCACTTCCGTTCCATTGATAAGTTATTAATTATACGCATTAAATATGAGTGACACATTGCGCATTGAAGCCAGGAATTATTGGAAAGATGTGGATCAGAAAATATGTATCTTCAAATGCACCATTGAAAACATTTACAAACGATACGATAAATATGAACCACTAAAGAAAAATATAGCTGTATCGGTCAAAATAGCATCCGTTAGATTATTATATGTGAACGAATCCGAAGAATTGATGTCGGAATATGAAATCACACGTTTCACTGAAAGAATCATCAAAATTTCAACAGAAATATCAGAAGTGCCGGATATTGAAAGCGAACCAATCAGAACGGTCTTCGAATCAATGCCTAATATGAAACAATTAGTTAAAGACTTGACGGTTGCATATAATTCAAAATGTCCTGCTGGATTTGCGGAATTCACATATGAATTATTGATTAAAGCAACTGAATGGATAGTTAATAAGAACAAGAAATTAAAACTGAACACCGTCGAAGACTGCGACAGCACCAGATATGAAAATCCATATCTCGATAATGCTACTGCATATAAGCAAAGCAACACAACAAAAATATCAGAATCAAAATCGACATATAATGAATACAAAATAACTTGCGTCAATACGCGATACTTAGATGCTTTTAATTTAACATATCATGTTATATTATTCATTTTATGGTTCGTCTTGTTATTCGGAGATGTTTTCGGGGCTTAGTCGATATCCGCTGTCAACACCACAACATATTTTTAGAATCGGAAACCATAATAGAAACACCGAAATAAATATCAATGCTACCAATAAATATATAACGACCGTGTTCGAAGTAAGTAGTTTGACATAATATGCACTCATATATGAAACAACAATGGAAGATATATAAAATGATAAGCCGGATTTGAAATATCTCGGAGCTCCGAGACTTCGAACGAATGAAGAATATAATGATGTGCATGTTAATATTATAAATGCAATCGTATAAGGTCTAAGATTAGAAGTGAAGAATCTGCAATATAATATGAACCATAATCCTAAATTCGAAATTATAATGGTGATTGTATCAATTGAGATCATTTCTTCAAAAATAAGAATCACCTTTCACAGTTAAAGCATATATTCTTGTATGAAATTAACGTAATATATAATTTCCAACCATGGAGCTTTACATTCATTATTATTTTTACTGGCTATTTCCTTCGACATTTCATATATTAAATCTATCGTTTCAACATTCAACTCTTTCGGTAAATCTTTCACAATCTGAATTATATTACGTATCGTAACAATGTCAAGAACATATTCTTTAGATAATGTCGTGTTGTGGTATGTATTAAGTATGACGATTCCTAAAGTGTTAACATCGAAATAATCACATTTACCAAGCCGTGATAAGATTCCCTTGAAACAACTAATTTCATGATTATGTTCAACAATATTTTTCCAGTTAGGTTTAAGAATTGAATTTATAACGTCTTTATCAATTTCGTTAGTGTTTGTATCGTAAATGATGTCAACATAATAATTCAAATACATCATGAGCGAAAATACTTGTGCATGTGTTTCGTAATGGAAATCAAACGTTTCACCAAAATCTTTGATTCGAAATATCAAGTTTTCCTTAATATGTTGAATCACGTGACATATTTCATGAAGATTAGCCATCACATCGAACATCATAGAAATATTATTCGAATGACTATTGATTCGAACTCCCGCACTTTTATTCATTCGATTGTAATAACATGTCGAACCGACATATGTTACGTTATCATCTACGTTCCTCATGAAACCTTCACAACTTGAACCTCCATATACAATTGGATACGAAGAATTTCGAACATATATTTCAAACTTATTTCCAGATGCATTTATCATTTCAGGTAATAATTCTAAGAGTGGTAATAGGATGGAAATCATATCGTCGTAATATTTTGGAAGAACATTTTCATCTTCAAAACTTCTTGCATATATTGCATTCAAATATCTAAACGATTCGTATACGAGAGTCATTTTTCTTCAAAAATATTAATCAACTGTCGATGAAATGACTCAGAGAACGTGATCAATTATTCACATTCTATTCCATACGAATGACGTAATTCACATTTGATTGATATTATTTTTCCATATAATATTTCGTGAGGTATTTTGCATTCATCAATATTCGAAAGTTCACCTAAATAAACGTAATCATTTTGACTATTATTTTGAGATCTAATCATTAATAACATGTCAGCGAGTTCCCGATATTTTCCAAACAATTCGCGATAATTCAATGTTGATTTTCTAACCTCTTCCGATAATTTCAATACTATAAAGTTATATATTAATTTAACGCTAACAGCATCGTGATGTTGTCCGTAACCATGTAAATTAAGCCAATTAGATAACATTGATAATGTTCTCTCGATGACTCCGCACCCTACATCCGCCGAAACTCCCAATAATCTGAATATAATTATAAATCCATCATCTTGACGTCGAATTAAATCAAGATGATGGCAGTCAACCACGAAGTGTCCTGGTTCAGGATTGATAACATATTGTAACAAGCGCTCATCATATTTTTCAGAATATTCTTCGTGTTTCATCAGTTCTGGCACATTATCGGATATAAATATTTTATGGAGTGTTTCGTATGATGTGCGGCTCCAATGTTGATTCTGTATTTCATATCGTGCGACTTTCGATAAAATGTTTTCGGGTGGAAGTTTACGGAGAATAACTATATAAGCATATAGAACTGTATATGGCGAACTGTATAAATTTTCAGCCAAATTACATCTTTCAAGCATCCATTCTGGTGGTTCTTCTGTGTTCGCACATATCCATTCAATTATAGCCCTGGAAATACAAGTTGCTGATAAATCAACCATATATTTTGGATCTATGTATTTTATAGGATCATCATGTATTGATTTCATCCAGTCGTTTAATAAATGATCCATGATAACTGAATCACACAATGGTAATACTGTATCTAAAATATATTGAGATGGTGGTTTCTTAACTGTTTTGACATATATACTTATCGGAGATTCTGATTTCTGTAGATTCTGGTTGATTTTAAATAGCGATATTAACCATTCCGGTATATCTTCATTATCACCATTCATTTCCAACCATAACCTCAATGAATCTATTTTTGTTTCAACATATTTGACGATTAATTCGACATTAATCTTATCGATGTGTTCTCGTTCGATCCATCTTAATAAATTCAGGTCCAATTCGTGTGCTAATTCATAAAGAGGATTAATTATAGATGAGTTGCTACCTATCAAAGTGTGAATAACTTCATAATCCGGAATTGCTGGTAACGATTTGAAGGTAAAATCTCTATATGCGTTATTGAGATGACATAATCTGAATGCCGAAAGATCATAAAGAGATCTGATGATTTGAATATCGGACAGTTTAATTTCAATCGGAGAATTAAATATTTCATATACTTCTTCATATATGGTGGTCATTTTCTTCAAAAATATTAATCAATTTTCGAAGCACATGCTTAATCAATTGTCATCTTTAAGATCCAAACCTTCTACATACTGAGCATAATCGCGGAATAGTTTTTATGTAGAAATCTTCATCTTCAATTTTATACCATTCGATTTTTTTGTCATTCGAACCATTCAACATAACAATCTTTGTTGTTTCACTTTGGATAACAGCTTTCATTTCGAATATAAAACGATTCTTGGTTGCATTATCGAACATTGACATACCAAATTGACATGCAACTTTGAGAGTTGGATTCTTAAAATCTGACTCTTTACGAATATCCTTTCGGTTCTTATATGAATGTTTTCGCTTGTTGAATTTCATTTCTACATCCTTTGCGATCCCAAAGTTTATCATTCTGAATTTATCATCTGAAAATACATACATAATGTTTTTAGGCATCCACACTGAGTTCATGAATTTCGATGAGAAAAATAATCAACCTTCGATATTTTACTTCAATGTCCATCTGAAGCCGAACTTCTCAAAACATTCTCTCCAAACATCCAATTCTTCTTTCGTAAACTGGGGAGCACCGCCTTCACAAATTAAACTCATTCGAATAATGGTGCATTTCGGAATTACAACCCGATCAATGAAATAATAACCACCATATTGTTTGAATCGTCTATATTCTTCAACCCATTCAGAAGGACGGAGATATTCTTCACCACATCCAATTTCTGGAGGTTTACGATCAAATATCCAACATGATAAATCGAATTGCACTCGTTTACACCAATATATTCGGTCGCAATATCCTGGAAAGTCAAATTTGTCATAATCCACAATATACATGAATTGAAAACCACCCCCACTTGAATTATCAGGTGCAAAATCACATTTTCCTTTATAAATCGGTTGTGACGATAAGTGTTACACGTTCTTAAATGTATCTTTCATGGTGAAGTCTTTAAGAACGTGTAATATCACTCCAGAATCGTGTCGTGTATCACGTTTCACGTATATCATGGACGCTTTGTTTTTCTTGGTGAGCATGGAGAAAGTTATTTTAAAAATAATAACAACTTTTCATATTACAGATACTTAGAAGCTAATTTTCGAATTACCAAGTCTTTGACTGTCATGTTGATGTCATCTTTTGGGATTGAAGTTATAAATGGAGTTAAATTGAACATTTCGCAAGATAAATTGATTCCTGATTTCAAGTCCTCTTGTGTAAATGTTTTATAATCATATTCTCTCAGGTCGTGATATATGTTGTAGAATACATTTCCAATCTCGCCATCATAATCCCCGTGATCATGAAATATCATTTTAATCATATCTTCGGTTTCTTCAAAGTTGGGAATATATTTCTTGTGAAGTTCAAGCACATGATTATACACGATTTCTTTAGGTATTTGATCCTGAGATAATAAGATTAGCACCCAGAATAATCCTTCATGTGTTCCGTTTTTGAAATCATCGAGAAATGCACCTAGAATAGCAGCTCTTATATCATAAGCACGTTCAGCTTCTCCAATATTGAAATTATAATTCGAAACTATCCAACTCATTACGTCAAATTCATCGTATACATAAGCATACACGAATAGCGTTGCTAAAATCGAACTCGCATCATTATCGCGAGGAATATTTCCAGCCATTATTTTTAATGTTTCGAGCGGTATCAATGTGTTGGGATCAATTGATATTATATTACCATGCATAAGGTTTTTAATCAGTATACTCCTCGGAGTGAAGTCGTGAGAAATGAAACCGGATGATAACAGTTTCGAATATAAGTTTGGTTGTAATATTACGAATTTACAGTCTTTGGAGTTCCACTCATTAGTGGTTAACACCTCAAATATCTTATTTTCGTCATCTATTTCTTCGAGACCGTAATGTTTGATGAAATTATCTTCAATATTTTTACGTATATACTCACGAAGCATTGTTTTTAATGATAAAAATAATAACTTGATGTGTTAGTCTTGAAAAGTAACAGTTACAACATGACAAATTAAAGGTTTTTCGAATTCAAAATGAAGAGTATATTAATATTTTTAATTGTCATGATTTGCTTATTAGTGTTTATGTTTTCATATGCGATGAAGCGAATAAAAATAAAAGGAGGTGAAAAAGAACATGTTGAACATGTGAAAATGATGTTTGAATTCTTCTCTCAATTCGTGACCAGGGAAGAAATGATAAAAAATAGATTGTATATTGTAAATCTATTCACTGAGACAGACAGCTACAACATTAACAAGAACTATTCAAAAATATATGACACGATTATGTCTTGCATATTACACACATCGAATGTTGAAATTCATCTTAGATACAAAATCAACACATTAGTCGATCCGGAAAAAATAAACACCGATACGCTCAAAGACATGATAGGATTTACGTTTTCACCGGATAAATCTGTTGAGAAACTAATCAGAAAATATTACAAACCTGATTATGCATTGCTTCCGTGGTGGTTATTTAATATTTATACGGGCGAATTAATGGAAGGATATTACTTCGAAAAAATGACGAATAAGAATCTGAATACAATATCGGAATTACATGTATTAATGTATGATACTGGATATTATGTTTATAATTCAAAATCAGATATAACCATCAATGATATAAATATGTTGATGTTCAAATGTGAGTTTGAAATTCAAATCATGAATAGGAATGTTAACGTATACCTATACGATGAGCATCCGAAAGATATGATATTAAATGGGTTTAAATTTGAAATGTTTGAAAGTATTTTCAAACTCTCAAATGAACCGTATGAAGAAAATATTAGTCATTTGAGAGAACTACATGAATTATTTAATGACGACGTGAAACAAGTGGAACTCATCGAATTATTCATAGATGAAAAAATTGCCTCGCGTTTCAAATGTTTTGGAACTAAAATTAATACTTTATTCAGGTTTGGAGATTTTGATACGTTATTGCACACTATTACAACGTTTAATCAATTAAAACTCATGTTTGGTATCAAGATCGATTTGAAATTTAAAAAATTGGATCAGTTTAGTTCAATAGTCTACGACAGTTATTATGCTATAGATCTTATAACCTCGCCAGCTACTCATATTATCGATGCATGGTTTGATGCTGAATCACGAAAAGAACTTGACAATTCCATTAATGATATATTAGAGCTTTATCCGGGTATTGATGTAGCGATCATATTAGATATATCATTCAGACACGCAAAATTGACATATTTTCAGTGGCTGATTAAATATGTGCTAATTAACTATGACACTGATTGGATCAAACAATTTATCGACTATTTCCGTCAAATGCTTGATTTAAAACCTATGTTTGAAAAGTTGTTATCAGAAATGGACAAATGTATTAATGAAAAATCAACAAAAATAAATATTGAAGAATATATAAATTCCAATGTAATATATGGTGAGCAAATTGGTGACAAATTCATCTACACTCCAATTCCGCAAATGTTGATATCTGACATCGCTAGACATATGAAATTAGATCATTTAGTTCCCGTGATTAATGATCAATATATGTTCACGGATTTTATTCTTGAACACCAGGCAGCCAAGTAACGTTGAATCCTAATTTACAAACATCAATCAACTCAAGATCACCATGATCGTGTTCAATTTTATAAAGATGATCTTCGAATATATCAATCATCCAATCGTTATTAAATGGCGTAATGTATGGTATATATGTTTCATAATAATATTTTTCGGTTGCACACATATATGTCTCTACGAACTCATTATTTTCAGTCATGAGGAATCTATCTATAGGTTTTATATTCGAAACACTCAAAATGAAAATCATATTCGAAGGTATTGCATCCAGAATAGTTTTCACATCCATACCTTCGATGTCACATTCTAAAGCCACGAAATCATGATTAAATTCATCTTCGTAAATGTAATTAAGTATATCGAAGACATCTCGTGTTATTAATGATTTTGTTTTAGGACCGTCGATGATTAAATTCATAGAATTAAGCCTCAAAAGTATGTCGAAATACAGACCTAATTTTGAAACTTTGCTATCCCCAAATATCACATACATATGTCCGCGTTTGAATTGATGGGACATTTTGAATGTAAAAATAATAATAGCTTGTCATGACGAGTTATTTTTATATATCTGTTCAAATGAGTGATCTATTCGTTAGTTCTGATCTTTCTGACGATGAACTATTACGACCGATATATGAAGACACATCTTGTTTCGATTACATTATTGCATGGTTTTCGAGATGCTTTCAAAAATATGACACTCAATCACATCTTTTAATTGAAAATATTATCTAAATCTTCCAACTCCCTTAGATCAATAAGTTTTTGTCTTTTTGTCGTTGGAAATGCAACCACAGCTTTATTTTTCGAAGTGCAATATTCTTTATACTCTTCAACCAATCCTAATACATCAATGACTTCAGATTTAAATTGTATGAGATAAGAATTCGTAAGTGTGAGTATGAAATCTATGTGACTCGAGAAATGATAATCCATACTTATAAATCCTTTTACGAATTTACACCTCGTTAAGTCTACCTTGCATTTATTACCTTCTTCATCTTCATCGAATTTTCTGTCACGATCAAGTATAAGACCATATCCTGTTTGTTTTTGTTCTTCGCTTAATTCGTTGATGTTGGAATACAGATTAATCTTGCAAGGTATGATTTTGCGCTTCAATTTCAAAAATTCAGATATGAAGTTCACATATCCTGATTTGGCTTCAATAACAACCACAACACCGTCTTGAAATAGATCTTGAAACATAATTTTCGAAATAAAAATAATCATTTGTCATTCAGGTTTTAAAGCCACCATGAATCGTCTGAGTCACAATCTTGTTCCGTATCTTCAAATACATGTTTCAAATTTATGTTCTTCAACTTCACGAATTTAAGATCATTATTTTCTGCAGATGACTTTGCTTTTTCTTCATCACCCTTAACGAATATGAGACAATTCACAAAATCACATTCGCAATGACGATATCCAATGTCGAAATATTCACCGGGATAAATGCAACTAATGACGTGATTATATATTAAGCTTGCATCTTCCCGATTATTGAAAACAACAACTTCTTTACCATTCATCATCCATCGTATTTTATTTCGACACATAACATCTTTCAATGAATCAGTGGGTTTGAATTCATAAGTTCCATATCTAGGGATAGTGACGAAATGTTTATCAGTTATACTCGATAACACGGTGGTAATGCGCACAAGTTGTTTATATGAGTAATGTCTCGATATTTGAGTCATGGGTTATGAATCGAAAAATAATCGTTTTTCAATCATTAATATTCTGTCACTGGTCTATGAAGAGACATAAATTCATTGATTCTGCTAACATCATTCCTAAGCAACATGTCACCCTGATATTTGAATATCTGAATACGACTTTTAGGATCACAACCAATACTTCTACCATTCATTCGACATATGTCTTGAAACCTGGAATTTGTTTCGTCCAAATATTTCATTTCAATATCCTCATCGGATGTGAAACTTATATTTATATCTGAAGGGTCCATCTTCACATGTTTTAGAAACTCTTCGACAATCAAATCTTCGTGACATTTATAATCTTCGCTAGGCATGATATAAGCTAAATATTCATTGATAATCTTGTATAAACAAACTTTGCTTGTCATAATTGAGGAATATTATAAAAATAACTTATCGTATTAAGTGATATGTAATTATTTTTATATCCTTACTTTAATGAGCATTCCATTACCGGAAATGGAAATTACTAAATATACTTGTGATTTAGGACACATTGCGTTGTCCATTAAATTTAAACCGATAGTTGACAATCCTGAATTCGAAGAGTTATTAAGAACATATTCGAAAGAAGAAGTGCTGACGTATTTGAATTGGAATTTCGTAACTCCTCAAAATGTTAAGAATGAAATCACAAACATATTCAAAAATATCACGAATAAAATATGTATCACTGACAAATCACCAGAAGATCCAGTAACTGAAAAATCATACTTCAAAATAATTGCGCTAGGTCTTAAAGGTGCACTTTCGAAGTTAGAATCCATAAATAATAATCTCGTATATAATTACTTATATAATTCTAAGAACAAAATATTTATGATGACATATACTGATGCAATCAAACATAATGAAACCACCAGATCTATTTTGAGAATGATTGATTTGGCATATATTCGAATTTCTAACAAAAGACGAAGCAATTTATCATTAATAACTCGTAGCTTTGAATATATTGAGGCAAACTCTGTTGGCGATACTTATAGCATGTTCATCCCAGAAATACCTTCAATTGGCGAAACTGCGATTCCGATTTGTTGGAATTGGTAAAGGTGAGCTAAAGCTCAAAAATATATTTTTAAATTTCAAATCAATATCCCCATTATTCTAGTTCGAGATAACTGTGACATAACTTTTGCAATTGGTATTTTGTATCGAACGCAAAAGTCATATTCTGAATCATTCTCAGGATCAATTTTTCTACCTTTACCATCTGAGGTTGGAATAATTATATCTCCAAGTTCATAATCTCCTTCAAGAACTTCAATTTCTACATCGCCATGTGTTGCAAAGCATGTTATATTTGTAATCGAATTTGATTTTGAATATTTACAGACAACTCCAACTATTAATTTTGAAACCGATTTCGAAGGTGTTATTTTACAAATACCTGCGCGTGTTAATTCGGAAGTCATGTTGCAGTAATAACCAATTGGACAAGTATTTTTGAGATCTAACCATTCAGTCACGTGCGTAATAGTTGTTGAATTATAAATTGTGCCTCCAACAGTTAAGTCGTTAAATATTTCAACATCATTCGTCGATGATATACCTATCAGATCATTCTGTTGAGATTTAATTAACACGCTATCCGATTCCTGAGATTCCACATATCCAAGCATCGAACCACTACCCAACGAATAAATCGTCGAATCGATAATCGAGCCAAATAATAAATAATAATTCGTATTCAAAGATTGATACGAAGGCACTGAACTTAATAATTGTGTGATGTATAACTTTCCACTCGTCGTTATGAATAAGAACGTATTATTATGATAGCACATGTGATTGAAATCCGTGACATCCGGGATTTGATTATCCTGATTAAAAGCAGCCGCTAAAGATGAAGATGTAAATATTCGACCTTGATTTGACACAACAACATATAAATCTAATGATTGAATATATCTTATGAGTTTATATTCTTCAGGACTAGTTAATGCTGGAAGTGAAGAAGTATAATTTTGAGCGATACCACTGTAAAATGCATTTTGAGTTTGTATTTTTCCAGATCTGTTCAAATAAACATATTGTGTAGCATTCGAACACATAGATATCGTGCCAATATCTACAACATTAGTTCGTGTATTAATCCATGAACCAGAAAATGCATATATATTTCCGTTATCTGATCTTATAAATACAGTATATGTTTCAGTTGCATGTCGGGCGCAATCACAAAAATTCGATATTGCTGTTATCATTGTCGCGTTGTTGTTATTATTAAAACTTGAATATGTTCCTGTGTTCGTTATATCTGAAGACATAATTATATGAGTGCTATTTGAAAAGTAATACATGTTATCATTTCCGACAGTGATTGTATTATAAAATCCAGCTCCAGTGTTAACCCCGGATGATAATATCTGAGCACCACTTAATGATAGTGGATCGATATTCAAAATATTCGAAGCAATATATGTATCTGTATCATTAGCTGATATATGTCGAATTTTAGAATTTATTCCCTCAATCGTCGGACCATTAAGAGTAGAACTTATAGTTGTCGTTGTTAAATCAGATGTTATATGTTGAACTTTAGATTCGACTCCCAATAATCGAGTTTCATTATCAGATTTCAGATTATCACCTATCAAAGATCCTGTAAATGTAGTTGTGCCAGATATTGCGCTTTGGTTTTGAACTTTAGATTCGATGGTCACAAGATCAGAATTTATGTCCTGAATTTCAAGTTCTGCAGCTAATAATCGAGTTTCATTATCAGATTTCAGATTATCACCTATCAAAGATCCTGTAAATGTAGTTGTGCCAGATATTGCGCTTTGGTTTTGAACTTTAGATTCGATACTTTGAAATGTAGTGTTTATAATTGATCCTGTAACATCGAGATTTGAATTCATAAACGTATTGCTTGCGTCTGATGTTAAATGTTGAATTGAATTCACTTGCGAAGAACTTAAATGATAATATTCACCAAGAATACCTCCCTGAATACTTTCGAGGTCATTATGATTAACAGTTGTTGAACCTGCATATGTGGACTGAATAGTGGCATAATATGGTGAAGTGATTTTCACAACTTCTTGAATTCTACAATGTCCGTTTACTAAATTATTCAATCGATAATATGTTATTCTGTAAAGTGGCATCATATGTTTGAGTGGCATATTCGGAGTTATGATTGTGTTGTGATTTTCTAATCTTACATTCGCTAACGTCCCGGATATTTGACCAGGCACAATTAGAAATACATATTCATCTTCCGAATTGGAAGGATCACTTAAATTCAAAGTTCGATTGTAAAGTTTGAATGGTGTGACGAAGATGTAATAATTAAAATATACGTTTGTAGTTATTTGCGTTAATGTCCAAGCACCAGATACCAAATTATTGATGAGCGCACCACTCGAATTGTTCAAAACTCTATGTGTTACTGGAGCTGTTATTATTACATTCGCATTCGATCCTGATTGATACATGATTCTGAAATACGAAGTCTTGGCTGCTATGTTAACTGTAATATCTAAATTCAACACCACACCACTTGAAATCGTATAGCTAGATGTTCCAGCAGTAGTTCCCCAATTTTCCAAGTTTAAACCACTTATGAATTTCATAACGGAAGTATTTACAAGGTAATTTTTAGTATACTTGTCCATAATTGAGAAATGTGTGCTTCGACAAATTAATTTGAGGACATTATTCAAAAGTGTGCCTCCATACGTTTCTGATATGGAATTCGGACTGTATGCTGTGGCAGTTAAGACTTTCGTGTATTCGTAATAATTCAATCGTGAAAGATCATGATAAATATATGTATAACCAGTTGTATAATATAAATTGAATGTCTGATTTGTTGTGAGTGTTATCTCTTGTTCATCCACATATAATTTTGAATTTGTGTGTTCGATTATTAAATCATCAACACTCATTGAAAGACCCGGAAGATATGCTGGATTCCAACCATGTGGTCGATATAATATTTTTAGAAGATCAATTATTGGGGCTTGTAGTTCATTATCGACATTAATACTGTCTGCTGATATAAATGGCGCAACTAATCCACATAAATTATTTATAGCAGCAATATTTGCTGATCCAACATTCAAAACTTTCCCAACACCATCAATTGTGGTTGGTTCAATAACAATATCTCCAGAATTCGACTTCAATTTCCCAAATTGTATTTCATTGAGTGTTATGTTGTTATCTACATCTGGATGATTTTTGTTTTCAAGGACCACGATTGCTTTGTTTGCCTTCTCGAGACCTTTTATTATTGAAACACTTAAACTGGTGCTACCTTGAAGAGATAACATTTAAAAATCGAAAAATAATAACTTAGACGCACTCCACTTAGAATGCATATCTAGCGACAAAGTCATTGGACGCTTCACGTCTAATACTTGGAATTTTCCTCATTACAACATCCTTTTGAATCATATGTGCGTTTCGTTTTTCCCTGTAATTTATTTTTTTGGGTCCACCGTTTTTAGATATCGGTTCCAAGACTTGCGGTTTGAATTTATCAATAAATGATCCGACATGTGTCGCCGCTTCACAATCTTGTTCATTGAAATACGAATCATAATCATCCTCTTTGTAAATCGACCACGAAGTGTCCGAACGCAAGGTCGAAAGCTGATCATTCGGTCTTTGTATGCTGTTCTTTAAATTTTTGAAATCACTAACTAAATCATCCAGTGGTCGATTATCCCCTTGGTATGTGGATGATTTCTTAAAAGTTATTCCCGAAATTTCAGATGCACAATATAATGTGAACAGATCTAATGATGCCGTGTATTTAGATCTTCCTCTACGCACTATTTCGTTGTGATGATACAAAGCGGAAAATAATAACACATAAAGTATTACTTCATGAGGATGTGAAACATATATCACAGATTTTTCATTTCCGAATTTAAACTCACCGGCTGAATTAATTCGCAGTTTGTCCGCGATTTTCCTTATCAAGTCCGTTCTACATAGATATGAAGTATCCATACCTAATAATTTCATGTCCTCAACTATCAATTCCTTCGTTTTATTGTCGAATATTGATATAAAATTAGTCATTAAATGTATATATAAAAATAACTAATCATTTATCCATGAACGAACTAATACAATATCCAACAATATCTGAAATACTCTTTGCCACTTCGTTTTCTTCGTTAAATATGAAATAGCCTAGTGTATACATATCATCGACCACGAAGTGTCCGAACGCAAGGTCGACAATCAAATTTCCGTAATTCTTGGCGCAAATATTCCTTATGTTATTAATTTTCAGCTTCACATCTTTAACCCGTGTTTATTATTTGTTTTACATTCACATCTCTAGGTCTGACATCGTAAGATTTCTTGAGGTAAGTCATAATTTGATATTCAATGTCATCTTCGTGTATTAAATATTTATCATATACAGTTATATACATAAGCATTTGAACAACATTCGATGATCTGAATGTCTTATAAGTTATCGTGTAAATTTGTATATGAGTCATTTTATATCGATTAATTTCAAAAAATAAACGTCAAAAATAAAATCCTTGATCAAATAAATTATGCAAACATTTCATCAATGATGCTGTTGATTTTATGATGAATAATGGTATTTGGATCTTTGTCATGCATGTATTTGTGCTTCAAATAATACTTTGGTTTCCTTAGATTATCTGGCATATTTTTTTTCAAGTTCATTAATTCAGAACGTGTTTCGAATTCATCGAAAGTTGGAATGTTCCTCCTTATATTTTCATTTAATAACTTAATCGCTAACTTATAAAGATCTTTGAAGATAACATTATCGAAAAACTTCGTTTCAAAATTTGATATTGATGATTCAACGTCAAATTCAAATGTTGTGTTAGGATCCGAGTAAGAATTCAATACATGAACTATTAATTCCCATAAATCCAAAGAAGCACAAAGTGATGTGCATATAAATATTTGCTCTTGCTTGCAGAATCTTTCGAACCACATTATCAACTGGATATCTTCAGTGCATGTGTCGTGTAAATCTTTATAGTATTCGCTCGTGTATGCACGATATAAATCTATTTTTGATGGGTAAACATTTAAAACAACCAACCTCTTGAGCATGACCATGACAGATTTAATGATGCATGTATCCAATTTTCCCGTTATGGATAATATATCGTTTGAAATAAGGGTATTAGTGATCTTTTTGAAGTCCTCAGCCACGTCTAAACGTATTTCCTCAAACATAAGTGTATATGAAAAAATAATCATTTATCATTTTGTTTCTATTACTGTGATGTCATTAAGTGTTACAAAGTTTTTATAAGCTTCAGCTTCTATTCCATATCTCACATGCCTGAAACCAGGTAATTTAGCGAATTCATTCGGATGATTTAACAAGAACATTCCAAGAGCATTTGCTTCCTTTTTGTATTTTTCTGTAATTTCCGATTTTCGAAATTCATCAACAATACCTTTCAAATTTCTTATTTCACGATCTTCGACTTCAAAGCAAGGAGTAATCATGATATTCATCAATATGTATTCTATTGTAGAAGTGTCGAATCCATATTTGATGTTTCCATAATCAGTTGGATCGTCGAATTTATGAAATAAATCAAAATCATTCAGTTTATATGTATCCTTATCCACGACGTCTTCGATATTTACTTCTATACCTATATTTTTCAGGTTAATACCGGTCGCTCTGAAGCCATTGTCGTTTATGATTTTCACAGATTTAGTCAACCATAAAACAAAATCAGCTCCCAGAATTTTTGAACCATCACAAACAATGTCGAATAATTTCATATCTAAAGTTTCGAACAGAAAACGACTATTATAAATTGAACCATAACTTTTATGAACTATCGAAGCACATTCATTAGATTCATTATGTGCTGAACATGTTTTCATTTGCAATTTATTATGCGGGTTGAATATTATATCACGGGCGATCAACTTTGCGCAACATGGTAGATTTAATTTAGCAAATTCTATAGCGTTATATTTCGGTTCTCCGCCTTGTATTTTTAGATCGCACGAGACAGATCCACATGTAACACCATATATTGAGCCGCTATTGTCAGTTTTTTTTATTCTGTAATTTTCTGGCGCAAATTTATCATTGAGACAACTATCGATTTTCCTAGATCGCTTTGTTGCGGGATGAATAATTTTGAGTATTTGTTCATAATCCGAACTATCAACCACAACATTCTGAACCCGTTTCATAATATAATTAGTATCATTGATGTGATTTTTACCGATAAAATTCACATATGCACTCGTTGGTGTCAACAAAATCTGAACGTCATAACTGGTTTTGGAATTGAATAAAACCACTCGTTTAATACCTTTGTTTTCCGAGTAATCACTTCGAGTTTCTATGGCAATTTGAATTTCTCGAAGAATTACGTCACTCCCTACGGCAAAAACCACGTCAGCGTTTTCCAATTCGCTTACAAATTCGTAATAATCAGACAAATCTTTCCTTAAACGTGTTACCAGGTCTCTGTTTTCATTCGAGTCGGTAACAAAATAAAAGCATATTTTTAATTTCAATTGCATAACATTTATTAACCATCTATCGCTCAAAAAAGACTCAGTCATCAATGTTCGTGGATTGTATATTTTGATTGTATAGTCAGGATTATTAAAATTCATTACATATTCAAATAAATTAACAAAAATCGGCCTTACTTTCAAGTCTATCTCTGATATTTTTATGCTCGCATACATAAAACTCAAATTATCGACAGTTAAAATACTTTTGTATTTTTCATTCAATACTATTTCTTGAGTGAGGTAATCGACGCTCTCAAAATTATGTTCATTTAACGGTTTCGACACGATAAACGGATGCAATTTTGACACTTCAATATACAGATTTTTGACATCCGTATATATTATATCCCTAACTATTCTATCATTGTCAATCGCTAGCGTTTTCAAAGTTACGTATGGGTATATTATGCACTCTCTTAAAACATTTCCATGCTCGTTAAACATCCACCAGGGATAATATACAACTTCTCCGCCATATTCTTTAATAACGTCTTTGTAAATATTATTCAAGGACAAAATAGGATGATCTACACAGACTTTCGGATTTTTGCAAACAAATGTTGATCCAATATTTTTCAATACAATTTTATATTCCAAATTTTTGGTGATGTGCGATTCAGGACATATATAAACCCACACGTAATATTTTTTATTTCCTAAGACTGACATTAACGCTTCATATATTTCTAATGAATGTTTACCTGAGCCATACAAAGAATTCTTCGATAAGTATGAAATCGCGAACAACACTAATAAAAATATTGCTATAATAAGAATTACAATATATAATTTCATTTACAAATCAGTAAATATTTATAATACTCCGCAGAATTTCTTGTATGATTCAATTTGTATACCTGGTGTTATTGATTCTACATTTTGTAACGATCTAAATCTTTCAGATTCTTCTATCATAAACAATCCGATCCTATTTTCCATAGATGTTACATCTTCTCTAAATTTCCGCATTTTTATGTAATCAATCGTTTCCAATATAGCGTTTTTTCTAGATAATGGAATTAAATGTTCGTCCACAAAACATGGATAAATTAAGATAGTCATCATGGCATATTCTAAAGTATCCAAATTCAAACCCAAAGATTTATCGCCGAAAGTTATAGGATAATCGTTTGGATAATAAAAATCAAAATCAATAAGTTTATAAGATTTGGGATGAGATATAGTCTCACAAATATTCGGGGGTATTATGTCGGCTGGTCTATAACCGTTATGTTTTATCAAATCGAAAGATTTTGTTAACCATTTCACAAAATCTTCTCCTGGAGGTTGACTTTTGTTTTTACAAACCACATCAAATAATGAATATCCCAATTTTTCAAATAATTGTCTCGTTTGGTATATTGTTCTATTTGATCTCCAATATAATCTTTCCATGAATAACTTGCTATTTTTACCTAATGATTTATTGATATCAATAGTTTGTCCCGGGGCATATATTATATCATATTCTATTAATTTTGCACAGCATGGTAAATTTAGCTTAGCAAATTCTATGGAATTAAATTTCGGTTCACCGCCTTGTATTTTTATTGCGAATTCTTCGCCGAGATGTTCATCGATTACTTTGTAAACCACACCATTAGCACCAGAACCTAAAACGGTGTTCGTTTTCAACTTCAAATATTCAGATATGCGTTTAGATTCTTCGGTAACTGGATGAATAACATTCATTATTCTATTTGTGTCCGTCTTTGGTATAAATATGTTGTTGTAATCGGAATTGTATTCTATTTTTTCGTTTGGTTCCATAATGTTCAATATCATGAAAGGCCATATGAAACTAACATTTTTAGGCACGCGCACGTGCAACAAAATAATCCTCATGAGATTCGTGTTTTCAATATTTGAATGAACGAATTTGCTAAATATTTTTGATATTTCTTTTTCGTTATAACATAAAATAATATTCGCATCATAAATATCTGTAACAATTTGGTATACGGATTTCAGATTTCGTATTAAGTTATCTACATTAACTTCATTTGATCGAACCAAATATAACTTTAATTGTATATTGCTAGATGGTTCTACACCCACAGCTCCTATCGTAAAATTATGTGATTTAAATATGAAATTTGGCGATGTCTTGACATCATAAACTTTCATAGATTTATCGTCTTTATATGAATCACAATATGATTTCAGGTTTACAAATGAATAATCCAATAAATTTACGGAATTTAAATAACCACATTGTTTCGTGTCGGATGGGTATAAATTTCCCATTAACATTATTTTATGTGGTTGATTTTTAGATATATTTTCATAAACATATTCGATACCATGTTTGTTGATATCATCTCTCAAGCTTTTTATGGTGCCAATTTCAACAAATATTTCGTTTAACGTAGCGTAGCTAACTTTTTTCACATTTTTTGTTATACTTTCATATTCCAGATAAACGTAAACAAAATTATCAGGACATTTCAAAGAATATGTTTTTTCGTCGAACATCCACCATGGATACAATTTAACATTATTGTTTGAACGTAATATTCTATCGTATAACGAATTAATATTATCCGCAAAATCCACTTTGCTTGGTTGAAAATCATATTCTACGTTAACACCATAAATATCAATGACTTCAAAATCAATACGATTATGTATGTGTTGTATTGATTCGTCGTAAGGACATATATAACCATTAAGTTTATCTTTATATTTATAAATAATAGAAGTTAAAGCTAAGTATAAATCTCGTATATCATTGTTACCACCGGTTGTGATATCTGATTTCAAAATTACAAAAACATATATGAATAATACAATCAAAAATAATGCTAATATAAAAATTATTATAGATATATTCATTTAGAAATTAATAAATTCATAAATATATCGTTAAACATTAGGCTTGATATTATTGTCATTAGCAAATTCATAAATTGTTTCTGTATCTTTAATTGCTTAAATTAATTATAAGAATGTTCAATCTCAAATTCTCTAACAATGTTCACCCATTTTGAAAAGTTAATTCCTGATGTGCATGTCAATGATCTTGTTGCGTAAGTATTCGGTGGTGCTATTTTTGTAATTACAATTTCATATTCAGTGTTTTCATCATGTATATCATTAAATGTAAAATGAGTTGCTAATAAGTAACTTTTATTATATGCATACACCTCTAATAGCGTGCAATTATATGGCATCAAATATACACCTTCAAATTCATCTAAAGAAATTTCTTTCTCATATTGTTTCGAATCTTCATCAAGGTCAAATACGAATTTAGATTTCAAATTCCCTGCTTCGTAACGTCCTATCATAGTAAATCCGCATGATTCATCACATAGTTCTTGAATATTTTTAGATGTATAATCACCTTCCATTAAGTTGAAGTATGATATAAAAATAACTTTTCACTTACATGAATTCCCTAGCTATAAGTTTTGAAGCTTCATATATACTCATCAACTTTACAACTCCGAATTTAATAGGCGATCGAACGATCATCACATCCACAATCTTGTAATCGAAAATATTGGTTCGTGATTCAAATACATCCATTACGATTAAATACTTAGGTGTTATGCAAAGTAAATGATTAAAGGAAACATACACATCAAGAAGGACACCATAAATTTCGGTATTATTTATGATCGTATTTTTAATATCGAAATCATTCATATCACATTTGATGAATGCTTTTTCAGCTAAATGTTTCATATATTCATCATCATCAAATCGCGAAATCATCTAATTAACAACGAATATAAAAATAACCCGTTATTATATTCACTTCGATAATATCTTTGAAATATCAGATTTACATTTTTTAACGTAATTCACCCATCCTTTTAAATTTATATTTTTCGATTCGGACATATACTTAACAGAATAAGTTCTCGGTTCTACTATTCGGGTTACTTCAAATAAATAATCATCATCGTATAATACAACATGAGCAACCAACAAATAATCATTTCAACGACAAAGTTGCCGTCCACGAAGTGTAAATATTAAAGTATTGTATCGCATCAAATATATTTCACAAATCATCGATATGGGTATTGGTTCGATATCTTCCGAGAAATGTATTTTTGATTTAATATTTTTAAATTCATCTTCACTGGGTATAATCATCGCGTATGCATCATCAAATAACTCGTCAATGTTCATATATAATTAAGGAATGAAAAAATAATTTTTCGCATTACTTTCTTATATATTAACGATGTAATTAAATAGTTCAATCATTTCGTTAATATTTCCTGAAAAGTATTCTCTACCATGAACCGGTTTGCCAAATTTATATTCAAATGCCGATATGAGTGCTTTTTCATGCGATTTGATATTATTGGATTCTGTTGTCAAATAAATTCTTGGATTGTTATATTCAGCCATTCTCTTATCAATTGTCCTTGTTGTCATACCGATTTTATATGTGCTTGTATTTTTGAATTCTTCGGGTTGTATCAAGTATAAGAATCCCTGAACTTTAGGTTTGTCATTTTTAAATACAGCAGCACACCTTTTAATGTTCGAATCATAAACAATCATGAATTCAAGTTTCGAATCTATATCTCGAATAATTATGCATTCATTTTCATGATCGATGAGTATTATTTCATGATTACTTTCAAGTTCTATGCTATAAGGATTAATCCATAAAGGTGTTTCAGCACCATCACAACTTATCGAATAACTTAAATGTTCATTCAACCAACAATTCTGAATATCGAAAACCCTCATCGTAGAATCATCTATAAATTCTACGATGCGATATTTTGAATCTTCATGACGTGAATGTATTTTTCTACAAAATATTTCATCTCGTCCGTTAATGATTTCAGTCCATATTATTTCATTATCGTGTATTAACCAATATTCGACTGATTCACTGTTTGGAACTTCGTAGAATCCATAACCATCCGTTATTGAGTATATATAATCGAACATCAAATGTAAAACTTTATTTGTTAGTTCATCCAGGTTGTTTCCAATCACTTCGGATATAATTTTTTGTGTGTCGTTTTTGTATTGCATATGTTCATCGATTAAGCATTCTAAATTATTAGCTTTGAACCATAAACCATAATTTTCAGAGTCACCATTGCAATATTCAATTGTGTTGAGATCATTGAAATTGATTTTCAAAATAAAATAAAACGATCTAGGTCTGGAACGATAAGCTGGCTCATTTAATTCGTTATAATCATCAAACAATCCGATTAGAAGTTCTGAATCCATGTTTCGACTTCAAAAATAATCAATTTGTGATTTATATCAAACTTCCATAATCAACAAATCTAATGGATGATCTTTCAGTATCGATTATTCTTGAATATAATTTTCGATAATGATTCGTAAAGAATTTCAAATCTTCGGTCGTGTAATTTTCCTCTCCATGTCTACCGCGTTTGTGAATTCTTCTAACTATTTCTTCATCGTCATTGTCGAGGAATATAATGATACTTTTTGGTTTAGAATTCGAATCTGTAAGTCTTATTATTGAAAGTATTTGTGCTGCAACATTCATGATGGTATCCGACTTCAAATGATATATTTTTGAACCGTCGAGATTTAGATAACTTGGAATGTTATATTTGTTAACAATTTCACGTATACGTTTCGATAAAGCCAAGAAATCTTCATCTGACAAATCACCTTTTATGTTTGCAAGATTCGAAAAGCATAACAAACCATCATCGGGTATTCTTTCAAATATTTTATAATCACATTCCTTAATTGATTCGAATGTTCTGGTATAATAATCCAGGATGTAATGCTGAAATGTAATATCACTTATTTTCTTATTCAAATACATCCCCAACATTTCTTTCCCCATAATTTCACTCACGTATTCTTCCACATACACAGCATTATTTAATTCTTGAAGCAGAACTTCACATATCGAAGATTTTCCGACACCTGTTGGTCCAGTGATCAAAATATTCATGTTTGAACAAATAAATAAAAATAACTTGTGATTTACTCACCTTGTTCAATATTCCATTGTAATTGATACAACCATATTCCTAAAGCTTTCTTTATAAATTCATATTCCGACATCTCACCACTCGGACATTCTAAAAATGAACGTTCTTCATCAGGAATTCGAACATAATTTATCCTGTTCCATTTGAACCAGAAAGCTTTTCTGCTATGATTTATATCTAATTTCTCTCCGTGATTTAGCTCAATGATTTTCCTCCACTTCTTGAAGAAGTTTCTAACTGTTGGAGCAATTCGTTTCGTTAATGTTACTGGATATATTGTTCCGAAATCTTCAAAGTGATCGGAATCTGGAAGTTCCATGTGCATGTATTCATAATATTTTTCAACGTCATTATTTGCACGAAGATCTATCCTTGATGTTACTCCTATCTTTATGACTCGATGTTTGTCACTGAAAATTCCATATATTATATTTTTCATATTTGGTTCGGAGAATAAAAATAATTCATGTTGATGTTGTTTCTCATGAAATATCAAGTGGATGTATCACCAATTCATGTTGATGTTGTTTCTCATGAAATATCAAGTGGATGTATCACCAATTCATGTTGATGTTCATGAATAGCATAAATCATATTTGGATCGTCAAGTAGTTCACTGGCAATGGAGTTTGGAATTTCATCAGAAAGGAACTTTTTGGAACCAATGCACACTAATTTACATACTGGACATGTTGACATGTAGCTAAGTATTAGTCTTGCACGTGTAGAGATCAATATGCATATGATATTATCTGGAATATTATTTATAACTATGTCTATGAAACTACACATTAAATCTAAAGTATCCTCTTCTCCATCATCAATCACAAGGAAAATCATGTCACCATCATTTTCACACTCTCTCTTGAAATTAGGTAGTGCATATTTGTTGCTGCAAGTTGTTAATATTCTTTGTGTATGTGAATAGTCATCACATATTAAATCGCTGTAAGAACCACCATATCTGATATCTTCCGAATATATAAGCGTTAAATCGCCTATTTTAAAAGCAAAATCGTCACGCATTAAGATAACAATGTAAATAAAAATAACATATCAATTTATCCACACCACTTTACTTCACGACATTTCGAATCAAGTTGAACAGTGCATATCCATTTGCAATCCATATATCCGTTATTAATAGTCATGACACTCACTGGATAACCATTACAACGAAGTATATATGACGAGTGATATTCCACGTTTTTCATCTTCGAAATCAATGTCGCATGATGTCTCCAAGATCCGACGTCAAACATATTGTAATCAAATGTTTCTATAATGTCAAACCATTTGCGAAAATTATCAGTGGCAAATATAATCATTTTGTCTTCGAGAATATTATTTTGACGACAAAGTCGGCATCCGCTTCGCGTCTGAAGTTTCGTTAAGAATTTCATTATCAAATCATTATATCCATTATCGAAGAACATAAATATTTCACAATCACGAGTTTCATCTATGTATGCTTCCCAAAGATTTTCCGTAACAAATTCATATCTAAAACCACATTGTTTGTCCATGTGTCTCCAAGATAAATCAAGTCCTATCTGTTCAACGAGGTTGTGATTATCTGTGAATATCACATTTAACTTTCCGAATTCGAAATGTCGCATTTTCGATTACAAAAATATAACTCATCACTTTACGTCAACCATTCGACTTCGCCCTCTAATGTTGTGATACTACTAACTCTGCAAATATTTTTTTCACTACCATCACGCATTAACAATTTGCAATACGCGAAATTTGGATCATCGCCAAGAGATAATTTGAAAATATTACCCGATGATGATCTGATTAAATCATTCCAAAATTCCAACCTTGAAGTTTCAAATATAATCATCGCATTTTCTGGTATATTATTTGGTATTGTCACCAGAAATTTTCGAATATTATCATCATAATTTTCATTGTCAAGCACGACAAATATTTCTTTTGAACCTCTGATATTGAGTAAATGTTCACATATATCATTTTCATAAGCGAAAGATGTTCGATACTCAAAACTGCTACACTGCTCCATTAATTTATGACACATATCCAAACGTATCGCTCTTGAATCACTATGATTTGATGATGAGATCACATTTAGCTTCCCGAATTCGAAATGCCGCATTTTCGATTATAAAAATATAACTCATCATTCATTTAGTCTTCATCATCGGTTGGATCCCAATACATGAAATCTTGATCCGTAAGTCTGTCATGCATCATCTCACCAATATCCATCCAATCTATATCTGGTTGCAGAGCAGGCGTCCACGAAGTGTCCGATCCTTCTTCGTCGTGAAGTAACATGTATAATTTTTTGTCTTCAAAGTTTGGATTCAATCCTGGACAATACAAGTCGGACGCAAAGCGGACGCCGACAAGGTCGACGGATATATGTCGAGTATAACTTTCTGAACCAATAGCAAACAAATTATAATATTCACCATAACTTCGAACAGTTTCGAAGATGGGATCCAAATTTTGAACTATTAACACTTTCGTATCTATTTCAGAAATATTATTAATCAAATACTTCAAATATATATTCAGATAATCGACCTCATATTCTCCACTCCACAAACAAAGTGTTGGTCTACCTGACAAACTTGCTGATGTCAAAAGATTACCTCCAGATTCTGAAACATCGAACCCATTACGTCTATACACTGATCCAATACATCTCCTAATTGGTATAATGTCTGATTCATGCTCGCAACATATAACGTTTAACTTTCCAGCTTCAATGTTATACATAAGTTGTCGAAGTAAAAAATATAATTTATCAATTTAATTATTAAAACTCAACCTTATAATTTCAAGTGATCGAGATAATTCACGTCGAATGTTTGGATCATTAGAAGACTTAACGTATTCGTCGAGCAAGTTAACGGTGGAATATACGAACCCACAATTAGATTCTAAATCAATTTTTTGAAGGTCGAACTCTTCGAGGTCCACATTATAATTACTGCATGCAAATTCTAAATCTTCGAGGTCGCAATAAGGAATACTTAGCAACAATTTCTTGGTTCGATTATATGCTACATGTTGTCTCGCGATATCTTTTTCATCCCCATTTCTATATATTCCATTCTTGGACATAACGATATTGACGAGGACATTTAACTTTATAATTCTATTTTTGATTTCTTGAATTGTTAACCTACTTGGTATGAATTTTTGGTCCCGGACCTCAGAATACAATTCAGCAATCGCTTCACAATCATATCGTATAGAATCGGATATTGCACATATCGTGTTCTGTTTATTTGTAATGTCAAATTTATAGTTCATGCGTGCAATGTCACGCATTAAATATTGGATGTCGTCAGGAACATCTGTCAGTAATTCGAACGCTACGCGATTAATTCTCGAATTGATGAAGCGGATGATTTCTTCATATAATACTGTTGGGTTATCAAACATTTTGGATTGAAAAATAATAACTTCCCGTTCACTCCAACGGAATAGTTCTAAATGGTGTGGCGTTGCAAAATGGACATTTATTAATTTCATCTCTCACAACAATCGTTGCATAACATCTATCACATATCGGATTTTTACACACAGAACATTTAGATTTAACTTCGTGAATGTAACAAATTTCACATACGATCTCAGGTCTTGGAATTCCGAAATCTTCATAAGGAAAATCTTCACCAACGTGTTCAAACCACAATATCATTATTTCTTCAATGTTAATCCCAATCATATATTTTGGTGGAGCTATTTTGCAATATCGAACACAATACATCGAATGAGTATATTTGTGAGCATATTTAGCATCCGCATCTAAGAATTCAAATAGTTGTTCTGGTATAGGTATATCTGGCAAGTATTTCATCCAGTATATCGCAGCAGTCTTATTATTTTTAGATACAATCGCCGTGTCGTAGTATTTAAGTAAAGCTTTTGGAGGTTGTATTTTCAAAACTTTCACCCAAATCATTATTGGTGTCTTCGATTCGGGATTACCACAATAATTGACATCGAGATCTTCATATAACTGTTTTGGCGGTATCGATTTGAGAATGTATATCCAATATTCGAAAGGCGTTCGACCTTCAGCATCAATCAAATTCGGATTAATGCCCACATATAATTCTTGCCTAGGTTTCGTTTTTAATTTCAACAACCAAATTGTTAATGAACATAATTTCGAATCATACGTCGTAATATTTGGATTAACAAGGTTGCTCCATATCGCAGAAGGAATTCTGCCAACAAATTCAATGTATAACATTAAAGCTGTGTATCCATATTCGTCTTGTAATTCATAATCCAAATGTTCACGTAATTTACGAGGCGGATCACTCTTTAAATATCGAATCCAAAGTAATAATGTATGTTTCGGAGAATGATTATATTTGAAAGTCGAATAATTTGAGTCAATCATTTTCACAAGTTCATTTTCGTGATCGACCACGGAGTGTCCGAGACTTTCGTGATCGACCACGGAGTGTCCGAGACTTTCGTGATCAACCTCGATTAGCTTTATCATTTCATGCATTGTCGAATTATATAAATACGAATACACATATAACCGCGTTGATAGTTTTATATTTTTACTGATTAATTTTGTGATCTGCTCAGAGGAATATTCATCATCAGCCATTAGTTGTAACAGTGAAAACGACATTAAGAACAATAAAAATATAATTCTTCATTTAATTGATTGGTTTGACACTAAATGGTTTCAACATACAATAAGGACAAGTATTAACATTTGAACTCTTCATTTGCAATATAGCAGCGTAACATGAATCACAATATTTTTGTCTGCATCGTTCACATTCACACGTTGATTCTTCATCACAACAAACAATACATTTCATTTCTTCCGGAACGAGTTTAATACCTAATCTTTCAAATGGAGGATCAGGAGATACATATTTGATCCATATGTCGTCAATTCGCTCTCCAATTTTCGTTTTAATAGTCGATTTCCCAAGAAGTATTGGTGGAGGAATTGATTTCTTATATTTAATCCAATACATTGCGACTGTGTATCCATCTGAGTCTTGAATATTTAAATCGATACCTTTGAGTAAGAAATTCAGGGATGTAACAAAATCATCAGCTATTTCATTCATCACGAAGTGTCCGAGCGCTTCGCGGTCGACATATTCAATTACATACATTAAATGTGTCTTTCCTTTTTCATCCACGTGATTAACATGTGACGAATTGAATAATTCAACTGGAGGGACTTCCCTGCAGTATTGAACAAATAGCATATATCCTGTTCGTTTCTTTGAATATATTATCGAAGAATCTAAACCTTCGTATAACGCAAAAGGTGGTTCGCACTCATATTTAATTAACCACTTCGCGAACGAAGTCGAATCTGGAGATTTATTTCTTAAATTTGGATTCACTTTGCAGTCTTCACGATCGATTAATTTATCTGGAGGAGATGAATTCAAAAATTCAATCCAAATCATCAACGGAGTATATCCGAAATCTTTATTTTGATAATTCAAATCGATTCCTTCGTATAAATCAATTGGTGGTTCTATTTTTAAAGTCGAGACCCAATATTCAAACTGTGTAGCTCCTTTATTAGTTTTATGATTAGGATCAATTCCAATATATAATTCTTTGGGTGGCATAATTTTTAAACTATAAATCCATGATATTAATGATGTCCATCCATCTTCACGTCCGCAAACGTTTGGGTCGATACCAACATATAATTCTTTGGGCGGTGTGGTTTTAACATACCCAAGATGTAACATTAAAGTATTCCATCCATATTTATCAGTGGAATTAGGATCAATTGATTTCAGGAATCCTTTAGGTAATGGAGCTTCGAAATATTTGAGCCACAACATCGGGACAGTTTTTCCTTCAGACGCTACGCGGATGCCAACTTCGTTGTCAGACACGGAGTGGATGCCAACTTCGTTGTCAGACACGGAGTGGATGCCAACTTCGTTGTCAGACGCTACGCGGATACCAACTTCGTTGTCAGACGCTACGCGGATACCAACTTCGTTGACAGATATCACGTCATTTGATGTATATTGTTTATCTCTGGAATCATAAATCAACTTCACAATTGTATTATTCATGTTAACCATTGTAGTATCGATTTTATTAAATATGTTATACGTGTATTCATATGAATACACGTATAACATATCAAGGAATTGAGATTTAGAAGTAAATATTATGGAAAACGGATTGTCAAGATTTTCATCAGCACCAGTATAATATTTATCAGCACAATTTAAAAGAGTATCTTCAAATGAAAGCATTTTGTTCAAAAATAATTATAACTTATTAATTGAATGTCCGAATACCTTCGCTTTGCGTTATCATCATGTATTTATGTGAAGTAGAACGCAAGACCGACATCATTTCGTTAGATATTTTAGATAATGCTTTTGGAGGACACTTATAAGTTTGTAATGACTTCACGACTTTCTCATTTTGTGGATTGGTTGACAATATAACGTTTAACATCATGAAATCATTTAGTGCTTCTCGTATAAATGCTTGACCATGTAAATTTGTGATCGTAAATATAACTATGAAATCGAAATGTCGTGCTCCACATATCAGAGGCATAATGAAACCTTCAACTTCTTCACTTACTTTACAATCACAATCAATTACGAGTATAGAATCGACCAATGTTTTCAAGTCAAAAGGCAAAAGTGGTTCATATATAGTTTTTTCATTTCCACGAATATTATACACTATATTTTTATTAAGTGTCCTCCTCATCATAAGTTTGGATGGATACTTAGCAGCAATATTTTGTATAATAGTTTGTTTCGATTGTTCATCACCAGCCAATAAGTAAGGATAATTGAACGATACAATTTGATCTATCAATTTGGATGTTTGCATTTTGAATTCAAAAATAAAAGTAATCTATGTTAATTGAATATCGAATCAATATCTTTCGCGCAACTAGCAAAACAATGAATTCCCGAAAATGTCATGCACCCATCAGTCAAATCTTTCTTTCCAAAATTTAATTCACATATTTCATCAATTCGTTTTTTGATTGACATTGGATCATAAAATCTACCCAAATTACATGTAATGTGTGTATCTGATATTCGAATATGTTTAATGATTAGTCTCAAGTCGTGAATTATTTCGTCATCAGACTTTTTAAATGTCCCGAATGGACTCTTTGAATACACATAACTTATTTGATACATTTTGAATTCAAAAATAAAAGTAATCTCCATGATGACTTAGATAATGAATGTGAAGCCATTAGATATTCTGGTGAAACTATATATCAAACCTTGCCTAGTCAAATATGATTCACTAATGATACTCGGTGTTATCAATTTACCAAAATGACTATCATAACCCAATAAATATATCGCTCTGAAAACAGGAACCTTGTATTCCATACATAATTCTTTGATGTAACCTGAATATTTCTGAATTCGTTTGATTGTAACTTTGCAAATGTCCTCAACAGAAACTTTGGAGTGAGTTAATTTATACAGCTTATCATCACTAATTGATTTGAAATATCTTTTACGTGACCGCATATAATTAATGACATGACCACCTATTGTCATCAATTCATCTATATAAGCAGTCACTACTCTAAGATTTTCATCTACGGATTCGTATTGCTGGTTGATGCGAAACTTGGATGCGTATGGATTCAATACACGCAGTAATAATATAAAACTAATACCTTTGCCATACGACCCAACAATACCACACATCGTCGCTATATCGATACTTATCTCATTGTTAGTATCAGTGAGGGAATGCATTAATTCTAAATCATCATGTAATATACTTAGACCAACCATACAAGTTAAGAACAAGTGTTTATCGAAAACTTCTAATCTCAAAACATTTCGCATAACACTTGGTGGAGGAATGAATTGCAATAATTCACAACAATGAAGTTGCAACATCGAAGATTTTGTGATTGGTTTGAAAATATCATTCAGCAATAATCTGTTAAATCGACATTCATCATAAAGAGACCAAACGAATATTATGCATAAAGATTCAACGTTGAATGTGGAAGAATTATTAACTATTATGTTCATTATTTCTTCATTACATATTGAATTATAACACATACATGAAACCATATAATTGATAACGTCAATATTATATTCAAGAGTATAATGTGTTAGAATGTCGCTCGGAGGCTTCGCCGACGGACACGAAGTGTCCGAAAGATTAATTGAATTGAATGCTTTGATGGCGTCACGTGTAAAACTATCGTCCATGTTGAGCGAGGAACAAAAATAATTTATCATTTCGCTTATTCAACCTTGTAATGAATATGATAGAAATAATCTCTGTGATAATTAGATTCACAATAACCACCCGAGATAAATATTGTGAAATTATTATCATATAATCCATCGAATGAAGGGTCATATTTTGTGAGCAGATCATTTAGGTAATAACTTTTATCACGTTCTACGTTTCTGATTTTATTAATCACACCCTCTCCAACTTCAAGCTTCACATATTTTTCTATGTAATCCATTCGTTTAATGTTCGAATATTTAAGGTTTGAAATCTTGAAATCAGGAACATATTTAAATAGCAAATTGGTTTTAAATAGAACAGTCGCAATATATGGTTCTTTGTGATCCCAAGGATGTTGATCTATAAGTCTGAGTGATTCTTCGGTCATATCAGGAATCAGATATTCAAATAATCTGTCCATCGTGAGTGGCCGTTGAAGTAACTCATCTATGGATTTTGTTTTCAAATATCGAATGTAATCGTTGTCACAATAATCGATTTGATCAAACATATATAACACGTACTGATATTCTAGGGATAACGTTTTCGGATCGATGTCGTATTTCTTGATTCGTTCGAAGAACATTTTATATAACGTGTTTCTAATATCTCGTTGTGAATACATAGATTTACCGTATTCAACGATCAAATGAAGATTATTTAGATAAACTTTCGATGCTTCATATTTACCGTTTAATTTATAATGTTCATCCAGAACCTCTGCAAAACTATTTGACATCAGATCTGATATATAATGCTGTCCTGATGACCACGTTCTATAGATGTGTTTTGATCCTGGCCTACACAGGTTATAATTGTCGAAAATCCAATCCAATAGTTCTAGATCTTCCACTAAGATTGCGGTTCCGTATAAACGAAACAGAAATTGCTGCTGATCAAATATATTTTCATCCAATATCAATCGTATGACTTCATATGGTGGCAGAAACATTAAAGTTACAAATACACCGAACGTAGTATTCCAATTATTAGAACTATATATTACACCATTTAACCATAATGTTTTAAATCT
>Ga0209417_1002113_pt1 | contig 32538 bp, 20 predicted proteins | sample RifGroF2_FD_184002 | JGI IMG/M metagenome (GOLD analysis project Ga0209417, IMG submission 184002) | Groundwater microbial communities from Rifle, Colorado, USA - Groundwater F2 (SPAdes) (version 2) | ecosystem: Environmental > Aquatic > Deep subsurface > Groundwater | place: Rifle, Colorado... | reverse complement strand
TATTTTCCTGCCGATAGAGCGGTAAACGATGTATTCAAAGATGTCGCCAATATTATCAACAGGTACTACTTTGTTCTCGACGTGATTTACAAAAGTCTTTAGGCCGTTATCATGACAGTCTGAGCGTTGATGAATATATCTTGACCAGGTTAATACAGCATCCAAATTGGATGAAGCACACTCAATTCGCTTGAGAAACGCATGAGCATAATCGTCTTCAGGCGCATTCCATTCTTTTACATCAAACTCTCCAAATTCCTTTAATTCAGCTAGTTTAGTCAGAACTCTCTGGCGGTTTTCTATTATTTTACGTAGTTGATTTTTTGTATATTCCAGGTTCTCAACTGCGTTTTGGCTTAATAAATATGGAAGAAGTGGTGTCCCGTGTATGCTCCGTTTTCTTGATATCTCTTCGCCCCATCCCAGTGTCGCTGAAAGTGCATCTAAATCCGTATCCATTCCGTCAAAGAGGTCTTGCAACATTCCCATTACTGCTTTGTTGTTGTGAATATCCTGAATAGTGTCGATGGATTTTTTCTTCGAAATCAGGCCATTTTCTATTTCTTTGGCTGTCTTGCCTGGAACTCCAACAGGCAATAGCATATTGACCAATTCTAAAGCTGTGGCAACCAGGGACGCTGCTGCTGAATGATATTCCTTCCAGCTTGAAGTTTCCGATTTGTCAGGACATGGAGCAAATTTCGATAAAGTATTATCAAGCTCAAGCTTTGCAACCAGGAAGGCCCTGACTTTAGTGTAATCGCATTTGCTGTCCGCATATTCAAAGATCGAATTGGCTAAATATGTAGATGCGCTTGAAACTTTAGCAAGCTGGTTAAGATACTCTCGCCAGTTGTTACAAGGGATTTTTGATATTCCGGGAATATAATGCTCATACTTGTCGTGAATTAACCTGTCGCCATCGTTCAGGGCTTCAAAATCCAGAACTGCTGATGACAATTCCATCTTCGCGTTCAATACATCAACAGCCCGAACCGGGGAAACTTCAGGTTTTATGTAATTTTTGAGGTAGGAAGTGATTTCTCTTAATGCATCGGCAATTTCGCTGATTTTCTTGTTATATTCATTCCATCCAGACTGCCTCAAAACAGAGTCCATCTGTACTGCAATATCTCCCAGGAAATCCCTGCTTTCTGTTAAACAGGCATCAAGTTCAGATGCAATTGATAGTATCCTTGCTGATAATGCTCCTACCTGATTAATTGTCTGCGAACTCAAAGCAGATAAATCGATATTATCAATAAAGCCCGGATGCTTAAGCAGCTCTGCCATGCTCTCCATGTACCAGTTATTCAGCCGTTTAATCTTGGAAATATCTGTATCGAGACCCCTGAATAGCGGGCCGAACGACCTTTTGAAATCCTCGTTTGAAATCAGAGCTGTTCTATGCTCAAGCCAGGTGATGATATTTGATATTTTCTCTTCATATTCTGATGCTTTAAGCTTTGTCTTGTTCTTGGACAAGTCATTGAAGAGCTTCTTTGCAGCTCTCCAGTCACTGTTGAATATGTTGAATAGGCTATCACCACGTCTGAAGGTTAGCAGAGTGGTCTTTAAAGTACTCAATTCTGGAAGAGCATCAAGATGAAACTCGTTGGATAGTGACTGTCGTTGCAAAATTTCAGACTGTAGCGCGTCTTCTGCTTTTGGTATCAATTCCAAAGACATCGGATGTGCAAGTGGGGCATGACGGTAATCAAGAAGGTCAGTAGGTGCAGTTGAAGATATCTTGCTGATGGTTGCAAGAAATTCGATTGATTTCTGTGTGCCGTCAAACGTCAAATTCAGGTTTTGAGCATATCCACCAATTTCATAGAGCAAGCGGCTTACTTGTTCGTTCAGGTAATGTAGTCTCTGCTGCCGTCTATCCATCTCACCGATAGGTAAATCTGACAGATAGTATTTAGCGGCCTGCTTTGCTTTTTCAAGAACCGCTTCATCTATTATGACTCCAGAGAGAATTTCATCAATGCCTTCGCCTCGCCCTAAATTTGCTATTTCTGCCGGAGTGCCTTCAAATTTCAGTTCTCTATGACGTGCAATTGCAGTTACCCTCTCAAGAGATTGCCCCAGGCTTTCCAAATCTTGCGAAAGAAGCCCTGAACCTTCCCGGATTAGGTTTTCCTGCTGTTCTTCAAGGGTAAGCGGTAAAGTCGCTTTTAAGCGTGAATCGAGCTTTTCAAGTTTTTCAGTATTGGAGCCGGGAATAGGCTGATGGACGTAATTATATTCTGATATTACGTTTTTGAATTGAGACAAGGCATTTTCGGCTTCTGATATGGATTCAGCAACAATTCGAAGTGGTGTACTAAATGCGCTTTTTGATAGTTGTTTCTTGCAACTCTCCAGAATAGGTTCTGCTGTTTCAAAGCTCAATTCACAGTGTGGAACTATGTATTCTTCAGCTTGTTCCTTAAGTTCCCGTGCGTGTTTTACTGTGTTAATTACGCCATTCAAGAGGCCCCTGTTATGCTTACCAAGCGGGTCTTCAGTATTAAACACACGGGGGAATATTTCACTTCTCAGGTTATCTGGTGGAGTCGGAAGTTCTTGAACAAGACGATTGAATGACAATAGCGTATCAAGTGATGGTTCCTGCAAAAATGAAACCCGCTCTTGGAACTCAATTGTCAAAATATATAGTGTTTCAGCAAGAGCCTTGGCCTCATTTATTACACGACTTATTGCTGAATCATCGCCTGGAGCAAGGGGTTTTGGGAAAAACCCCCACCATGGATGATTGGAATCGTAGCTTTTGACTGTCGAATATAATTGCCCTAGAACTTCAACCTTTGCACGTAAATCGGCAATTTCATCTAAAGTTAAGTTTTCAGCCTTTTGGTAATTCAACGATGTGAGGGCATTGACCATCTCACCATTCATTTGTCGAAATCGTTCTGTTTTCCAGAAGATTTCATGGACAGTAAGGCCAAGTTCGTTACCAATTCGACTAGAAATTAATTCAACATACCGATTGAGGTCTTTCTTGTGGCGGTTGAGTGTTGTTATCCGGTTTTGTAATTGTTGAGGGGGAACAAAATAAGCATCGATACGGTCTTGAAGGTCGCTCAACAGCTTTTTCTTCTGGGTCTTGTGACTGTGCAGTTCCAAACAGAAATGCCCAAGATTTGCGTGATTCAGACGATGCCGTACAACCTCTAGTGCCGCAAGCTTTTCTGAAACAAACAGAACCGTTTTGCCAGCGTTCAGCCCTGATGCAATAATGTTTGTAATTGTCTGCGATTTTCCGGTTCCAGGAGGGCCATTGATTACAATATTCTTCCCATTCATAACATCTATTATTGCGCTATGCTGTGATGAATCGGCATCATAGATTAGCGGGAGTTCGCCTTGGCAATGGTTATCTATCTCATAATCTTCTGCTGATTGTCCTACGCCACCACTACCGCCAGAAAAGATTTCATTCAATAATGGATGAGTTAGAAGCCCTGAACACTTTTTTGGGTCGAGGTCTGCCCAAATTGCCAACTTACCAAATGACAAGAACCCCAAAGTCAGCTGATATCTTACTCTCCACCGATTCTTGTTTTTGACAGCCTGGGAGATTGCAGTAAAGTATTCTCCAATTTCTTCTTCATCGCTATATTCAGGCAGATTAAGAGTGAAATCCTGCTTCATCTTTTCATTCAAAGTCTGATTTGAATGAACATCCTCACCTGAATAATTTATCGAATACAAATAGGTTCTGGTTATTGGGTCAATTGCCCCACGATTTAAGGTGACAGGGACAGCGAGTAATGGTGCATAAATTGGTTTCTCTGAATCGTCGGAATCATAGAATTCAAGGAAACCGAAAATAAGGAACAGCATATTTGTGCCGGTTTCCTCGATTACTGTACGAGCCTCACTTGCAATTTTGCGGCATATTTTATCAAGTTCTTGGGGGTAAAAAAGGGCCTGTAAGTTCGACAATCGCCTATGGGTACTGGGGGTGCATGATTCGGGCGGGAAATCAATATCGACATCTATCCCAAGAGATTCAGCAATGCCTTTTACATCGGGCTTTTTCTGTGTATAGCTACCAACAGGAGGGTCTTGAACGAAGCTAATACCAATGGGCTTGCTTTCGGTAAGGCGATTGAATATGAGATTTAGGTTCGGGGAATTGACAAATTGAATTGATTTGCCTTTTGGATATCTATAGCTGATAAGACGGTTTTTTGATGAAATATCAAGAAGTTTTGTGCGGAGCCTTTGTAGCGCTTGCTCTATTGGAACTTGACCATTGAAGAGGTCATTAGTAGGTACTGGAATAAATACTGTATCATCATAGCCATTTTCATCAATTGAATTATCTATATAGCCTGTTTCTTGAAGTTCAATCGGCATATAAGCCTCTGGGCATTCGAAATATTGACGGCTATCTTTTATTGATAGCTAAAAACATAACTACGTGCATATACCAATACAGATAATTGGAATTGCCTGTTTCTTTTTCATTTAACCATTCTTATGATTTTGGTTTTTTCCAAGCTGCTCTTTTATCTCGTCTGTATTTACGTGCAGCCTCCACACCACCAATGCGGTAAGCGGTTCGTGCCTCTTTATTGCACGGCTTGCAATAAGACCGGTTTTCTCTGCCCCCGTAGATAAATTCTTCTGCCGAAAACCAATCCCCGCAGACTGAGCAAGATTTTCCGCCCAGATTAAGCTGATTTGTAGTCATGTCGGGTTGGTTGCGGTGGCATTTAATTATTTCATTCACGGTTTCTTCGCCCAGGTCATAGATTTTTTTCACCAGTGCAAGTGGATTAAGGTCATAAACGTCAAAAATTTCACCAGGTAATTTATCGTGAATCAGTCGGGGTGTTGGCTGGTCTGGCAACTCTTTAAAGCCGATTGAAGCCAGAAATTCTATTTTTTCACGGCACGACTTTTTGTCGTCTTTATCCATGTCTTTGTAATATTTGCTCATCAATCAGCCTCTTTTCGTATGCTAAATGGCGTATCGTCAAGGCTTAATATAAGCATTCAATTTTATTGTTACAGGCTTTCCATCAACCATTGCATCTGTCACTGCATTTCCTCTCGTGCTTGCAACAACGAGAGTCTTACCCGAAGCTGATGGTGCCGGTTTTTCCAGATCAATTTCGATGCAGAGCTTATTACCTTTGATTTCAACGGTCATTGCCATAGTTTTCCTCTTTTTAAGTTTAAATTACCACTGTCAACAACTCACCATCACATCGTCAACATTCCTAGCCTTGATATAAATAGCCGGATTCTCCCCAACAGCTAGCGCGGCAAAATGTGCTTCACCACACTTGATCTTGGCACTTTCCTTGTCGCGCAAGTCATCGGTAAAGAGACTGCTCTTGGTTTCAACGACAAAGTAAAGCCGCTCGGTTCCATCTTTCTCTACCAGAATTGCCCAGTCAGGATTATAGCTTCCCAGCGGTGTTGGCACTTTGAACCATCCCGGCAGTTTGGCGTAGACCTTGATGGCGTCGTTCTTTTCCAGCTGGTCCGCAAATGTGCATTCAGTATCCGAGTCGTACACTACATGCTCATAAACTGACTTTTGAGTATCCTTCAACATGTTCTTCAGGTAACCGGACAACTCCTCCTGTTCGAAAAGCTCCTGGGCATAAAATTGTTCATCCCCGAGCCGCTGATACTTGATTCCGTCAACCAGAGCCATCCGCTTACAACGGTTGATTGCCTGTGAGGCCAATTCGATAAACTGTTGTGGGTTACGCTTGAAATCATTCAGTCGCAGACTACCCGAAAGCGTTCGCTGGATAGTTCTTCGAGTTAGTTGAGTGCGGTCTTGCATCTCGGTAAGGAGATCCGGCAGTTCAATTTCATTTTCTTCAAGCACAACTGTCGATGCCCCACCGCGTTCCGTGGATGTTACACCTGCCTTACCGATAGCAATATCTGCCTTGCGCCATTGTAGACGGGTTTTGGCGATGGGTGGGGCATCTCTCAGAGCGAGGATGCATTTTTCGATGAGCTTTTCGTTGTCGAACTCAACGCGGTAGGTGGTTTTGTGCCTGATACGCTGCCACAGAGCCTTAAACTCTTCGCTTTGTAAAACAGCCTGTCTGGTTTTTATCGGGTGGCGTTCATCGGCATTTTTGATTTCCAGTCGCCCGGTTATTTTTCGTAGCACCTCTGCAATCCGGTGTCGTTGAGGTTCAAATTCGGCCGGCAGGGCAAGCGTCCCTTCCTTGAGCGCTTTTTTGAGAGTATCCTGCACCTTGCCGTGGGCATTGATGTGTCCAAGTGATTTGAGGTGATCCCATAATGCTTTTGACTTATCGAAGCCCATAGGTGCCTGCTGCCCCGCTTCACCTTTCATGCCTATGCCTGCAAACTGGTGCTCTTCCACAACTCCGAATTTAATCCCCGTATCTGTTTCAATTTCTTTCTGCAGATTTTCGGCAAACTGCTCATAGCTTTCAGTGGCAATCACGGTCAGGGTATTTATCTCAAAACCTCGCAACCGATCCCCATCCTGGTTGACACAGAGGCGCAGCCCCCTGCCGATGGTCTGGCGACGCTCCCGTTCGGTCTGGATGTCACGCAAGGTGCATATCTGGAAAACGTTGGGATTGTCCCATCCTTCACGCAGGGCAGAGTGGGAGAAGATGAACTTCAGCGGTGTCTCGAATCCCAGCAGTTTTTCTTTTTCCCTCATGATCAGGTTATAGGTGTCATCATCAGCCTTGGAGTCCCCGCGAGTGTCCTTGTATACTTCGACTGTCTTGCCGCCAACTTTCTTCTTGTCGATTGAGAAGTAACCGTTATGCACCTCTTCGGCGGCACTTGAAAGGTCAACCTCTTTGAAAAGGGTTGTGTAGTCCGGGTGGTGTGCGGCCCGTTTGTATTCCTCTTCAAAGATACGGGCATACGCGCCCTTGACCGGATTTCCATCCTCGTCGTACTTGCGATATTTCTCCACTGCGTCTATGAAAAAGAGCGACAGAACCTTGATCCCCTGAGGGCGCAGCCTCTTTTCCTTGTCCAAATGCTCCTTTATGGTTCGACGTATCATCTCACGTTGAATGGCCAGTGGCTCCACGTCTCCCCAGGCTTCTCCAGGCTTAAGATACAGCTCGCCACCAGGCACGCGCAGCTCAATGAACTCGTTGCCCTTCTCAACGCGAATTTCGCCGATCCTGCAGTCATGATAGAGAGGCCGATTAGTTGTCAACTCCAGCATATCTCCATCCTGCACGGTCATTTCCTTGCGCTGAACGCGTCCTGCTGCCTCCACATCCACTTCAATCTTTGCAGAAATAACGCCGCGCTTGTTGCTGACGGACAACAGCCGAACAAAGGCTTTATTGAAAGCCCCGTCAATGGTAGCCGAGGCCACTTCAATCTGTTTTACCAGCTTCTGTTCATAGGCATCCACGGCATCCAGTCGGTAGACCATATGGTGCTTATGCACATGGGTTGCGGAGTAGCGCAGGGTACAGAGTGGGTTCATAGCCCCCAGCGCCTCTTTGCCGCGCCCTTCCAAACCGCCGTCAACGGATTGCGGTTCGTCTACAATAAGAATGGGGCGAGTGGACCTGATTAGGTCGATAGGCTTTTCCCCGCCGGTCTTCTCGCTGTCCTTGTAGAGGTTGTTCACATCCTTCTTGTTGATAGCTCCGACGGTAACGATCATGATCTGGATCTGCGGACTGGTGGCAAAATTACGAACCTGACCCAGCTTGGAGGAATCGTAGATGAAATATTCATACGGGGTGTTGGCGTACAGTCCACGGAAATGCTCATCCGTCATCTGCAGAGATTTGTAGACGCCTTCCTTTATGGCAACAGAAGGGACGATAATAACGAACTTCGTAAAGCCGTAGCGCTTGTTCAGCTCAAAGATGGAGCGGAGATAGACATAGGTCTTGCCGGTCCCGGTTTCCATCTCCACCGTAAAGTCACCGGAGGAGAGTGATCCGGATGGCGCAAGGCCGTTCTTTAGCTGAATATCTTCAAGGTTCTTGACGATTTCATCATCTAGCAGAGTCAGTCGGTTGCCGATACCAAGACCGCTTTCGGCAAAGTCCATGGCAATCTGAGCACCTGTGGAATCACTTGTAACGGTGAATTCAGTACGGCAGATTTCCTGTCCGCGAAACAGGTCACAGACAGCTTCAATAGCATGAAGCTGATAGTCGAGATTTGGTTCAAAGTGGAGTTTCATGAATTCCTCAAAGTTCTTCTATAAACAGTAAAGGCGACATCCGTAGATGACGCAGATTTTCAAAAATTATTGACGACTCTTTACAAAGCGACGGGTCTCATCTGTCCGCTGTATCCTTGTCACGAGCCAAGCACCAGAACCCAAACACGTAGTATCACGGACCAACTTACGATTAACCAAATAAGCCATCGCAGGATTTAGACGCCTGGCTTCCCAGCCATATCGTTCAGCAATAATCTCCGGCGACGTTGGGAACTCAATATCGTTATGCATGTCCGCTGCCAGGGTCAGTGCGTCATCTTTTGGGTTCCATGGCATCCAAAAGCGGTCAAAAGTGGCAAACAATTCGTTCTCAGGATAAAAGCTTCCTGTTGTATGAACGGTGACCATTCCTCGCAGTTCATGCACTGCATCAATTACATCTTCTTTAGAGAGTCCGGTTTTCTTGGTAAGCGCATCAATATCAATCCATGGATCGAACTTTAATGCATGATCAGATGAAGTTACAAATACCTTTGCAATGGCGTTAGCCGCCGACGAATACCCAGAGTCGTTTACTTGATTTCCAAAGGATGCTACGGCAGGAGCCTTCCCCAGAGCAGGCTTTTTCGTCACACCATGAATATCGTTAATTAGTTGGGTAATGTCTTGTTCAGGAGCATCTACGCTCGGCGAGAGCATTCCCCGTAAAAGAGGGCTCAGGTGCTCAACCGAGAGTTGATACCTTAATGGGATAAACTTCGCCTGTGATTGCAGCTTTAGCATCAGTCCGGCGTCAATCTCCAGGTTGACCCATGGCTTGCTAATAGAGTTGGTTGTGAGAAGTACGACAAAATGCGAACAGTCACCTAAGCCTTCTTCGATTTTTTGACGGAGACTATCACCAGCCGACATACACCACTCAGCCCACCACGCATCTATGCCATTGGCCTGTAGCGCGTGTGCAATCCGTGATGCCAATTCTTTATCTTCCCAAGCGTAACTTAAAAAGACTTTTGGAGTAGTTGCTACTATAAGATCCGGTTCGGTCCCAGAATCTGCATCATGTGTAACCCCAAGGCGCTCATTTACCAGAGACAACAATTCAGGAGAGCCCTCAATTCGCATACTCATATCTTCAAGCGACGTTCCAGAGACTACAACGGTTGGAAATTCTCCGGTAACTGGATGCCGTATGGCGCTCACTTTGTCATGCATCTCTTCCGCTACACTTTCCATGGCCGCCTTTAGAAGCGTTTCAGTAAAATTTTGCGGGTTGAATGGTTTTCCGTTGAACTCCAACTTGATCACAAAGCATCTCCTTTTTCGACAGCCACTTTTTCAGAAACCAATTCCTACAGACTCCTCACGTTTTCAATGCCATGCTGGAAGAGGATGGCAGACAGATTGCTCTTTGCCACGTCATCAGCAAAGGCACTGTCGCGGAAAACGCAGGTAGTATCGCCTGCCGGGGTAAGCTCCTTGTGCCAGGCAATAATGCCAAGCGCCAGCGACTCCACCTCTTCGCGGGTGATTGATTCGGCCAGACATGTCAGCAGGACTCCAGAGCCGATGGCCTGAACACTTTTTCCGGCAACAGTGCGTGTTTCAATGGGGACACAGAGATCAAGCCCCAGCTTCAGCAGCAGTTCATACAGGATGTCTGATTCACTTCGGCCCGGCTTGATATGCTCCAGGTTGTCCAGCAGTGTTTGCTCAAGATTGTCGCGGTCTGGGTCCCATGTGCGGATATTGGATGAATCGAGCTTGAATACGCGGAAACCGAGATCACCGGCAAAGAGCGGATTTTCACCTTTTATCTTCGTGGCAGCACGACGGAGGCGCTCTTTGGTGATTTCAGCAATGCTACGAGCTTTGCCGAGCTTGTCACAGAAGTCAACTGCGGTTTTTTGATCTTTGTTTTCGGGGTCAAGTGGTTCGGGAAGCTGAACAAGGATGTAACGACGATTACCACCATCAGCGACGTTCTGTACAACGACCGCGTGCCCTGTGGTACCAGAACCCGCAAAGAAATCCAAAACAATCGGTACTTCTCGATCTTCCTCAATCGCAGGACAGGATAAACCAAGTATTCGTTGAATAAGCTTTGTTGGCTTTGGGTTGTCAAAAACCGCCTGCCCGAATAGCTCCTTCAACTCTTGGCCACCTTCATCTGTTGTTCCGGTTGATTTATAGTCCCACAGGTCAATTGGAACCATTCCATCATCCATTTCAGCGAGGAAGTTTTTCAAACGCGGGAACTTCGCATCCCCAGACTGCCCCCACCATAAGCGCTGTTCACGTAAATGCCGCTCATGTTCAGCATATTCATACTTCCATGCATGCGTTGGATGATCAATCCGCTCACCAGTTGAAGGATTCGTGATCGTGTACGATAAGTTTGGCCGCTGATCCTTAGTCGCAGGATTGACGTAGGAAGAGCTCGTCCAGATACCTCTCGGGTCATTGTCCGGATTTGAATATATTTCTTTGGACTTTTCCCCACGAGCTTCGCGTAACGTAGCTACAGCATCTGACTTTCTAAATGTGACTAATGTATCCTTTAGCGAGTAGAACAAGCGTGCATTGTTGCTTCGAGTGTATCGTTTTTCCCATGAAATCATGGCAAGGAAGTTTTCTTCTCCGAAAACATCATCCATAAGTGTCTTGAGATTTGCAGATTCACCATCATCTATGTTGACAACAATCAACCCGTCATCTCTTAGAAGGTTTCTGGCCAGCTTTAAACGTGGATACATCATGTTTAGCCAGTCGGTATGAAATCTCCCTGAAGCCTCAGAATTACTGCTGATCTTTTTTCCGCCCTCAACTTGCCCGGTAAGTTCCAAATAATTTTTGATGTTATCCTGAAAATTGTCCGGATACACAAAGTCCTTGCCTGTGTTGTACGGTGGATCAAAATAGATAAGCTTAATTTTGCCAGCATAGCTCTTCTGTAAAAGTTTTAGTACCTCCAGGTTATCTCCTTCGATCATCAGGTTCTGTGTGGTGTCCCAGTCCACACTCTCATCCGGACAGGGGCGCAGGGTGCCCGTTGAGAGAGTAAGAGCTATCTGCCGTGCTGCCTTTTTCCCATGCCAGTTGAGACCGTACTTCTCCTCCCGTTCATCCACCGCTCCACCCAGGAGCTGCTTCAATACATCGAAGTCCACCTTTCCCTCGGTGAATGCCTCCGGGAAAAGGGTTTTCAGCTGGTCTATGTTGTCCGCCACGATGTTGGCAGATTGGCCATTCATCTTCATACAGACACTCCTTTTGCCATGTTTTCAGACGACATAACGGATTTCATAACATCTAGGACGACAGCAGATTGACTTCTTTCCCATGTCTTCACCCACAAAGGGTCTAGTTCGCCTTTATCAGCATCATTGAGGCCACCCGGTCGCAAACTGTCGTTTACCTCAAGCTCAGACAGAATTCTTCTCATGCCAATAGGATCCGTTCCATGAGCTGCAAGAAAGCCGCTGTGAAGAGATAAATTTTCGTTTATTTCCAGAATGTAGGTATCACTTCCGATGCAAGTAAGTGGCAGAAAAGACAAGCTCTTAACAGGAACCCGAAAAATAGCACTGGCAAAAACTTCCCACCATGAATACTCAGAATTACTATGCTGACCTTTTTCGTGAAGTATAAGTGGTGGAGGAGAGATCCATTCTTTGTCCACCCACACAGTCAAAACGGCATCTCTATTGTTTGTTTCGTCACGGTAGATTTCCACATCTGCAATTCTTTTTCCATCGTCAGTACAAAAGGCGACATCAGTCCCTTTGCTCGCCATTCCAATCTCCAGGAGATCAAAAGAACCTATGATCGAATCAATGTTAGTAAAGTATATATGGTGATTGGTAACTAATTCGTCAGTGCCTTTGAGGTTCCACTTGCTTGTAAGTAGCTTCTGGCTAGAGTGTATTTTATCTCGGTTTTCACTTGTAGTATGGTGGTATAATTTCAGACGGTTGTCTTTTATATCAATTGCATACAACGACTGAAATGGATTGCCTTCACAAATCGCAATACATTCACATGAGATACACCCATTATTGCCATTAACAATGTCTTTAGGATTAAAGCTAATGTGCGCATTACTCACAGGAGTTATCATGAAAGTTACATACTGATTCACACCGTCATCTGTATTTTCAAAGTGGATGCCGTCAATAGTTAAAGGCCGCAAAGCTTTACCATTCCGCTCAATAAGTTGAGGATAGTAGATTAAGCCAGCAGGCGTTGTGGCAATCCTAAATGTGACTTTAACTTTATAAATTTGCCTGCCAAATCCCATAGATTTGAAAGTTTTTACAACCGCCTCTTTGCCAGCACTTGTTGTCCCGATAGGGTCGTATTTAAGTAGATTTCTTAGCTCATGCTTGCTTAATGCTGTACCGTGACAATTCTGTGTAAACTTTCCACTCCCACACAAACACCTCATTTTTTCTCCAATACAATAATTTTTATTCTAATACAGATAGAATTGGTTTATTTTTTTGCCGTAGAAGCGTTATCCATTCAGATGATTTTGGATAACTCGTTGTAGAACAGCAAAATCAAATCCCTCTGTGCTTGACTCAGTAGTTGTCACGCTTTGGGTTGCGAACTAGCCGCTTACCGGCTGTTGTTAGATCGGCTCGAAGAACTATTTTATACTACGGCACATCGTCATAATCAAAAGCACATTGCGCAAGTTTTGCAGTCGCACGATACTCAACTCTGAGCCCGTTAATTCGCTCTCTCTCCGAGATGAGATGGAGATTTTTTCGTGCTCTTGAGCCTATGACGTAAAGCAGCTTCATCGCACTATCCTGACCGTTAGGATCATTGAAGTGTGGGACCATGTCTTCCAGAAGTGCATAAGCAATAACAGTGTCATACTCCGCACCTTTAACACCATGTATGGTTGACACTGTGATACCGCTACGATTCTCGAAAACTTTCTTGAAGGCGCTAATATCACCAACAAACTGAGCGCCTTCTTTTCTTAACCGGTCTATTCTGGTTTGTGAACTTTCGAAAAACGCATCATGATGTTCTTTCAGAGAAGGATTCAAGGTAAAATCAACACCAAGTTTTGAAAATACACTCTCAAAGAAATCAGTCAAATACAATAGTCCATCTGTCTCAGCACTTTTAGTTGAGTTGCAGTCCCTTAAAAGAGATTTTTTTGTGAATTTTGAGATATTCACACCAGCATCTTCCATAGCTGACAAAACCTCAGCGGCCCAACGCAGTCTTCTCACATACATCTGCGGAGAGGCTTCCGTGAGGACAATTTTCGAAAGCTTGTACCAAAAATTGTCAATGTCCCTGGCGAATGGAACCATTCCGGGGCCATCAAAATTGTATTCAGGCATGCTTGCAACTAACTTTCTAGTCATACTTGCGAGGTGAACCCATTGAGGTGCCAGGATGCATATCTCATGCGGCGGAACACCTACGACTTCAATGTTGAACTTGATTAGTCGGACCAACTCATCATCTAACCCGGATTTGGTGATAGTGTTGTCGAACGATATTATGCTGGGATAGTCCTTTTCCTTCGAAGCAGATTCAATCGTTGTCTCATGAACATTGAAGTTTCCAAAGTATTCGACAACTCGTTCCGACGAGCGGTAGTTCAGCGACAACTCGAGTTCATGAAGTTCGATCTCGGCCATAGCCTTGAAATCAGCAGCAGCGATCGGGTAGCCTCCAAGCGATTGATAGATTGCCTGATTTGGGTCACCCACAATAAATGTTTTAGTTTGACCTTTTCCTGCCTTCAGTATTGAGGCAACAATAGAATATTGGATTTCTTTAGTATCTTGGTATTCGTCTATCAGCATAAATTTAAACAACTTTGAAAGCAAAATGCTGATTGACGGTTTTTTTACTATCAAATCATGTGCGTAAAAAAGAATAAGCTCAAAATCAATTTGGCGGTTCTGTGAAAGGACTGTGAAGTACTGCCTAAGTATTAAATGCAAGCTGGCATGTTTTGATTTATTTGGACAAGATAGGACATAACCATCTTTGGTAAAATAGAAGCTACAATCCCAGTTAGTAATTCCTCTGTACGGCTCACACAAATTCATAAGTAATTTTTCAGAATCATGACCATTTATAACGCGGAACCCATGACTCAGTGCGTCGTGATAAATGGAATAGGGTTTCAATATCCATTCAAGACAGAAAGAATGAATTGTCCCTATCCATAGCTTGCTCGTGTCAACACCAAGGTTCTCGATACGTTCGTGGATTTCATCTGCGGCGCGATGGGTGTAGGTGATGGCAATCACGTACTGCTTGCTTGATTTCAGCTTGGAAAGTTCGTGTGCTATTTTGTAGGTTAGTGTCCTCGTTTTTCCGCTGCCAGGGCAAGCAACCAAAAAGACATTTCCATCAACATTTATTGCAGAAACCTGTTCAGCATTCAAGTCACCATTTTTGCAGATGAACATATGCTAAAATCCTTTTAGAATATGGTTGATATCATCTTCGGGAAAGGTTTCTAACATTTCTTTCTTGATTTCCGAAAAAACGATAGACCCGCTTCTAAATTCATCAAGCTGAGTTTTGAATTTTGAAATCACTTCAGCCGTAAAAAGCGAAGTCTTTTCGATGCATCTGAGGCGATAACTTAAAATATTGAACCAAAGCTCTTTGGAGATATCTGAGTGGGCAAAGAAAATGGCATTAAGAATGTACAGAGGAATGTACGTTTTGTAGTCAACCTTTTTACCCAGAAGTATAGCGAACCAGCCCTTGCCCTCGTTGTTAGCCATTGTCAGCACTCTGCGACCGTACTGCACAAGATTTTTTGATTCTAGTTCTAGCTTTGCTTCGGCTATAGTATTAGGGTCTTTGTAAACGTCTCCAAGAATTCCTACTATTTCCTCCACATTCCCTTCATGAATGAAATCCACCTCGAACGTATATTCAGCGTAGAAAACACGAATCCACGGATTGTCTTTAACGAACTCGTCAAGCATTGTTTTTCTGGCCACACCCGTAGCTTCCGAACCTTTACACTTTGCCTTGATTTTTTTCAACGGCTCAGAGTCAGCACTATCTGGCGTTGTGTCAATGATGGAAGTATCAAGATCTGTAATAATGCTACATTTTTTCCTGATTCTAGTGTTGTGAAACAGAATGGCAACATTCTTAAATCCTGTGCTTCTGATATTGACCAAGCTAATGCCAAGCTCATCGAGGCTGACGCCTAGCACTTTTTTAACAAGAATTGGGATTAATATTTCTTCTGCATCACCCTCGACAAGAATTACACTCTTGGCGAATAGCAGATTGCTGCGAACGGCATCGAGATATCGTTGAATATTCCCAATATCTGGCTCAGCGAGGCCTGTAGAAGGTTGGTAGGCTTCACATTTACCAGCATTCATTCCTAAAATATTGATGTTCTGGACATGACTGACTTCAGAAATGTGCGTGGAATGTGTAGAGTAAATGATTTGAGTATCGGTAAAACTGAGTTTGTCAAAGAGGGTCTTCTGAATATGAGTATGGATATGAGCTTCGGGTTCCTCGATCAATAGAAAGTTTGCAAAGGATTGTTTTGATTTTTGATATTTGAATTCAAGGAGCTTGAGAGTTAAATAAATGAGATTTGCACCGCCCAAGCTTAGTTCATGAATCGTGCCCTCGTATGACTCTTCCGATTCTCCAACAAATAGTTTGAGAGATTGAAATAGCTTGTCCGCTTCATCAGACAAGTCCGATTTAATAGACAGTGAAGATGGCGAGTAGGTCTCGCCTGCGGCATCTTTGATAGTATCTGTGATATCCGTTCTAATGGCTTGGACATCGGGGAGCTGTTCAATTGAATTGTTCAAATTTTTCACCATTTCGGTGATCGGCTTGAATAGCTCCGGCTTGATTTCGCCGCTTTTACTTTTCAGTAAAGTCAGTAGCGGATTAGTTCTGTTGTTGTGGAAATCTGCTACTACGTCTCTTAGCGCCTGGATGAATGTAAAGGAGATCTCCTTGGATATGGACAGTATGACAGGTATTCTGCTGCCGATGGTTGGAAACTCAAGTTCCTTATTGAACTTTACGTTCTCGAAATCTCCAACAACATCATTGTAAAAGTTCTGGTCGTTAAAATCAGCTTCGCTCTTTCCGGTGAATAAAGTCTCATAGTCATCAATTGTAACAGACTTCAGGATTGCATCTAGACCAGCGTGGTCTCCATCTGGCAACTGTGATAATCGAAACCTGATTTCGTATTTGGGTCTGAAAATCAGGTTGTAGGTTGCTTTGCCAATAACTTCACCGGCAAGATTACCCGCGCCATGTAAAAACAAAGCTTGGACTGCCTCATCCTCGGAAATTTCTTCAAAAACTAGACTGATGATGATCCAATGACCCTGCCATTTCCCCAAGCCCCTATGGAAATCCTTCTCATCCAATTTGTAAGCAGAACGAATCATGTTGTCATCAAGAAGTAACCTGATCGCCCTGAACAAATTAGTCTTTCCCGAACCGTTTTCACCAATTATTGTATTGATGCCCTTGTTAAATAGGAGTTTGGTGTTTGAAAAGTTTCTATAGTTGACAAGGCTAAGCTTGGAAATGTGCATGGGACTCTCTTCTTTCTTGATTTATTAGACGGTTTCTGCGCGATGTGGCTCGATCGCACCAGCGGTTAATTTACGATTTGATGTATTTCCGAAACAGCATCAATGATCGAAGAAACCACCGTACAATTGTACTTGGTATCATATGCTAGATTTTTTCTGACAATGAACTCCCGTAAGTTCTTTTCAGTGAAAAAGTAGTCACAGTAGGGTAACGCCGCAATTGCGTGATTTATATCGTAAATATCGTTTGCTTTGTACCTTCTTGTCTTGTCATATATCAGTTGCGCGTGAATACCAGCCTCGATTTCAATTGCAGGAAGATTATTTCCAGCCTTCTGCAATTTAAACACGTTATAAATTTGATTTGCGAATAATCTCCCAGAATTTGTAGATTGTACCTCTTCAGACTGCGGAGCGTATCCATGTTCCTTTTCAAAAAGGTATGTGAACATCCCACCAAATCTCTTTTCCTCCCTAAGAAGAATGTATCCAAGTTCAGTCAGGAATATGTTTTTGAAATCCGCTTTTTCAGCAATGTAACAATCCTTCTCTTCATTCAGAAAATGAGAGAAATCAGGCATATGTGGATAGGTCAAAAGCCTGTCCAAGCCGATCAGGCCAATCATTTCCTGAAGAGACATATTCCACATCTGGTCTATGAATGCTTTTTGGATCAGTCTGTTTTCTGCTTCAGAAAACAATTCATTAAACGGAATATTCATGCCGCTTGTATAAGATAGCTTTGTCCAGACTAAGTCGTGAGGATGATATAATTTTTCAATTGGATGAGTGCATGATCGCAAGAAATACAATACTTCAGCGTCCAAACGTTCTTCATGTGATAGCAGACTCACACCAGCCGATAGGTTGTCGATAAGAGCAACTGTTGCCCGTAGGGTTACCTCATCAGACTGCTTGATGACTTCCTGAAAAACATCCTCGCTAATCGGGCAGATAAGTTTTCCGGCCAATACACCGCCTGTCATGAATTTCAGTAAATCATGCAGACCCGGTTGGTTATCGCGGGATAAGTGGGCATCTCGCAACAGGAGCCAGAACTTTGTGTCAAGGTAAACCTTTTTCCGTTGGTTTATCCATTCACTAAGTTCAAGTTTCTTTTCCTTGATATAGGAATCAACTGTCTTTTCAGGTTCGTTTGCGTGTTTGTCAAACGTATTGATGAATTCCATATGTGGGCTCTTATCTGCTTATAACGTTCTTGCTGACGCTGCCAATTCGACCACAAGCCCCTTGATCTCAAGATTCAACTCCACCCTCCGAGCCATTTGATTTTCTTTTACAGCTGCATTCCGTAGAACAGCAATCTTTGCCTCAAACTCCTTGTACTTTTGCACCGCTTCCCGTCGAGCAATTGCCGCTTCATTTGTGGCGGCCTGAGTAAAGGTTCCGGTAAGCTGCGACGCCTGCAGTGCAACAAGTGTGTCAATCCATCCCTGATACAGTAACAACAGATTGGCTCTCGGCTGATTCCCAAGTGCCATAGCCGCCAGAAACCGCCTGTTCATCTCGGAAGACAGCGGCGCATTGCCAGAAACAGTTACTTCAACAACATCACTATCCAGAACAAACTTCCCCGCCTCATTCTGCGCCCGTCGTTTATGCGCCAGAGAAAGGATTGTTATATCCCCCTGCAGCAGAACAAGAAACAGAGGGTACGGTATGGCGCGATGTATCAATTCAGCCAGTCGGCCAGCTTTGGCATCTTGCCGCAGGGTTACAGTCAGCAGGGCAATTTCCAGATATTCCCGAACGTCATCAGTGTAATCCGGAACTCCGATAGTGTTGGGTTTGAGAGACGCAAGCCAGTGAATCTCCTCAATCCCCTCGTTGATTTTCCTCTTGTCGGCAGCGGTTGGAGCACCGTTCTCCACCAAAAGTTTCTTCGGCACGCGCTGGTTGACCCGAGCACTGTCAGGCAAACCAAGTGCGCTTATAATGGCTTCTGCATTCATTGCGCGCCATCAGGCAATACAACCAGAAACGCCACTACCTCAAAATCGTTGATGCCCGCGAACTCTCCTTTTATTGCATGGGTGCCTCCCGGTGAAAAGAGACTGGCAACAGCCCGTTCTTCGCTCTTACCAACAACGGAAGCGACCGATGCCGCCAGCAGACGTTGTGCATGACTCATATCTTCACCAAGGCGTGTGGACTTGTCGAAACGGGTACAGGCGCTCGCATCGGGCAGGTCGCGCCCAAGGCTGAGACGCTTGAGTCGATCAAGGATACGTTTGGCTTGGGTGTAGGGCAACAGCACTGTGCCGTCATCACCAACGTGCACCAGATAGTGCGGCGCCAGAGGATAACCGAACTCTGCCACTTTGGTGGCCGCCACTCCTTCGGCACGTAGACAAAAGACAATACCCGGTGGAATTTCTGCCTCAGTCGTGGTGGTAACAGCGCAGGTTCCGAGCGGGAGCGCTTCCAACTTGCCGGAGTGGGCCTTATTGTATTGAGCCAGGTCGATGCGAAAATCGGTCAGCGTCAGGTCAGTAATAGAGACACCGGTAGAGAGGTCCTCCATGTCGATCACCGCATCTTGCAGCTTCAAGAGCTGCTTGCGCCGGTATTCCAGGTCGTTCATCTGATTGCCGGATTGCTGTTCAATCAGGTTTTCCTCGCCGGTAGCTGAGACGTCCAGCAGTACCATGCGGCCACTTACCCGTTGTTCCAGATTTATGTATTCTTCCAGTTCCATGTTGGGCCAGAAGTTGACGAGCTGTATCCGATCATTGGGTGAACCGATTCGGTCTATACGTCCGAAACGTTGGATAATCCGAACCGGATTCCAGTGAATGTCGTAATTGACGAGCCAGTCACAATCCTGCAGGTTCTGGCCTTCGGAAATGCAGTCAGTTGCGATCAGCAGATCCAGTTCACCTTCATTTGCAAACTCTTCTGGCCGTTCCTTGGAACGGGGTGAGAACGCAGTGAGAATGGTGGCCAGGTCTTTACGCAGGCCCGGAAGTGTCGTTTGGTTGCGTCCAGCACCGGTGACAAGGGCTGATTCAATACCAAGTGTCTCTTTCGCCCATGTTGCCAGCTGCTCGTAAAGGTACATGGCGGTATCAGCAAAGGCGGTGAATACGATAATTTTGCGATTGCCGGGGTTACTGGGGTTCTGGCATTTGTGAGCAATTACTTCACGCAGGGCAGCGAGTTTGGCGTCACGGGCAGAACCGACCTGTTCAGCAGCGGCATGAAGGGTTGCCAGACGATTGCGGTCCTCGATGAGGTCCTGTTTCCAGCGGATTAGATCCACGTCCCCCAGCAAAACTTTGACCTTACGCCCCACAAGTAAACATTCAAAAGCTGGATCATCAATGTCCACATCGGCAATGTCGATTTCTTCTATTTCGTCAGCATGTGCTTCAATCCGGGCCAGCGTAGCTTCAACATCATGTAGTTGCCGTTGCACAGTGAGGGCAAATGATGAAACGGCGCTCTCCATACGCTTGAGTATGTTGACACGTAGCAAGTGGATAAGACTTTCCTCTCGGTCAGCCTGGCGGAAGAAACTCTCACCACCGCGAATCTGGGTGCTATATTTAGCATCGTAAGCGGCCTGCTTGTGAGGGAGGACATAACGAAGCGGTGCGTAAGAAGCAAGATTGAGACGGCGGATTTCCGTATTTATGTCGCGGATGGAGCGAAATTCACCGGCACGGTCTACGTCGGGCTTGATGTTGATTGGCTTGAGACGTTCGGGGAAACGACCGGTCTCGCTGATACCGTAATACTTTTCAATATGTTTGCGTGAACGGGCAATGGTGAGTTGATCCAGAAGGGTGAAATAGTCGAAACCCAACATCTCAATGAGTTGAGAAGGCGTTTTTTCCGTTTCTTCAAGTTCAAGCCAACGGTTGAACTGTCTTTGCGCCAGCCGAGTGGTGTTGTCGATACTGGTAATGCCATACTCAAGCAGGGCTGTGTCGTCACCTTCGGTGGCAAAGGCTATCTGGTTACGCAAGTCAGCCAGTCGATTGTTGACAGGGGTTGCCGAGAGCATCAGGACACGGGTTTTGACCCCTTCCTTGATAATCTTGCGCATCAACCGGTCGTAACGGGATTCTTTGTCCTTGTGCGTAGACTTGTTACGAAAGTTATGGGACTCGTCAATGACAACCAGGTCATAGTTGCCCCAGTTCACGTGGGACAGGTTTATGTCTCCGGACGATCCGCCATCACGAGACAGATCGGTATGATTGAGTACATCATAGTTTAGGCGGTCGGCGGCCAGGACGTTACGTCGGTCATTGGCCTTGTAGATGGTCCAGTTATCCCGCAGGCGTTTTGGGCAGAGTACCAGTACGCGGTCGTTACGCAACTCGTGATACTTGATGATGGCCAGAGCCTCGAAAGTCTTACCGAGGCCAACACTGTCGGCAATGATACAGCCACCGAAGCGGTTGAGCTTGTCGATTGCTCCGACAACACCGTCACGTTGAAACCTGAAGAGTTTCTTCCAGACAACCGTGTTCCGGATACCAGTTGCGGATTTAACGATCTGGTCTTCGTCGAGCTCTTCGCCGCGATCTTTAAACATGTGATGAAGAATCAGTGTGTATATGGTGAATGGGTCTCGATGGGAGGCCAGATCCTGAAGAGAGGCCAGAAGGTTTTTCTTTGCCTCGGAAGTCGAAGATAAGCAGTTCCAGAGAGCTGTAAACCAGGCCCCAAGCATGGCAGACTCTTCCGGGCCTTCGGCACACTGAATGAGGCTGAACTGGTTACCCGGCGTCAAGCCAAGTCCATCTGTAGTGAACGGACAATTACCGGTGACAATCCTTTGTTGTGGGGAATCTGGATGGTTTGCAATGATTGCCGACTGAGGCAGAAATGACGGAGCGCCACGAACTTCAACACTTTTTTGAATCCACTCGCTGCAATTACGGGCCAGCCAGCGTGTTTGAAGACGGTTACGGAAGGGGCGGTCGGACTCTGAGCCGAGCATGGATAGATCGGTATCTTTGGCTGAGGGAATAACCAGCCGGCACCGGTCGAGTTTATCGAGAAGAGTGCGAACCTCAGCAAAAGCAAAAAGTGAGAACATTGGCGAGGCAATATCAATACTCGACTGGGGCACCAAACAAGTGCGCAACTCATCGACTACTCGATCATTTCCAGTGTTCTTGATCAGCCTCACTAATGAATCCCCCAGTTAACATATCACATCATAATCATTTAAAATCACTTGTGATTACATATCAGATTTCCTGTTCATATTCCACCGTAAACCCTCTTCATTAAAGCTGTTAGTGCAGACATTCCCTTTGCTGATGAGCATATCATTGGCACATGACACAATATGTCATTCCGACTGAAGATTTAAAATTAAAGTGGTAACCATCCTCTTTGACTTGCGTTAAGTGGATACGAAAGTTGTCAGATTCGCTATAACAGCAGTAAATGCTAAAATAGCCAAGTATTTGATATTAAACGATAAATGTGATATAATAAAAATAGGAGGCCCAAACAGGGAAATACCAGGCCAAGAAGCACCCCTCCCCGAAGGCTGCAGAAAGTTGTCAGAATTCTTCCGACCTTCCACGTCCGTAATACATTGCATTTCCGATCCAAGTCCAAATTGTCTATCTAAACCAGAATAGCCCCAGAAGGCGTCAAAACTGTCGCCACTTGGGGCTATTTCTATAATCCAACCTATCCAAGAAGGAGGAGACCCTATGGAATTAGTTCAATTTCTCATGGCAGTAGCGACCCGGCACGAGCGAGAAAAGGATGATCACGAGGAGGAAATAAAGGAACTAAACCTGAGGCAGAAAAGGAATCTGAGCGGTCGGACGAACTTCACCCTGACCTATGATGATGAGCTGGTACTGCTTAAAGGAGTCATTGGTTCGGTTCGCGGAAAGCCAACATGCTTAAAAAAACTCACAATTCCGGCCATCGGAGTCCTTGCCTACATCCTCATGGCAAAAGTTGAAAATGATGTCTTTATTGAAGGCCATGAAATTGTAACCAAACTGGTTTATGACCCGGAAAAAACAATCGTGTATCTGAAAGGATTTGCAGAGCTGAAAGATAAGAGATGGATCAGGGTGATAGACAGACCTGGCATGTCATTCACCGATCAACCGCCTTTCAGCTGGCTACAGGCGTGGTTGGAGTTAAGCGAATCCTTTGAAAAAGCGATGGGCGTTAGTCAGGATAACAGTCGAGCCTTTACATCGAATGACAGTTTTCTGGATGCAGTTTACTCCTATCTCTATGCATTGATTCACGATGACATCAACCGTTACAAGGTAACCGATTCAGAAGCGGTTCTGGAAACTCTGGAACCAGAAGGGTGGTACAGAAGGATTGCACAGAGAATTGAGGTATCAACGTGTCCACTCCCGGCCGCAGAAGCACAGCAGAAATATTCCCTGAGTATCCTTCAACATTTGACACTGATGGGATTATTGGCTCAGCGTGATGGTGATTTGAAGTTCGATTTTAATGATCCGTCCGAAGTGACAAGCCTGTTTGCCCGTGGCCGGGTCTGCCGAAAGCGCATGAAAGAACATCTATTCGGTGAGAAAAGCCAGTTGAAACACCACAGATTCCTTGAAGGAGCCCGTAGTGAGTTTGGAGAAACTGTCCAATTGACTCAGCTTGGCATTAAGGCGCTTCTCGGAAAACATGGTAGCAAAAGTACTGGTCAGGAACTAAAAATGCGTGTGAAGAAAAATACTCTATTTGACTTTGAAGAGCCCAAAGTGAACAAGGAATCCCTCCAGTTGCCGACACCAGTCATGGAAGCCATTCGTTCGCTGATATTTTCTGAATCGCAGGTTGGGCAACAAATCCGAAAAGGTTGGCATTTATCGCTACCCGCTGCCTGGGGTTCACCGACAGGTAGTACTGTATTGCTCTATGGCCCACCTGGCACTGGAAAGACGTTGACCGCTCAATATCTTGCCAGTGAACTGAAGCTGCCATTACTCAAGATTGATGCGTCACGGGTGCTCAGTTGCTGGGTTGGGGAGAGCGAGCAAAATGTACGGCGTATTTTCGACGATTATTCCAGTCTGCAGAAAGAGTTGGGAAAAGCCCCAGTCTTGTTGCTCAATGAGGCGGATCAACTTCTTGGCGCACGCGACGCCGGAAGTAATGCGGTTGATCGCATGAACAACAACATGCAGAACCTGTTTCTGGAAGGATTAGAGAGGTTCTCCGGCATACTAGTAGCGACTACTAACCGGCGCGACCTACTCGATGAAGCTTTTTCGCGACGGTTCACCTATAAGCTGGAACTACCACCCCCTGACAGGATGTTGCGAATAGCACTCTGGCAGAATCACTTGCCGATGAATCGGTTGGCGGACGATATAGAAATTGAGCAATTGGCTGACCTGGGACTGACCGGTGGTGAAATCCGGCTGGTAATCGAACGGGCAGTGCGTCTACTGGCCTATCGTGGCATCACTACTATCGACAAAAAGACTCTGACGGATATTGCCAGAGAAGAACTTGCATGCCGGATGAAACGCAATGGAGCAACAGGCAAGATAGGATTTGGAGCAGTAACAAGTTAACCACTCAGTAACTCACCGCAATTCAGCACCTTTCCCCAATAGTTCACATCAATCAGCACGACCAAAGAATAACAATACCGGGACTCCCATGCTCCTTGGCCGGTCTTCGTCTATTCGCAATTCCGTCACACCATATCACAGGGAGGTGAATCCAATGACGCAGACTTTCTAGGCTGTTAAAGCGGCATTCCGCCACATCGGCATGAAAAACAGCATCACATTACCTACACGAAAGGAGAACACATCATGAGCACCGCATTAGCAAAAATAGACTTCGATAAAGAGCAGATGGCAGTAATCGAAACACAGCTTTTTCCCGCAGGAACAACCAAGGCCGAGCAGGCGTACTGCTTATCAGTGGCCAGAGAGTTGTGTCTGAACCCAATCACCAAAGAGATATTCTTTGTAAGCCGTCGTCAGAAGGTCAACGACAAGTGGGTTACCAAAGTTGATCCACTCGTGGGCAGAGACGGTTTTTTGTCAATCGCTCACAGAACAAACCAGTTTGCCGGTATTGAAACAACAGCCGGAATCCGGGAAGTCCCACAACTGGAGAATGGTCAGTGGGGTTTAAAGCTCCAGCTCGTAACTGAATGTACTGTTTGGCGCAAGGACAGCAGTAAACCTTTCACCGCGCAAGTTACATACAACGAGTACTGCCAGAATACCTCGGAAGGTAAGCCAACAAAGTTCTGGGCCGAGAAACCGGAGACCATGCTGAAGAAAGTTGCCGAATCCCAGGCGTTGCGGAAGGCATTCAATATTCATGGTGTCTATTGTCCTGAAGAACTGGGAGCCGGATTCGAACTCGCCAATGGTGAAATAGTTACCCAGGCAATAGAAGCTGACTTCACCAGAGTTGATGCGGACAAACCCCAACTCAGCATCGTCAAGCCAGAAGCGCCAGACCTGCCAGCAAAACGTACCAAGGCGCAACCAGCGCGCCATGGCGTCAAATCACAACCTGCCTCTGACGATAAAGTATTACCCGACCAGCCAGTAATAAATCATCCGCTGGTCATTGATGAAGTGGCGCGACATCTTATCGACCTGCTGGATGGCAAGCATATCTCCTACGAAGTCACCATCAATGGCAGTGACGGCATCATCTCCGCCAAATCGTTCGATGAAAAAGAGCTGCTGAAATCTTCCGGTTTTCGCTGGTCATCCGATACGAAGCGCTGGATCTTTAAATTCAAGAACGAACCGTCAGCCCGCTAAACAAAGGAGCTGACAAAGCATTATCCGTGACAAGTCCATTAATACTGACCTTACAGGCTTATAACTACCGTCAGGGCGCTAACCATACCCCATGACGTAAAACCTAGAAAGGAATTTACCATGAATCTCATGCCATTTTTTGAGACCGCAGTAGTAGCATTAAACAGCAATAAAAGCGTCGAACTGGGTGACCGAACCCAGTACATCGGCTCAAGTGACGTTGCCAGTTGCGCTCGGAAAGTCTATCTGCAGAAAACGCAGCCGGTAACGCCGAGCGTCAGCACCCTGCTAAAATTCTCACGGGGTCATGCTGCCGAGATGTTGATAGAAAACATCTTCAACGCCGCTGGCGTAGCGCATCTGTATGAAACGCAGGTAGAGCTGGAACATCCATTCTATCCCTTGAAAGCTCATGTGGACTTCCTTTTCCACGCAGATCTTGATGGTACACCGGAACTGCATGTAATAGAGGTCAAATCAGTCAGCGCTATTCCCGATGAACCGTATCCGCAGTGGGTAGACCAGCTTTCCTTCCAACTTGGCCTGTTGCACCTCAAGAACCCTAAGATTAAGGCGGGCGGTTCCATACTTGCCATTGATTTGAACGCCGGTAAGGTGCATCAGTTCAACGGTTTTTCCTACAATGATGCGGTATTCAATTACCTCTCCTGCCGCGCCCTGTACCTTCTGGACTGTCTTGACGAAAAGGACGAAGCACGTCCGTCAGTCTCCCATACCTGTTCCTACTGTTCATATCGAACCGATTGCCCCGCGTTGGCATTACCCAAAGTACAGTTGCCATCGGAAATAGAAGCTCTGGCCGGTAAGTATGCAGAACTGAACAGCACCAAAAGCAGTGCTGAAAAAGAGATGAAGAGTATCCGGCAGGAGCTGATGGACTTTACCGGCCCAGCCTTTAAAGGATGTTCTGACACCGTTAACCTGATTGTTTCCTCCGTTGCTTCCAGTCAGGTAGTTGATGCCGAACAGCTGTTGCAGCAGTACCCGGATATTTATTCTGAGGTGTTGAAGGAAAGAGCCGGATATACAAAACTGGAATGCAAGCCGGTCAAATCAGTCAATGCGTAAGCGTAATTCAATCACACTACATACCAGCGCCCTTGTTCCCCCGGTTCAAGGGCGCTTCCTTTAGGAGGACTTATGTCGCACTACGGTTCTGGTCTTATAGGACTGGATGTAAAACCCCGCAGGAAAGTTGGCTATTCAAAGCGCAACCGATACAGGGCATATCCCAACCGGTGGCTGTTTCCCGCTATTCTTGCCCTGGTCACAGTGGGGATCATCGTTGTTACCGGATTACGGTAAGGAGGAGGTGTTATGGGAAACATGAAAGAGTTATTCCACGAACACGGCACGGATTGCCTCACCAAAACATTGCGTATGCGGGTCATGCGACCGGTCTACAGCAGGGAAGTTATCCGGGAGGATATGCCGGTCTATATCGACACGAAACGGTATACCTCACCGCAACAGGTGTTCGAGATGTTCCGCGATCTTGTACTGGAGACGAAAGAGCATTTCCTGTGCCTGCACTTGGATGGAAAAAACCGGATCGTCTGTCTGGACCGGGTATCGGTAGGGAGCCTCAACCAGAGCATTGTGAATGTCAGAGAAGTTCTAAAATCGGCACTCCTGAGTTCTGCTGCGGCAATTCTGCTGGTCCATAACCATCCTACCGGAGACCCGAATCCCAGTGGTGAAGACATTGCCATTACCAGACGCCTCAAAGAGGCCGGTGAGTTGATCTGCATTCCGGTACTCGATCACATCATCATCGGCGATGGGCAGTATGTATCTTTTGTGGAACGGGGGTTGTTATGACAACTGACCTCATAAAGCGCGATACCGTCTCGCAGTTGATTGAAAACTATGAAGCAGCGGTTGCCGATATTACTCACGCCTACAAACTGCTGCACGCTGCCAAGAATCGCCTCAATGCCTCGTTCGGCCTGGGGCAACGCATCCACTCGTTTGATGTCCTGCCACATGGTTACCATCATGGAGCAACGCTGTCTGATGATTCACTGGCACAAGTCATGGTGCAGATAAAGCTCGATGCCTGGCGGGTGTTGATGGAGCGACTGGAATTGCGCAAGTTGTTGTCTATTGCACGCCGCGAGGAACTGAACAAGCAGCTGTCCGATGGCAAGGGACTGCCGGATATTACCTTTGAGAACGTCTGGGGGATGTTTGAGTCAGCGGTATCGAACGTTGACCGATATATGGAAGAGGCCGTACTGGAGGTCTTCGAGTTCCTTCGACCGCCGTCATCGCAGTACAAGACCAACTCAGAGTTTGAAATAGGCAAGCGCGTTGTCCTGAAATGGTATGTCGAGGCCAATTACTCCAAATCCGGATTCAATGTCCGCTATTCGTATGATTCACGGGTGACGGCTCTTGATAATGCCTTCCTACGACTGGACGGTAAGGGCGTTGTCTCGACCTATAATGGCCCGACTCAAGACGCTATTAAGCTCGCTGGCAGTGACGGTCTCTGCGAAACAGACTACTTCAAGCTCCGCTGCTGCCTGAATGGGAATTTACATCTGGAATTCAAACGTCCTGATCTGGTGCAGCGACTGAATGCAATTGCCGGTGGCGCGAGGTTGCGCAAATATTCTGCCCCATACAAATAAATACACCGAGCACAGATAGGGGTTTGAGACCCCTATTTGTGTTTCTAAAGGAGACACCATACTCATGGATACTAAATCACGAGAAGGGACCGGACTGATCCCGGCCAACTATACCGTACAGGAGGTATTCGGCTTTCCTTCGCAATTGGAGCTGGCCGGATTCAAGCCAGGTCATCCGCTGGTCCCGAAGACAACTCCCGGTTATGTCTGGGACGCTAAGATTGCAAAGGATTTCATCGAATGGCTGACAGAGCCAAACCCAGATCCGCTATGGATCAGTGGACCGACAGGTTGCGGCAAGACTGATGCTCTAAAAAACGTTTTTGCAGCCCTGCATATCCCGACCGTAGTCGTTTCGGCCAAATCATCAACGGAACCGGACGACATTCTGGGGCGAGTCCAGTTGCGCAACGGCAATACCGTCTTTGTACCGGGCGACCTGTTACAGGCATACGAGAAGGGGTACGCCATCATCTTTGATGAAATAGACGGCTATAACCCGGAAGTCCTCATAGCTTGCCACAGGATGCTGGAACGGGCGGTAGTCACCCTTGATGACGGCACCATCATCAAACCGGCGACTCGCATCTATATGGCCGCAACAGCGAATACACGCGGGGATGGTCAGGGTGGCGACATCTATACCGCAACCAATATCTTTAACCTGGCGTCTTTGAACCGTTTCGAGAAATGGGAGATGTCTTATCCACCTGCTGAAGTGGAAGAGAAAATCCTTGAAAACACATTCTCCGGCAAGCTGCAGTCAAACATCATGAAAGCGATGGTGAAGACTGCCGCTGACATCAGACGAGCGTATCTCGACGGTAACTGTCCCGGGCCGATCTCTATCAGGGATTTACTCCGGTGGGGAAGAAAGTTGATCCAGGCGTGGAACCGAAAGGACGTGGCACCGCTCTACCACTCATTTGACAAGGCGTTCGGCAACGGTGTTGACCCGCATGTCAGGGCAATGTTGCATACGTTGATTCAGACCAACTTTGGCGTTCCAGCCCCACAGATCGAGGGGGTAGTGCCATGATTCCTAACCTGCAACCAAACACCATATATGCGGTTCATCTACGGGCCGCATCATCGTCTGGCGGTAAGGACTGGGTAGGTTCTGTCACTGCTCAGGGAGAAATCCATACCTATTGGGGGAAGACCGGCCAGATCAACCAGCATGCTGGCAAGCCCGGCGACGGCCAGGCGCTCAATAAAATCATCAGTCAAAAGATGAACGGCAAGGACAAGTACATGCAGGTTGATGAGTTCCACCCGCAACAGGGATGGCAAAGTCAGCGAAAACAGACTCCAGCTCCATCACAATCTAAAGCACCAAAGCCAGTCGCAGCACCAATCGTTGACTGGGTAGAAGCGCCTAACGCTTCGATCAAATGGGACTTTTAGACAATTCCACTTCTCAAGGAGAACTAAACATGAAGACGCAAACCATACTTGATCAGATGATTCTCGTAGTATTGAACATAACTCTCTGGCAGGGCCGCAAGGCTCTAAAGATCAGTGATCTTGCCAGTAACGGCATTGACGTTGACAGACTGCCACCGGGAACTCTCGCTTCACTGGGCAGCAAACGGGTTATTTCACCCGAAGCGGTAAAAATATTCATGTCGCTGAAACGGACGGCGATGAAGTTGTGCCTGAAAGACGGGGTGCGCTTTGGAGGAGATGGTTATGCCGTTCCCCGAGAGAAAGTGGATGTACTGAACCGGGAGCTGAAGAGGCTCAAAGTGGAGTTCGAGACTGCCAAAGCTGACTTTCTCTCGATCTATGAGGAAGAGATTGAGAAGTGGATTGCCTCAAACCCGCCAGAATGGGCACCGATAATCCGCGCAGCGGTAGACTCTCCACACCATATCAAGAAAGCCTTGTCCTTTAGCTACGCTTTTCTCGATGTAAAAGTCCCTACGGATATGGAGGAGAATGGCCTCGATGAAGAGGTGGATAGCCTGTACGGGCAGCTCTGCCACGAAGTCCGGGTAGTAGCCCGTCAGACCTACGAGTGTTCTTTTGTCGGCAAACAGGAGATTACTCACAAAACGCTCAGACCTATCAAGGCAATCCGCGAAAAGCTGGTGGGTCTGCTGTTTCTTGAACCATCTATTGCTGAAACCATTCAGGTCATCGACGACACGTTGAAAAAGCTCCCGGAGAAAGGCCCCATAAAAGGCACTGACCTGAATATGGTGGCGGGACTGGTGGGAAGACAGCTTGCCAATATGGGCCGTGCAGTCTCGGATGACCAGGAATCGGAAAGCGATGATGAAATCAGCGATGAAGCTCTGGAAGTAGTACCAGCAGAAGTGGTAGTCATTCAGAATACCGGCAAAGTCGCACCGATAACCTGGGACTTCTAGGCTGAACCAGACAGGGGGGAATACCATGATACGAGATCAGGAACTTGCTGGCCTGGCTATGACGCTTGGCCGGGATGCAAAGATAAAGATAACCGTAGGCGGCGACGGCTCCTACTGCAAGCCGGATGGCTCACATATTAACATCGCAAGGATGCCGTCAACTCCATTGGGAAGAATGCTGATGACCGGTCTGGTGTTTCACGAGATCGGTCACAAAAACTACACCAAAGGCGGCAGGCCCGACGGGCTGCTCGGTGACATGATGAACGTTATCGAGGATGTCCGTGTTGATAAGGAGACCATCAAGGCAAGACCGGGAACGTGCTTCAACCTGGAAGCGGTTACCACGCACTACGTCAACAAGGGGAGCCTTGAACCAGCAAACCTGGCCCATGCCCTGCTCGGTAAAGTCATGGCATACGGGTTTGGCAGAGTTTTAAAGCACAAATCAATCCTTCCGCTCGAAGCTCTCTGCAATGAAATGGTGGATGACGCCTTTGGGCAAGAGTTCATTGACGATGTTGATGCAATCATCAAGGACATTCCCAAGCTCCGAAGTACCGGAGACGCCACTGTAATGTCGCAAAAGCTCATTGATCTGCTCATCAATCCGCCGTCACAGAGGATGCAGCAGCAACAGGCAGGTTCTCAGGAAGTGCAGCAGCAAAATCAGAATGGGAAAGGGACTGGCAAAAAACAGGCGACGAAACCCGATGATCCGCAGCAGGTGCAAGATGATGCAAAAGTATCAGGGTCAGGTGGTGAAGGCGCAGGTAAAGGTGGCGGGAAACGTCCAACTCCTGAAGAAATCACAGAGATGTTGAAGAATAAGACCGGCTACGGTGATCTTTCTGCATTGATCCAGTCGGAACTGGACAACATTGCAGAGAGTACCCCAAGTAGCGTAATGGCAGGAATCCCCATGTTACCTGACATCGGGAGACTGAAAGCCAACTATGGAAAGCTGGACGAAGTAGAGGCAATTTCGGCAGCATCTCGGATGCGTGCTCGGATGATGGGGATGCTGCAGTCCATAAAGATGCAGCAGAAATCCTTCGGACTTTCCGGCAGGAAACTGGCAAATGGCCGCCTGGTCAGGATGGCAACCGGCGATCCCCGGATTTTCAGAAAGAAGACTGAAACCATAGAGGTAAATACCGCAATCGTTGTGCTGTTAGATTTATCAGGGAGTATGAATGGCAGGTATGAAATTGCCAATGCCGCAGCCTTCGCTCTCCACAGCACTCTGTTCGGTTTGAAGGGCGTTGCCATATGCTCTCTGGAGTTTAGCGGCAAAGATAAGGAACCGGATGTTAACGTGCTCGTAGATTTCGGGAAGAAGCCTAAATCAGATAACTTCAACCATCACCCTTTCGATGGGACTCCTACTGACACTGCAATCTGGGCGGGTCGCGCCATGCTGCTACAACGACCAGAACCACGAAAGATCATGTTGATTCTGACTGATGGTTGCCCGGATGACAGCTCAGAGACAAAAGCTGCTACTCGGAGAACTATGCAGGATGGAATCGAGATTGCGGCAATAGGTATCATGGCTGGAAGCGTAAAGAATTACTGGGACAACCACAAAGTCATCGAAACTATCCAGGAGTTACCGTCAGCAATGTTCGGGATTATGGAGGGGTTGCTGATTAAGGCCAACCATCCATGCCAACACAGCAACCTGTCAAAATAAAAAATATTGTTCCATTCAGTTTCACCCTAGCACAAGCATTAGAGGATACGTGGGAGGATACGGCAAGGGATTTACAAACAAAAAGGTTACAGCTTGAAAGCTGTAACCCATTGTTTTTGTGGCGGAGAGGTAGGGATTCGAACCCTAGGTACGTTGCCGTACACCTGATTTCGAGTCAGGCACCATCGACCACTCGGACACCTCTCCGTGCTGGCGAATCAAAATCGAAGTGGCTTTATAACCTATTTGATTGATAAATTCAA
>Ga0209417_1002111_pt1 | contig 32548 bp, 25 predicted proteins | sample RifGroF2_FD_184002 | JGI IMG/M metagenome (GOLD analysis project Ga0209417, IMG submission 184002) | Groundwater microbial communities from Rifle, Colorado, USA - Groundwater F2 (SPAdes) (version 2) | ecosystem: Environmental > Aquatic > Deep subsurface > Groundwater | place: Rifle, Colorado... | reverse complement strand
TAAACAGCTCCAAACGGTATATGAAAGCATCCTGGACAAGAGATTCGACCGCGGTAATTTCCATAAAAAGATGGTCGGAGTATCTGCAAATTCAATCGAATTTAAGATGGAAGTTAATAATGTAATGGAAGAGATTTTATACTACAATCGACCACGAAAAGAGCTAAAGAAAAACACCGGAATCCTTATAGACACCGGCGAAGTGGTGAGCGGCGTAAAACATAAACCGGCAAAAATATACCGCTTCGACCGCTCCCGTTTCGAAGAGCTCGTAAGGAATTCCGATTTTACATTCGATTTTTAACTCCCACCCCTCAAACCACAAAAAAAATGCAGATGAGTTCAATTTACAATACAATACCGTCCCTGATTACGACGATACTAAGTGTAATAATAATTCTCATATTAGCGGTATTCGGGGTCAAAATTCTGCATAGTCTTAGTGATACCATATATTTTTGGGCTACTATTTTTCGTGCAAGACAAAATACAAGTTAAAACAACCTGCAGTTAACACGCGTTAAATCCCATTAAAACGGGATGTTTTATAAAGCTATACTTAAACCATATCTAATATGCACCTCTCTTTTCAAAAAGTATTTTATATCATAGCCACAGTTTTAGGCTTATTTACTATTTTAATTTTGGCAAAAGGAGTACTTATTCCTATCGCATTTGCATTTTTAATAGCGTTTATACTTTTCCCTGTAGCTCGGAAATTTGAAATCTGGGGTGCAAATGAAATTGTGTCGGCTTTTTTATCCATACTAGGCTTATTCCTGATAGTTGGGGCAACCATTTTTCTTTTCTCAAATCAAATCATTCAACTCTCAGAAAACTTAACGGATTTTAAAGTTAAAATTCTCAATGTTTTTGCGGATGCCACACTATTCATCAATAAAAACATTGGGTTTTTGCCACAACTGGATAAAGGAGAGTTATTAGATAAGATCAAAAACTGGTTAAACGAGTCGGCTGTATCATTGTTAAGCCAAACATTCAGTAGCACAGCTAATATCATTTTCGATCTATTAACTTCAATCATATACACTTTCCTAATACTAATTTACAGAAAAGGTCTGGTCCGGGCTTTAATCAGTTTTTATTCCAAAGAACATAGAGAAAAGGCCTTTAAAATGTTTAAATCTGTTCAACTGGTAGGTCAGCAATACCTTTTTGGAATGATGGTAATAGTTCTTATACTGGGATTTGTAAACAGTATCGGGCTTTGGATTATTGGCATTGATTACCCTTTCCTTTTTGGGTTTTTGGCCGCTGTTTTAGCCCTTATTCCTTATGCCGGAACCTTTTTGGGTTCTGCTATTCCTGTATTATATGCCTTAATATCCTATGATTCAATCTGGATGCCAATAACTATAGCTATTTTCTTCTGGCTCGTTCAGCTTATCGAAAGTAATTATTTAACCCCAAAAATCGTAGGGGGAAACCTAAAAATTAACGCTTTCACTTCAATTATAAGCATCATCATAGGTGCTTCAATTTGGGGTATAGCCGGTATGATTTTATTTTTACCATTCGCCGCTATGTTAAAAACGGTTTGTGAACAGTATATAGAACTTAAACCCTTTGCTTTGTTAATTGGTGATAATAATTATAATACGAAAGATCTGAATGATAAATTTACTGGTGAATGGTTTAAGAAGATAAAAACCTTGTTTTCTAAATTCCTACCCAGCTTTAAAAAATGAATAACTGATTAAGGCTCTCTTTTTCCAAAGGAGAGATCGATGGCCCGAAATAGTGAGTTAGTACCCCATTTTCATCAACTATATATTTACCAAAGTTCCAATCCGGAGCGTGTTCGTTCCAGCCGTTAAGGTTTTTATCACTAAGCCATTATAAAACCTCCTGCTGAACTGCCTGCTTAACTACAACACCTTTTTTTGTTACAGGAAAAGTTACCCCGTAATTTAGTTGACAAAATTGGGCAATGATGATTATAAAGATGAGATTTTACAATACTACATTGAGCAAGCGATAGGTTAGCAAGAAGATATTTATTGCTACAAAAACTTTAAATGAGTTGTTTGAGTCCACAACCCTTGCCAAGGTCCCCCTTGATATAGAATTCCTAAAAGTTATTAAATTTAAATAGTTTTAGGAATTTTTACTATCTTACAATATGCAAATAATAGCACTACTCTACACACCAACACTAAAACAACAGACATTGTTATAGATATTCGAAACAATAATTTATCCAAAGCCAAATATAATTTTTGTCATGCGAAATCTTGATCTTGAAAATTTAAAGCGGTTACTGATTTATTCAATTATCAGTATTCAGGTAGTATTTTTCAATAGTCAGTTAACGATTGGGCAGGAAATTGGTTATCCGATTATAAGAAACTACACTTCAAAAGAATTTAAAGGCGACCCTCAAATTATCTGTTCAATTCAGGACGACAGGGGATTAATGTATTTTGGATCAGATAAACTAATTGAGTACGATGGCGTATCGTGGCGCGATGTTTCTTCTAAAGAAATTGTATGTGCCTATGATTTAAAAAAAGATAAAAACGGAAAGATCTATGTTGCAGCTATTGATGAATTTGGATATCTGACTCTTGATAGTAAAGGGAAAACTACCTATGTAAGCCTTACTCATTTGCTTCCTGATGCGAAAATCAAGCTGGGAATTTTAACATCGATTGCCATAACAACCAGAAATGTCTATTTTCAGTCACTCGAATATACTCTACAATATTCTCCAAACAATGGTGAAGTGTCTGTATTTCACGCCGAAAATGGTGATGCCTTTAACGGTTTTATTGAATACAAAGACAGCTGTTACGTAATATCAAAGAAAAATGGAATCCAAAAGATTGAAAACAATCAATTAAAATCTATAGGACAATCTGATTTTTTCGACCACAAATCCTTTAGTAAAGTATTGCAAATTAAAAATTCAACATTTTTAGTCACTAACGCAGATAAAGGAGTCTATCTTTTTAATCCGGAGAAAAATGTGAACCCACGACAAATGGGAGAACAACTAAATAATTTCTTATCTGACAATAGACTATCTAGAGGATCAATGTTGTCAAAAGGAAACTTCATTCTAGGATCAAAAAATAAAGGAGCAGCGCTTTTCGATCCTGAAGGTAAACTTCTTCAGCAGTTTAGTGAAGATAACCAATTACAAAACAACTTTATTTTTAGCACATATGCGGAGTCCGGCAATAATATTTGGATGAACTTAAACAATGGAATAAGTAAAACCAGTCAAAGTCAGGATTTAAGTTATTGGAATAAAACCTCTGGACTTAAAAATAGTGTTGTGTCGATTTACCGATATAATGGAATCATATATATCGGCACATTCGTGAAAACTTATTATATCGACAATAAAAATAAGATTAATGAAGTCAAAGGCATACCTGATGGCATAGTTTGGTGTTTTCTTGAGCCAACCCAAAATAAATCGTTGTTGGTGGGAACAAAAAATGGGGTTTACCAAATAGACCCTAATAAAAAAGTTTCTTCGGTATTCAAAGGCAGCCATGCAATGTTTCTTTATCAATCAAAAGTTAACCCAAACAGGTATTTTAGCAGCGATGACGAATCTTTTATCTCCTTTCGATTTGAAAATAATAAATGGATATTAGAAGGTCGTTGGAATGGAATAAAAGACGATATAAGACTTATTCAGGAGGACGAAAATGGAGAATTATGGATTTGCACTTTTATGAATGGGCTTATAAGGGTTACTCCAGATTACAACAACATAACAATTCCCAGAAGTGTAAGATATTATAATCAAAATAAAGGACTTAAGACTTTGATGCCCTTGTCAATTTCCGAGATACGAAACAAATTGGTTGTCAATACTGCAGATGGTTTTTATGCGTACAACAAGGTTACCGATAAATTTGAGCCCTATTGTGAATTTGGCAAACCATTTTGTAACGGCGATCGTAGTATACTTTACTCACAGGAAATGCCAGATGGCAAAATCTGGGTTTGTCCTTCCAATAATGAAACTGCGGACATTGGTTATTTGCAACCCAACCCCAAAGGTGGTTACGATTGGATTTATAAGCCTTTCCGTCTTTTTCCCCATTTTAGCCTTGGAGTTGTGTATATCGAACCAACCGGTATTGCCTGGTTTGGTGGAATCGAAGGTGTATTTAGGTACGACCTGAACAAAGACACAAAAGATTATTCTCAAAAATTCAATTGCCTGATAAGAAATGTTACCTGCGGACAAGATAGTGTCCTGAATATTGGTCCCGACAACGAAAAGAACTTTGCTAAATTATCTTACAAATTCAATTCTATGAAATTTGAATTTGCGGCGCCTTTCTTTGATAACGAGGACCGCACGTTGTATAGCTATAAACTAGAAGGGTTTGATAATCAATGGAGTGAATGGAGCCGGCAAACCCAAAAGGAGTACACGTACTTACAGGAAGGTGAATACAAATTTATGGTGAAAGCCCTCAATATCTATGATGTTGAGAGCGAAACAGCGACTTTCCAGATTAGGATACTTCCTCCATTTTACAAGACTTGGTGGGCTTATCTCGCTTATTGTATCGCAATAGCATTTATTATTCATGGTATTGTACGTTTGAATATGATCCGATTGAAAAAAGAGAAGCAAAAATTAGAAGAGATTGTCAAGCAACGAACATCTACAATTGAAGAACAAAAAGAGAAACTTGAGATAGCTAATTCAACGAAAGACAAGTTTTTTGGTATCATTGCTCACGACTTAAAAAGCCCTTTCAACTCCATCATAGGATTAAGCGAAGTGCTTATAGATCAAATAAAAGAGAAAGATTACGAAGGGATTGATAAGTATGCAAGGATAATAGGGCAATCTTCACAACGGGCCATGGATTTGTTGATGAATCTGTTGGAATGGTCGCGTTCACAAACCGGAAGGATGGAGTTTAATCCCGAAAACTTTGAATTGGTGGATTTGATCGACGAAAACAAGGTCCTGTTCGATGAAATTGCAGCTCAAAAAGCTATCACCATCAAAAAAGTACTGCCACATAACTTAGTCGTTTTTGCTGATAAGCCGATGATCAGCACAGTACTCAGAAATTTGATCTCCAATGCCATAAAATTTACCAGACAAGATGGCGAGATCATAATTTCGGCGGAGAAAAGAGGAAATGAAATTTTTATTTCGGTGTGCGACAATGGAGTGGGTATTTCAACAAGGAGGATTGATAACCTTTTTCGGCTCGACAAAAGCGAGTCAACCACCGGAACAGCCAAAGAACAAGGTACCGGCTTGGGCTTGATACTCTGCAAAGAATTTATTGAAAAGCATGGTGGCAAAATCTGGGTAGAAAGCGAAGAAGAAAAGGGTTCTGCTTTTTATTTTACGCTGCCATACCACGCTGATCCGGTGAAAGAAACAATTGTTTAGTAACTTGCGACTTCTAATAAAAAAGATATGACGATTTGACATTGCCCGTTTACCAGGGCTTAAACACTCCGACGCCTAACTAAAAAAACATAATTCGTTACAGATTATATAAATAAAATATGAAAAAGCTTATTCCTGTTCTTCTAATCGTTGTACTTGTTGCAGCATATTGCACCACTCAAAGTGGAAATAGTCCATTAAATAAGAAAGCGCAAAAAGTATACGTATATACAAGTATACCACCTGAAAAGGCGATATACAAACTTTATTTAAATGAAGATTATATTGGAGAAATCCCTTATATAGAATCAACAAACAAACATAGAATTCTTTCTTCTGCATTGTCAGTATACTTAAAGAAAAGGAATCAAGTTTTAGTAGCAAAAGACAAAGAAGAATCATTTTATTCATCGGTCTCATTCAATAGAACAATCAGTAAACTGAATTTTGGGTTTGCAGGATATTCTAAAGAATCTTCAACTGATTGCATATCCAGCCTTAAAAAAGAAAATGGCTTTACAAAAAGTGCTATCGACAAGGACATTGTACTTCGTTTACAATAATAAGCAATAGGGTTCTTATTTGTACCGCTTACCGGGACTGATTCTAAAATCGCCAAACCGTTATGGGCAATTATAGAATCGTATGCTTCAACATTCTCTTATTTTTCAGATTTTTTTCCTCAAAATATTCACGATAACTTGTCAGACAAATTTGTCGCAATAATGTCGTAGGTAAGGCGCAATGAAAGAATTATAAATGCATTACTTTTGCTCGACAAATTTAAATAAACTGAAGATGGCAAATTTTGATCTGACAAAGAAAGTAAAAGAATTGCGAACAAGAAGAGGGCTTTCACAAGAACAACTTGCGGATTTAACCTCGTTAAGTTTGCGGACTATTCAAAGAATTGAGAATGGGGAGAACGTTCCTCGTGGTGATACGCTCAAAAGACTGGCAGTTGCATTAAATGTCTCACCTGATGAGATTATTGATTGGAGGGTTCAGGAAGATAGGAACATGCTATTCATGTTGAATTTTTCTCAACTGGGATTATTGGCTTTTCCTTTGTTGGGTATAATTATACCCCTTGCTATTTGGATAATTAAAAAGGACAATGTAAAAGATGTTAATGAAGTCGGAAAGTCAATTTTGAATTTCCAGATTTCATGGGTAATAGCATTGTGCATTTCATTTATAACGACTTTGCTGTTATCTCAAAGATTTCATTTTAGTATTGGCGTTCCGGAAGTTATCATCTTTGTTTTTTATATTTATGCTGTAATGGTCATATTGATTAGCGCTATTAAAATTCGAAAAGGTAAAGGAGTTCAATACAAACCTGCATTCCGCTTTTTGCAATAGTATAAAAGTAAACCTGTATCAATATAAATCACATTTAACATTGGAATGTGCGTCTGATTTGGTAACTGAATATTTAGTATATTTAAAAGCATTATACGGCACAATTCCTGAGACTATAAGCTTCTCAGATAAAAGATTAAAATCAATGAAAAGCAAAATTTTAAATAGTCAGTCCATTGGTTTGGAGACAATTAAGAATGCGCTTTCTACAAAACCAGTTTGCAATAGCAATACTTTTGTTTCTACAATTATGGAGTTCAATACAGATTATAATGAACTCAGAATTTCCCCTGGTAGTCCTGATTCGACAGAATATATAGTATTTAGAATAAAAAAATAACTTTGCGTAACACCCGGTATAGCCTCAACCGTTACCAAATATTGTTACAAAGAGACATTACTGGTTTAAAGAATAATGCAGATAAAAAATTGTATTCAGTTGATCTTAAATTAACTTTGGGTTATCATTTTTTTCTTTACTATCTATATGAATTCAATTAATATTCTGAGATTCGAAATGGGGCAGGAAAATGCTGTTTACGAGCTTATTAAGCGGGTATATGATGAGTTTGTTGCGATGGATTACAGCGAGGTGGGGAATCGTTTCTTTTATGATTGGATTGAGCCTTCAAAAATTGCTCAGAGGCAGATTGATGGGCGTAATCTCTGGGTTGGTAATGAAGGGTCGGTGCTGGTTGGAATGATTGAAACGAGGGATAATAAATATATCTCCCTCTTATTTGTAGATAAAGCGTTTCAGGGCCGGGGGATTGCCAAATCGCTTTTTAAAGTAGCTTTGGATGAGATACTTGAAAGAGATCCATCAACTGAGAAGATTCTGGTACACTCATCCCCGTATTCGATTTCGGTTTACAAAAAATTAGGCTTTAAGGAGACCGGGCCCATAACCGAGGAAAATGGAATAAGGTATCTGCCTATGGAGATGATTATCCAGGTTGGGTAACCTAGTCCCTACTCAAATATTTGGCAGATAAAGTAATAAAGTATAACTTTACCCTGCATTGATTGCGACAAAGCAATGCAACTCATCAATTAGAGGCGTGGGTAAGATTGAAATCTAATACAGAGTTCCCCGGTCGCAAATGCAGAAAACAACGGAAACCCATACCCACTAAGCACCCCAGGCCTCAAAACACAAAAGAAATTTGCAGATGAGTTCGATTTACAACACAATTCCCTCAAAATTTGACAACACCATAAAGGTGTAACAAGCCTCGCACATAAGTAAGATTAAATGCACTTTGTTGCATATATAACCAAGTTACCAGCAAGCGTAAAGAACGACACGACAACAGAAAAACGACATTAATAAAATAATATGATAGCAATCAAATCAATTTTAAAGGATGAAAGAATCAATGCCTATAATGTATTGATTGAAATTAGTATAAGCGAATATCTTAAGTTCGCCAGAAACGTTATTGACAATAATGAATTTCAAAGAAAAAAAGTTATTAAATCCAAAATAAAAGAAATTCTAAAGGACGATCTTCTTAGAAACTGCTTAATTCCTTCAATCGTCCTTGCAGTTTCAAATGAAAACATCAAGACGATAAAAGATGAAGACGATACGCAATCATCAGAAGAGATTATCAATAACGCCATTCGGTCCAATGAAATCCTTATTATTGACGGTTTGCAAAGAACATATGTTCTTTTAAGTTTGGAGGAAGAGTTACTCAAAAAAGGTGATGAAGATGCTTTACAAAAACTTTACAAACATAAAATACGAGCAGAAGTTTATTTGGGTTTAAACAGAATTGGTTTGCTATATCGAATGATAACCCTTAATACCGGGCAAACCACTATGTCCACTAGACATTTGATGGAAATTTTATATTTAGACTATGCTAGAATTGGAGTAAATGGAATAAAGCTAATCAAGGATAAAGAAGAAACTCAAATTAGTTTGAACACTGATGAGTTTAATTTCAAAACAATTTTAGATGGATTCAATTCATATCTTGAAAAAAACGAAGGCTTAATCGAACGGACAGAAATTCTAGACAATATTAAGAGCCTTGATGTTATTAAAGATGAAGAAATTAATAAAGACTTATTTAAGGACTTTCTTCTTACTTACAAAGTAATGCTTGACCAGTTAGTTTTAAAAACAAATTCATGGAAAAACAATACTGATGACATTGAAGAACAGGCGTTAAAATTAAACACAAATGCATTTGGAAAATCTATACTCGATATATTTAAAAAGTCACAAGTTTTAACTGGTTTTGGAGCAGCTATAGGTCATTTAAAGGAAGCAAAAAATTTAAGCTTAACTGATATTGAGAAAATGCTACCGCTCATAACAGCCGAAAATGACGACTGGAATACTGCCTTATGCCATCTCTTAAAGCAACTTGACCTAGTAAAGGAGAAGTCAAAAAAAATTGGAAATGACCAACGATATTTCTTCAAATTTTTCTTCCGTGGTCTGTTAAATCCAGATTCTGACCAATATCTAAATTTTAATAAATCTTCAGACTTTGCTTTTAATCGAACAAGAGAAGATAAATTTTAGGTCAAATGCTTTTAGTAAAAGATACACTTCCGTCAACTGACGTTCATCACTTTAAATTGTCAAGCATATTTATTGACGATAAGATTTCATTTGAATTAACAAGTGAGACTTACGCTGGTGTGAATATTAATTTCACCTTAGAATATCCTAAAGCAAAAATACCCACGGGTTATTCCGTAAGTGTTCATCTATTCAAGAACAACCATTTTTCTCAAAAGGATATAATTGATTTAAGAGTAAAAGAAATTTCAAACAATAGTGGTAAAATCGGATATTTTTTTCGCCTAGATGCGTTATTTGAAAAAGACATTTTACAATTAAATCCACATATTTATCCCTATGCTTATTATGCAATAGAGCATCTTTTTTTGTCAGAAATTAGCTTACAAACCAAAGCGTATGAACTAAATTCAAACCCTCCTCTAATCAATGACTTTTTTGATGAGGATACAATCATTTTAGTAATATGTAATGAGTATGCAAACGTTGTAAATGATTTTACAATATCAAATTACTTAGCACCATTGTTTTTAAATGGATTTGTAAAATTTGAAAACACAAAAGGTATAGATGTTTTTAATGAAAACGACCTAATAAAAAACAACTTTGATGGGATTAAAAATATTTCAAGACCTGATGGTGCTTATGTACTAAAAATCACTTCACCAATAGAGCTTTTAGCAAAGGAGACTTTTATCCCATATTTATATCAATATCTACTACAGTATAAGAGTGATACCATTACTAGGTTCATTACTTTATATCAAATTATTGAAATCTCTATTTCAAAAATATTTCATTTAAAAGTTCAAACTAAAGTGTGTGCTAACTTGAATAGTTTGACAAGTTTCCAACTAAAAGAATTCCTTGGTGACATTCAAAAAGAAAAATCCCGAATAGTTGCGCTATTTAATGATTTTGCACGTCCATCTGTACCTTTAGAAAATCAATTAAAAGATGCAATCAAAGATTTTTTTATTCACGTCATTGACCCTGACTATTCCGACCCAGTTAAAAATGCCCAGTATACATTAGCAGACGTTTTTTACGATTATAGAAATAAACTCGTTCACAATTATAGACTTATTCATACGCCTGGAATTGACAACCAATTGACCCAAAGCAAAATGGAATTGATTAACGATTTAACAGAGATATTTATTTCACAAATCATTTCTAATTTCAAAACCACATAGACACTATGAATAATACGACACAATGAAGTGCTATACGACACAAACGCTAGTTGGTAACAGGCGTTTGGCTCAATGGCGGGTGAAGTGGGTAATTGAACATTCTACCCCGCTACATCTTTTGTGGTGTATTGACAATTTAGTGCTCCGAAATCCGCCACTGCGCCAAGCGCCAAAACGTTCATGCTAAGAAAGACCGTGCAACAAATGCCAACGAACATTTGGCACAATTGCAAGCTCCAACCCACAAGCTGAAAGTTCAGCTTGTAAAAGAGTCAAATTTTATCGAACACGCAAATTAATAGTAATTGAATTGAGAAGACTAAAAGTAACATATTACGATAAGATAGTTGATTTTAAAGAAAACCTTGGATTTCTAAAAAGGTTATTTAATTCAGGCAAGCACGGACTTCTAATCTCAGTTATTTTTATTGGAATCTTGATCGGATTAGATATTGGAGCTAGGGAAATTGCAAGTTGGTTGTCCCTTTCAACTAATAGTACTTTGAACCAAATTGAAGATTTTTTATATAATGTAAATGGGTTTATTGGAATTAAATATCTTGATTACTTTAAAGACGTCATTGTTATCGTGGCAGGAGTTCTTGGAGTAATCCTTGGTTTATTTTTTACTACATTCTTAAATATAATAACATCGAAGTACTCAAATATAAACAGTACTATTATAAGCCAATTACTGGAGCAGAAAATTATCAATAGGTATTTTAAGTTATTAGCAATACTCGTTTCTTCGTCTATAATATTTCAATTCCTATTAGTTATAGGCTATAATCCAACTTTTATAAGTGCATTTATATTCTCGTTAATCGTTATAATTGCGCTATTGTCATTTTTGTTTTTTGGTAGATACTCTCTTATTTACTTCAATGCTGGAAATCTTGTATTTGATTTAATTAATTTAAATAATCAAATACTTAATAGGGTATATAAGAATAAAAAACACTTCAATTCCAAGAATAATGGTAAGCACACTTTAACTAGAGTTATTAGGAATATTAATAAAATTCGAATTATTGTAGAGGAAAGCACAAAGCCGCAACTAAGCAATACGGCTTTAGATAGTATTTCAGATGAATTACTTAAATTTTCAATCCGTTTCAATTCATTTAAACATACTTTTCCTTCAAATAAGGAATGGCATCCAAAGACTCAAAAATATAAACGTTGGGATGAAGCTTCAAGTAGTGAATACGAAATGTATGGTAGAATTGGTGCTTCACTTTATCCAGAGACAGTCGATGATTTCTTATACATTGAAAAACAAATAATTGATACTCAGTTTTTTATTTTTAAAAATTTATCACCAGAAGATAAAGTCAAAATAACATTTAATCAAGTAAAATATTTACAAATAATTTCTTTCCAATGTGATGAAGAGTTATTTGAAACATTTTTCAACCAACTAGAGTTGTTTGTAATAGAGAATTTAAAAACAAAAGAAGATGATAAATCAATTGAGACTAATCTACAATTGATTTCACTATATGCAAATCTAATTATTCAATATCTAGTGGGATTCAATTATAATTTGGAAAGAATTATCAATGAAACTCAATTAAGAAAGCTCTCAAAAGCTATACACTTTCGAGAAGATACGGATACGATAATGCAATTCCCCTATAGGATTCGTGTTTGGTTAGATAATTATCAGTCTAAATTACAAAGTGAAGTACTTAATGAAAAGAAAGTCGTTACTCCTCTTTTTTATACTGAATTCGAAATTTCTTACCAGTTTCAACTGCTATTAAAAAACTACTTTGAAGGTTTGACAAATAATATTCATAAAAGAATTCAATCGTTTTCTACTTATTTAAAATCAATGAATTATCCTTTGGAAACACTCGAGTTCTTGAGTGAGTCTTTGGAATCATTAAAGAAAATAGAATTCTTTTCAGGAATTCTTAAGAATAAGATTGAAAATGATATTAATGCCTTAAATCATAAAAAAGAAGCGAAATATATTTTCAAAGAAAGAGAGGATATTATCCTCAAAAATGAAAAATTACAAAAAAATACAATCAATAAGATATGGGAAGTTGGCTATTCTAGCTATAGTGTTGATAACAAGGAATTGCCTGATTTATTCGGTAACTTTTATCAATTAATAAGTCAAGATATTCTAGATAAGTCATTTGAGGACGAAACCTCAGGATTAATAAAATATTTACCACAGTTTTATACTTATAATGTACTTTACATTGACAGTTTAAGGCTAAAAATTGATACTAAGAGAATTGAATATACATCATCAAAATTATTCCCAGTACTTGTCGATTTGTTCGAAATCTCTGCTATTACAATAATTCTATTCAAATTAACAAACAATAAAGAATTAGAAGATTGTTTCTTTGATTATTGGAATAAGGCATTTAAAGACGATAAAGAAGAATTTAATTTCTGGAAAATGCTAATACCAATATACCAATACTTTAATCAACCTCTTTTAGGTTTATCTACACCATCATATGTGAGAGAACACGAACGCAGAATTAGATTAGAGGGATATTTAAAGAAAAGTGATTTAGTCAAATTTGTTGAAGAAGCTGATTCAAGAGGATTTCACATTCCAGAAAAATACTATAAAACAGATTGTGAGGATATCTTTATAAAAGAAATAGTCAGAAATTTAAAAAGCGATGGTTTAGGTTTTGATTATGAGGAATTAGCTGATATTTTTATCGAATACTACTTACGGACTAGAATCTCATTAAAAGAGTTAGAAATAAAGGAAACTAATTATGGTTCAGAACTCAGAAGAAATATGGAACGAAATTCTGAATAATCAGAGTCGTGAATTAATTGGAACAAATGAACCAAATAATGGAAATGGCTATCATGATGGTATTTCATGGAGAATTCCATTTCGTCCTCATATGAATTTTGATGATGATTTTCACGGAAGTACATTTTATTCAATTTATCTTAGAGATTTAGGACTACATGTCGACCCTAGCCTCAGTAAGAAAGAAAAATTTGAAACAGGTTTTAGTATTGAAAACAGTTCAAAGAACTACTTAAATACATTCATAAAGTATTTTACAGCAAATAACTATCATTATAGAAGTGGTAATATTCTACGAAAATTAGGAGAATGGGGGAAAAGCCTATGCTATGATGGACGTTTAATATTCGAAATTATTGGTTGGTATGATAATAATTCAAATCAGTTTTATGCTTTTCAATTAAATCATCTTAACAACAACTTCTGTAAAGTAAATAATAACACTATTGTATATAATGCACCATACAAATTAGAAGGAAATAAGGAACTTTATAAAAAGGTGAAAATTCCTAAAAGCAAATGTGTTATCATTGAATTTCCATGTGAACTAGGTGGTTATAAAGGTTATTCACGTAAAGTTAAAGCAATAAAGAAACTAGGAAGTAAATTTTCTTATTCAGAGAATCCAGGTAGCAATCTGAACCATATGAAAAACTGGGATAAGCAATTTAATAGAATCGTTTCAGACTGGGGAGCATCTAATAAAATAGAAGATGTCACTGAGTTTTACCAAGAACTAAGTGCTTTGCGATTTTCCTATACGGGAATATGCTGTATGCATGAGGTCATAAATGGATTGAATCAATTAATTGAATATCTTAATTCCAAACTTAAAGAAAATGCAAGAGTTGATTTTAATATTCCGATATATGACAAAGAAAACTTTAAAGAGAATCAAAATAAATGGTTAAATGGAGAATTGAGTTTTAAAGAAGCTAATGAATTAATTCGCATATGATTCCTTCCCTTCGCATCCATAAACATTGCCAAGTCGCACAAAAAGCCGACACACAAATCAAAACTTGTCAAAGAGTATGGCTGCCCCAACACACAGTGAGACAGCAGAGAATAAAACACCAAAACACAACACATGGTATAGTGCATGAGGGGTTAAGAGGTTTGCGAAGTTCTTCACTCGCAGTTAAGTTCTTATCGGTTGTTAAGTTCGCAGCTCCGAAATCTCCAACGATTTCATACCGCCAATCCGTTACCGCCATTTAGGGGTAGGACATTGCGAGCTATAAAAATGAGCATATGAAACGATTATGTCAAATATTAATCTTAATATGACCTACAAGGTTATGATTAAAATATTGTTATAAATAATATGAAAACCATTCTCCATATTTTTTGTAATCGGTAACTTCGTTTCCCCAAATTTTCGTAATTAGGAATCCCCCCTATTTAGCAAATAATCTTCACTGGCGGGTAGCAATAAAAATCCTATGAAATATTTGTTAAAGGTGGGCTGTAAGGCGATCTGTTAGAGTATGTGCATATGAGTTATGATTCGTAAGCATTCCTTAAAGTACATCTTGCGAGGCTTTTTGATACATTTAACTTTGTGTCAAAAAATCAAAGATGAATAAAGAGCAGTTTTTAGTTCTGTACACTCGTTTTGAACTGAGCGGTTTGGCCATAAGGGATTTTTGTGCCAATGAGGGTTATCATAAGTCTTCATTTTATAATTGGAAGAAGAAGTTCCTGTCGGCTTCTACAACTCCGGAACTAACTATTCTGGTGATATAGGGCCACTATTCCGGAGCATATGGGGCCAGTTACAGTTTTCTCGTTTTCATGGCAAAAGTGCATAAAAAATTATAATGTTATTTATTCTCTTAGAGATTTTTTTGATTTTATTTCTATTCTAAAAGCTCCATTTACCAGTCTATCCATAATTGCATCGGCAATGGTGCTCTCTCCTATGATGTCATACCACACTTTTACTGGCACTTGAGAGCTTATAATTGTTGATTTAAGTCCATATCTATCCTCCATTATTTCAAGAAGTATAAGCCTGTCAATATCATCAAGTATTTGTAATCCAAAATCGTCTATTATAAGAAGATCCTGCTTTGCTATCTTGGCCATTAATCTGTAATAAGTGTCATCTGCTTTGGCATTCTTCAGTTTAGCAAAGAGTTTTTGTGCGTTGTAATACTGTACTTTATGACAGTTATAGCAAGCCTGATGTCCAAAAGCGGAAGCAAGATAGCTCTTCCCTGTTCCGGTAAAGCCTGTTATCAAGATGTTTTTTGCCTGCTTAATGTATGAGCAATCTGACAACCTTATTATTTGTGATTTATCCAACCCTCTGTCATCGTCATATCTTATATTTTCAACAGATGCCTGATACCTGAACTTTGCCTCTTTTAATGATCTCTCTATTCGATTGTTCTCTCTGTTATCCCATTCCGCATTAATAAGTAAGGTTAAAAGTTCTTCGTTTGTAACTGAGTCATATTGAACTGATCCCACCATATTTTTATATAGGCTATACATTCCGTCTAACCTCATTGAACTCATTTTACTTAATATGTTATTGCTATCCATAGCTGTCAGTTTATTTGTAATATTGAGCACCTCTTATGTTCTCGTGAAGAGGTAGCTTTACGACTTTAGTTACAGGTACTCTGGTATGATTATCCAGGTTATTCGAAAGGATGTTCTTTAATGTACTGTAATCATAAACTCTATAACTTAATGCTCTTTTACAAGCGTTTGTCAATCTGATGTGTCCATATTTTTTACTTAAATTGACAACCCCTTCATACATCCTTCTGGCCATATGTGGATAGGTGCTTACAGACATCATATTCCTCATATAATCTTCGACCAAAGGATCTATTGTGCTCCCCCAAGTATAAGCAACAGCAGGCTCCCATTGTTCAACATATCTGTGATTTGGATGCCTATGTTCATCTTTTGTAGTAAAGCTGTTTTCATTTGTGCTTCTGATGTGAGATGCTATTTGCACATTATTATAGTAGAAGGTTATTGTACTTTGTGACGCCACTGCTTTTATCCTCTTACCAACATATTTATAAGGCACGCTGTAGCTATGTCTATCCTTGTTAAAATAAACATGTTAATCTGTGTTTACCTTAAGTTTATATGATTTTGTAATCTCATAGCTATGTATTGGCAATGGCATCAGAGCACTCTTTTCGTACTTCTCAAACAGATCCTTACGGCTGTAATCTCTATTCTGGAAATTTTTGGCAACAGCAATAAATACAAGCTCTTTTATGCTCTTGTTAAGTTCTGTAACCCCATAGGGAAGCTTGTCTCTTAGTGGTGCAAATACAGATGTATAAACCACATTAATGATGCTCTCCACCAATGCCTTGTCCTTGGGTTTTCTTGATCTTGTAGCACTTACAATTGCTCCATAATGATTGGCTAAAGAGAGGAAGGTGTCGTTTATTAATGGTTGGTACTTATCGGCAATATTAACACCTGACTTGAGATTGTCCGGAATAAATACCTTGGGTACACCACCAAAGTGGTGAAGTGAGTTACTGACAGCCATTGTAAACTCTTCTACTTTTTGGCTACGAACAGCCTCTACATAAAAGTTTTTGCTGCCACCAAGTATCGTTACAAGAACCTCTGCTTGAACTGCCTTGCCGGCATCTGGACAGAAATAGCGAAGCTTTTCTCCCGTAAAATCAATGTACATCTCTTCTCCATAATTGTGTTCCAAATGCATAGAGGCATTTTCGCTGTTGAGCCATTGATGGTAATGATAACACATCTGAGAGTAACTATATCCTCCGGGACGGGCTCTACGGTACTCTTCCCATAGAATAAACCTCGTAACGCCGGTTCTTTTTAACTCTTTCTTGAAGTGCGGAAATTGGCTCAAAAGATATTTATACTCCTCATTGCTATCAAAGTACGAAATTTCTGACTTGAACAATGACTCTAGTTCTTCATCTGGGATAGATTGAAGATTTTCTTTTGTTAAATTCAGCTCCTTGTTCTTTGAAAAATAGTGACCTACTGTTTTTCGGTCAATCTGTAGACATCGTGATATCTCTCTTTGAGAGATACCCTGTTCAATTAATTGTAAAATTTGTTTTACTTTGCTCATTGTTATTAGTTTTCCAGCCATGTTAGGTTCTTTTTTGTGTCGTAACTACAAAAGTAACCTGAGTGCTTGAAAACTGTAACTGGAGGAGGGTCTGCTCTCCTCCTTTATTTTATAAAATGACCCAGTATGCTCCAGAATGGTGGCCCACTATCCGCCAGAATGCTGGCCCAGTATGGTCCAGAATAGTCACAACAGAAATATTTGCCCTGCAGGATGGCACGTGCCCACCCGGGAAGAGTGGCTGGTGTTAATTAATTATTTGGGTGGAGATAATGTTGCCTCTTCAAAGATAAGAGTCTCCGGATTGACATACTGGAACCACAATAAAGGAACCAATAGTAGTGGTTTTAGTGCGTTAGGCATTATCTGGAGAGGAGATGACGGATTATTCTACTATTCGTTAGGGAGTGGCGCTTACTGGTGGACTAACTCTGTTTTTAACAATACATATCCATTCTATACATACTTGTACTCCGATCCCAATAATCTAAGAGTCGGCTACGGTCAATACTTTGAAAAAAATGCAGGAGTAAGCGTTCGTTGCGTGAAAGATTTATAGCCAGGGTAAGATTGGCACCTAATTTTCCAAATAATTTCTCCAAACATTTGGCAGATAAAGATATAAAGTATAACTTTACCCTGCATTGTTTGCGACAAAGCTATGCAACTCATCAATTAGAGGCGTGGGTAAGATTGAAATCTAATCTAGAGTTTCCCGGTCGCAAATGCAGAAAACAACGGAAACCCATACCCACTAAGCACCCCAGGCCTCAAACCACAAAAAGAATTTGCAGATGAGTTCAATTTACAACACAATTCCCTTAAAAAAAACAACACCAAAAAGGTGATTCAAGGCCAATACATATGTGAGCTTATATGTACTTTATTACATATATAAACATGTCAGTGGGTATTAAAAAATATAAACCATGAGTGCAAATAAAATTTCAAAAGAGGAACTTGAAAAGAGAACGGCTTTTCGTGAAGAAGATATTAGAGGGTGTTATTACCGTGACCAGACAGCGATTATTCATTCAAGACCATTTAGAAGATTAAAACATAAAACTCAAGTTTTTTTTAGTCCAGATGATGACCATGTTTGTACTCGAATAGAACATGTTTTACATGTAGCTTCAATTGCAGCGACAATTTGCAGAGGACTTAAATCAAAGGAAAACTCTAAATGGCAATTAAATGAAGACCTTGCATACTCTATAGGACTGGGACATGATTTAGGTCATACCCCATTTGGACATGCAGGAGAATCTGAATTATCCTATTTATTAGGTGGTGGAAATTCATTTATTCATGAAGTAAATAGTTATAGAGTTGTTGAAAAACTTATTGGACAAGGTCAAGGATTGAATTTAACATATGCTGTTAAAGATGGAATAATATGCCATAATGGAGAGAATTTTGAACAAAGTATAAAACCTGATTTTATAGTAAAAGATTTAGAAAAAATAAAAGATAGAAAGAACTATCCGTCTACTTGGGAAGGTTGCATTGTAAGGTTTTCGGATAAAATTGCATATTTGGGACGAGATATTGAGGATGCTATTGTTGCAGGATTTATTGAGGAAGAGCAAATACCAAAAGCAATCCAAAGTCAAATAGGTACATCAAATGGAGAAATCATTAATTATTTGATTCTAAATTTAATTGAAAGCTCTACAGAGGAAGAAATCAGTTTCTCTAAAGAATGCCACGATTTAATGGTTGAATTGAAAGACTTTAATTATCAGGCGATTTACAATAATCCACGAATTAAAGAGTACAAAGTTTATTGTAAACGAATAATATCAACTCTCTATGATTATTTGTCAAAATTATATTGTTCAAATCATTGGGATTTTGAGTGGTACTTGAAAGAGGATAATTTAAATTTTGACAAATTTTTTGGAAACTATTTAAAAGGTATGGAACTGTTTTACAAAAATGAAAAGGTTGCAAATAAATGGACAGAAGGCGATTTAGGCAAACAGATTATTGCTGATTACATTTCAGGCATGACAGATAAGTTTGCGATAGAATGTATGAGAGAAATTTCAATTCCTAGACCCATTGAATTTAAACCAAGATTGAAGAAATAACGAATACTAACACGCAATATAACCAATGGCGGGCGCAGTGGTAGCTTGAAAACGTCTGCCTCGCACTGGCGTTTGTAATGGTGGATAGGGATGTTGCCCGTAAACCGCCACTGGTCATATTGCCAACCGTTAGGCAACATTTAAACAAACCGCAATTTCTAACTTAAAAAACAAAACTCATGGGAAGTACAGGCTCAGGCAATTTTACTGATTATCAAGGATTTTCTGGAAACAATCCTAAACAAGGTGGAGAATCCAACGAAAACAAATGCGAAAAAGCATTTAGAACAGAATTAGAAGACGTTGATACGTCTGAATATTACAATTCAATAGGGCATATACCTGATGTAAATGCAGAAGTAATCATCGAATTTAATGGACACAGAATTGTTGCAACAATTAATGGTATAGAGATAGGAAATTTACCAACTAAATATAATTATCTACGCAAATGTATGAATGAATATACCTATTCAGGAATAGTCTCAAATACATCTTCAATTCCTATTAATTCAATTATTATAAATGTTTCACCTGATGCATAACATTTGCCTAATTGGAGATATTTTAGTTGATGTAACTTTAAAAAATAAGAACGAAGAATTGAAAATGAGACTTGGAGGAATATCTCATTCAGCAAGAGCTCTATGGGCAATTTCATCATCTTATAGCCTCGGATATATTTCCCCAAAATATCTGGACACACGAATACATGATTTCTTCGACCATTATGATAGTCCAAAACTTATTAAAATTGCAGAAACATTAAATGCTCCTAATATAATTTTAATTGAGGAAGCTAGAGAAATTGGAAATCAAGGTTATGAGTTAATATTACGAGAAGATAACAACTATGAATATAAAGATTTCGATTTCCCCGAATGTGATAGTTTTTTAATTACTTCAGGTCAATATGATATTTCAAGAATATTAAAAAAGACAGGAACAACCCCTGTCAGCCTTGAATTGGCAAATTTAAGTATTGAAGATTTTGTTGCCTTAAATTATAAATTCAAAAATATTTATATCTCAACATCAAGTAAAATTTTCCAAAAATATATTGAAAATAATTATTTCAATTTTGAAAGTTTTGCATCGTTATTTAAGAGATTCTGCGACACATTGGTCTTTAAAGAAAATAGAGGGGGAACGAGAGTTTATAATTTTAATAAGAATGAGGTTCACCAAGTATCTTCCCAAACAAAACCTATTCAGCATTCAGTAGGTGTAGGTGATGTTTTTAATGCAATTTTTGAATCCGAAATTTCCAACAAAATTGATGAGAATTTAGCTCTCGCTTCATTTATTGCAATGGAATATGCAAGCACAACATATCCTAAGAATTTCAAAAATTCAGTTGAACAACTATTGAATATTCCAATTAATGAATTAGTTAGTTTGGAAGGGACAATATTAAATTGGGAACATAGAAAGAATATCAATATTTACATTGCAGCACCTGATTTTGATTTCGTTGATACTAGTTTGATAGACACTCTTGAAAAGAGTTTATTATATCACAATTTCTCACCAAGAAGACCGATAAGAGAAAATGGTCAAATGAAAGAAAATGACACCTTACAACAAAAACAACAATTCTATTTTGAAGATATTAGACTTCTTAATGAATGTTGCATAGTTATTTGTGTATTATTATATAATGACCCAGGAACACTAGTTGAAATTGGAATTGCATCTGAAAAACAAATACCAGTTTTACTTTATGACCCATACAATATTGTTAAAAATTGTATGCTATCACATTCATGTAGTATTGTAACAAATAATATGGATGAAATAATTAGTGAAACGTTTATTAAAAGCTCTAAGATATGCAAAACTTAAAAAAAGGAATAATTCTTGCTTCTGGTGGCTTAGACTCAACGACTCTATGCTATTTATTTATAAAAAAAAATATTGAATTTGTTCCGTTAATTATAAATTACGGGCAACACTGTTTTGAGACAGAATTGGAACGATTAAATAGAGTACTTCCTGAGAATTATGTGAGTAAAATTGAGATATTGGATGTTTCAGAGATATATAAATATTCAAACTCAAAATTTATAAAATCATCTAATCTCTGGGAAGAAAAAATAACTGCAGAAGATTTATACATACCATACCGCAATGTTTTAATATTAACGATTGCTGCATCATTTGCCAGAACCTTAGGCTTTAACTATGTATATTCTGCATTTATAAATAGCAATCATGCAAAAGAAATTGATTGTTCGAATGATTTTTTTAATAATCTAGAAAATCTTCTTAAGGAATATGGTACTGTCAAGATTGAAATGCCCTTCAAAAATTTTTCTAAATTTGAAGTCGCAAAATTAGGGATTGAATTAGGAGCTCCAATAGGTAAAACCTTTTCATGTCAAGCTTCTCCTAACATTCCTTGTGGAGCATGTCCAAATTGTGTTGATAGACTAGAAGCATTAAAAAGATTAATTGAATGAGTCAAAATATTGAAATAAATAAATTAATTCAATTCATTGAGAACAAACAGGATTTCAGTATTATAAGAAGTAATTCTTGTTTTTATAATAATCATCTTGGTGCGGTCTTAACAGACATTGTTTTACAAGCAGGATTAAATTATAAAACAGTCGTTTTACCGAGAGTTTTACGTGTTTATAATAATTATAATGAGGCACATGATTTGGATAGTTTAATTACTACAATTAATAATATTGGTTTAGAAAGTTTTTTAAACTGGAAAAATCATATAAAATTAAAACGATTTCAATCTATTATAGACTTTCTAATTGAAAACTCTATTCAAACTACAAATGAATTACTTATTCATCTAAATAATGGTTCAAATATTCAAAGCTTCCTATCTATTCCAGGAATTGGGAACAAAACAATAGATTACTTTTTCAAGCTAATGCATGTCGATACAATTGCCGTAGATAGACATATTATTAAATTCTTGAATCAAGCAGAGATAAATTTTAATAATTATCAGTGTGCTAAAAGGATTGTAGAATTTACTGCAGACATGTTAAATGTTTCTAGAAGAGATATTGATTATAGTATCTGGAATTACATGTCAAGCAATTCTTATCAAAATGTATTAGAATTCGGTATTTAATTAAAACCGTTGCATAACACTTTGTATAAGAAATTGTAGGAAATGTGTTAAATATCAAGGACAGTAGCCCGCTCAAACTGCATAACGGTCTGGCAAGAAATTACTCCGCAATAAGTCTCTATTCATACAAGTAAACGTTAGCACTTTTTTTAATGACCAAAAGGATTTCCGAAACACCAGAACCGTAAGTATCCGATAAATAGCATCTTAATTAGCCATTTCGTGGATACTGGGCAGAGATTATAAAGTAAAGCGGAGTTAGAAATTCTTGGTTGGAAAGTAATAACAATTTGGGAATATTCAATTAATGACATTTGTGAAGAAAATCTTAAAAAATTGTAAGTATCCGATAAATCGTATTCAAATTAGCCATTCTGGCGGATACTGGGCCACTTTGTATATCGTTGAGTTGTCGGAACCCCTAAATGTGTCGAACCCCTTGTTTAAAGGACATAGTTTAATTGTACCACTATCATATATCTTCACGGGACTGACCAAACGCAACCCGCATCAACTCCGTTAGACTAACTACGATAGGTTTGGATGAGATAGGGGTTCCGCAGAGTTTTTCGAGGTCCCAGCTCTGTCCGGCAAAGGCAGAGTCGAATGCTGGTTCTATTTCGAATACAAAGTAATAATCTTCACTAGGGTTTATATAGCCCGAAGCAATTAGCTCCTCTCTGGATTTTACCTCTGGCCCGGGAGAAGTAATGCGGTACAACAGGTCAGTAGATTTGTCTCCGGCTGTATGTAGTAGCAGAAACTTTGCACTTGCCACTCTTGGTCCTATTGTTTTGAAATTAGTGTCATCTCTAAGGTTATAAAGCAGTTTGCTCTCAATCCAACCCCAGTTCTCTTTACGATAGTATCCAATAATGACATTTGTATTATCTGGAATAAGGCTCCTGTTTTTTCCATAAGGTTCGGGAAGGGATGCGTTTAGAGGAGCTGTCAAGCCAGTTTTGTGAATATCGTATGTATGGTAAGAGATCTTCTCCCTTTGGGAAGCCCTATTCATGAGGTGGTCGGCAACAGATTCAAGGAATTTTTTTAAATCGGTTGTTCCATTGTTAACCTTGGATGGTCTTACGGCAAAAGCACCAAGTCCGGGGATAATCTCGTGGAAACCCCGTGGTTCAAAATTTTTGCCGTTCTCTCCTGGATAGAGGACATAAGCCCCAGCTGTTCGGCGGATAGCATCTTTGTATGCGTGCATCTTCAAGAGATCTGCCCTCTTGTATATTCCTTTGGCGTTATCTCTCTTCTCCTCATTAAGTTCGTTATCTTCTGAGCCTACAATATCCTCAATCTTTTCAACCCTGTACTTTGCATCAAAATGAACGTGCACAACCAGCTCCTCCTCTTCTGCAATTTTCAAATCCAACCCACTTGGCCAGAATGAAAGAGTGTAGTCTGGCCGCATTGCTCTAGTCCAACTCCCTGCACTAGGGTAACTCTTTCCGCCCTCAAATGATTTGTTATAACTAAACTGAATATTTAGCTGCCTACCTTTTGCAGTATAAACTCCTGAAATATGAAGTGGTCTCCCCTGTTTGAGCGTTAACCCTAATTTGTCCTCCGATATCGATATCAACTCCTCAATTTTCGGAGGTGTAATACCAAAAGTCTCTTCTACAAGTTCAAGTAACTTAAAGAATAGCCAATATTCGTAAAGTGTCGCAACATCCTTCTTTCCACCCTTGTAAACATCCTCCTCACCACCATCCCAAGAGAGACTAGCCGCAAGATCAAACATCAGCCATACTTTGAGAATCTCCCTATAACCCTCTTTTCGTTGAAGGATAGGACTGTTTAGGGGTAGGGTCTTTGGTGCAGATATCTCTTTAAAAATTGAGTGAGATAGGCTACTTAATAACTTTTCATCCAGGAGGGCAGATTCACTTTTTAGTCTACTCTTCTTGGGAGCTACTGTAGATATATCATTGCAAAATCGTTGAAATACAGATAGTGAGTGCTTTATAAATCGATTTTCGGGTGTATCTACTATTTCCGATTTTTCAAATACCGACAGTTTAAGGGGGAGGGAACTTAGTTTTTCTTTAAGAAAGTGACCATCTGGAGTGTTTGCTCTGTTTTTCGATGAGCATATTTGTCGAACTTGAGAACTTCCCATTCTCCTTACTCCTCTAATATCTCTAACACTTTCGCTATTAGTCCATCTAGTGACAGGTGAGGTTAATATTTTATTTACGGAATCGTCAAATTCGTTCGAATCGATTATTGATTTGACAAAGGCAAACCTTTGATATAGTACTTTTGGATCCTGTTCGTAATTTGGTTTAAAGAATTGAGATACTAGTGAGCTGTGTTCAAAAAGAAGCTCTGTGCACTTTTCCGTAATCTCCTCAAGCATAAACTTATACTCATTTCTGTAATTAACCTTCTTGGAAGTGATCTCCAGAAAAACCTCGCCAAGTTTCAATAAAGATTCTGCATCTAGCACATTTATTTGAAGCGTTCCTACATAGATATTCGGAGATATTCTCCCGGTATGTATTAGCTCTTTGAATGGAGATCTGCTTACAATCTCGCTCTCTTCTAGACAATATTTTGAATCACTCAAAACATAGCTATAAAACGTACCCTCCTTAATCTGATACTTTGCCTCGCCATTTACTAAAGCATCATCTACAACAGCCAGCACACTATTCACAGAGCTCTCTGGCCGTATAGTTAATATCAGCGTTAGATGTTTTAAATCAATAGGTATTTCAATCGAGGTTAGCTGCATAATATCTTATGCTTCTGCGAAACTAGTAAAACTATTCTGCACCAGATTATTATACATCCGCACTATCTTTTCAAGTGACAATGGGTATTTGATATCTTTTAGATCAAGCGTCTCTACTTGCGCTTTTCCAGTTGTATAGTTACTTGTACTAACACCATCCATCAAGCACATTTTAATTAGCTCTATAAGAACTGGTTCTAACTTCCTTTTTGATCCGTGTACCTTAGGTAAGAGTTTCTGTAAGATTGCATAATCAATAATCTCGCTCGTATTTGTATCTGGAAACAATAATGGAACTATTTGTGTAAACCGTTGAATTTCACTTGCTGTCCTATAACCAAACTCTGCCCCAGATATTTTTAATTGAACAAAGAAATCGAGTAAAGCTATATTAATCTCTTCTATACTATTTTGATAGCTAACAGGTTCATTCGCAATGTTAACAAAAGTAGATCCAAATTCGGCACCTTTTCCTTTAAGAACTTCAAGGTCTAAATTCCCGGGGTTGTCAAGGAATTTTTCTATCTCTCTCTCTGTTACTCTAAATTCAATTGTGTTGGCTCTGTCGAGGACCTTTGGACTAAACATATAGGTTGTTTCGTCTATGTTTACTGTGCCTATAATGAAAAGATTTTTAGGCAGGACAATGCTTGGGGGAACTCCATCCCAGTCTCCACTATCTTCATGTAAGAAAATCTCTCCTTTAGACTCCATTGTGCTCAAAAAATCTGCAAAGTAACGCTCAACATGGCTCAGATTCATCTCGTCAAGTATAAGGAAGTAAGGTCTCTCTTTATCTTCCACTGCTTTCAAGATTAAGTCTAGAACTCTATTATCTGGTTTTACATATTTTTTATTCTCTAAAGCATTTGGGAACCCTAATAAAGGCTCTCGGTTTGTCCAGTCTGCCCCAACAGGAATAAGACAATACTGGCTCTTCTCTTCGCACAACCACATTGCAAAAGATTGAGCCAGTTTTGTTTTACCAGAACCCGATAGACCGGTAAGAATTATGAATGGTTTAGTTAGTAGAGAGGAGATAAACCTTACTACGAGCGTTTCATTAAAAACCAATTTAGCTTCCATTAGCCACTTAGAAAACTCAGAGTGAATAGATGTAAAAGGCATAGAAGCCGGAGGAATTATTGGAGTTACTGGAAATGGAATAGGATTGGCATTAGTGATAGGATCAGTGTTAAAATCCAAGGAATTATAATAGTCGGTAATCTCTAGTAAGTCTTTATTTATCGTATCTTCATCGAGTGGCTTAGAAACTTCGTAGGCTTTAAATACTAGCGAATTACCAAACCTAATCTCTCCTATAACGCCTTTATTATGCATAAAATCAGTAATACTCTGCTTGTTCTCTATTCGCCAGTTATCTCTTGGAATATTTGTTACACTAAAGCAATATGCCAGCACTAAAATATTATGTTGTTTATAATACAAGTACCCGGGATATATTCCTTTTTGTACAGTTTGACCATCTCTTAAAAAAGCAATCCATGGGACTTGAGATCTTGTCCCTATACCGAATCCAAATTTCACTAATAGATTATTATAGCTATGTGAGTACCCCGAAGTTTGCAAACTTTCTGTTTTTGTCTGTTCAAGGAATTTCAATAATTGATCGTAAAATTTCATGGTAGTTGATTTCTTTGAAATTAAATATGTTGAAATGAGTACTTCTCTAAAATTTTCTCTACTATTAGAATCTAATAATAGTTCAAATAATTCTTGTTCTATTTGGGCATGTAGAAATTGAGACCTTAGATGATTAACTGAGTACGAATTTATTCTTGCAGATAAATCTACATCCTTGTTACTCGATTTTGGAATTAACTTCCAAAATGACTCTCCACTTAAATGTACATAAGGAGCACCAATATTTGGTTTAAAAATATCTTTGTTCTCAACAAATTTTTCCCAGTTCAACTTATATTGACTCTCTAGTTTATCAGTTAACTCAACCTTATTAGATTGAATATCTCCTTTTCCAATTAAATCTATTACAGACAATAGCAGAACTGCCTTGTGAGGAGCTATCTTACCTTGTTGTTTGTTAGTGTTTAGGGTGGAAAATTTCTCTAGATAATCTTTTAGATTCTTATTACTTTCCATAATTATTTGGAATTGCTAATAAAATTTGTTTCTATCTTACTTTCACAAATTTATGAAACAAATTTATTAATCCACACTAAAAATAAACATATTATCTTGCGGTTATCTTTTTTTGGATTTTCTTTACAAGATTAAACCAAAATAGTGTTTTAGCTCACAATTATTACTATTTTTGACACCGAATTGCAAAAATGTAGTACCGGCGTTGTTTTATATTTACACTTTTTGCAAATTGAGTTTAGGGAGAAACGGGTTTAAGTTGTACTTATATAGGTACGGGTTCACCCTTTTTGCTGTTAATGTGCTTTTAGAATATTAAAATATATTCCAAAATTAAATTTGTTTTAAAATAAACACTTTATAAAATTACTATGAATACAAAAAATCTTTCGCGCTTTGGTGCTTTTATGCTGGTATTAGTATTGGCCGTTACCTCTTGTAAACCAAGCACTACTTTCAAAATTACAGGAACCCTGGATGGCATCGAAGATGGCAGCAAGGTTATCCTAATGTCTACGTCAAACAGATCTTTGACAGACACAGCAGTTGTAGAGAACGGAACCTTTACCTTCACCGGTAGTGTAGAGGAGCCATCTATGTACTACCTTATGGTAGATGGCAAAAGAATGTCTACACTCTCTTTTTACAATGAGAACGCCAAAATTACCATCAAAGGTCACGCAGATACGTTAAACAAAGCTGTGATTGAGGGTAGTAAAATTCAGGATGAAGCCAATCTTTACAGCGACAGAGTTAAAGCCCTTAGCGAGAAATTCAAAGTAAATGAGTTAAGAACCGAGATGTACTCAAGAGGTGCTCAGGGAGTTGTAACCGAGGAGAGGAAAAAAGAGATTGAAGCCATCCTTGATACATACACTTTAGAGAGCGAACAACTTACCATTGATTATATTAAGGAGTTTCCAAAAGCTAACTTCTCTGTAATTTTGGTTGGCCGCGCAACATCAGGTAAAAGTGCAGCAGTTGTTGAGGAGTATATAAATATGCTGGATCCAAAACTTGCCCAGCTTCCAAGTGTCGTTAAGATGCGTGAGACAGTTACAGAGATGAAGAAGACAGAGGTATCTATGGAGTCATTCATCACAGAGGCCAGCAATCTAACTTACGGGGTAGATAACACTTTTGCAGGAAAAGATCATAAAAATGTAATTTACCTGGCAGTAATGACAAACGACAATGTTTGTGCTATCACTGCAGATGGTAAGGTCCTGGTGGTTAGCCCAACAGGTGCAAAAGTAGCTGAGTTCAAATCTGTACTCACCTCTAAGCCGGCTGTAATTGCAGTAGACAAGGCAGATAATATCTATGTTCTTGGAACTATCGTAGAGAAGAAGACAGTTGAATCCAGAGGAAGATCTATGCAGGTAGAGACTCCTACAGGGGTTGAGTGCGTTGTGTTGAACTCAAAAGGTGTAAAGGTTAGAGATCTTAAACTGGAAGGTCTTATCACAGCTACCGGCGTTAGAGTATCGGAAAACAACATTCTGGTTGCAGATACCCGCGGCAGATTGATTAACATTTACGATCTTGAGACTGGTGCAAAAAAATCTGCAATCGAGAAACTTCGCACTTGCTGCGGTATTCTGGATTTTGGAGTTCGTAACAATAACGAGGTTCTGGTAGCTAACCTGGGTGCTTTCCGTGTTAACGGTTATGATTTTACAGGTGCTCCTACAATCGCTTTTGGCCAGCGTGGTACAGGAATCGATGAGTTTCACGGTTGCTGCAACCCTGTAAGTGTTGCTTTCCTATCTAACGGAGGTATTGTATCTGTTGAGAAAGATCCAACCCGTATTAAGGTTTACAGTAAAGAGGGTGCCAAGAAAATTGAGGGTATAGATGAACTCGTTAAGGGTTGTGCATATATTCCAATGATTGTAGATTCAAAAGATAATGTGTATCTTGCATCCAAAACAGACGGTATTGTAAAATGCGTTTCTGTTAAATAGTTTCCAAAAGCTCTATTGAATGACTATCCCAAAACAATTCCAATTTTCATTTATCATCTTTGCAGCCTGCGCTCTTCTTGCAGGCTGCATTAATGCTAATAATAAGGCTGCAGATCTTTATCAGGAGACAGCCTTTGTGCCTTCTGCCAATGCGCAACCATCTGCACAGGACTCTGTTCTAAAAATTTCACTTGCAGTTAACGAAGCCTACTGTCTCAAGACTGCCTGCTCCTGTATTGCAGATCTATCTGCAAGGGAGTACGACCAGCTTGTGGAGGTTCTGCTCACAAAATACAATATTGACCTTCAACTCACATACTACATAGAGGAGTACGAGATGGTAGATTCTTTAAGAACCAAAGCGTTCGACGGAGTTATCTGCAAACCCTGGCTTGCCTTTATGCTGGTTCCGGAGTATGATATCAACTATAAAAGGGTTGCAGATTTGTTGGACCCATCCAATAATCAGTGGCTTACCGGCCATTTTATTGTAAAGATTGAGTCTGAGATAAAGAGTATGGAAGAGATCGCCGGCAAGTCGCTGGCTATTGGTCAGCCGGACTCCTATGAGAAGTACCATCTGCCTATGGCAATGCTTAAAGAGGGCAAGATTACTCCAAAAGATTTTTTATTCAAAGCTAGCTGCCTGGAGACTCTCAATATGCTTCACGAAAATGAGGTAGAGGTTGCTGTAATATCGGACTACTCTCTTACGGCAAGTTGTGCAGTAGATTTTATAACTCCCAATGAGTTTCGCTCTATAGGAGTTACCGCGCAGATGCCTTTGTGCTCCGTTATTCTGGATATGGCTAAGGTGAGTGAGGCAGATGCGCTTCGTCTTCAAAAGGCTCTTCTGGAGATTTCGGGAGATAGTGCTCCTGCAGGCCTTCTAAGCAGAGGTTTTGTGGCTCCGGCAAGCTGGATACCTATGCCTTATGTTACAGCTGAAACAAAATAAGCTATTCTCATTATCTAAAATCTATCAGTAATGGATCGAAGGAAATTTTTGGTCAACTTAGGGAGGGGTGCGTGTGCAATTGTGATTGGTGGCGTAACCTACAGAGTGGTAAAAAACCAGTTAAATCCTCAGGGGGCGGGTCCCAAAACCAGGTTTGTGTGGGCTATAGACCCTCACAAATGTAACGGATGCGGGATTTGTGAAGTTGCCTGTGTAAGGACACCATCTGCAGTAAAAGCTGTGAATGATCAAAAGAAGTGCAGTTTTTGTGTAGTCTGCTACGGTCACATCTCCGATAAACAGATCGCTTCAGATAAAATTATCTCAGATGGTAAAAGGGTGTGCCCGCACGATGCTGTTGTGAGGGAGAGCTACTCCGGAACAGTTGACGGTACATTTATCTATACCATAGATGATAAGAAGTGTACCGGTTGTGGCAAATGTGTAAAAAACTGCACCGAAAAGGGGACACAATCTATGTTCCTAATTATTCGCCCGGACCTGTGTATAGCCTGCAACAGTTGCAACATTGCCGCTAAATGCCCGCAAAATGCAATTGACAGAGTGTGGTTTGGCCCCGAAGATGATTTCAAAGGGGAGTATGAACTTGAGTATGAACAAAACTAAGGTTGCAGATATGAGAAACTTATTAAAATCAATAACATTGGTTCTGCTGCTTTCGGTGGTTGTTCCGTTTGTATATCCCTCAATTGCTGCTGTTTATGCTCAGGAGCAGAATGACCCCAACTGTATTCGGGAGGTAGATGAGAACAGCGATGTGTGGCAGTTTCGTGAGAGTTATGTACCCAAGAAGTACAACCCCACTCCGGAGTATATGGTTTTTGTAGACCTGGCGGTTCTTATCCTGATAATGGTTGCGGGGATGTTTTTTGTCTTGAAGAGAAAGCATTCGCGCTACATTAAGTTCCTGGCAATATTCACTCTTGTCTACCTTGGGCTTATCCGGGGTGGGTGTATCTGCCCGGTTGGTGTAATTACCAATGTGACCATTGGTATGATCACCCCTAAACTTGTAGGTTTGGCAACTCTTTTGGTCTTTATCTCTCCGCTGGTGATTGCCTTTTTTGCAGGTCGTGTCTTTTGCAGCTCGGGTTGCCCGCTTGGTGCTGTCCAGCACATCTTCTACAAAAAGAGAAAACATATCCAGCTTCCATTGGTTGTAAATAAAATAGTCAGGGTTGTTCCTATCCTCATCTTAGTCGCAACAATCTACTTTGCAATAAAATCTACCTACTTCCTGGCTTGTCAGCTGGAGCCCTACAAGGCTCTCTTCTTCACCGGGCACGTTTGGTTTGAGCAGGTTGTGGCCCTGATCTCCGGCAACCCGATGGAGCCTAAATTCCTCTCGGCTTTCGGAATATTCTCCTGGAGTTACCTTGCACTCATTCTGGTGATAGGTTACTGGATTCCGAGACCATTCTGCCGCCTTCTTTGCCCATATGGTGTTCTAGTCGGTTTTGTCTCGATGTTCTCATTCAACCCAAGAAAAATAGACAACGAAAAGTGCAACCTCTGCACCGCCTGCCAAAAGATCTGCCCAACCCAGTCAATCCTAATTGACCGCAAAAACAAAATCACCAAACTCTCCAACTACGACTGCATCCAATGCAACCTCTGCAGCGACACCTGCAAAACAAATGCAATCTAACCTTGCCAAGCATCGTGGGGTGTAATTGATTAACAATGCATTAGCCATTTGAAACGGAGAGAATCTTGCCAAGCATCGTGGGGTATTGCTGATAATCAGCAATAAAGCCCATAACTGCGAAGCAGATAACACACCTGCGAAGCAGACCACATAACTGCGAAGCAGATAACACACCTGCGAAGCAGACAACACACCTGCGAAGCAGACCACATAACTGCGAAGCAGATAACACACCTGCGAAGCAGACCAATTGATTCCTGGGAGTTTTTTACAACTTGCGGGTATTTAATGAGATAGCTTTTTCAACAACACATTAAACGCAAAGTCTCTCAGGCTAAAGCGCATATAAACAAGTAAATGTAAAAAACTCCCAGGGAGTTATTTGCCCGTGCTTTAACGGTTATTTCCCGCTCATAGCTGCCTGCCTTTTATGGGGCGGCAGCCGCGAGAATAACCGAAGCCCGGGAATAACTCTGGCAAAG
>Ga0209417_1002110_pt1 | contig 32556 bp, 31 predicted proteins | sample RifGroF2_FD_184002 | JGI IMG/M metagenome (GOLD analysis project Ga0209417, IMG submission 184002) | Groundwater microbial communities from Rifle, Colorado, USA - Groundwater F2 (SPAdes) (version 2) | ecosystem: Environmental > Aquatic > Deep subsurface > Groundwater | place: Rifle, Colorado... | reverse complement strand
TGATGATATCTACAGACAAGGCTGTAAACCCTACAAATGTAATGGGGGCCTCAAAGAGAGCAGCAGAGATTTATGTACAGTCTCTCTACTACAAACAGTTAGAGGAGAACAACCCCAACCCTACCCAATTTGTGACCACAAGGTTTGGCAATGTGCTGGGTTCCAACGGCTCTGTTGTGCCACTTTTCAAAAGGCAAATAGAGAGTGGCGGCCCGATAACCATAACCCACAAAGAGATTACCCGCTACTTTATGACAATACCGGAGGCGTGCTCTCTGGTACTTGAGGCGGGTTGTACCGGAAAGGGGGGAGAGATATATATCTTTGATATGGGAGAGGCGGTAAGGATATACGAACTTGCAGAGAAGATGATACGGTTAAGCGGAAAGATTCCGGGAAAAGATATCTCAATTGTAGAGACAGGGCTGCGTCCCGGGGAGAAACTCTTTGAAGAGCTGCTTGCAACAAAAGAGAACACCATCCCAACCTATCACAAAAAGGTGCTTATTGCAAAAGTTAGAAGATATCCGTTCAACTTTATTGAACCCGAGATAAATGAAGTTATAGATATTGCACTAAAATATACCCAACCTACAGATGTAGTTTGGAGGTTAAAGATGCTTATCCCCGAATTTAAGAGCCACAACAGCGAGTACGAAGAGATAGACAAAAAGCTTGAGGCCGGCGGCGCACACGAGAATATCTACACGAAATATGTATATGACAAATAAGACTAACCATATAATTTTCAAAAAAAACAATTTAAAATCAGAAATATGAGAATAAAAATATTTACCGCCGCCGCCCTCCTTACCCTGCTCCTGGCCTCCTGCGGCTCCACCGAAAAGATCCCCTACCTGGTAAAGGCAGAGAGGCTCCAGCTCTATGAACTGGAGCAGTATGCCAAAATCTATGAAGCCAAGATTATGGCCAAAGATGTCTTGACCATATCTGTTAACACAACTGTTCCCGAAGCCGCCGCCCCATTCAATTTGGGATCAAATGCAGGTAGCGGAGTAGGACTTACCGGCGGCTCCTATATGAGCATCCAGGGGGCAACTCTCCAAACCTATATTGTAGACAAAGATGGATTCATAGATTACCCGATAGTTGGAAAAGTTAAAATGATGGGACTCACCAGAGTAGAGGCTCAGGAGTTTATTAAAGATAAGATTCACCCCGCCTATATAACCGAAGTACCAATAGTAAATGTAAGGTTCAAGAACTACAAAGTATCTGTTTTAGGAGAGGTTAGTCGTCCCGGGCAGTTTGTCCTGGATAACGAGCAGTGTACAATTCTTGATGCCCTGGCAATGGCGGGAGATATGACAATCTACGGCAAAAGAGATAATGTAATGCTCATTCGGGAAGATAACAATGGCCGTAAGAGCATTACCAGAATAAACCTCCAGAACCCAAGGCTGATGCTGGACCCGGAGGTTTACTACCTGCAGCAGAACGATGTGCTTTATGTAGAGCCAAATAAAACCAAATCTAAGGCAGCCTTCATAGGAACCGGAGAGACCTATGCAATATCAATAATATCTACCCTTCTCTCAATAACCACCCTTTTAGTAACAATTTTCCGCTAATAAAATATGAAAGAGCAAGAGATTACCAACAGAGCCGCAATTGAAGATAACAGCGAAGAGATTGACATAAGGCAACTGGTTTTTATATTTATCTCCAAATGGTATCTGTTTACAATAAGTGTTATTCTACTTTTGGTTGCAGGCTACCTATACTTAAAAACCCAAACACCCATATATGAGAGTAAAGCATCTGTTTTAATAAAAATGGAGCAGAATGCACCCGAAGAGATGTTCCTGCTGCAGGATATGGGGTTCTCTATGGGTAAAAGCAATATTGATAACGAGATTGGGGTATTTAAATCTCCCGACCTTATTGCCAGAATCATAACATCTCTTGAACTATACACCACATACCGCTACTCCAGCAGGTTTGGGTTTCACTCCCCGGAGCTATATAAAAAATCTCCCCTCTATGTAAGAATGGAGGATGTGGAGCCGGATAAGATACCGGGGAGAATTCATTTTGTATTCAACCCTAAGAGAGAGGGGTATAGTGTAGATGCCACATTTACCCAAAAAGGAGATGAGAGGAGCAAAGAGGTTATATTGGATAAACTTCCCGGCTTTATAGAGCTGCCTATAGGAAAGTTTTATGTCGCAGCACAAGATGGAGTTGCTTACGGGAACGGCTCCCTTGAGGTGGTGATATCAAACCCTACAAGCGTTGCAAGGGGATATATCGCCAATTTGAATGTAACCACTTTTGCAAAACAGAGCTCGCTACTTGAGATTACCCTTAGAACAGAGAACAGGCAAAAGGGGGAGGATTTTGTTCAGTCACTAATAACAGAGTATAATGCCGATGCCGTTAAGGATAAAAACACGGTGGCCTTTAATACATCTGTATTTATTGATGAGCGTCTTAAGGATATTGCCCGTGAACTGGGTGAGGTTGAGGGGCAGGTAGAGGATTACCGTAAAGAGTTTGAGGTGGCGGATATCCAAACACAGGTTGGCTCATATATTCGTAAAAATGAGACCTACGATACCCGCAGGATGGAGATAGAGACTCAACTTAACCTTGTAAAGTATATTGACGATTTTATTAAGAACCCGGTTAATAAAAATAAACTGGTTCCCAACCTTGGGCTTAAAGACCCAAGCCTTGTTGCCCTTATTGGCGAGTATAATACCCTACTTATAAATCGCGAAAGAATTGAGGGCTCTTCATCTGCAGATAACCCTGCACTTAAACAGGTGAACCAGCAGGTTAATAATATGCACCAGAATATTATAACCTCTCTTACAAATGAGATAAGGGCCTCTCAAATTGCACTAAGCGACCTTGAGAGGGAGAACACAATAACCAGCTCCAGGATGAGAAACATCCCAACTGTTGAGCGTGGTTATACAGATATTCTAAGGCAGCAAGAGGTAAAATCTAATCTATTTGTATATCTTTTGCAAAAGAGGGAGGAGACAAACCTAACACAGGCAGCTGTTGCCCCGAAAGCCAAGCTTATAGCAAAACCACACAGCGGAGCATTCCCTGTAGCACCAAGAAGAGTTATAGTGTTAACTATCTTCTTTTTAATTGGGATGGCTATCCCCGCAGCTATACTCTTTTTTATTGACTACTTCCAGACCAAGATAGAGGGGATGAAAGATTTGGAGAGCCTTACCAACAGCAGTGTTGTTGGAGATATTGTAAAGGCAGATGGGCTAAACGGAGGGACATCTATAGTTGTTAAACCCAATGACGACTCTGTTATAAGCGAGATGTTTAGAACAATGAGAAACAACATTCTCTTTATGACCAGTGAGAGAGATTTTAATGTAATTCTTGTAACCTCTACCGTACCAAAGGAGGGCAAAACATTTATCTCAATAAACCTAGCCAGGAGCCTCTCTTTAATGGATAAGAAGGTGCTGCTGGTAGGTGCAGACCTTAGAAACCCCCAACTTTCCAGAGCATTGGGGATACCAAAGAGAGAGATAGGGTTCTCCTCTTACCTTGCCGGGCATATCCAAGACTATAATGAACTTATTGAGAAGGTAGAGCCGAGCTTCTTTGTGGTACAATCGGGCCCGATTCCGCCAAACCCGAACGAGCTGCTCTCTAAGGTGAAGACCGGGGAGTTCTTTAACAGCATCAGGAAAGAGTTTGACTATATAGTTGTAGATAGTGCACCCGTTGGGGTGGTATCCGATACTTTCCTTTTAGCCAAATATGTTCACGCAACACTATTTGTAGTGAGAGAGGGATTTAGCGAGAAGGATACAATACAGTTTATTAATAACCTTGCGACAGATAAAAGGCTAAAGAATATTGGAGTTATCCTTAACCACGCCTCATTCCAGAAGAGTCACGGCAGATATAAGTATGGCTATAAATACTCGTACAGATACAGATATGGGTATGCTCAAGGGTATGGGAATAAATAATAAACTACAACATTAATTATTCCAAAAAAATGGATAAAATAAAAATTATAAATCTTCCGAAATTTGAAGATCCGCGCGGTAATTTATCTTTCATTGAAGAATTTAACCATATTCCTTTTAAAATAGAGCGAACATACTGGATTTATGACGTACCTGGTGGTCAAGTAAGAGGGGGGCACGCCTTTAAGAATCAACAAGAATTTATTATTGCTTTATCCGGAAGTTTTGATGTCTTAGTTGATAATGGCAAAAACAATCAAACATTTTCTCTTAATCGCTCATATTACGGACTCTATTTACCGGCTGGTTTGTGGAGACAGATGCAAAATTTTTCAACTAATTCATTAGCTTTAGTTCTTAGCTCAACTCATTATAATGAGCAAGATTATATTATTGATTACAAAGACTTTCTAAATTACAGGGATGTGCAAAATGAACAATAGTGTGTACGATTGCGTAATAATTCCACTGAATAAAATACACAATAGAGCGGGAAATATAACCATTGTTGAGGGGAATATAAATATTCCATTTGATGTTAAGCGTATATATTACCTATACGATATACCTGGAGGAGAAGATCGTGGAGGTCATAGTCATAAAGAGTTACAGCAATTAATTATTGCAGCAAGTGGTTCGTTTGATGTAATGTTAGACGATGGAATCAACAAAAAAATAGTTAAGTTGAACCGACCAAATTATGGATTACTAGTTGTACCAGGTATATGGCGTGAATTAATGGAGTTTTCTTCTGGATCTATATGTCTTGTATTGGCTTCAGACATCTACAATGAGAATGATTATTTAAGAGAGTACAATAATTTTAAGTCTTTTAGAAATGAACATTAAAATACATCCATCATCCGAAGTTCAAACAAAAGATATTGGCGATGGTACAATAATTTGGCAAAATTGCGTTATTCTTAAAAGTGCAAAAATTGGTAGAAATTGTAATATAAATTTCAATGTTTTTATTGAAAATAATGTAGTGATTGGGGATAGCGTTACTGTTAAATCCGGTGTCCAATTATGGGATGGATTAAGAATTGGAAATAATGTTTTTGTCGGGCCTAATGCAACTTTTACGAATGACCTTTTACCAAAATCAAAATCTGATTCTTTTTTAGTAATAGAAACTATTATCGGAAATGGAGTTATAATTGGTGCTAATTCAACTCTATTGGCCGGTATTAAAATAGATGATAACGCATTTATAGGTGCTGGTAGTGTTGTTACAAAGAATATCCCAAAATTTACAATATGGTACGGAAATCCTGCAACTCATAAAGGATATATTACAAGTAAAGGTCAGATAGTTTCTCTTGACCTTACGGATAAAGAGGGTAATAAGTACACATTGAGTATGAATGGGCCTATACCTGTTAAGTAAGATACTAACCATAAAAATAGTGAGTTGATATGAAATTTAATAATAGAAATGTTTTTATTAGCGAAAAAGCTATAATAGGTAAAAATGTAAAAATTGGTGACAACACAACGATTTATGATAATGTCATTATTTTGGATAATACTATTATTTCCAATGATTGTATAATTGGAGAACCAATTTATACTTATTATCACGACATAGAAAACTATGAGAATCCTAAAACAATAATCGGATCTAACTCAATAATTAGAAGTCACTGCATTATTTATTGTGGCTGCGAAATTGGTAATGGATTTTCTACAGGTCATAGGGTTACAATAAGAGAATATACAAAATTTGGATTAATGTGTAGAGTAGGTACAGTATCAGATATACAAGGATATGTAACTTTCGGAAATTATTGTTGGCTTCACAGCAATGTACACATTGGACAGAAGTCAACAATTGGAAATTTCGTATTTATCTATCCGTACGTAGTATTTACTAATGACCCTACTCCTCCATCTGAAATATGTTTAGGTCCAACAATAGGAGATTATTCTCAAATCGCAGTTTTTAGTGTTTTGCTACCTGGAGTAAAAGTTGGCAAACATTGTTTAGTTGGCGCTGGCAGTATAGTTGGTAAAGATGTTGGTGATTATCAACTAGTAATTGGATCTCCAGCAATTTTTAAAAAAGACGTACGCCAAATAAAAGATAGAATTACTGGAAAATCTTATTATCCATGGCCATTACACTTTGATAGGGGAATGCCGTGGTCAAAAATTGGTTTTGAGGAATGGGAAAAATTTGCTGAATTATGATTAAAATTCTCGACCTTGAATAAATTAATGCGCAATACGCTAACGAACTCAAGCAGGCAGCAGCTGACGTTATTTACTCTTGACGGCACCTTTTGGGTGAAAGGGGGAGTAGGGTTGAAACTAATCTAGCTAGAAATATCGTTGTATAGAATGTAAATTGTTACGGCTAACAGTTTTGATGCATTGCTATCATTATTAAGTCCGATTGTGACAGAAAAAAACCAGACGGTTTACTATGAAATAATAACTTATAAGATGCAATATTAGGCGTTATATGCAAATTAAATTCAAATACTAATGTGATAAGCTAATAGATTAATAATCTTGTAAAATACTGTTTAACTGAATAATGACCGAACAATATTCCTCCTATCGCCAAGTAATTAAAGCAACTACCTTGTTTGGCGGAGTTCAAATTTTTAATATTGCTATAGCCATAATTCGATCAAAAGTTGTGGCGGTTCTATTGGGACCTGCTGGAATGGGTATTATGGGTTTACTTACATCAAGTATTGGTCTTATTGGAAGTATAACAAATTTTGGGTTAGGTACTAGTGCAGTAAAAGATGTTTCTATAGCTCATACAACTAAAAATAGCCAAAGAATTTCAGTAATAGTTAGCGTTTTTAGGCGCTTAGTTTGGATTACAGGTATCGTCGGTACTATTATAGCAAGTGTCTTATCCCCATGGTTAAGTCAGCTAACTTTTGGTAACAAAAATTATACTATTTCTTTTGTTTGGATTTCTATTACTCTTTTATTTAACCAATTAAGTAGTGGACAATTAGTTATTTTGCAAGGCCTGCAAAAATTACAACATCTAGCAAAAGCTAGCTTAATTGGGAGTGGTTTGGGTCTATTTCTAACACTTCCTTTATACTATTATTTTGGAATCGATGGTATTGTACCCGGAATTATTGGTACATCTTTAGTAACCTTCTTGCTTTCTTGGTATTATGCAAGAAAGGTAAATATATCGCATATTAAAGTATCAAGACGCCAAACTTTTGAAGAAGGGAAAAGTATGCTTCAAATGGGTTTCATGATAAGTTTGAGTGGTTTGTTAACGGTAGGGACATCCTATATTGTTAGGGTTTTTATCAGTCGTACTGGAGGAATTGGGCAAGTTGGGTTATATACCGCTGGCTTTGCAATTATTCACACATATGTAGGTTTGATTTTTAACGCAATGGGAACAGACTACTACCCTCGGTTATCTGCTGTAGCTCATGATAATAAACTTTGTAAACAAACCATAAATCAGCAAGCTGAAATTGCAATACTAATTTTGGCTCCTATACTTGTGGTTTTTATGACATTCATTAATTGGGTAGTAGTACTTCTTTATTCTAAACAATTTATTGGTGTAAATGAATTGATTTACTGGGCTGCTTTGGGTATGTTTTTCAAAGCGGCTAGTTGGTCCATATCTTTTGTTTTTATTGCAAAAGGGACAAGTAAAATATTTTTTTGGAATGAGTTGGTTACAAATATTTATTTATTGGGATTTAATCTATTAGGTTATCATTTAATGGGATTGTCTGGACTTGGAATATCGTTCGCAGTTTCTTATTGTTTTTACCTTATCCAAGTATTTGTAATCAGTCAAAAGAAATTCGAATTCACATTTGAAAAGCAATTTGTTATCATTTTTACAATTCAGTTTTGTTTTGCTATTTTAGGGTTTTTGTCTGTAATCTATTTGGAACAACCGTATTCTTATTTAGTAGGTGTGTTATTAATTATATCATCTAGTTATTATTCCGTATTTGAATTGGATAAAAGGATTGGTTTAAAAGAAATCTTATTAAAGATATTTAAAAGATTTTAATAAAACACCTAAAAGACAGCGTTTTATACTAAAATACAATATGCTAACTCATTTTCTTATAAATTTAAGTGTGCAATATTGTAGAACATAATATCTATAATATTTCTTTAATAGAGTAGTATAGAATAAAATAGAATATACTAAAACATAGCAGTAAAAATAATCTAAATGTTATATAAAGATAAATCGTTTGTTGGAAATCCTATAATTTCAGTCTGCATACCAACGTTCAATCAAGAAAAGTACATATCTGAAACATTAGATTCAATTTTATCACAAGTAATAGATGTTCCATACGAAATTATTATTGCTGACGATTGTAGCTCAGATAATACTTTAAATATCTGTCTAGATTATCAAAATAGGTATCCTGAAAAAATTATTTTAGTATCAAATGAACAAAATCAAGGTTTAATAATAAATTTATTTGATGTTATATTCTCAAATGTAAGTGGAAAATATATTGCTTTATGTGCCGGAGATGATGTATGGGTAAGCCAAAAAAAACTTAAAATACAATATGACATATTAGATGGCAGTAATAATGTATCTGTTGTTCATACAGGATATAATAAGTTTTATGAAGAGAAAAATCAATTGATACCAATAAAATTTTGGGATAGCCCTCTATTGAAATTCAGTGGGAAAGAAGCTTTAAAGGATGTTATTTTAGAGCATTTTACTTTTTATCCTGTCGCTAGTAGTATGATGTTCAGAAAAAAAACAATTGATAGATATAGGTTGAAATTTGATAATTTGATATATGACAAAAATGCTCTGGGTGAAGGACTCATATTGCAATCTTTTTTAATTTTGGATGGTGTATTTGCGTTTGTACCTGAAATAATGGTTAACTACAGAATTAGGAAGGAGTCTATGTGTCATATTATGGACAAGGAAAAGCAATTAATATTCAATATTCGTTATCGAATATTACAGAAAACATTAATATCAAGGACGTTTTTAGACGGCAACAATCTAATAAAAAGGATTAATCGAACCTTCTTAAGTTTATATATAGAGGCTATCAATAATAAATGCGAAGAAATATTTTTAAATCAATATTATGACTATAAAAAAGAAAATGCACATAATATATCGTTATTTGTCAAATTTTCAATTACTTTTATTTCAATGAATTCAATTAATAAAAAAATTGCACAAATTTTTATTAATACCTTTTTTAGAATAAAAAACCAGATAATAAACGCGAAATTAAAGCCTCTTGACACATAATTTTAGCTTAAACATGAATAGAATAGTTATAAAATTAAAAGAATTAATTAAGAAATTACCTTTTGTAAAATTAGCAATACACCATATATATATATATGTAATCCACCCTCTTGGATTACTTAATCTTGGATTATATACAACATTTAGGACACTTAAATTCTTTAAATTAAAGAATAATATTCAAAAATGGAAAGCATCAATGAGAGTTAGTTGCCACATCATCGAAAAGGGTTTAACAATGCCAGATAAACGATTAGGATTTGGACAGGAAAGAGTTCTTTTTGTCGCAAATGAGATATTAAGTCATCTAGATTATAAAAATTTACCTGAAATTAATATTGCTGTTGGCATTCTCAAAGAGTATGACAAAATCCATACAGAAAATAATTATACCTTACCATTTAAATTGCAAGATAAGATTGATGATGTGATTAACTCATATCCGGAAGTTGCAAGCCTATCACAAATAAAAGTCACCATAGAAGATTACTTTTCTGCAAAAGATAGTTCTTTTCATACTTTTGCTCTTAGTAGGCACTCAATTAGGAATTTTTCAGGGAGCGTTTCTTTAGAGCAATTAAATGATTCAATTGAGTTAGCTTTAACAGCTCCTTCAGCCTGTAATAGACAAGCAATTAAATGTCATTTATTTAATAACAAAGATATTGTACAAAAAATATTATCCTATCAGAATGGAAACAGAGGCTTTGGACATTTAGTACCACAATTATGTATATTAACAGTTGATCTAAGAATGATTGGAACTAATGAACAGAATGATATTTACTTTAATGCAGGTTTATTTGCTATGAATTTAAGTTATGCATTTCATTTTAACAGGGTAGGAAGTTGTATGTTGAATTGGGCTGTCACACCTAAAAAGGATAAAACGCTGAAGAAAATTGCTGGTATACTAGATCCCGAAAGTGTGGCTGTAATTATTGCTTTTGGGGCAGTTAATGATAAAATTGAAATAGCAAGATCCACAAAAATGAAACTAAATGATGCTGTGGTCTATCATTAATCTACGAAATTATAATACTCCCGCAAATTCAGAACACAGGGTTAATTAAATAAAATGATTATTATAAACAAAAGTAGGAAGGGAATGAAAAAAATTGGGATATTAACCTTTCATGATGAGCCAAATTATGGTGCTTTTCTTCAAACCTATGCTTTATCTGAATGTCTAAAGGATAGAGGCTTTGATGTTGAAGTAATTGATTTAAGGATTAAAGAAACTCTCCAATTTAGTTTTCTTGTTAAATTACTTAGTCCAGTTATAAGATATTTTATATTTGAAAAAGCTCGAAAGAAATATTTAAATAGGTCTAAAATAAAATACTATTCTTCTAAAGAAATAAAAAAAAATACCCCCTTTTGTGATATATACTTATTGGGTAGTGATCAGGTGTGGAATAAGGATGTTACAGGAGAACTAAAATATTCTTATTTTTTTGATTTCCTCCCTGATAGTATACCTCGATTATCTTATGCTTCTAGTTTTGGCATGGATAAATGGAATTTTGATAATAACGAAACAGAAAAAATAAAAATATTATTTAGTAAATTTTCAGCAGTTAGTGTAAGGGAAAAGTCTGCGGTTGTATTATGTAAACATCATTGTGGTATTAATGCAACTTTGGTTGTTGATCCAACCTTATTGCTTTCTGATTATTCGAAACTAACCGGAAAAATAAAAGTTCATAAGAAAAGAGTAGTTTGTTTCAAATTTAATAAAGGAGTTGAGTTCTATGAGTTCTTAAGACTATTCAAAGGGTTAAATAATTATAAAATCTCAATACTTAATAAAACACTACCTCAGAAACAAATTGGTATTATCCCCTTGCCAACCATAAAAAAATGGGTTAAATCAATTGCCGAGTCTGAGATTGTTATAACTGATTCATATCATGCATTAATTTTTTCAATTATATATAAAAAAATGTTCATCGTTATGCCAGCCAACGAAAAAAACTTTAATCGGTTGTCTGAATTACTGTCGGATTTGGGACTTGAAGATAGAATATTTTATTCTTATGATGAAGTATTGCAAAATGATCGATGGACTAAAGAAATTGATTATCATAAAGTTCATGAAATATTGTCATTAAAAATGAAAGATTCTCTATCTTTTTTAATAAATGAACTTAATACTTCAATGAAATAAAAAATATAAATATGTTCAGCCTACGTTCAGCAATTAGCATTTACAGAAAATTTTTAAATTTCATCTTTGGGAAAAATATAAATGCAGTAATGCCTGAAGGTTTGTTATGTAGTATATCTGAATTTCAGTTTGAAATTAACAGAGGGGATATCGTTCACCCTTGCGTTCGATACTGTGAAAAACCCTTTATGGGACATAAGTGGTGGCTTGTTTATACCCCATACTATAATGCAGATGCATCCCTCGAGAATCCAATACTTTGCTATGGAGATTTTGAAAATGAGGAGGCTCCTATAAAATGGAATGCAAAGTCTTTAATCCGTGATACTCCGCTACATGGCCATAATTCTGACCCAACATTGTTTTTTGAAAATGACAAATTAAATATTTTTTGGAGAGAAAATCAAACACCTCGTACTGAAGAAGATAAATTAAAAAGGGCTACATATGGAATAGTTTTGGATGAGTTAGAAATCAAAGATTTCAATTCTCCATTACTAGTTGAATATCAGGATAATATAGACAAAGAGGTATCACCAACAATAATTAAGCATAATGGAGTTTATAGAGCTTACTCATCCCACTTTAGATTTAGAATTGATAAACTTCATCCCAAAAATAAGCAACTTGACAAAGCTATAAGTAAAGTGTTTTGGGCTCTTTCTTTGATGGAAATCTTTCAAGAAAAAAAAAGTTTTGGAGTAGCAATCTGGGAATCTTCATCTTTGGAAAGGACCTTTAATTATTCAAAAACGGTAAGAATTAAGAATTGTAATAAATTGTATCGACCATGGCATTTTGATTTTTTTGAATATGATTATAAATTATATGCCATAGTTCAAACAAATCAATTTAATGCTAATATTTGCTTAGCTGTAAGCGAAGATTATGAGAATTTTGAGATGTTTTCGAAACCATTGATTACACCAGAATCAATAAAGAAGACAGGCATTTATAAACCCACGGGTTTAGTTGTAAATGATATATTTTATTTATATTATACAGCACAAGATTTTGAAAATCGAATGCTAAATAAAATGTATCTTACAAACATGGTAATGACTGAACTGCTAGAGAAATTAAATAATTAATAGAATTTATTTAAAATGTATAAAATTATTAAATGAATATTCTATTTTTTCACGGCACAGGTATTGACCCTGTAATGGGAGGCATATCAAAAATAACCTACCTATTAGCCACAAGTCTTCGAAAAAGATCTCATAATGTTTTTTTTTTAGCTCCAGAAAAGTTAAATAAAAAACATGATGAAAAACAATATTTTTTACCTGACAAGAATTTATTAAGCGAAAAAAACATACAATATTTAGCTGAGATTATTTCAGATAACAATATACAGTATTTAATTAATCAAGCTGCATTAAACCAAAGTTTGTCAAAATTTATTTTCACAGCTAAAAATCAAAATACTAAAATATTCTCGGTAATTCATAATAGTCTCTTTTCTCGATTTGACAATATTTCATATTTATTAGAAAATAAAATTAAAGAAAATAAACTAACAATATTCTTCCCCCTATTAAAAAATAAATTTATTATATTCTTAATCAAGCAAATTTACAAATATAGACATATCAATCATTTTAAATGTGTATATAATTCAAGTGATAAAATTATTGCAGTATCTCCTAAAAATATTGCTGATATACAATATATGTATGGAACTACAAATTGTAATAAAATTATTGCAATAAATAATGGAATAAAACGTCCATCAAACGTCCATAATTTAGCCCTCAAAAAAAAGACAATCATATGGGTAGGTACAACGGATTTCTATAATAAACGCGTTGACATTATCTTATACATTTGGAGTTTAATCCAAAATAAGATTCCAGAATGGAATTTAAAAATACTGGGAGATGGAGTTGACTTAATAAAAGCTAAATCATTTGCCCAAGATCTGTCATTACATAGGGTTGATTTCGCTGGAAGGATAGATCCTATGGAAGATTTTAAACTAGCTACTATATTATGTATGACTTCAGCATCTGAGAGTTTCGGCCTTGTTCTTGTGGAAGCTATGTCTTATGGTGTTATTCCATTCGCTTTTAATAGTTTTCCTGCAGTTACAGATATAATCCAAAATGGTATTAATGGCTTTTTAGTTGAACCTTTTGATATAGAACAGTATGCTGAGAGGTTACTTACGTTTTGCTTAGTTTCTGATAAGGAAAAAAGTAAAATAGCGCGAAATTGTATACGGCAATCTCAACTATTTGATATTGACGCAATCGTTAACGAATGGGAGAAAATTTTAATTTAAAATACAGTTTAATGAACAAAGTATATGAAGAAAAATGGGATAGAAGGATAAGTTTTTATGTAATCTTCTATTTTATTATTTCCGCATTTAATTCTGTAATTAAATTACTATTTCAATTATCGGAATATTGGTGGTCAATGATTAGTGTAATTTGCGGGATCTTAATAATAATTCCGATGTTATATAGTATAAATCAAGTTTATAAGAGGTCAAAAAGAATACTACTAAATTCAATTTTATTATTTTTAGTTATTTATCTATTCAGTATTTTTCAAAGTGTTTTAAGAAATGAGCCCATTGATTTAATTTTGGAAGGAACTGCCTTACTGACTTTTGCTTGGTGGATACCTATAGGAACATTCACATATTCTGTAATTAACAAAAAAATACTATATGATACTTTATTAAGGGGTTCATATATAATTTCCATACTACTTTCATTTCCGTTTTATCTATATATTCTTGGGTTGCTACCTGGTTATAACATGTTTTTTTCCTATGCTTTAATATTTCCTTTAATTTTACATATTAATGAATATTTTCGTACTAGAAATAGATTATTATTAATTATTAGTTTATTGGAATTATTGGCCCTATTAATTTATGGGGCGAGGGGACCTTTGCTTTCTTTATTAATATATTTCGTATTTAAATTAATAGACATCAAATTTATTCACACGAGAATTCTTGCTTTTATGACAATATTGTTATTTACCTTTATTACATTTCTAGTTTCAGAAAAAGTAATAAGTGATTTTAACATAGAGTTAAGCAAGTATAATATTCAAAGTAGAACACTTGATTTATTTGAAAGTGGATCTATTTTATTTGATGCAGGTCGTACCGAAATATGGAAAATAACTTACGATATGATTACGGAAAAACCATTTCTAGGTTGGGGCTTAGGTGGTGAATATTATACCTTGGGTGAGAGATTTGGTGATCATAATATAACTAATACCTCAACACCTCATAATGGTATACTTCAAGTATGGGTTAACTTTGGATTGTTTTTTGGATCTTTAGCATTAATAATCATATTTAAAGATTTCAAAAAAATATTTAAGATTAAGGATTACTATTTAAAAAACTTATTGCTAATTTTCTTTTCAATCGGTATATTTCCAAGGCTATTTGTCTCATCTGGGTTTTTCGTTTATCCTCCAGCAGCAATATTTATTTATCTTATTATACAATACAGAAAGAAATTAAAACTTCAACAATAGTTTACTAGAATAGACTCTAACGTTTAATAAATAAATAAATAAATAATTAAGTATTATTATCAGAATCCCCATTTTAGGTCAGTGTCTTTTAAAATTAAAGCTTAAGTATCTATTGGAAGATGTCTATTCTATGATATTCTGGAAAAAGGATGTTCCGATGTCATTTAATAATTTTGTTGTAAAGTCATAGATTGAGCTTAATATGCGCTCAAGTATTATTAAAATCTTAAAAACAATATTTAAAGGTAAGACACTATGAATTTAAAATATTTTTTATCTAAAGCCATATATTATTTGTTTGGCACTCGCATTAATTATTCATTTAGATATTTTCATAACAGAAAACATTTCCCAAATTTCAAAAACCCCAAAGATCTATCAGAAAGGATTTTAGCTTCAATGTTATCGCCAGCATTCACTCAAGTTGAGAAATATGTTGATAAAGTTAAAGTGCGGGATTATATTCGTATCAAAGGCTTGGAAAATATTTTGCTTAACCACTATGGCATGTGGAAGAATCCAGATAAGATTGATTTCGCGGAATTACCACATGCATTTGCATTGAAAACGAATAATGGATGTGGAAACCATGTTTTCTGTAAAGATAAATCTTCTTTGAATATAGAAGATTGTGTTAATAGGTTGAAGAAAAATTTGGAAAAAGTAGAGGCATTTGAATCAAGTTTGGAACCACAATACAAAGCGGTATCTCCATTAGTGTTTTGTGAGGAATTAATAGATACAGGAAGTGATCGTTGGCCTACAGATTATAAATTTATGTGTATAAATGGAGTTCCGGACCATATATTTTTAGGCACAGAGAGAGAAACTAAAGTTAAATATGGTACTTTCGATTTAGAATGGAATATTTTGCCTTATACAAAAAAAGAATTTATGCCGAAATCATATCCGAAGAAGCCAAAATATCTAAAGGAGATGGCAGAGATAGCAAAGGTACTTTCAGAAGATTTTGATTTTGTAAGAGTCGATTTATATGAATATGAAGATAAAATTTATTTTGGTGAATTAACTTTTTCTCCTTGGGGCGGATTTTTGTACTCATATACAGATGAATCACTTAAAATTATGGGGAAAAAATTTATTAAAAAATAAAGCTTTTTTTTGCGTTTTGTAAAAGGTAGTCAAATAAAAATGTGTATTTGGATTTAAAAGTAAGCATTAACTAACGACAGATCATTGGATAGAAAACTAATATTGTAAATTTATCTATTTTTCAGGCTATTTTAAACAAGAGTTTTTATATGAAATAGATTTGCATTTTCATAGGAATTTCATTATCTGATGCTTCATGAGTATGATTGATATCACCAAACACCAAGTTTATGCGTTTGTGAAAAATAATATGTTAATAATTTGGTAAAAAACCTTAAAATAATCTACTTAAATTGATTTTCTTTAGTCTTTCCTATTTTTCAAAATATACGTCTTCAGTTAATACTGGTATAAAAATCATTAGCCCTACTTGTGTTTGATACAATGAGAAAAAAAATACTGCTCCTAACAACGATATATCCAGCACCAGATTTAGAATATGGAACTCCCTCAATTCATTATTTTACGCGTGAATGGGTAAAAATGGGATTTGAAGTAAATGTGATACACTTTCAGGCCGTATATCCTTCCATTTTCTATCTATTTGCTAAATTGTGTAGAGAGAAAATAGCTAGCAAAACTGGAGCCGTTGTTTTTACAAGAAAAGAAAAAGAAGATAAACATTATAATATGGATGGAGTATCTATTTATCGGTTTCCGGTTTTCAAAAAAATTCCTCATGGCCGATACTCAGGTAAAGTAATTATAAACCAAGTCAATAAAATAATCGAAATTTATGAAAGAGAAGGATATTCTCCTGAAACAATAATCGGGCATTTTTCTAATCCACAATTAGAGATAATACCTCATTTAAAACAATTTTATTCTGCACGTACTTGTATGATTATGCACGATGTTGGTAAAAGTATTAAAAGCACATTCAAAAAGGAATACGAAAATTTGATGTCTAACATTGACATCTGGGGATATCGTTCTATCCCTATTCAAAGAGGATTTGAAGAAAATTTTGGAAAACCAAAACACTCTTTTCTTTGCTATTCTGGAATTCCAGCGCATTATATTTCTAAGATAAATCCAAGGAGTTTTATTGGTAACTTAAGTCAATTTGCTTATGTAGGTGAGCTGATTAAGCGTAAAAATCCTGTTGTTCTTGTTAGTGCAATCAATAAAGTTTACCCTGAAGGGAATTATCAAATTTCTTACATTGGACGAGGAGCAGAGAAAGTTAACATACTAAAATTATCAAATTCGCTCAAAACAAACGAGTTGATTTCATTCATTGGTTATATACCGCGTGATGAAATACAAACAGTTTTAGATAATACTGAATGTATGATAATGATAAGTGAAAACGAAACCTTTGGGTTGGTTTATTTGGAGGCGATGGCTAGGGGATGTTTAACAATAGGTTCACGAAACGAGGGTATTGATGGGGTAATAGAACATGGTAAAAATGGTTTTTTATGCAAATCCGGTGATGAAAACGAATTAGCAGAAATAATTAGGGAGATTAATTCTTTAACTCCAAATAACCGAAAACAAATTTCTGACAATGCTATTGCAACCGCCTTGGAATTAACTGATTATAAAGCGGCTAAAACATATTTAGATGCAGTAAATTATTATGAATAAAAGTTAACATTTTTTTAAACAAATGAAGTACTATTTTAATTATGATTAAGTTCTTAGACCTTCAAAAGATAACCCAAAATTATTCACTGGAAATAAAGGAAGCAATCAATAGGGTTGTTAACTCTGGGTGGTATCTCCAAGGAGAGGAGAATAAAAAATTTGAATTAAGCTATTCAAGATACATAGGTACAAATCACTGTATAGGAGTTGCTAACGGTTTGGATGCTCTGCGCTTAATAATGAAAGCCTATTTGGAGATGGGCATTATGCAGGAAGGTGACGAAATAATAGTGCCCGCAAACACTTATATTGCTTCAATATTGGCAATCACAGACAATAGATTAGTTCCCGTTCTTGTTGAACCTGATATTGATACTTTTAATATAGATGATTCTAAAATTGAATCTGTTATAACAAAAAGGACAAAGGCCATAATGACTGTTCATCTATATGGGCGTTGTGCATATACAGAAAGAATTGCTAAAATTTGTAAAGATTATAATTTAAAACTGATAGAAGATAACGCTCAAGCTCACGGTTGTATGTTCAATGAAAAAAAAACAGGTTCATTAGGTGATGCTGCTGGTCATAGTTTTTATCCTGGTAAAAATCTTGGAGCATTTGGAGATGCTGGTGCAATAACAACCAATGATCCAATTTTAGCTGATATGATTCGTGGATTAGCGAATTATGGCTCACATGTAAAATATGTATTTGCTTATCAAGGTCTAAACAGTAGGTTAGATGAAATTCAAGCAGCTGTTCTTAATGTGAAATTGAAATATTTAGATAAAGATACTGATAGTAGAAGAAGTGTTGCAAATTATTATCTTAATAATATTAATAATATTAATATTACAATGCCAAAAGTCAAAGATTGGAAAGCTCACGTTTTTCATTTATTTACCATATTAACTCCTCAAAGAGATAAACTTCAAAAATACTTGGCCGAAAAAAACGTGCAAACCTTAATTCATTATCCCATCCCCCCTCATAAACAAGAATGTTATAAGGAAATGAATTATAAGATCTTCAAAATTACTGAACAAATACATAATGAAATATTATCATTGCCGATGAGTCCTGTCCTTGAAGAAAATGAAATGCGAATTATTTGTGATCTGGTAAATGGGTTTAAAGATTAATGAAAAAGAGAATCTGGCTTGTTAATCAATACGCAATGCCTCCAAAATTCGAGTCTCGAATACAAACATTAAAACGAGCTCAATACCTTATAGAATTTGGCTATGACGTTACGATAATTGGTGGGAGTTATTTACACAATACAGGCATTAATTTAATCAATGATAAAAGAAAGTACTTTGAAGAAGATTATGACGGAGTAAAATTTATTCACATAAAAACAAGCAATTATAAAAAAAATGGGATAAAGCGATTGTACACTATGTTAGAATTCCCTATACGTCTTTTATTATTGTCAAAAAAGTTTGAAAAACCTGATGCAATTGCTCAAATAGCAACAGTACCATTTGGAAATATAGTCTATTTCTTAGCAAAGAAATATAATGCGAAATATATTGTTGATGTGGTTGATTTATGGCCAGAATCTTTTGTCGCCTTGGGTTTGGTTTCCAAGTTTAATCCTTACTTAAGATTTGCTTATTTTGCTGAACATTGGTTGTATATGAGGGCAGATGAAATAGTCTTTTCGATGGAGGGAGGAAAAAAATATATTATTGAAAAAGGCTGGGATATTGAGTCAGGTGGAGATATTGATTTAAATAAAGTACACTACATCAACAATGGTGTTGATTTAGACGATTTTGATCGAAACAAAAACTCATTTAAAATCGATGACCCGGATTTGGAAAATGATGCAATTTTCAAAGTTGTTTATATTGGTTCGATTCGTTTAGCTAACGATTTACAACAACTGATTGATGCCGCAAATTTATTGAAACAAAATAAGAATATTCAATTTTTAATATTTGGCGATGGTGACTATAGGCCTTTTCTGGAGAACTATTGTAAGCAAAATAATATTTATAATGTTATATTCAAGCAGAAGTGGATAGAATTGAAATATGTTCCTTATGTCTTATCTAAGAGTTCACTTAATATACTGAATTATAAGAAAAGCCCCATTGCAAGATTTGGAGGGAGTCAAAGTAAGTTATTTCAATATATGGCTAGTGGTAAGCCAATTTGTGCTAATATTGAAATGGGCTATTGTCCCATTACAAAATATAATTTAGGGATTTCAAAAGAGTTTGAAACTGCTGAAGAATACGCAAATTCGATACTAAATTTTGCAGAAATGGATCAGGTTTATTATAATAGATTATGTAGAAATGCCAGAATTACAGCAGAAAATTATGATTACAAAAGATTGGCAGCTGATTTTGAGAAATTATTATAAAATTGTAAGTTACAACACCAATTGTTTCGCTAAGAATTTTGAAATCAACATCTATTTCCATAACATATAATATCAGTCTGTAACATTTATATAAATTTCTAATATTTGCTAAGGCATATTATTGCAAAAATTTCAAACTGAACAAGAATATCAAGATAATTGACAAAACTCTATCATGATGAAGTATAGAACAGTAGATCCTAACGAATTTAAATTGATTGCAGTACTCCATAAATTGGCGTTTAGCGACTTCTTTTTAGCCACTTTGGGTCTTGGCTTTTTAAAGACATATTATAAGGCATGTTTGCTTGCTGATGATTCTATTGCTGTTTGTGCTGTAAATTCAAATAATATAATTAAGGGTTTTGCCACAGGCAGTTGGCATGCAGCAGGATACCACAAAAAACTTTTCTTGAGCAATTTAATATCTTTCTCATGGAGAGGGATGATATTAATATTTACAAATCCAAAAGCATTATTTCGCTTATTAAAAAACCTTGATAAAACGCCAAATCCGGAGGATGATAGGAATTATGCCGAATTATTATCTATAGCGATTCTTCCAGAATTGAAAGGTACGAGTGTAGGAAAAGAACTGTTGCAAATGTTTGAATTGGAGGCTTTCAAACGTGGTCAAACACGTGTTGCTTTAACAACAGATTATAATAACAATGAAAGAGTAGTAGCTTTCTATAAAAAAAGTGGATATCTGGTATATTATGATTTTATAACCTATCCAAATCGAAAGATGTATAAGATGATTAAAGACATCCATAATGTTGACAATAAATGAAGAGGATTTTTGATATTCTCATATCAATAACAGGTCTGATAATATGCTTTCCAGCGTTTCTGATTGTTAGTTTCTTGATTAAAATTTATATGCCCGGTCCGATATTTTTTATTCAGAGTCGTATGGGCCGTGCAGGTGATGCTTACAATTTAATTAAATTTCGCACAATGCTTGTTGCCACCGGTAATAAGGGAGATAGCTTTGAAGCTGGCGATACTTCTCGAATTTCTCGATTTGGTCGAGTTCTTCGCAAAAGAAAGCTTGACGAACTGCCCCAACTTATCAATGTTCTCAAAGGTGATATGTCACTTGTTGGCCCACGCCCCGAAGTGAAACAATGGACTGAAGTTTATCCTGAAAAATGGAAAATTGTTCATTCAGTAAAGCCAGGGATAACCGACAACGCTTCTATTGAGTTTCGAAATGAGGAAGTGTTACTGTCTAAATCCAAGGATCCAATCAAAACATATAGAGAAGAAATCTTACCTAGAAAATTAGATTTATACATTAATTATGTAAATAACCAATCATTTCTAGGTGATCTCAAAATTATTCTAAAAACAATTAAAGTAGTAATTTTCGAATGACAAATAAACCTCAGATTCCTTTTGCCAAAGTAATCATTGGCGAAAGTGAGCGTAGTTATATCAAAGAAGTTTTGGACAGTGGTTGGTTGACAACCTCAGGGAAAACGCTTGAGTTTGAAAGGCTGTTTGCAGAGCGTGTTGGGGCTAAGTATGCTTGTGCTGTAAATTCTTGCACTGCGGCTTTGCATCTGGGAATTGATGCTCTTGGTATTAAACCGGGGGACAAAGTTTTCGTTCCTTCTATGACTTTCACTGCATCAGCAGAGATTATTAGATATATGCAAGCAGATCCGGTATTTATTGACACTGAGTACGGGTCTAATTTAATCACTCCGGAAATTCTTAAAAAAGCAATATCTGATAATCCTGGAGTTAAATTCATAGTCATTGTTCACTACGGCGGACAATCTGCAGATATGCCAAGCATAATTGATATTTGCAAAGCAAATGATATTAAAATATTAGAGGATGCTGCCCACGCTTTTCCCTCTAAGTTTGATGGCAGAATGGTTGGTTCTTTTGGAGAGGTTGCTTGTTTTAGCTTTTATGCAAATAAAACAATAACTACAGGAGAGGGTGGTATGCTTGTAACAAATGATGAGAGTATCTACTCTAGGGTAAAGACAATGAGATTACACGGTATAAACAGAGATATATGGGACAGGTTTACATCTAAAGTGCCATCCTGGGAATATGATGTAATTGAGGCAGGTTACAAGTACAATATGCCTGATATTAATGCTGCTATAGGTCTTGGACAGCTAGAACAGGCCGAGCAGTTCAGAGCAGAGAGACAAAGAGCTGTAGAATACTATTACAAGAGTCTTTCTAATCTCAATATGATAGACTTACCTATATGTCACGTCCCTCTTGATGAACACTCTTGGCATATTTTTGCAATAGTCCTCAATTCAAAATCTAAAATTTCAAGAAATAACTTCATCGAGAAAATGTTTGAGGCAGGAATAGGCACATCTGTGCACTACAAACCTCTTCACCAGATGACATATTACAAAGAGCGTTACAATCTTGATCCAAAAAACTTCCCTAACGCCGAAAAAACCTGGCAAGGAAACGTCTCACTCCCACTCTACCCTTTTATGACAGAAGAAGATTTGGAGTACATCTGCGAAACGATTCATAGAATTGTTTAAAGGGACACCTTGGCAGGGTTTTGAACCTTGCATCCGTTTGTGGACATGATAAAGGCAACTGCAGTTTATTGCTGCAAAAACATCGCCGTACTTCGGCGATATTTTTGCAGCAGGTCTTGTTCAACATCATTTTTTCTTGTAGTAAAGACATACAGTGGTCTTAGAGACAAATATCGATTACACTCCTTGAATTAAATAATATGATAAACTTAGTTTTAAACAAAGAGATAAGATCAAGAACGACTTATGAAATTCCTGTTTTATTTGGCAACCCCCAAATGAATAAAAAGAAATTATATTCTTATTCTGTTTTCAATGAAAGTATCTGTGATGAGATCATATTTGATGATAAATCTGTAGCTAAACATATATACGATTCCAACTGTTTTTTGAAGAGTTCTATAATGTACAATTCAGAAAACGTGATAGTTAAATCATTACAATTTGAGTTTTTAGATAAAGATGAAAAAGGGTTTAATTTCATAGATTGGACACCAGGAGGTATGACAGGTAATAATGCTCGTTATTATTATGATGATAGTGAAAAAAACTGGAAGCTTATGTTCAGGAGAGTTGATACTTTTCTAGGATATAAAGTATTTGCTGTCTTTAAGGTTAATGAAAAGAACGATCCTATTGAAGAATCGTACTTGAAAAGTAATTTTAAAGATTTTGATCCTATTCTTGAAAGATTATTTATCCATAGTTATGAATATAAGAGTAGTGACTTAGATAAAATCCATAAATATATTATGGAATATGGATGGGATCTAACATCAGAAATGCAGGAGTACATATTAAATCAATAAGTTATGGGAATTTATGCAAATGCAGCATTATCTGCAAGAGAACTAATAACTACAGGGATTAAATCCGGTTGTAGCATGGGATAGTGCTATTAGAGAATCAACAAAATCTTTTGACTCAATTAAGAAAGGATGCCCAAAAGCAGCTTTTTTAGGATTGTGCGAAGCTGGGTATATTCAAGGTGTTAGTATTGGGAATTATACAAAAAGTGTTGATAATAAAAAATATGCGATTATTGCTGTAGATATTTTAGGAAGAGAACAACCTAATAATCATTATACAAATACTACTCTTTGGAATCAGGTTCTAGAGGAACTAGGACTAAGACAAAAAAAACACAACGGGCAAATGGATGTTGTTCTGGCTCTATGGAATGATTGTAAAATCAGAGATATCAACTAGATGGCTTATTAGCTTATTATCTGACTTAAATGAGTAAAATATCTGCCTTTATATTAGCGGCGATACATCTGGGGTTGATTCAGTTGGGGGTGAGGCCGGGCGATGAGGTTATCTGCCAGTCTTTTACCTTTAGCGCGAGTGCAAATCCCATTATGTACCTTGGGGCGCCGCCCGCCGGGAGAACAACCAAAAATATATGCAGATGCTAAAAAACGCTCCGGGTATCTCATTCCAGGATAACCCAACAACAGATTTCGAATCTAACAAATGGCTCAGCTGCATCATAATCGACCCAAAAAAGGCCGGCTACACCCGTGAAGATCTCCGCAAAAAAATGGAAGAACACAAAATCGAAACCCGCCCCCTCTGGAAGCCGATGCACCTCCAACCAATCTTCCACGAATACCCATTCTACGGCAACGGCACCAGCGAAACACTCTTCAACCACGGCCTCTGCCTACCCTCCCACCCCACACTCACCCAACAAGACCTCCAACGCGTGGTGGAACTAACCTGAACTAACTCTGCCATGCATTGTGGGGTATCGCTGATTATCAGCGATCTATTTTTTGAGCGCGTTATTTAACATAATTTTTACTTGTACAGAGGAACGGAGAGAACCTTGCCAAGGTTATTGGGAAATTTTTTATTCTATTTTAAGTTTTTGCAATATCTTTGCATTTTTATAAAATAAAGCTTGCAAATTGATTTTCTATTTTATATTTTTGCAAACAACCTACATAATTCAAAAACCAAAATGATACAGGAACTGAAATTTAAAAATTTCCTCTCGTTCAGAGATGAAGTTGTTTTTAGCTTTGAGGCAACATCCGATGACACTCTTGATGAATATTATGTTGCCGAGCCTGTGCCGGGTGTCCGTCTTCTTAAAATGGCAATGGTTTATGGTGCAAATGCTTCGGGTAAAAGTAATCTGCTTGTTACTATTGACTTTCTTAAAGATTTTATTGATAACATTCCTGTCGAAAGAGAAGAGTCAACGGATTTTATCCCATTTTTATTTGGTAATACAAGTAACGATCCGGGAATGTTAGAGTTGATATTCTATGCTGAAGGTACAAAATACAAGTATTTTCTTGAGTTGGATAAGGAAAAAGTAATAAAAGAGGTACTGTCATACTATCCGGGAACACAACCTGCAACAATTTTTAATAGAGAATTTGACTTTAAGAGTAAAATCTCAGTTATAAAATTTGGTTCAAAAATTAAGATTTCTGATCAGGCGGCAGAGGCTATCCAGTTAAAAACATTGAAAAATATGTCGGTATTTGCTGCGTTATCTCAGGTTAATCTTTCTTTACCTGAGCTTGACACTCCATATAATTGGTTTAAAAATAAGTTATTACCAACTATTGATCCTTATAGTAACATTACTTCATATTCCGACGAATATATTAAAGATGATGGAAATGTAAAAAACCATGCTTTGGAATTCGTGAAAGAGGCAGATTTCAACATTTCTGACATTTCATTTAAAGAACAGGTGAAATCTTTCACAGATGAGGAAATTAAGAAAATTAAGGTAGATCTTCTACCTGATGAGGTAAGAAACAAGTTGATAAATGAGAAAATATACAGTTTTGAAGAGACTTTTTTTGAACACAGAATTTTAAAAGACAATATCGAAGAGTTCCATTCATTACCGGAATCACTTGAATCAAGAGGGACAATAAGATATTATGGCTTATCTGCACCATTTTACCATACAATTGAAAAAAATGCTTTTCTACCAATTGATGAAATTAGTACCTCTTTGCATCCACTATTGGTTATCCATTTCATAAAAGAATTTCTAAAAAAATCAGACCAGGCTCAGCTTCTCTTTACAACTCACAATATATCATTACTTAATGAACGCGACATAATAAGAAAGGATGCTATTTGGTTTGTCGAAAAGGGTGATGACGGGTCCAGCAAACTATTTTCACTAGCTGACTTTAACATCCGGAAAGAACTCTCTTATTATAACGCATATAAACAGGGGAAATTTGGAGCAATACCAAATTTGGAGGATTAATGTATGGCAAGACATTCACAAAGAAGAGATACGAAAAAAGTGATGGTTGTTTTAGGTGATGGTAAAACCGAACAACATTATTTGAATCATTTGAAAAAATTAAAGAATTATAAATTCACAAGCCGACCTTCTCTGTTTTCAAATGTTACAATTGAAAAAGTTGATTGCTATATAGATGAATATTTATCCGGTGGATGCAATAATATAATCTATATAACAGATTATGATACTATTATTAATCAAAATAAATTAGAAAAATTCAAAAAACTAAAAAGGAAGTATTCTCAAAAGAAAGAGGTGCTTATATGTGAAACAATGCCCAGCATAGAATTCTGGTTTCTTCTGCATTTTTGCAAGACTACAACAGAATTTATTAATTGCGAAGTAGTAACAAGATATCTAAAACGCTATCTGCCAGATTATGATAAAAACGATTCATATTTAAAATTAAGTAAGTGGGTTGAGATTTTATGTAGTAACGGCGGACTGGATAAAGCAATAAACAATTCAGAAGTTGTGTTCAAAGAAAAAATTCAAGGCAATAAAGGAGATCATTTTCCTTTCTCAACTATTCATAACGCCATAGCTCTATTTGAAGAGACCAGAGAAAGGTAACCTTGCCTTTAAATACATTATAACTTAAGAATGATATCGCAGCAATCCTTTATCATAAAGTTCGAACTGTCGGAACCCCTAAGGGGCAGTTTTGCGGTACTTTTGGGGAGTTTGCCTTTGTAAAAAACGCTCCGGGTATCTCATTCCACGATAACCCATCAACAGATTTCGAATCTAACAAATGGCTCACCTACATCATAATCGACCCAAAAAAGGCCGGCTACACCCGCGAAGATCTCCGCAAAAAAATGGAAGAGCACAACATCGAAACCCGCCCCCTCTGAAAGCCGATGCACCTCCAACCAATCTTCCACGAATACCCATTCTACGGCAACGGCACCAGCGAAGCACTCTTCAACCACGGCCTCTGCCTACCCTCCTACCCCACACTCACCCAAAACGACCTCCAGCGCGTGGTGGAACTAACCTTGCCAAGCATCGTGGGGCATCGCTGATTATCAGCGATCTATTTTTTGAGCGCGTTATTTAACATAACTATTACTTGCAAGGAGAAAAGCGCACAAACTCGAACTGCCAGTGTTTTGTGAAAAGCGCTAACAATCTGATATTTATAAATACCAATTTTAATATTCTAAAAATCCAAAATTTTACATCATTGATATTCTAATACTTACACAGAACACTGGCAGTTGAAATCCGCGAAGCGGACCACACACAAACTCCAATGGAGTTTGTGTTATGTAGCTGTTATTTAGGCGCCTACAAAAGGTCAGCTTTTAATTGCGCAAATTCTTTATGTTGAATTACAATTACTTAACAAAAACTCTGCTGGAGGAAAAGTAATACTTTGTTTTCAAAATTTTATTATATTTGATATGTTAATAGGTATTATATAAACCCATACGCTATGATTATCCGCGCTACAACCAAATTGTTGAACATTGCCAGGATTGTCCCTGTTAAAAATTTATCTTCGTTTGATGGTCCTCTGCCTGGCGAATGGTATGCATCTTTGGTTACAACCGGTCGTAAGGGGGGCTCTGCAATCCATTTTGTACATAACCCTACGATGTTATCTGTTGTGATATTGGGTCGATCGCTAAATAAGGCTTTGGAGGTGTTCCCATCAAGGGTAGCTGCTCTTTTGAGACGTTATGGGTTTGAAGAGTTGGTGGACAAATTTGAGTTTAGCTCTCCAATCGAAATTTATACAACCAACAACCGGAGCATTCTGGCGAATATGAACCAAATGAAGTTCAGTATTGAGTGGGAGTTTGCAATGGCAGAAGAGGTGGAACCAGCTGTTTTAAACAGAATTGAAAATCATATGATCAAGGATCTTATTGGCGGTAAGATTGCCAAAGGGCAGGATTATATACAGCCGCTAGAGAGGTTGAGGGAGTTGCTTTAATAAACTTGTCATAGTTTGTAGATATTGTGAGCTTTTGTAGACTTAGCAAATGTTTTTAATATGTTTAAAAAAATAAGATACTTAAAAGTAGAGGTTTAAATTTTTGTCTTCAACCACGGCCTCTGCCTCCCTCCCACCCCACACTCACCCAAAACGACATTTTGCGCGTGGGAACCTTGCCAAAAGTCGTGGGGTTTTCAAAATAAAGTGTTGCATTTTTTATATTATATATATATTTAATGTATATTTGCAACATCAATAAACGGAGAGATAAGCATATGAAATCAACAAATAATCTAAAAGCTTTTAGAGATGCATCTGGTTTTACTCAGGAAAGAGTAGCCTCTTTTCTTTCCATAGAAAGGGGAACTTTGTCTAATTACGAGTTGGGAACTCGTGAAACACCTCTTCCTATACTAATCGAACTGTCTAATTTGTATGGTGTTGATATAGCCGATTTTTATGAAACAGATCCAGAAAAAGTGAAAGATGCATTAATCTGTTCTTTTCGGGTGGATGACTTAACAGACGAAAATCTTAAAGATGTGGCAAATTTTAAAGATGTTGTAAAATCTTACTTGAAAATGAACTATATAGAACATCAATGACAAAGGATATAATCGAAATAAGGGCCAGTGAACTGAGGGCAGAATGGGGTTTATCTTCCGATGACCCTATCCCTGTCAAGCAGCTGATATTAAAATTAAACATCATTACAATATTTAAATCCTTAGGAGATAGTTTCTCAGGGATGTGTCTGCAAAGAAATGACAATAAATTCATTTTAGTTAATTCATCTCATCCAATAGGCAGGCAACATTTTACAATTGCGCACGAGCTTTTTCATCTTTTTGTGCAGGAAACATTCGAAATTCATTACTGTAATCCGGGCAACAAATCATCTTCTAAACAAGAGCAAAATGCCGATTATTTTTCTTCTGTGTTGTTGATGCCGGAGATGGGCATAAAAAAAATGATTCCGCAATCGGAGCTCTTGAGTAAAGAGGTATCAATGGCAACATTGTTAAAATTGGAGCATTATTTTGGGGTATCGAGAACTGCAATGCTGGTGCGTTTAAATACATTGAAATTAATATCCAAGAAATTATACAGTCGTTTAGTTGGTATTTCCGTAATTCAATCTGCAAAGGAGTATGGTTATGATACTTCTCTGTATATAGCTGGAAACGAGGGGATGGTAATTGGAGATTATGGCGTAAAAGCTAGAAATTTGTTTGAGAAAGGTTTGATATCGGAAGGTCATTATATTGAGCTTCTATCTAAGATTGGCGTTGACCCTACACAAAATAACAACTAATTTGTGATAGGTTATGGCTGGAAAAAAATTGACAAAAGTAGTTTTGGATTCAGATGTAATAATTCACTTTATTAAAGGTAATTGTCTCAATATACTCCCAAAAATATTACCCTCCTACTCATTTATACTACTAGATATCGTGTACTACTGCAAAGAGAATAATATCACCTATTTTACAACTATGGATTTTTTATATCAAGCTATGAAATCCAACGTAATGACAGAAAAGGAGTGCGACGAGTTTATTGCTGAGGTTACTAGCAAAGGGAGTAAATTACCAGTTACTAAAATGAATGAATTTACTCCGAGACTAGTATTGTAACCTTAAGGAGGCAGAACATCATTGTTAGGGGGGACCTTGGCAAGGGTTGTGGACCCAATCCCGCAACGCGGTAAACACAACCGTGAAACGGACCACATGATCCCTGGGAGTTTTTTACTCTGCGCTGTTTTTCTTATGTTTAACATTTTTGGAAAATCAAAAAAAGCAAACTCACCAAAGCTAAAATGCGAATACTCAAATCAATGCAAAAAACTCCTAGGGAGCTGCCCGGGAGACCTTGGCAAGGGTTGTGGACCTTGCAGCCGTTTGTGGCGGAAATGGCAAATAAGAATAGGAAAGTTATTTGCCAGTACTTTTATGGTTATTTCTAACGCGCGTGGGAACCTTGCCAAGGAGGGGCCAATTTGCCGAATGAATATTCGCCAATTATCCGAATAATATTCTGCCATATTACGGAATAAAATCTAGCCAAATTACCAAACATATTGCAGGTTCGGTTTTGTATGTTGATGAACCTTCTAAAAAGGTGCAAAATAGGAGTCTTGCCAAGCTAAATCCTAAATTGTTACTAGAAGGTAAAACTCCAAGATTGTTGGACGAATGGCAAGAGGCGCCGGAATTGTGGGATGCCGTGAGGTTTGAAGTTGATCAGCTGTTGCAAATATCGATATATCAAGAGTAGACAGTGTAAAGAGGAATCCGGAATTCACCAGAAGGCTTATGAAATCTTATGCCAGACATCAGAGTACTCAGTCTTCTATTTCGACTATTTATGCCGATATCGTAAGTCACGATGCTGAATCTCTGAGCGAAGACACTATTACATCTTACATAAACGCATTAAAACAGCTCTATGTTATAGATGATGTTCAAGCCTGGAATCCCAATTTACGTTCTAAAACTGCAATAAGAACTTCAGATACAAGATATTATATAGATCCTTCAATAGCAACAGCATCTTTAGGTATCGGGCCAAAGGAGTTGATAAATGATCTCAAAACAATGGGGCTTATTTTTGAAACTCTTGCTATTAGAGATTTAAGAGTATATGCCGAGGCAAACAACGGACAATTATATCATTACAGAGATAAATCCGGATTGGAATGCGATGCAGTAATTTGTCTGAAAGATGGAACGTACGGTTTAATTGAGATCAAAATCGGAGGTGAAGATAGCATTTCTGATGGAGCTGAAACACTAAAGGTGCTTAGAGAAAAGATTGATACAGATAAAATGAATGCTCCATCTTTTCTGGCAGTTGTTATAGCTGTTGGAGACTACGCATACAAACGCGAAGATGGCGTATTTGTTCTGCCTATCGGTTGTTTAAAGGATTGAACACCTTGCCAAGCATCGTGGGATATTGTTGATAATGAGGTATAAAGTTTTTTGCCGGTGCTTTTACGGTTATTTCCAGCTCATAGCTGCCGTCTCTCTATTGGGCCGGCAGCCGTGCTAGAATAACCTAAGCCCCGGAATAACTTTCCCGGTTAGAAATGGAACCTTGGCAAGGGTTGTGGACCAGTGAAATTTTCTTTACAAATTTGGAATTCAATTCCAATATTGTAAATTTGTGTTATGATTAAGAGAACATCAGAATCTGAATTAAAGTACTTAGCTGGTCATTATAAGGCGGTAGCAGTTGTTGGCCCGAGACAATCGGGAAAAACGACTCTTGTTAGGTTTGTATTCCCAAATAAACCATATGTGAGTCTTGAGAACCCTGATACCCGAAATTTTGCGACGGTAGATCCCCGTGGCTTTCTTTCGAACTATCCGGATGGTGCAATTCTTGACGAAGCCCAGCGTGTACCTTCTCTTTTTTCTTATCTGCAGCAGATACTTGACGAATCTGCGTTAAACGGGTTGTTTATAATAACAGGCTCCAATAACTTTCTTTTACAAGAAAATATTTCTCAAAGTCTCGCAGGCAGGGTTGGTTATCTGAATCTGTTGCCTTTATCTATTGATGAGATTAGTGATTTTGGGCTTAAACCGGATAGATTGATGTTTATGGGTGGTTATCCGGCATTATATAATGGCTCTGCAGATGTTTCTAAGTGGTATGCCAACTATATAAGAACTTATGTTGAGAGGGATGTTCGTATGCTCAAAAACATAAGTGATCTCTCTACTTTTGAACGTTTTTTAAGACTTTGTGCAGGTAGGATTGGTCATCTACTCAATATGAGTTCTCTTGCTATTGAGACCGGTGTAGATGTCAAAACTATAAGTTCGTGGATTAGTATTTTAGAAACCAGCTTTATAGTATTTCGTTTACAGCCTTATCACGAGAATTTCAATAAGCGGGTTGTAAAAATGCCAAAGTTGTATTTTTACGATACCGGGTTGGCGGTTGCTTTATTAGGGTTTGAAAGTGAACGGCATCTGGATCTCCATCCTTTCCGGGGTAATCTATTTGAAAATATGGTTATTTTGGAGTTTCTCAAAAGAAGGTTCAACGCAGGTAAAACCAATAATCTTTTTTTCTGGAGAGATAATGTTGGGAATGAGATCGATTTGCTTCTTGTAGATGGGTTAACAAAAACTCCTATTGAGATAAAATCCGGACAAACCATTACCAATGAATATTTTAAAGGTATTCTTTACTGGAATAAAATTAGTCATACCCAGGGTGGCTATGTTATCTACGCAGGAGAAACTGAACAAAAAAGAAGTAACGGAATCACCGTTTTGCCGCTTGTAGGGAAGGGAACCTTGGCAAGGGTTGTGGGGCTTTATTGATTATCAAGCGTTTTCGACTAAAGCTCCTTTGAACTCAATGTATCCTGCATTGCCGGATAAGATTACTTCGGAACAAACGAACCTTGCCAAGCATCGTGGGGGTTGAACACTGGCAGTTGAAATTCGCGCAGCAGACCACACCCACCCGCGCAGCGGTAAACACACCTGCGAAGCAGACCATATCTTTGGGAACTCGGCCGCACAGCAGGCATCCCTGGGAGTTTTTTATATATTGCTCTTGTAGAAACATATAGCCTTTATGACTATGGCAAAAAAAGCAAAGTCACTTTAATTAAAGTGCAGAAAAACAGGGGACTGTAAAAAACTCCCAGGGACTTGTCCCGTCCTGAAATAGGTTGACACAAAAACAGTGTCAACTTATTTCAGGACGGGAAACTTCACTAGGATAATAACTTTCCGGAGGTGCTTCGTTTGG
>Ga0209417_1002109_pt1 | contig 32567 bp, 38 predicted proteins | sample RifGroF2_FD_184002 | JGI IMG/M metagenome (GOLD analysis project Ga0209417, IMG submission 184002) | Groundwater microbial communities from Rifle, Colorado, USA - Groundwater F2 (SPAdes) (version 2) | ecosystem: Environmental > Aquatic > Deep subsurface > Groundwater | place: Rifle, Colorado... | reverse complement strand
GAAGAAAACGAAAAAGAGGCGGGCAAAGGGGCAAAGACGCTCCGGGCCATCAACGAGTTTCGTAAAATAGCCTTTTCTCCTTATCTTTCCAGTTTTTCCGCCGAAGTAACGCCGGATAAATACAAGGAAATTGTGGAAAACAGCCCCAAATTGGCGACAGTTATGGGAATTATCGGGCAAAATAAAAAAGACAAGCCGGAAGCGGGGCAGATTATTTACTCGGAAGTGGGAGTGGAGTTTTTCCCTTTGCTTAAAAATTATCTTGTCAAAGAGGTTGGATTTAAAACAGACGAGGTGGAACTCATTACCGGCAAGACTGCCAAACCGACAAGAATAACCATTCAAGAAAAGTTTAATGCGGGCAAAATCAAGGTGCTTATAGGTTCGGAGGCCATCTCGGAGGGAATGAATTTACAACAAAACACCTCGGATATGCACTTACTTTCTCTCCCTTGGAATTTTACCGCTTTAAGGCAAGTGATAGGGCGGGCGTGGAGGCAGGGCAACGGTTGGCACAATGTCAGAATAAACCAGTATTTCATACAGGACAGCATTGATGTTTTTATGTCGCAAAAATTGGACAACAAGCAAAGGCGGTATGAGGCGGCCATAGCTTCCGACGCTAACGAAGTGGATATTGGGGATGTTTCCTACAATGAAATGAAATCGGAACTCATCCAAGACCCTGAAAAGAGGGCGAAGTTTGAGATTGAAGCTCAAAAGGAAAAATTGAAAGCGGATATAATCCAAAGCAAATCGGAACTGGCTTTCGCCACCCGCAAGTTGGAAAAAATAAACAATCTTTTGGAAGAAATAAAAGATGATGAAGAATCACTGGCGGAAGAAAGGAAGAAAGACCAACTGGATGATTTTTGGATTAACAGGTATACCAAAAACATAAGAGAAAATAAAAAAGAATATGCCGAGGAGTTGGCTAAATTGAAAGCCAAAGACATCGATGTTGAATCTTTGCTTTCAAAGAAAACGGAGGGTGAAAAACACATTTCCGAATTGGAGGCCAAAGAAAAGGCCGTAGAAGAAACTTACGAGGCGAGAGTAAAAGAAATAGTGGCCACTCTTCCCAAGAGGGAATTTTTCAGCCAAGACACTTTGGATAAATTCACGGCGGAAAGAGCGGAGCATAATAAAACCTTTTTCAAGACAGCCGAATCGCCCAAAGAAGAAACAATCAAGGTAGAAAAACAGGTTAAAGAGATTAAAAACGCCGCCGGAACAAAAGTGGTGAAGAAAAAAACCGTTTCCAAAGCGGTCAAGACCTTTGATGTAAAACCGGGAACAAAAGACGACAGGGTTTTAAAAATACTTTCCGACAGTTCCAAAAATGTCGCCGAAAAAGTAAATGAAATTTTAAGCGCCAAACAAGAGGGCAAAGAATTTAAGGATATTGGGGAAAGAGTATCCGGCTCAAAAAAAGAAAGAGCGGCCATAAATACGGTTCTTGAAAACGGGGATGCGGCGATTATCGCCGAAATGATAAAGACATTGGGCGCGAATGTTATTGCTGAAACCTTGCACAAAGACGAGATTTTGGAAAACGCCGTTAAGCCAGATGTGGAAAAAGACAAAGCGGATAAAGTCCCGGCTTTTGTAGCCGGTTTAAAACAAAAAGTGTTTAACTCTATCGGCCGAACTCCGTCCTTATTGTCAAAAGAGGGGCGATATGGGGGAATGCGACATGTCGCAGAAGAAATTATGTTGCCGTTTTTGACTAACTACGGCGATTATTTGCGGTCTTTCGTCAAGGAGTTGGCGGAAATAAAAAACTACGAGCAAGCGACCGCATTTAGAGATAAATATGCCTATGATTTTGTGGACAGCATCGTTCCTGCGGTTATAGACAAAGACCAGCCCGATTACGCTCCCGGCGTTAATATCAAGGTCTTGGGCCGGACGATTAAATCGGCCATTGACGAGATAAGAACTTTTAAATTTTCTTTGGAGGAAATTAAGGAAATAAAAAACATTTTGAAAAACGGGGCGCAAAAAAGCGAGGGGTGGAGAGATAATAAAATCCGATGGGAGGGGTTTTCCTATGGATTTTCCACGCGAACCTTTGACACAAAAAAAGAAGCGGAGGATTCAATCGCGGAGAACAGAAAGGAGATAGAGGAAAATCTGACAAGAAAAGAAAATCGGCTTAGTAACGACTACGATTATTATTTACCAAAAAAGAAAGCTCCGGCGGAGGGGACGGATATGAGCCACGGCAACTTCAAACCGCTTGAACGAGTGGAAAGAAGCGAGCCGGACATCGCCGAAGAAAAAATAAAACCCGAAACCTTAACCAAAGAAATGGGCTTTAAAAGCGTGCAGTTGGGGAATTATATGGACGATTTGACCGCCAAAGAACACATCCGCTACACCATCGGGGCGGTAAAAGACATGTCCAAACTCCTTACCATTGATTTTCCCTTGCTGATGAACAAAATGGGGCTTTCCATCGCTTTCGGAGCGCGCGGAGGCGGACGAGCCAATGCCCACTACGAACCGAGCAAGAATATCATCAATCTTACCAAAGGAAAAGGCGACGGTTCTTTTTTCCACGAGTTTGTTCACTTCCTTGATTCCACAACCGACAGGGGCGGCTATCGCAAAAAATGGTCAAGCGGGAAAGACAGATACAGCAGGGGCAATAATCTTGACAGCGCCTCTCTTAACCTTGTGGATGCTCTTACCGGCAGGAGAATAAGGAAAGTCAAAGAGTTTATCCCTCGCGAGGATTCTTCCGTCTTAGACGACAAAGAAAACTGGGCGATGAAAGCCCGCGCCGACGGGAGAAGTTTTGAAGACGCAGTCGGCTCGGCCAAACACTATAATTATCCGGGTCGGCATTTTCAAGACATCGCCGATGTGTATAGGCAAACAGTCAAAGAAGAAACGGAAGTCTATGACGAAAAAACGGAATTTTATAAAAATGCCATTGTTTTAGGCGGCAACAAGACTGATTCTTATTGGGCGCGCCCGGAAGAACTTTTGGCCAGGGCCGGACAAGCCTATATTGAAGACAAAATGATAGAGGGCGGGATGAAAAACAATTACCTCACCCGATCCACCGTAAACGAAAAAGCAAAGGCTTATCCGCAAGGCGAAGAAAGAAAACTATTTAACAAGTATTTTGACGAAGTATTTAAAGAATTGTCCGCCCGTTATCCTTATAAAGGAGAAATGGAAGCCCGTTTTAAGCTAGCCGACTTTTTATACGAACAGCCGGAAACTACAATGACCGAAGCCGGAAAATATCTGGCCGATGTCAAAAAAAGGCTTAATCTTGATTTTGATGTTTATTTCGCCGATTCGCTTTTGGCCGGTTATAAAATAAATCCTTTGACTCGTCGGCGCAATCCGGTGGAGCTCTGGGGCGCGGTTACGGATAATACTATTCTGCTAGCCAAAGAGCTGGCCAAACACACCGCTCCGCACGAAGTCGTCCACCTTACGCTGACTAACATAAATAAAATACCGATATTCGCCAAGAACGGAATGACCCGCGAAAAGATTATGAACGCCAAGGCCAAGCAGTTGGGTATTGAATGGAACGAAAAAACTAATGAAAAAATTGACGAGGCGCTAGCTTATGATTTTGAAAACTATCTTGACGAAAAGCATTTACCGGCCGGTCTGGTCAGAAAGTTCTTTGCCATTCTCAAACAGGCTCTTATAAGGCTGGCGAGGGTGATAACCGGAACAAGGGCGGAAATAATCAAAGACTATTACGAAATTTTAGACGAGGGCGAGGCTTTGGAGGAAGAGTATGTCCGTTTGGAAAACAACGGAGTGGTTGAATCGTTCATCCAAGAAATGGACGGGGAAATTTTAGACTTGAATATCATAACAGGCGAGGCTAGGTTTAAATTGAAAGAAGAGCCGGACAAGAGATTGCAGAATCTCAAAGGAAGATTCAACGACCTCACCAACAAGCAAAAAGAATTGGAAAAAAACACTTTGGCGTGGAAAACCGACCTTATAAAAGAAATTGCGGCCAAGGAAGAGGCGGCCAAATTGGTAGAGGAAACGCCGGAGAGAATAACGGGCAAATTCGGCGAACCGGGAATGATTCGTTTTACCACTAGGACGACTCCGCCTCCGGGGACAATCACCGCGCGGGGAGAAGAGGAAGTGGAATCGCTGGGTTTTGCCAACCTTGAAGAAGCCCAGCAAGAAATTAACGATTATCTCCAACGCAAAGCCCAGCTTATTTCTACTAGAAACAAACTCCGGGAATTAAGGCGGCAAATTTCCCAAGCCAGCCAAGACAAAAAAGTGAACAAACCGGCGCTTCGGGACATAGAAAGAAAACTAAAAATGCGAAAGAGATACTTGGAGCAAAAAGATTATTATGTCGGAATGGGAGTTGGACGGGGCAAAAAAGAACAAATGAAAATGATCCGCCGAAGAGGGCGTGCCGTCAGAGATATTCAAGATAATTTCGCCATAGGGGACAAAAAAGCCAAAGAAATAATAGGCGGACGAAAAATCCATTTTATGACCGAGCAGGAATTTAACGATTTTTTGGTTGAGTTTATGAATAAATCGGCGGACATAAGAAGCCAAATTTCGGCGCAGGACGAATTAAAAGCGTTTATAGCGGAAAATCAGCTCTCTAAATGGGAAAACTTGCAAAAGGCCATGGGATTCCCGACTGTGGATAAAATGACCGAACAGCAGGCCGAGAGTTTTTTGGCGGCGTTGTCAAAATACCAATTCGGCGATGTTTTTCTCACTCAACGGGAATTGGAAACTATTCACCGGACGAATTGGGGCGAAATCAAAACCGAGAGGGAACTTTTGGACGCAATGCAAAGTAAAATGGGTTTTAGCCGGGAAGAGTTAAAAAATCTGACCGGCCGCGCGGTGAGTGAATACACCCCATGGGTAAGGCTTGCCCGAAAACATCCTTTCTTTAATTGGCTCTTGGGTAAAAGAGTGGAGGCTACTGTGCAAGCGGAAAGAGAATATATCAGACTGGAAGAAGAAATAAATCCTCTTGCTCGCGCCGCCCGCGCTTCCCGCCGAAAACTGATGGGCTTGAAAGAAAGAGCCGTTGATGTGGCGGTGCCGACTGACGATATTGTTTTCGGATTTTTGGAAGCGACGGACAAGGAATCTTACGAGAAAAAAAACAAAATGACCAAAGAGGAGCTGGCTTTCGCTTATTATTTAATCGGACAGTATTGGAACGCTTACGAATATCTGAACTCGGAATACGGAATGGCGGGGCGGCAAAATTATATGACCCACACAAGGCGGTCTTTCTTTGAGGCTCTAAAACAAGAAGGCATTATGGCCGGGCTAAGAGAGGTTTTTTCTTCTCAAAAAGAAGAAGAGGCGGCCTTTAAAATCTTAGACGAGGAAACCGGCAACATTCTCGCTTTTGAAAAGTTTTTTGGCTACGCTTTGCAAAGAACCGGCAGGCTTGTCCCGTCTAAAAATGTCGTTCGGGCTTCCTTGGGCTATTTCCACGCCCTTGCCAAAAAAAGAGCGATGGACAGATTTATACCGGAAGCCATGGTGGCGGTGCAAGCCCACAAAGCGGTGGTGGGAACGACAGCCAAAGGATTAACCAAAGACCCGACATTGGAAAAGTTTGTCAAGGAATTTTTAAATGATGCCAAAGGCCGCCATATCAAATTCATTACCCGGCAAGGCTCGTCTTCGGATATTGCTTTAAGGGCGATGATTTCGTGGGTGGCAATTAAATATCTCGGTTTGAATATCGCTTCGGCCATAGGCAACTTGTTCGGAGATTTTACGGCCATATTTTGGGAACTTAATATCAGAGAACAAGCGAGAGGAGTTACTCGTTCCATTTTCCATCCGATTCAGTCGTATGAAATAAATAAGCAGTTTAATTATTTTGCCGGACGAAATCCAATCGTAGAGCTTTTTGACCCTAAGTATCATTTACCCGCCCGGTTGAAACAAGCCTTGATGGTGCTGATGTCCCTTACTTCCTACCAAAGCAATAAATTTTTTCTGCGCGCCAAAATGACCGATGAGGAATTTAAAACGGGAGTGCTGGAAGATTCCCGTTTGAAAGACATCGCCCTTTCGCTGTCGCGGGTGAAGCCGAATAAGTTTTATGTCAAATCCTTAGCCGGGAATACAACAGCCGGAACCGCCACTTTCCAATTCGGTTCGTGGGCGATAGCCATTCTAAACACCTTTTTGTCGGACGGACAGGAAGTGATAAAAATGCTGGCCGGAAGAGATGTTAAAAAAGCCATAACCAGCAGAGAGGCTCAAAAGTTGCTGAAATTCGGAGTGATGTCGGGTTTAATTCTTGCGCTGACGGCGTTTATTGATGTGGACGACGATGATTATACTTTGTGGGGCCGAACCATCCGGTCAATCAAAAACAACCTCAACACGCTTGTCCAAGCGCTTACATTCACTCTTCAATATGGGGATGACGGGCAGGTTCATTTAATTACTCCGCCGGTGATTAAAGAAATAACTTCGTGGGCGACCGCCTTGGTTCAACTTTTCACCCTAGAAGAATACAAACGGGACGGAAAGGGATATGAAATAGGCGACATGAAATGGATTAAAAGCGGAGAAAGGATTATCACTCCCGCCGCTTTGAGGCAGTTTATGCCCCAAGAAAAAGGAAACGCCAAAGAAAGTCTTATTCAAGAAGCCATAAAGACAGGAGTCTTCAACGCCGAAGAAATAGCCAAAGAAATTTCGCCCGACTGGAACGACCCGGAGAAGATGGATGCGGAAGCCAAAGAAAGAAAAATCGCCAGTGTAAAAATTCTTTACAACGCCCGAAAGAATTATCCCAACGATCCGGTGGCGGAAATTATGATAAACGGCGACAATAATGAGGAAAGAATAAAAAGCATGCTAGAATTGGGAAAGACAATCGGGGAAGAGGAGGTGTATTCCAAACTTAAAAAACTTTATCGCGATTCGGAACTTTGCGCCGACGAGAGAGCCAGAACAGGTTGTCTTGTTTCGGGCAAAATTTTAAAAGATTATCAAATAGAAAAAAGAAAACAATGATTTACATATCCGCCGGACACCAAAAAGGGAAAGGCATTACCAAAAACGGAATAGAGGAGGGCGAAGCGGTTATCGCCATTCGGGACGAGCTTAAAAAAATAATGCCAGCAAGCCCGGGTGTTTTTTATCTTTCCGATGACTTGAATTTTGCCCAAACTTTGGAATTTTTAAAAAAATACGCCCAATCGGACGATTTTGCCTTGGAGATACATCTGAATAGCAACGAAAAGTCTTACCTGAATGGCACAGAGGCCTATTACAGCGATAAACCCGACCTTGCCGACATCTGCGCTTTCCGCGTGGCTCAAAGCCTCTCTGCGGTCAATTTAGGGGCTAAACACGAAAGTTACTCTTATTTCGGCTCTCTCGGTTTTCTCCACTTGCCTTGCCGGAGCGTAATTGTTGAATGTTGCTACTTGTCTAATTTGGGCGATGTGGCAAAATTAAAGAACGGGGGAGAAGTTAAAATAGCGGCGGGGCTTTTCGCCGCCATCAAAGAAATTGAAATGAAACAGACACAGATAAGCATAATCAAAAGGTTGATTGACTTATGTTGGAAAGTTATTGGCTTAATAAAAAAACAATGAAAAAACCAATTTTCAAAGCATGGACAATTTGGTTCGGAGTGCTTCAAATCTTACTCGGAGCGGTCGGAATGTTTAGCGGGTTGATGGATCCGGCGGAATCTATCACCTTGCTTACGCTCGGCCTTACAACGGTCGGGTTGCGAGTAAAAACTTCCCAACCGGTTATCTAGGTGTTATAATCACGGCAAGCTCGGAGAAATCCGGGTCGTTGTCCAAACGGAAGACGCGGAACGTGCGCGTCTTTTGTTTTTGTGTTATAAATAATACATGGCGGACAGAAAACTGGAACAAAAATTGGACGAGGTTTTTTCTTTGAGGGTGCGTTTGGAAAGCGCCGATTTTTCGGGTTATGTGTCTTGCATTACTTGTTTGGCGAGGCTTAAATGGAACGAGGTTGATTGCGGACATTGGCAGAGGCGCGGACACCACGGGACAAGATGGGAAAGAGATAACGCCGCCGCTCAATGCTCAATATGCAACAGAGAGCGGGGGGGGGTGCCGGACGCTTTTGAAGAGGCCTTAATTGACGATTTAGGCGGAGAACGAGTGGAAGAAATAAAAGAATTGGCGGCGAAGGTCGCCTATTTCAGCGATGAAGAGTTGAAAGAAAAAATAAAAGAGAATAAAAGTATTTTGAAAAATTTATCAATGGTGGTATGATGTATTAGCTGGTTCGCGACCAAGCCAGCATTTTTTAGAAGCCGCCGGTTTAAACATTTTTCCGGCGGTTTCATTTTGAGTTATCCACAGGGGAGTATTTGACTCCGTATTGAAAGTGGTATAATGACTGTATGTGCGAATTATTACACATAAAATTTAATAGTTTTATTGACTCAAAAGGAGTAATGATTTTCTCGCAAGAGAACAGTTGTAATAAGCTGGCACAATCATTACTCCTTTTGAGTTTGTAAAATATATGAGCCAAAAAAGAATGTTTGATAAAGCGATAATAGAAACTGACAATTTTTTAAATATATCATTGTCGGCAAAGGCTCTTTATTTTTTACTTGGAATGGAGGCTGATGATGAGGGATTTGTTTCGCCGGCAAGAATACTCCGGCTTTATGGCGGGGAAAAAGGCGATCTAAAAAATTTAATTGACACCGGACTTATTATTCCTTTTAAAAGCGGGGTGGTAGTCATAACTGATTGGCACCAAAATAACTGGCTAGATATAAGGAGAATTAAGCCGACACAACACCAAAAAGAGAAAAAATTACTAACATTAAACGATTGCAGAAAATATGTGCTTAGCCAATGCTTAGCCGATGCTAAGCCAGAGGAGAGGAGAATAGAGGAGAATAGAGGAGAATATATTGCGGAAACCGCAGAATGGGATTTTAAAAAATACTTAGAAGAAATGGAAAATCAAACAAGAAGAGATTTGTCTATAATCGCCCTTTATTGGAAATTTAAGAAATTTAGTTTTACAAATAAAAAACAGGCCGAAGTGCAATTAAAGCGAAGTTTGCGGGCGGCCAAAGATTTAGAACCATTTGAAGACGAGAAGATTTGGAAAACAATGGATTGGCTGTCAAAAAATGCAAAATTCAAATGGGTGCTTGAAAGTGTTGGAAAATATATCACAGAGGATTTAAAAAAAATAAAAAACTAATATGCCAAAAATAAAAATGCCAGAGTTTCCGGTTTGGAAAAAAAGAGAATACAGCGAGCAAGAGATAATAAACTTTTCCGCCGAGCTGGAAAAATATCGGATATGGGGAAAAGACCCTTTTGATCCGAATAAAAAAATAAAGTATCTGTCTGTCGGTGGCGAATACTCTTATTTGCAGGATAAAAAAATAATTGAGAGTTTTGAAAAAATAAAACCCGAAATGAAAACAATGTCTGATTTGCCGAATTGGAGAATAATTTTTGCGAGGCATTATGATTATATGGAACACGAAAATAAAATGAGGCAATACTTTGACTGGAAATACCGCAACCAACAAAAAGCAAAATTTGCCGATATGAAAAAACTTGAAGGTTGGGATAGTATCGCCAAGTCAATGCCGGAAGTTTCTAATTGGGAAAATCCACAAGAAGAAATAACAACGGAAGATATAGACGATAGTTTTAATTTATAAATTTATGACAAAAGAATTACACTCTGATGGTTTTTGCTTAATAAAAAATCCTTCTCCTTTTGGCGGCGGTTTTACTGTAACTGATAATTTAGGAATTGTTTTATCAAGAGAAAGAATTTTAAAAAAAGATTTTACCAACAATGAGGCTGAATTATTGGGAGTGTTAAAGGCTTGTGGATTATCTGAAAATAACGGAATTATAATCACCGACAGTATGAATACTATTTTTTGGATAAGAAAAGGAAAATCAAAAGCGAGGCCAGATTTAAATGAAAAAATAAAAACAGCGAAAGACTTAATTGAAAACAAAAAACTTAATTTAATTTGGAAAAAAAGAGATGAAAATTTGGCAGGGATTTATAACGAAAATTATGGCGAAGAAGATGAATTTTAGGACAAATGAAAACAAATGTATCAAATCGATGATATAAAAAACGCAATTTTGTTTGGAGATGCTCTATTGGAATTGAAAAAAATTCCCATAGAGTCCATAGATATAATTATTACATCGCCTCCTTACTGGGGGTTACGAGATTACGGCGCGCCGGGCCAACTAGGTCTTGAAAAAACACCGGAACAATATGTGGATAAAATGGTTAAAATTTTCCGTGAAGCAAAAAGAGTGCTGAAAAATGAAGGAACGCTTTGGTTGAATTTAGGAGATAGTTATGTAAGCGGGAAAAGCAGATATTCAAGCGGGGCGCAAACATTATCTGGTAAAACACGAGGGGAACCGGTTAATGGAAATAAGCCAGATTTGCGACACCATAAATTTCTAAAAGACAAAGATTTGGCTGGTATCCCATGGCGAGTTGCTTTTGCCTTACAAGCCGATGGTTGGTATATCCGCCAAGATATTATTTGGCACAAACCCAACCCTATGCCGGAAAGCGTTACTGACCGATGCACGAAAAGCCATGAGTATATTTTTTTAATGAGCAAAAGCCCGAAATACTATTTTGAAACAATAAAAGAAAAAGCGAATTATGATGGCCGGAAACAAGAAAAAATGAGGGGAAGCTCTAAATATACCGACAAAAAGATTGTTCCCGGCAACACTCCACACACCTTCGCTTCAAGGGGACATGTGAGGTGGCAAACCGTCGGAGGAGAAAAAATGAGAAACAAAAGGTCGGTATGGACAGTTCCCAATCAGCCACTACGAGAGGCTCACTTTGCGACATTTCCCGAAGCCTTAATTGAGCCGATTGTTTTAGCCGGTTGTCCGAAAGGCGGAATTGTTTTAGACTTATTTATGGGATCGGGAACAGTGGCCGTTGTCGCCAAAAAACTGGACAGAAATTACATCGGCATTGAAATCAATCCCGAATACATAAAAATAGCGAAAAGAAGATTGGCGCAACAAAAATTATTTTAAATCCATGAATGTTTTTGAATTTATATCAAGATTGAGAAAAAAAACCATTGAACCCAGCGTGTATGTCTTTTTGATGCAAAACGGGGGAGTTGTGAGGCTAGTTCTTGATGTCGGCTATGATTTTCACGACATAATTGAAATACACAAAAAAAGCTTTGCCGAGTATCTTAAAAGCACAAGCGGCAAAAGTTGCGAACCGGGCAATATCCAATGCGATCTGCACATAAAAAGAACACCAATGGAACTTTTTGCAAAATTCACGGAAAACAAAGTGGAAGAAACTAAAATTTCAGCGCCGGAAGAAAGCCATAGCAAAAACGAACTGATAAAGCACATCATAGACACCAAAAATACGCCCGTTCTCGGTCTGTTGGAAAGTTTTTTCACAGAAAACGAAAAAAAATATATTAAGGAAAAAATAAAATGAAATTAACCTTACAATTAGCCAAAGGAACTGCCGAAGTTGAAATTGCGGAATCTTGCAACCCATCTTTTTGCGAGGGTTGCGGAAAAGAAATTTTTTGGGGCAAAACAAAAGCAGGAAAAAATATGCCAATATCGGAACTGGGCAATGGGAAATTTGTGTCGCATTTCTTTGATTGTCCGAAAGCAAAAAGTTTTAGAAAATAAAAATAAAAAAATAAAATGAAAAAATTAAATTGGATTGAAGGAGCGTATAAAAATACTAGTGTCTATTGGGCGAAATCACAAGCAGATATAATGAAAATGCTGGGGCAACTAGGCATAAACCAAATTCGCTTTACTTCAATGCCCGATAGATTTGTGCTTGAATTTATGGCAAAACTTGATGAGAAAAGTATTCCAAAAGCTGTAAGAATAATCACGCCCTTACGAACAAAACAGGGAGAGGAGAATGAAAACCAAAGAAATCAAGAATTAAATATAATCCACCGCATACTCCTAAACCATCTTAAAGCAAAGTTTGTAGCAATAGGCAATGGACTTACAGAATTTGAAGCTGAATTTATGGCTCATCTTGTTATAACCGACAAAGCAGGAAAATCTACAACAATGGCGGAGGCATTACTGCCACAGTATGAAAAGAATTTAGAAGATAAAACAATGCCAAGATTTTTATTGGGAGAGGGAAATTAAAAAATTTAGCCGTCATCGTCCTTTCAAACTGGCGGATTTAATAGGCAAGGGTGGCCGCCAGCGGGCTTGCTCCCGATAATTCCACCCCTGCCAATTTGAGGGGATGATGATATAATAAATTAAATGGGTAGCTCTTTTTAAAACTTTTTTAGGAAAGGCAGGTGAAATATGAAAGGAGTTATTCAATGTCCTGTTTGCGGTTTGGTTCACGATTATAAAATAAGTCATCAAGTTTTAGCGTTTGCTTGTCCGTTTCTCAATGGTGTTATCCATCTTAATTTTTATTCCGCAAAAGAAATAGAAGAACACAAGAAAGGAGCGCCGAAAATTGAAAGTCTTTGACCTTTTTGAAATCTATGACGACAATGTCGTTTTAGAAATTTGCGAGATTTGTTTAATGATTAGAGTATTTTCCGAAACTTGGGTTAAACCTAATGAATACATTTTGTCGTTTTTTCTCTCAATGAAAAAACAAAGCACCCTTACCATTTGTCCTCGTTGTTTATGTGAATTATTTTGCGGAAAAATAAAAATTTAACCGACAGAAAGGAGGTTGGAAATGCAGATTAAGGGCAGGGCCACAATCAAACAATGTTTTTGTGGAAGAATAAAAAAGCACGGCGAATTTATTGGAATAGACAAAGAAATAAGCCACAACATTTCATTGCTTGTCGCAAAAGGCACGGCTGAAATTGAGAGAGTAAAATGTCCGGAATGCGAGAAAGGCGGGCGCAATGGTTAGACACGGGTATTGTGTAAAGAAAGACGAAATAATCCAAGATCGCAAGGTTTCCGATTATTGCCTTACCGCCGGCACGAATAAGGCCGTTTGCAAAAACTTTGCGGTTAGAGAAAACAGCAGTCAAGGAATAAAAATCGTCAAACTCAAACTTTCCTAAAAAGTCTTTGTTCTTTAAAAAGCATTTTCTGTTAGCGCAGAAAATGGTCAAAGCCGAAAGAGAGGACGGCAAATTCCTCTCATTTACGGGGTGGGTGTGGATGTAGCACGGTTTAGTTTTACTAGACAAGCAAGGTGCAATTCCTTGAACCCCGATATTATCAATAAAAATTAAAATAATGAAAAAATATCAGATTATTTTGGCCGACCCGCCATGGCGATTTAAAAACTGGTCAATGAAAGAGTTGGCAGTTCGTGGAGAAAAATGGGCAAGAAGAAACGGGAGAAGCCCATATGGTGTAATGAATAACGAGGACATTTACAAATTACCGGTCAAAGACATTGCTGACAAAAATTGCGTTCTTTTTCTTTGGGCAACATATCCAAAATTACAAGAGGCGCTGGAAACAATAAAAGCATGGGGCTTTCAATACAAAACAGTTGCTTTTACTTGGGTTAAACAGAATAAAGTATCAGACGGATTTCACTTCGGACTTGGATACTGGACAAGAGGAAATCCGGAAATATGCCTATTGGCCACCAAAGGGAAACCAAAAAGAGAAAATTGTTGCGTGGCGAACTTAACTATTGCTCATTTGGGGGGGGCATTCGGCAAAACCGGCAATCATAAGGGATAAAATTGTTCAACTTATGGGCGACTTGCCTCGTATAGAACTTTTTGCCCGGCAAAGAACACGCGGTTGGAATTGCGCGGGAAACGAAGTAGACGGAATGGATATTCAAAAAAAGTTATCCACAGTTATACTACAAAAAACCTAGACATTGTTTTTAATTGGTATATACTTAAATTGGTCGTGATTATCAAGGATGTTGGTTAAGGCTGTGGGGGCGGTTCGAGTCCGCCATTTGCGAATAAAAGCTAGCTGGGTTAATTACCTTATATTCGCAAAGATGGACACCACGGCCTTAGCCAATATCATAATTATCAATAAAAATAAAAAAATGGAAGACAAAAAAGAAGAAAAAATAAAACACGAGAGTATTTTTTACGAGAGTATTTTTGAGGCGCTCTCGGCTTTGCAAGGTGAATTAAAGTCCGTAAAGAGAACGAAAGAAGTCAAATTTAAAACGAGAGAAGGGAGAGATGTTAATTTTTGGTTTGCGCCCTTGGACGAAATTATGGATTATCTTTACCCATTGCTTGGCAAGCACGGGTTGTCGGTAAGACATGAACTGTCGGAAAAAGGCGTGGAGTGTGTTTTGACGCACGAAACATATTTGCAAGAACTTAGTGTTCTTGAAATTATTACTGAAAATCCAACAGGGGAAAGAAAACACGAAAAAAAGCCACAATTTACGACAAGGAATGAGTTGCGCTCCGGTGTCCTTAAAATCAAAACAGAGGGCGACATGAAAGATGTTGGTGGTCAGATAACCTACGCTCGCCGATATACGCTTGCCTTAGTTTTGGGAATTGCCACCGAAGAGGATAACGATGTAAAACTGGAAGAGGAACGAAAAGAAAGCCTTGAAAAATTTGCATTGAAGCAAGCCAAGAAAAACATCGCAGAAGCGAAAACGAAAGAACAAATCGCCAAGCAAGCCGAATTTATGAGCGCCGAACTTAAACTGATTGAGGATGGCAAAGCCCCGAAATTGGGTTTTACCAAAGAGCAATATGATGAATTGATGGAGATGTGTATTGCCAAAGGGGAAGAATTTGCGGAAAAGGTCGGAGGTAATAATAAGGAAGAAAAATAAATCTATGTTCTATCCCGATATTAAACCCCACATTTCGCCGTCAGCGCTGGATAATTGGGTCAATAGCCGTTCTCAATTCATTCGTTCTTATTTTGCCGGAGTAAAAACACCGGAAACCGCCTCAATGAAAACCGGCAAGCAAATACACGCTCTGATTGAGGGCGGGTTATTGGACGCAAAACATAAATTCCCAAACAACGAACAGGTTTTGGAATTTTTTGCCGAAAAATATAAAGTTTTGGGTATCCCCGATAGTTTTTCAACGGAAGAAGACGGGAAAACTGCCGTTTTTGTGGATTATAAAACCGGAAAAGAGAATAATTGGGACGCAAACAAACTCGCCTCTGATTTAAAAATGAAAACAACGGCGTGGTTGGTATGGAATTTTTACGGGCGGATGCTTCCGGTTGTCGGACACATAGAATACATCCCTACGCGCTGGAATGAGGTTACGCGGGAGATTGAGCTTACTGGCGGGGAAAGTGTCGTGGCCGCCTCTATAACCTACACTAGCGAGGAATTGGAGGCCTTTACGTCGGTAATTTTGGCGATAATCGGCGAAGTAAACGAGGAATACCCGAAATGGCTAGAATCCAGCGCTGATTTTGTGAACCAAGAGGATGCGGCGGAATATGCCCGGCTCAATGCGCAAGTAGCCGAACTGGAAATTAAAATGGACGAAATAAAGGAGCGGATCGCCGGGCAGTTGGATTTTGGCGGAGCGAGGACGGCGGAAACGGAATTTGGAACTTTTTATTTTACTGAACGGAAGACATACGATTATCCAAAAACCCTTAAAATAAATTATTTAGACTACGGTCTTATGCTGGAAGACACAGAAGACATTGCGACGGCAGTTAAGGCGGCTAAAACAAAATTTGAAACGGAGAATGAGCCAAAGAGCATATCAAGGTCGTTGGCATTTAAAGCCAAAAAGAAAAAATAATGTCTATCATACAAAAAACATTATGTTATTTCGGACTTCACGAATGGGGCGCTCCTCAATATAATTGGCGTTTTATTTTTTGGAGGTGCAAATACTGTCCGGCGGAAAGGATAGAAGAAAGGCGTAAATCGGAAAAATGAAAACATCCAAAATATCATTATTTTATAGTTTGACACCGACGCAGATTATACCACCGGCCGAGAGAGAAGTTGAGCGCAAGGAAAGGTGGGTCAAAGAAATGCAAAAAACAGTAGAGGCGGAATGGAAGCCTAAAATAATTAAAAACACCTATGAATTGTTTGACCCGGAAATAGAAAACCAAAAGAGATTTTTTGAGGGCGCGGTGGTTGAGTATTATGCCATTCAAGATATGGATTTGTTTGAGGGGACACCGGATAGTCAGACATTGGACAATTATAGGGAGGAATTACTGGATGAAATGCTGGGATATAATTTGCAGACCACAAATAAGATAATCCGCAAGCGCAAAAGCACTACCGACTTTAAGGATGTTCAAGCGTGGAATACTTTTTTGAAAACTTTGGAAGAAACCATATTCATTCCGTCCGGTTATGAATTTCCCGACAGCAAGAATTTTTGGGAGTTGTCCGGCAAGTATGGCCACGAAGAGGCCAAAAGAATAGCGATAGAGCAATTACAGGCTAGATTAAAAAAAAGATATGACAAATAAAGAATACAGAATATATTGGCGATGGAAAGAAACAAAAGCGGCTAAGGAAAAAGTGGGGTTTGTTTTGAGGAAATTTCGCATTTCTCGGAGCTATTTATACGCTTTGATTAGCCGGATCGAGAATGGCGATACCGCCAAAATCAAAAAATGCCTCAAAAAAGGACACCTCGGTTGCTTGTGGGCCTTTAAATATCAGCCCAGATATTTGTGCTTGCCCCAAAACCGGAAAAAAGCGACAATTCAAGAGCTGAAAGCGATAATCGTTGGAATGAAAAAAGACAAATTCCCGATAATACAAATTGCTCTTCTTTTAAAAAAGAAAGACAGAAGCACAATAATTCACCACTTAAAATGACACTTTATCCCTATCAAGAAGAAGCGATAGAATTTATCGGCCGAGTTAAAAAAGGCTATTTGGCAATGTCTATGGGAACAGGCAAGACCTTAACGGCTTTGTCAGCCGGGCAAAAATACGCCCAAAAAAACATTCTTGTCATTGCTGAAAAGAATGAAGTGATGAACTCGCAAAATTTTAAAAAAGAATCGGAGTTGTTGGAGTTGAATTATATCTCATTAAGAGATGAGGATTTGGATTTCGTTATGGGAGCAAATTGCCAAACTGTATGCGCCGTTAATCCCGACAGGTTGGTAAAATTCAAAATTGAGCAGATTAAGGAACTTTTTGATTTCGTGGTGGTGGACGAAAGCACAATGGTTAAAACTACGACCACTAAGCGATTTAAAAGAGTGCAGAAAGTGTGTGAAGATATGAATTATGTCGTTCTTCTGTCGGGAACACCGCTTATGAACGGCGCGGCGGAACTTTACGCCCCATTATTACTTCTTGGACATCCGTTGGCGAGTAAGGGTTCGCGGAAAGCGAAAGAAGCCTTTGAAAGCATATTCGCCGGAGGCCACCGGAGGAAAATAAGGAACACAGGGATTTGGTATCAAGATTATGTCTGGTGGGCCAAGGGTTGCAATCACACGAGAGAATTGCGTTACCTTGTCCGAGGCAGTTTCTTTTTCAAGCGGAAAGAGGATACGGGCGTATTCAATCGCAAGGTGGACAGGAGAATTGTCCAAGTGCCTATGACTTTGCCTTGGCTGGTGGAATATCGGAACGCATGGGAGGAGTATTTAATCCAAGCGCGCAAGCGAGATGTGAATATGGACAATGTGGCTGAACTCCGCAATTTAATTGAAAACGGCCAAGTCTATCAAGTTAATTCGCGGTGGAAAGCCGAAAGAGTGGTGGAAGACATAAAAAACGGAGTATATGGCGACCAGAGAATTGTTGTTTTCTCGGTTTTTGTGGAAACAGACGAGCTTATTCAGAGGTTGTTGTCCGAATCTGGTATCACTTATCACGCCTTTGAAGATTTGAGCGAATGGAAGACCGGAGAAGAACAGGTGCTTGTCGGCCGGATTAAGGCTCATGGCAAGGGAGCGAACTTGCCGGAGGCTAGCGTTGCTTTATTTGTGGATATGGATTTTGTCCCGGCTAATAATATCCAAGCTGAAAATAGAATCAATCGGCCGGAACAGAAGAATGATATGACCGTAGTTTATTATCTGACCGAGGGGGAGGATGTCGTGGATGCTCATGTGCGCCGGATAAACCAAGACAAGACAAGCAAGATAGATAAGTTTATGGAACCGCTCACAAGCGAAGAGATGTCCGAAATGCCGGTGAGAATAAGAACGCTCCAAGCCAAGTATAGAGCGCAGTTTTCTGCATTGGGATTTGGGGCTCTTTTTTAAGTTATCCACAGTCTTGACTTGCATTGTGTTTTGGTATAGTGTAGTATAAGTGTATTATTAAAATGGTCGTAAAATAAAAATAATAAAAAGATGAAAAAAATACTTTTTTTAGTCGCTTTCTTGGGTTTAATTGTCGCCAATAATGCTTTTGCGTCGGCTACAACCACAACCAACGGCGATCCGATGAGAGTTACGCAGTCGTGGGGAATGACCGGCTATGCCACCCCGATAATCGGAAGCGGTGTTAGTGTCGCCGATGAAACCGGAATTTCGGACACTTGCCCGAAATGGTATCCCAGAGGCTGTTTCAATTTAGTGAACACAGACTTTTACCGAAATCAAATGATAAACTTGGCGAAAGGTTTGCTCCAAACCTACGGGGCCGATGCTTACGGCATATTCCCGCAGTTTTCGGGCTGGTATCGTGTAGTCGGGTTTGAAACATTCACGCAATAACGGACAGGGAGCGTTTGCGTTGGTCGCGCAAACGCTCCAATTATCCACATAGCAAAAAAAATGAGAGTATCGTATAATAGAATTGCCTGCAAATATGTAGCGGAATATAATTGCAGGTTGGGAATAGGGAGAACATTCGCGGAAGCAATAGCCAATCTTTTTCAAGCCTTAGGATTATGAAAACCAAAGAAGAATCAATTTTAGGAACAGTAATAGAAAAACTGCCAAACACTTTTTACAAGGTTTTATTGGAGGATGGAGTGATAAAATTGGCATATTTGGCCGGAAAAATGAAGTTTAACAAGATTCAAGTCCAAGTCGGGGATAAGGTGCTGGTAATCCTTGACCCGTATCAAGGAAAGGTCAGCAACAGAATTGTGCGGAGATTATAATATGACAATTCGCAAAATTAACGGCAAATACAGGTTAGTGTCCCATACAGGGAAGAATTTGGGGACATACTCATCGCGCGCCGGAGCGGAAAAGCGCGAAAAACAAGTGGTCTATTTTAAAAATAAGAAAAAGTAAAATGAACGAGCCTAAAAAAATCCAATGTGTTGAGAAAGGGTGCGGAGAATTTGAGTTTTCGGCCAAAGAGCAAGGCTTCTACGCCGAAAGAGGCTATCCTGACCCCAAAAGGTGCAAACAACACAGAGAAGCCCGCAAAAAAGAGATAAATAAGCAAAAATCGCCCTTTCATCCAAATAACTGGAAAAAGGAAAATCACCAATGAAAATCCCGGCAACACTCATAAGAGAAATTTATAAAGAGAGAGGGAACAGGGGAAGACCTATCAGCACTAGGCAGATAAGAGCGGTGGAGGGTTATATAATGGCTAACGGAAGCAAATCAAAAGCACAAGCAATCAGAGAAGCGGGTTATCCGGAATCTAGGGTAACAGACCCAAGTAAGGTGTTTACTAGGTCTATTTTGGCAGTTTTAGACAGATTGGAAATTACGGAAGAATTGGCTTCAAATGTTGTTAAGCAAAACTTGAAATCTAAAAAAATAGAACATTTCACTTTCCCGCCGTATAATAAAGAGGCAGTCCTGCCCGACAATGGCCAAGACCATCGCACAGCCGAAAAAAAAGGAGAGCAACTAACCGACAAAGAAATTATAGAGATGATGAATAGTGTTAATTGCACCGTCAAAAAAATAGTCCACGGGGATATGGCCAGACATGTATATTTTTGGTCGCCGGATAACAAGACCCAATTAGAGGCGGCGGATATGATATTCAATCTTATGGGTTCATACGCGCCCAAAAAGGTGGAGGGTAAGCACGATCACCGAGTAGGAATTTTCTCAATGGGCGATTTGCGGAAAAAAATGAAAGAGAAAGGATTAAAAATTATCAATAATAATTAAATTTTATGGAAGATGTAAAAAACGGAGTAGAGGTTTTGGAAAGCAAGCAATTTAAAATGGTAATTCGGTTCGCAGACGGCGAAAAAGACGGCAAGCCTCATGATAGGGCTTATGGCTTTGCGATTGAGGCTAACAGTGAAAATCAAGCTAGGCAAACTTTGCGAAAACATTTATTAAAATGCGTGGAAGAATTGGATAAGGATATTTTGAGAGAAGCCCAAGGAATACCGAAAAATGAGGATGTTGGCCAAAAAACGACTTCGTAAAATCGTTTAAGAGAAGTTTAAATTTCAAAGACGGCCTATGTGTCGTCCTAAATGGAGAATGAAAAACAAGTAAAAGAAGAGTGGCTGGAAGACATCTATCACCTGCAACAGTGGGCGGTGGATGTCTTTTTGTTTGCCGAGCAAACTATGGGAATGTTCCCGGCCGAACCGATTAAGGAATTATTGGATAAAGATATTCCCTACATTGACCCGATGGGGAACAAGAGAACGGCCAAACTGTTTGACGCGGACGGACGGCTGGTGTGGAATGATTTGAGTTTTTATTCGGTGGATATGTTCCAAAAACAAACGCCCCAAGAGTTTAAAAAATACGAGGGAAGTAGATTCACTTGGCAACAGACGATAATGCTGGAAGCATATAATCGGGCCGTAAGGACATTCGGGAAAGATTCGTTTGATATGGCCAAGAGGTGGATAACGGCCAGAAGCGGACACGGAGTAGGCAAGACTTCCATAATGAGCATTATTGCCATTCACTTCTTGTGGTGCTTTCCGGGCGCGCAAATAGGTATGACAGCCAACAGCGAACAGCAGGTGGAGGATATTTTTATGAAAGAGTTTTATGTGTGGCGGAGCAAATTGCCGGAGTTTATGCAAAATTCAATGATACAGACCGCCGACCATATTCAAATGGAAGACAGCGAGGATTGGTTTTTGCGGGCGCAAGTGGCCAGACCGGAAAGACCGGAAGCTTTGGCCGGATTGCACGGAGAGTATGTCCTTATACTGGTGGACGAGGCTTCCGGCGTGGCCGATAAGGTGTTTGAGGTTATGAAAGGGGCGCTAACCGGCGAAAACTATATCGTGGGCTATTGGAGCAATCCCACAAGGAACGAGGGCGAGTTCTACGAAAGCAATAAAGTAGGCAGTTCTTATACGAAACTGAAATTCACGAGCCGAGAAAGTCCGATAGTCAAGCCCGGCTACATCCAAAAAATGGAAGAAGATTATCCGAACAATGGTTCTGAACATTCGGACGAGGTTAAAATCCGGGTGGACGGCGAGTTTGCCGGAGTAACCGAGATGGACGACAAGGGTTGGATGCCTTTATTCGCCAATTTGAACATTTTGTTTGAGCCGGAAAGAGGGCAGATAATCAACGGAGGAATAATTGGGGTTGATCCGGCCGGAATGGGCAAAGACCATTCGGTGGTGGCTATAAGGGACAGCGTGTATCTCAAAGAAGTGCTGAACGAAAAGACTTCGCAAGAGAAAGACTTGGCGAGAAAGGTAGAAATAATCCGGGACGCTTATAATTCCAAGAGCGGAGATATTGGAGTGGACGCTTTTGGAATAGGGGCCAAAGTAGTGGCTAACATCAACGTCAAAATGGGCGAGAGCGTCAATGCTTTGCTTATGGATAAGCCAAGAGAGGGAACGGAAGACTTGTTTGTGTCGTTTAAGGACGAATTGGCTTGGAAGTTTAGGGAATGGATAGCCAAAGGCGGAATTATAATAACCAACAACAAGGCGGCGTGGCTGAAAGAATTGGGTAAGATTAAGTATAAAAGGGTAAGGCCGGGCCGGATGCAGTTGATGAGCAAAAAAGAATTTAAGAAAGAACACGGCTTTTCTCCGGACAGGTTTGACGCGGCGCTCTGCACATTTTGGAAAGACGAGCCTAGCAAGCCGGTTATCTTGACAAAACTGGAAATGGAAAACAAAGAAGTGTATGATTATCTTAATAGCTTAAAAGCGCCTGTGGATAACTCTTACTCGTCAATGTGATTGACAGGTGTATAATAAATAAAATGGACGAAACAAAAAAAGAGGAATATAAAATGCACGCCAAAGTCAATGAGGCGTATAGTGGCGATGTGGAAGAAGCGAAATTCGCCATTTCTGTAATTCAACAGATAAACAAGGATTTGGAATTGCGGGAAAAAAACACACTCGTCTTCAATGGCTTGTCTTATTCTCAATCATATTTATATAATCAGCGCAAAGCCATCAATTATTCTCCGCCGAGGCAAGCGGGCAAAGAAAGAGAAGTGTCAATGGGACTTGTCCACGAAAAAATAATATCTTTCGCCGCTTTCTTTTTGAAGTATATTTATAAGCGCCGGGTCAAATGCTACGACGAAAGCGGTAAAATTGTCCGGGGAATGGGAGAGATTTATAATTTGGGTATTGAACATTCATATAGGCTAGAAAGATTTAAGAAAAAAATAGCCCTTTTATATTGGGAAGTATTCAGCCAAGGGGACGCTTTTGTTTTGGACGACTGGCAAGTCCGGAACATTCCGCAAAGCATAGCCAAAAAAGACGACCAGATAATCAAGCCGGACGGAATGGACTATACTTACGAGTTCTTGGACGGCCTTTCCTATGAAGACGGAGAGATGATACAGACTCGCCAAGCGGTGTCTAAGGTGCTGGATGGCCGGACGATAATTTTAGGCAATCCCGAAATTGAGGATTTGCAAGACCAACCGCGCGTTACTTTAGAGGAAGTGATAAGCCGGGAAGACACGGAACTTATTTACAAATCTTTAAAGCGATGGAAAAATGTTCCCAACGAGAAAGACTGGATAACCAATGTAACCGGCGAGGATAAGGTAACGTTGTTTGACGCTACCAGGGTGGCTGATGTCGGCAAAGAAACAGTCGTTCACAGATATTTTGATAAAGAAAAAAACCGATTTAATATATTTTTAAACGGAGTAATGATGTTGCCGCGAAAAACTCCCATGACGCTTTTCTATCCGAGAGGCAACTATCCTTTGACCAAAGTGTCGGGAGAGAGGCTGACCGGCTCGGCTTATTCCCGCTCCATACCGGCTAAGACCAAGTTTAACGGCGATTTTGTTGATTGGGCTTTACAAGGACTGGCCAATAAGTTTGAACAAGGCTTGGACCCGGCCTTGCTTATCAAGGGACGATACACCATCACAAGGGACATATTCCGAGGCGGGCAAAGAACGCACGGCGTAACCAAATCAGATTATGAGAAAGCCGATCCGGATAACAAAGGCATAACCGCGCCGGAGTTTTCTTTTGTTAAGCTTTTAAAGGAAATACTGGAAAGCCAAACGCTCAATCAAACAACTACGGGAGAGATAGCCGACCAAGCCACGGCCACAGCTATAAACGCCGCTCAAACCAACCAAATAGAGAAATTGGGCTATTTATTGGACGGGATAGTCAATGGATTTGCGGATATGGCTTTAAGACGGGCCGAAACGATTGAGAGCAAATACACCATTAAGCAGAAAGAAACAATCGTGGACGGAAAGAAAATAAATGTTTATCAAAACTTTACGGTATCAATGGGCGGAATGGAGAATAGCGTTGTCTTTGACGAGGAAGTGGGCGGAGAAACTTACGACATAGGAGCGAAAAGAGATGAGCTTTTTACCAAATCTTTTAAAGATAAAAAAGAGGGTTTCCCGACCGCTTATTATTTAGTGAACCCTGACAGTTTAAGGAATAAGAAATACGGAATAGATATAGAAATGATACCGGAAAGAATTAAGGATACTCAACTCCAAATTATGCAGATGAGGGACGAGTTCGGCTTTTTAAGGGAAACATTCGGCTCAATTCTTAACATTGAAACCTTGAAGGATGAATACTTGCAAGTTAGCGGACGGCCGAGCGAGTTATTTATGCCAATGGACGCAATGAAACTTAATGAGATGTTGGCCAATCAGCAAGGAATCGCTCCAAATAACACCGGGTCTTTTGGAAAACCGAAAGTCAAAAGAGCATTACAAGAATCAATGAGATAAAAAATGGACACATCAAAATTGTTAGAGCAGTATTTATTTAACAGAGGCTTATTTAATCCGGCTCAAATAGGACAAAACATCATAGAGGGACAAGAAGGCGCGATAGGCGGAGAGATTTTAAGCAATGATGACCTTTTGGAAAAGGTGTCTAACTCATGGACATCCGGCAAGGAAGCTATAATTGCCGTGGTAAAAGCGAGAATTTTGTCAAATATCACGGAATTGATATTAAAAGCTTTTCCCCAAGAAACAATAGTTTTAAGGCAAGTGATTTTAGAACTTTCCCAAATTCTGAATGATTTTGAGAAATACAGCAGTGAACACCTTAGGCGGGTGGAGAAAAAAAGCCTTGAACAAAAGGACAACGCCGGGACAACGGCCGAGGAACAAGGAGCGATTATAAATTAGCATAAAATATATGCCAGAAGAAAAAGACGGCGGACAGCCGCAAGCAGACGCTTTCGGAGAATTGCCTCCTCAAAAAGAGGAAGCGCCGAAAGTGGAAGATAAAAAAGAAGAGGGCGATAAGGGAGGAGAGGGAGAGGGTAAGGAAAAGCTTACTCCTACTCAACAAGTGGCGGAGTTGTCCCGCAAACTCGGCGAATATGCCGAAAAGGAAAGGTCGTGGGGCGAAACTCAAAAATCCAAAGATGATAACATCCGGGCGATGAAAGATTCCATAAAAAGACTGGAAGACAAAATCAAGGGCGGAAAAGGCGAGGGCGAAGAAAAAGGCGAGGAGTTGTTTAAGGACATCAAGACTTCCAAGGATTTAACCGCCGAACAAAAAGAGGAGATGACCGACACGGAAATAAAGCAGATGGACGAAATAGCGGCGCTGAAACAAGGAATGAATAATTTGGCCGGTATGATTAAAAAGGGCGGAGAAAAGGGCGATGGCGGACAACTGGATGTCAATAACATTGTGCGCGAAACCGCCAAAGAGTTGGCCAAAGGCGACAAAGACACGGCTAATCTTATAATCGCCAGCGTCAAGAAGTTTAATTTGGAGGGTCTTTCGGAAGAAGAAATTGTCGCCAGGGTGAGCGAGGCGGCTATTTTAGTGCCTACCTACAAGAAACCCAAAGAGCAAGTGAGCGGGAAAGGAGGCAAGGCGGCGGGCGGAGGAAACGACACCGACCCGTATGGAGTGGATAAAATAGTGGATGAAGTCCACGCCAAGAAAGAGAACAAAGGTTTTGAATTATAAACTAATAATTTTAAATTTATGGCAGAAGAAAATAAAGATGTCGTAGGGGATATAGGGGCGAGGCTGGGAGGCGAGGGCCAACAGGAGAAAATCCCGGAGGGCGAACCGAAACCTATTGAATCCATACCTTTTGATATGGGAAAATTGACTCCCGACCAATTACAACAGTTAAAGTCCATGTTGGCCGTAACGCCGGAGAGGATTACTCAAAAGAAAGGCAACCCGATAACGACAGTAAGACAAATCAACGGCAAATATGCGGTGGCTATCGGCAAGGCTTATTTAGCTTTGGTGTATGACGCGGCCAGATTAACAGAAATAGAAACACATAAAATCCCGGTTAAATTTTACGGCGAGGATAAATTTACGGATGTCATCTATCCCGACTTTATGGCGGCCGAAAAAGTGAAATGCGAAATTTTAAGCGTCAGCCAAAAAGAAAAAATCCGGGAAGAGGGAGAAATTGTCCAAAGAGAAACGGGCAAATTAGTGAAAATGGAAGTAAAAATGGTCAATTACTTCTTTAAAATAAAACTGCCGGACGGCTCAATCGCAGAGATTGAGGGGAGCGCGGCCAATGCCTAATGAAATATCTTGAAATAAAAAAAGCCCTCGCTCATTTTAAGGGCAAGCCGGTGAATAATAATGTTTTGGCGGAGTATTGCAATCTCAACCACTTTGACCTTATAACCGAGGGCGCGTATGAAGATTATCTTTTCCAACAAGAACACGACGAGAGGGTGCAAAACGCCTTGCCGTTGATTTTTGCCGAATTATCCAAGTTCCGATATGTCCCGACATTTATAAGCGACGACGAGAGAAGAGAAATGAATGAAGCCAATGAAGATATTGAGTGGAAAATATCCAAAGTCTTGGAAGACAACGGCATTTTGTATCGGGAAATAGATTTGATTTGTAAAAACTTGGCGACAGCATTCCAAGCCATAATGGAAAATGCCGGACGAAGAGCGAACAATATGTGCGCCGTTGTTTTATCCACATTAGCCAAAGAAAAGTTCGGCGATCCGCTAAAACTAAAAGACTTGGCTTCGTATTACGGAGTGAAAGCCAAAGAGCTAGGGATTAAATTGCATAAAACTCAAACGGAATAAAAGTTATCCACAGGGGGCGGATTTGACAACAATTCTCGGCTTGATAAAATGACAGCAGATACAAGTAGGTATGCCGGATTGAAAAGGCGAAACTCCTTCAACACTATAAGTTCAAACGGCAACCGACCTTTAAACAAATTTGCAGTGGCGGTCTGCTAAAGCGGAGAATATCCGCGCCCCTATGGGCAACGCACCTCTAAACAAATCCGAGTTTGCTCCTCGGTCAAGCCGAAAGGCGGAACAGCAAGAGGCAACATATTCGGTGTTGCCTCTTTTTGGTAGCGCCGGAGAACCGGCGCTTTTTGCGTTGGCATTATTAAATAGCAAAACTTTTTTATGATCAAAAGAATGACAGGTTGCCCGAATATCCACCCTTTCAAAAAGGCGGCATCGGAGGCGTTTGCCTTGAATGATGTCGTAACAAAGGATTCTTCGGGTTATATAACCAAAGCAACCGCGACTACTCCGAGGTCTGAAATAGTCGGACTTATCCAGAGAATTGTGGTTTCCACCGATTCGGATTACGCTTCAAACACAATGATTGAAGTGGATGTCCCGCAAGACGGGGACGAGTTTGATTTTGATGTCGGCACAGGGTCGGCCGTTCAATCAATGGCTAACAAGAAATTTGACCTTAAAGACGAGAATGAATTGAGCGTCAGCGCCCAGCTTACCAAAGCTGTGGAAGTTTTAAGGATTATTTCCACCACGAAAGTCCGGGGCAAATTCAGAATCCACGATTCGGAAAAGGCCCGGTATGTTACTTATCAGCAATCTATCGCTTATACTGACTTTGTGGATGGAGGAGGCACTTCCGGGACTCTTGCTCTTAGTTGCACCATTCCGGCCGGAGCGGTATTCGTTCAATCATTGATTACCGATATTATCGGGTTTACGGGAGATACTTCGGCGACGATTATCATCGGCGACACAGGAGGCGACACAGACCGCTACTCTACCGGCACACCGTCAGTCTTCACTACGGCGGCGGCGGGAGTTGATTTAGGCGTTCCGTCGGGAACAAAATGGCATACGGCGGCAGTCGTTCCGGATGTCTTGATTACTTCCGGTTCCGATTGGGGTTTGGTAACAGCCGGTTCAGCCGTCATTACTCTTGTTTGGATTGAAGTAGACTAATCCAAGGACAACGACCTATTATTAACAGCTAAATTTTAAACTAATTATGTTGATTTCAACAATGTCAGTTCCGGCCATACAGGATTTAGTGAGAAAGTCTTTCGTCAAGGAAACCCACCAAAAGGGCGGGGATGTCCGAAGGATATTCATTAAAGAAACTGCCGGTTGGGAATCTGATACCAAAAGAATACACGAACTGGACAGAGAGAGATTCGCTGAAAGAAAGGTTCAGGGCCAAGCTTCGGCTCAAAGGGGCATCGCGCAAGGTTACTACAAAGATATTGTCCGAAGCACAATATCAATTACCAGATTGGTGTCGGGCGAGGCTTATAAGGCTCTTGAAGCTCACAAGTTGGCGGAATACGCTTCTCAAACCGCCAAAGACATCGTGGATAAGATTGAGTTGGATATGAGGAACTTCCTTGGCTATGCCACCGGAGCGACCGCTTATACCGACAACGGCGGGTTCAGCATTGACCTCACTGTCGGGGACGCAAAGTCCGTCTTTGATACCGCCCATACCTTGAAAGGTTCTTCCACGACTTACTCCAACATCCTTTCGGGCGCTCCCTCTTTGACCAATGTGGCTTTGGAGGCGGCGGAAGATTATTTCGGCTACAATGTCTATGACAATTACGGCCAAAAAATTGAAATGAAGCCGGACACCCTTATCACCAGCCGAAAAGCGGTAGTGATGAACAAGGTAGCCAGACTCTTCGGTTCAATTTCTCCAGAATCTATCGGCGGAACGGCTAACGCCAACGCCGGGGTCAAAAATACCTACCGAGATAAATACCAGCACCTTGTCATTGATTTTGACGCTACTTCTCTTAACGCCACCGATTCCACCCTTTCCTATTACTGGTTCTTGGCTTCCTTGAATGGAATGCCGGAAGAAAGATTCCAAGCTTACTATGTGAACTGGCTGTCCCCGATGGTTGCTCCGGCCGAAGTCAATCAAGACAAATGGATTCTGTCCTACACGGCTCGCGCATGCTTTGGCATAGGCGCGGTTTCCGGAAAAGGAATCTTGGTCAGCAAGGCTACTTCCTAGAAAACAACTGCTCCATTCCGCTATTGAGCGGAATGGAGCAAGAAAGATTATTGGTTAATTTAAAACAATTTTATGGATCAAGAATACTCTTACCCAAACATAGCGGACGGCCATAAGGCTGTTACTACGGCGGGAACGGCGGTTGCATTGGTATCGGCCAGCACGCCATGTCGGCTGGTTGTAATCAACGCCAAACCGGAAAACACCGACACGGTAGTAGTCGGCGCTTCCACGGTAGTCGCCGCTTCGGGAACACGAAGAGGCATCGCTCTTATTCCGGGGCAGTCGGTTACGCTCCGTGTTACTGACCTTAATGTGCTATACCTTGACGCTGTCGTAAGCGGAGAGGGAGTGTCTTATGTTTACTTCAATTTATAAAAAGATAAAACTTGTCGCTACCAACAAGTTTTTCATAGCCTTGGCCGTTGTTATCGCCTTTGCCTCGCTCACAAGCGGGATAAATTTGGCGAAAGCGGTTACGTCTATTACCAACCCTATCTTTTTAACCAGATTAAGCAATGTGATTTCTACCTACCCGACCACAGCCAGATTGACTGTCGGCGGAGCGGTTACGCAGGGCGGAGGCATAAGAGCCACATCCACCACGGGGACGGTTGTGCCTCTTTTGGCGGCGGACTTTGACAACGAGAATATGATTGATGTTACTCTCAATGTCCAAGACGCTACCTTGTCTTTTCCTGCTACAACCACTTTGGGTTCAAACTTTTTGCCTACGGCGGGAATGATGAGAACTTTTTTCGTCCGCAACGCCACTACTACGGCGAGCATGGATTTAACCCTAACCGGCGGAACGGGCATGCTATTAAAGAAAGCTACCAGTTCGGCTGTCATTATAGGCGACACGGATGGGGGAAATTACGCGCAGTTTAATTTAATCAGAAAAGCCAACACGGACATTGAAGTATTGCTTGTCAATATCTTCCACGACTAATCGGGTTTTTACTTGGCTCCTTGAAAGGGGCCAAGATAAGAACCAAGATTATCAATTTAATTTAATTTTATGCAAGAAACATACGCAAACACAAGGGACGGGCGAAAAGTCGTAGCCGCGGCGGGAACGGCCGAAAGGCTGGTTTCGGCCAATACAAGGTGTTCGGAAGTAACTATTACCGCCGAATCCGATAACACAGGTGATATTGTCATAGGGGACTCTACCGTAGTCGCGGCCGCCGCCACCAGGCGGGGCGTTCCGCTTGTTCCGGGCGCTTCTTACACTATAAAAATTGAGGATTTATACCAACTGTGGATTGACGCGGATGTGTCTTCCGACGGAGTGGTTTTTGTTTATCATTTTTAAATCTTATGGACATATTAACCATTCTTCCGAATTTAAGCATAGGGGTCGTGTCAATACTGGCTTTGGTTTATGTAACAATGACCTTTTTAAAACACCTCAAACATGAGCGTATAGAAGAAAGAAAAGAAAGAGTGGAAGACGAAAAAGCCTTTCGTTCGCTGGAACGGGAGATTAGGGACAACATTATGGGGCAACTCAATGAAAATACCAGAGTTTTTACCAGAGTGTTAGATCACATCAATAAATAATGATTACAGTCGCCAGAACAATTTCGGACATAAAGAGCGAATTTGAGGGAGGTTCGGCTCTTTCGGTTGATTACTACGCCATTTTAAGGCGCGCGGCGGATAATGTTTTGGACAAAATCAATCCGGAAACTTTAAAGCGCCGAATATCCGTTTATGGAGGGCTGGCCAAGGACTTGCAGATATATTATTGTCCGGCCGACCTTGAAGTCCCGTCGGATATTTACGAAAATGACGGAAGATTCGGCAATCAGCAAAAAAACAGCCGGGTTTTCCGGTATGTGCCTCCGGCGATTTTTTACGCCGTTGAAAATGAAATAAACACCAGCCAGTCAAAATATACCATTGAATACATAAATGGAGTTCGTTTTATAATAATACGCCACACTAAAACTCCGGCCAGTATTACCGTTGAAGAAATGGACGCAACGACCGGAATAACAAGCGACCAAACTCTTTCTTTGAATGAACACGACTTTGTTTATGGAACAGGCGCGCTCCAAAGGACATTTTCGGAGGAATCGGGAACAGCTTTCACTACTGACTTCACTACTGACTTTCTCACTTCCGCCGCTCATGGCTTATCAAACGGCGACAGAGTGATGGTTTTTTCTGGGACAACACTCCCGGCCGGTTTGTCGGCCAATACGGTTTATTTTGTGGTTAGTAAAACCACCGATACCTTTAAGCTCTCTCTTACTTCCGGCGGTTCGGCCATAAACCTAACGGATGACGGGACTGGGACTCATAAGTGGCATGCGGCGACCCAAAACGAAGTCAGCAAGACTATCACGGCCATAGATATTACGGATTATTTAAAAGGAATAGCGGTTGTTCCTTTGAATTTTGAAAATGCGGCGTATGTGAACAGGGTGGAATTGGTTTTAGAAACAGATACGGGAAATTATTACACCTTGACTTCAACTGAAGACAGCATAGGGGATAGTTTTGTGGATGGAATGAATATGGTTCGCTTTTGGATGGCCAGCGCCAATATAACGGGAAGTCCCTCTATAACAAATATCGTCAAATGGAGGCTTAGAGTAATTTTAGATAGCGGGGCCACATCGCAGACTGTCATAATGGACAAAATAACCGTCCAAAAAAATTCTCATTATAATTTGGAATACTATTCCAACAGAATGTTCGCAGACGGAACGACGGGAGCTTGGAAAGATACTCCGGTTAAAGGAGATAATATAAACTTGGGCCGGACGGAAATCGGCATACTTCACTATGAGGCGGTTGTTCTTATCGCTCAAAACTCTTCTTTTGTCAGCATAAGCGCGAAAGAATTGGAGAATTTTATAAGCCAGTTGGAAAGGAAATACGAGTCGTATGAGGGAAAACATCCGTCTTCCGAGATGCCTCTTTCGTATAACACCTTACCGCCTTTGGCAGAGGATATGCTATCCGGATTGGGCGAAGAGCAGTTAGACATAGAAACGACAAGCGATGTGGTTTCTACCGATGTGGTTTATCAATTCGCCGATGGCGTGGAATTAACCGGAGATATAGATGGAATAAATCTCACTTTTGTTCTGCCTTATACTCCCAATCCGACAGCCTCTCTACTTTTGACGATGAACGGCTCGGTGCAGACTGTTACGGAGGATTATACGCTTTCGGGAGCGACCGTATCTTTCATTGTTGCCCCTCCGACCGGTTCAATTTTAAGAGCATTTTTCAGATATATATGAGATACTTTAATTACAATATAGAATTGTCGGGGGAAATAGATGGAGTGAATAAAACTTTTATTTTATCTGTCGCGCCAGATCCGACCGTTTCGTTGTTTATTGTTTTAAACGGCGCTCCGCAGACGCTTGGCGAAGACTACACTTTCTCTGGTTTAACCGTATCTTTCATTGTTGCTCCGCCGGAGGGTTCAATTTTAAGAGCATTATTTAGAAAAAATTACTAATATGAAATACTTTAAATACATTTTAGGAATAGCATTGTCGGTCTTTTTGGTCGCGGGAATGGCCAAAGCCGTAACAGTTCTTTATCCGGGTGGCGGAGGAACGGGGACTTCGCAAGTTCCCACTTACGGCAAGGTTTTGGTGGGACAATCAAACGGCACTTATCTGCCGACAGCAACGTCTTCGCTCAACATTGCGGGAACTGTAACGGGTAATTGGACAGGAACTTTTGACGGACAAGAAGGAACTTATTATCTGTCAAGAACAAATCACACCGGAACGCAGGGAGTTTCCACTCTTTCCAATTACGACTGGACTTTTTCCAATAATTACGGAGCGGTTAATTTGACTGGCTCAACCACCGCGCCCTGGTGGGCGCAAGGCGGACTTAACGCTTCTTCCACTTCTCATTTTGTCTACGCTTCCACCACCGCCCTCACCATTTCCGGCAATTCTTACCTTGGCACGGTATCGTCCGGCGTTTGGAACGGCACGACCATTGGTGATAC
>Ga0209417_1002108_pt1 | contig 32571 bp, 24 predicted proteins | sample RifGroF2_FD_184002 | JGI IMG/M metagenome (GOLD analysis project Ga0209417, IMG submission 184002) | Groundwater microbial communities from Rifle, Colorado, USA - Groundwater F2 (SPAdes) (version 2) | ecosystem: Environmental > Aquatic > Deep subsurface > Groundwater | place: Rifle, Colorado... | reverse complement strand
AGTGTTGATCCGGTTGTGACCACATCGTCGATCAGTAAAATGTGTTTTCCTGAAAAAGCTCCCGGATTGGATAGCTCAAAAATGCCTTCCACATTTTGCCATCGGGCAAACCGGGATTTACGTGTTTGCGTTTCGGTGGCAGTGATTCGTTTCAGGTTTTTGTCTGAAAATTCTTTTTTCATCTGTTGGGCAATTCCTGAAGCAATCCACCAGCTTTGGTTGTAACCGCGTTTCTTTTCTTTTGATGGATGCAAAGGTACGGGGCAAAGTACATCAACCGATGAGAATTCGGGTGATTGCAATAAATCGACACCAAAATTTTTCCCAATTTCTTCGCCCAATTCTTTCATTCCCTTGTATTTCAAGTTATGCAATAACGATTGGTATTTGCTGCCTTTGCTGAAATAGTAAAAAGAAGTCGCATATTCAATTTGCACCCTTCCATAAAATAACCGGGCAACCGGATTGTCGGGTTCAAGATGAAAATTGGTCCGGGGAATATGATGGAGGCAATGAAGGCAGATCCACTGTTCCTGTTCAATCAGTTTATCGCCGCAAACCACGCAAAGCCTGGGAAAAAGAAGTTCGGTCAGGTAATAAAGGACATACGCTTTCATATTTTGCTTCTTGGGATGGATTCTGTTTAGAAAGTTAATGAAAAAACTTCAAAACAAAATCTGTCAATAAGATTATTTAGAACTCTACTGATCAGGAACTTCTTATAATTTTCAATACAGGTGAAGAATTCTAAAATTTTTTATAATCTGTTTCAACATTTTCGGTTAAGGTGTGTTGTTTAACTTAAATAATCTTAAAATGAGGATTGCATTTTCTTTCCCCCTTTTATTAGTTGTGTTTTTTAAGGTCAATATGGCTATTGGCATAACTGCGACCAGCATTCAACAAAAACTGGATGCCCCGCCCGACACCAATAAAGTTAAATCCTTATGCGATTTATGTTGGGAATATCGGTATAAATCAGCCGATTCGGCTTTGATTTTTGGAAATCATGCCCTCAGGCTTGCCCTTGAAATCAATTACCCAAAAGGTGTTGCTCAGGCTTACAATGATATGGCAATCGTATTAATCGACCGGGCCAACTATCGGACTGCCTCAAATTATCTTCTCGAATCAATGAGAATCCGGAAAGGGTTAAACGATCTTCCGGGAATCGCATCGTTGTATAACAAATTGGGGATCATCGATCAGAAACAGGGCCGGTTGAAAGATGCTCTGGAAAATCAGATAGAAGCCTTGAAAATCTACCAGAAACTCAATCAGGATAAATGGATTGGCTACACGCTAAACAATATTGCCATCATCCACCAGAACCTCGGCAACTTTGACAAGGCGCTGGAATATCACCAGAAAGGACTCGAGTATCGCATTAAATTGAAAGATCAGGAAGGAGAAGCAACTTCCTACGGCAACTTGGGCAACCTGTATGCCCGGATGAATGATACCGTTCAGGCCATCAATTATTACGAAAGAGCCATTGAGCTTTCGCGCCGATTAAAAAAAGAAGAAATGATCAGCGCTAACCTCAGTAACATCGGTAACATTTTTATGGCCCGAAAAGACTATAACAAAGCATTGAAATTTTTTGGTGAATCTCTTGAAATCCGTGAAAGGCATGGAGATTCAAAAGGGATATCTTCTACCCTGTCAAGGATGGGCACTGTTTACACACAAACCGGAAGATACCGCGAAGCAGCCAGTGCATTAAACCGGTCGTTGCAAATCGCACGTAAAATTTCGGTGGTAGAAGAAGAGCTGAGTGCTTTGCTGTCCATGGCCAAATTAAAAGCCATTACCCATCAATCCGATAGTTCATTTGTGTTGATGAACAGGTATATTCAGGTTAGAGATTCGGTATACGATGCCCGTATCAAGCAACAAATTCTGGATGTTCAGAGCCAGTATGAAACCGACAAACTGGAACAGGATCTGTTTTTGATTAAAAAAGACAAGGAATTCACAGAAGTAAAACTTCAGCAGCGAAAAACAGAACTTTGGCTCCTGATTTTTGTAATGATTTCGGTCACCGGCGCCGGAATATTTCTTTTTTACCGCCATCAGGCCAGGCAAAAAGCGGTTGTCCATGCAGAACGGATAAGCGAACAGGAAACACGGCTGAGTGCTGTATTTCAGGCTCAGGAAGAAGAGCGGAGGCGCATTGCCAAAGAGTTACACGATGGAGTCGGGCAAACCATCAGCGCCATAAAAATGAATTACCAAAGTTTGTCGGGGAAATTAGCTGAAAAGGAATTAGTTTCTGATTTTCAGAAAATCGGAAAGATGCTCGACAATGCCGGAACTGAAGTGCGGAGTATTTCACATCAGATGATTCCCAAAGAACTGGAGCAATTCGGATTGGTTCCGGCAGTTGAAGGCATGCTAAATCTGAATTTCGAAAACTCGCCACTGAAGGTTCAGTTTGAACACTCCGGATTTACAGAACGCATCGGAAATCAGATTGAACTGGTGCTTTTCCGGGTTTTACAGGAACTCGTCAGCAACATTATCAAGCATTCCAAAGCGAATCAATTAACGGTTCAATTGGTAAAACTTCAGACCCATGTTGTTATGAACGTATCTGACAACGGGATTGGTTTTGATGTGGAGAGCAAGGAAAAGAATGGGATCGGATTATTAAATATGGCCAGCCGGATTGACGCCATAAAAGGCCACATCCACTACGATTCCGCTTCAGGAAAAGGTACTACTGTAACCATCAGAACTCCTATCATATGAGACGAATAAAAGTCCTTTTGGTCGACGATCACCAGATTATTATCGATGGTTTGAAATCACTCCTGAAAAACAACGATGAAATTGCGGTGGCCGGTGAAGCCAATAATGGCCGTGAAGCCTTGCGTATTCTGGATATCCTGGAAATTGACGTTGTGCTTATGGACATTGATATGCCAGTACTTAACGGAATTGACACCCTCAAAGAAATCAGTAAAAGAGGTTCCGGGCAAAAAGTGATCATCCTCTCCATGCATAACGAAGCCGGAATGATAAAAAGCCTGATTGATTTGGGAGCCAGCGGCTACCTGCTGAAAAGCTGCTCGCAGGACGAAATGATTGGCGCCATCAAAAAAGTTTCAACCGGACAATCTTATTTCTCGACTGATGTGACCCTTGCCTTGTTGAAACCTGCTAACCCATCGAATCCGGAGCTCAAAAACGAACTGCTCACCGACCGCGAAACCGAAATATTGAAGCTGATTGCAGCCGGGTTCTCCAACAAGGAGATTGGAGATAAGCTGTTTATTAGTCACCGAACCGTAGACACCCACCGTACCAACCTGATGAAAAAACTAGATGTCAGCAACATTGCCGGATTGATCAGCTACGCCATAAAAAATGGGATAGTTTAAGCAGAGTACCTGAGTTGCAAAGTACCTGATTATCTAAGTTTTAAAATACAGATATTAAAAATTGATTGTTGTCGTTTTTTGTCCGTTAGGACATGAATGACAATAGAAAAAGTAGCAAATGTAATCCCATTGTCCGTAAGGACATGAACTCCGTTTTATTAATTCCCTACGGGAAAGTAGGCTCATATCCGAATAAATCCTATTGATATTATTCTCCTACGGAGAAAATCTAACAGATTGAATTTCCTGACAACCTCTAATTTTTCAGTTCTCACTTTCGTACTTAGTCTCTTTTTCACTTCTTAAAATACGGTAGAAGTCGTAGACGAATACGTTGATCACTGTATTTCCGCGACAGCTCCTTTGCCGTAGTTTTGATCATGTAATTGCTTATATACATTTCAAAACATCTTCTGAAAACTTTACGAGCTTTTCACAGAGTTTCCGGTCAGGTCTCTATTCACTGAGGGTGTTTTGAGGTAACCTAAGCAATTACACTGACGGAAGCTCTGTGTTTTTTTTAACCTTAAAAGGATCGGCTTATGGCAATTCCACCAGATCAAATCAGAACCAAAATCAAACTCCTGAAAATTTTCCTTCCCGGAGTTTTGATCCTCTTCAACCTGACTCTAAGGAGTCAGACTTCGAACTCCGATTTTGAGCGTATCAAACTTTTAAGCGACGACACAGAATTATCCGGAATAGCTATTTCACCCAACCAAAACACGATAGCCGTCAGCGCTAAAAAATCGTCAAAAATAACCATGATTGATTGGAGTACCCGGAAAATTATCAACGAAATCAATACGATAAACTGGAATTCAGGTTCTATCATTCGTTTTTCTGATGGTGGAAAATACCTTTTGCTTCAGGAAATTGGCTACAGCGATTTCAGTCAGAACAAAGACCGGAACATTGATTTTGAAATCATTGATGCAAGCTCAGGAAATTCCATCAGAAAATTCGGTAAAGTTCAGGATGTGGTTATCTCGTCCGACGAAAAACTTGCCGTTTCTCTCAGCAACGGCGAAATCACTCTATGGAGCCTGACTTCGGGATCGAAAGAAAAATCATTCAGTATTGCAGGTGCAGGCAATGCCATTGCCCTGAGCGTTGACGGAAAAATACTGGCCATTTCGCAAACAATCGATCCGGCTGATTTTAAAAGCCAGTTCAAAAAAGATAAAAAAGGATTAAAAAATGCCGTGAATTACAAACAACTGGTCTGCCTCTACAATGCAGAATCCGGAAAAAAAACAAAGACGATTGGAGAATTTTATGATGTCGTCTACAACCTGGAATTTCTACCCGAAGGAGATATTTTGTTTGTCTATCAGACACCTGACATTCGGATTCAGGCAAATAATAAAAAATTGAGTTACGTCAATCTGATCGACATGGTGAAGCAGGAACCGCTTCGCAAAGGATTTACATCCATGTCAACTGCACAACCTGAGCTTAAAATCAGCAACGACAAAAAGCTCTTTGCCATTAATTCAAAAGGAAACCGGTTTCAGGAAATGCACCTGTACAATTACGAAACCGGCACACTCGAAAAACGCTTCGAACTTGGGCATCGGCTCTTTGAAAAAGTGGATGGCGAAAAGCTGATCAACGACTCTCATCCGTCATTTACCTTTCTTCCGGGCGACCATTCTATCCTGATCGCCATGGGAAATCAACTCATAAGATGGAACATTGAGTTCCCGGAATAAAAAATAAAGTCATTTAATAAAAATTCAAAAACAGCAATTATGAAGAAGATATACTTATTAGCGGCATTGATTTCGATTTCATGTTCACTTTTTGCCCAAACGCCTAACTTTCAAAATCCGTTCAATAACAGTTCCGGCGCAGCTAACAATGAAGTAAAAAACCTCACAAAAGACGGATCGGGGAACATTTATTTCTGCGGGAAACAAGCTGGTGAACTAGATTTCAACGGAACAAAATTATCAGCAGGAAAAGGCGGGGCCTATTTTGGAAAAGCTACCTCTGCTGGTACAATCATTTGGTTAAATCAGGGAGGTTGCACAAATTCGAGCGGTGACAATGCCTACGATATCGCTGTTGACAAAAATGGCGATGTTTATGTTTGCGGATCACTTTCTGGTTTTCAGATCGCTTCGTTTAACGGCACAACATTATCAACCATGTATGTCGGATTCGTGGCAAAATACAGCAGCAGTGGCCAATACCTCTGGGCAAAAGGTTATGGCAATGTAATTTATGGTATTGCAATCGACAACAACAATACCCCGGTGGTTCATTGGGAACAGGAAGTTCATAGAATCGATCCGGCCAATGGTGAAATTGTTTATACTCCTTATGGCAGTATTGCCGGAAACAATATGAACCCACATTATCACAACATCAAAATTGATGCAGGAAATAACATTATTGTACAGGCAGGAAATAAGATTGTAAAATTCGACACTAACTTCAATACACTCTGGTCAACCCCAGTAACAAGCTCTCTTGCTGAAACATACCGGATCAGCTTGGATAATTCTGGAAATGTTTACGGGTCATTTTATGCTTTATTTGGAACAGTAACAATTGGCGGTAATTCCAAAACAAATTTTCCAAATGGTTATATGTATAAACTTGATGCAACCACAGGCAACCCTTTGTTTGTTGATGTAATTCAAATTGGGGCAAATGCATCTAAAATAAAGGATATTATTGTTGACGATTCTGAAAACTACTATTTATCAGGAGATGGAGCATTTAATACTCCACACATTTTAAAGCTGGATAAAAACAAAGCGCCAATTTGGGATAAAACATTAAGTACCAAGATAAAAGTTAATGGGATCGTATTGCTTGGCAGCGATTGTTTATCAATTGGCGGAATACATTCAGGCATTGCAGCATTGGATACTTATACCCTAAAGCTACCTGCCGGAACAACGACCCTTAACAATAGTTTTATTTCTGGTCTTTGCACGGGGATTACCAGTTCAATAGAAATTGGCAACAACGCTGACTTTCAAATTTATCCAAATCCATCTAATGGAGTATTCTCAGTTGTTTCTGACTCCAAGAACCCTGAAATCGAAATTTACAATTTGGTCGGCAAGCTTGTTTACCACTCAAAAAGCCAATCATCGACCACAACAATTGATTTAACTGACCAGCAAAGCGGAATATACTTCTATCGAATAACATTGGAAAAACAATTCACAAAATCAGGCAGAATAATAATTAATTAAAAGATATGAAATACCTAATAATCATCTTATTAATAACTCTCTCAGCAATCATTGTGAAAGCTCAGAAGCCAGAACTTCTTGAGCTAAAAGAAGAAGTTATCAAGCAGGCTAATTTAGAACTCGATCTGGCCATGACACCGCCCGAAGGATCGCTGTATAAGTTCAGTCAGAAATACAAAGTTTCCGGAGAATATACTCTGCAATTGACCATCCGGAATAAGGGACAGGTTGTTTCGGTATTCGTAGCTGACAAAAAAGATGGAAACATCCCCTCTCAAAATAACCTGAAAGACAAAATTCTCGACTTTCAGTTCAGCTTTAAAATGCCTAAAAACAAAGACTATAAATTCAGTTATACATTCAAATTTTAAAACCAGATCACAATGAAAAAATTAATGATTTTTGCAGTGCTTCTGCTTTCAGTTGCCTGGGCTAAGGCACAGGAAGACATGACCACCGTATGGGAAACCAAACTGGGGCACCAAATTCTTTTCGCCGGAACTTCACTCGAAGGTGAACACAGCTATGCCGCTTCTGACAAGGAAATGAGCTTATTCGACAACAAGAGCGGAAAAGTTCTCTGGGAAAAAGCATTCAGCGAAATGGCTCCAAAATTGAGAAAAATTGATGAGCTTATTCCATTCTGGGCATCAAGCACCATTTTTCTGTTCGACCGCAAATTGGGCAAAGACCAAATCGCCTGTATCAATCTCGAAACTGGCGCAAGCCTTTGGACCACGGATAAATATCAGGATGTTGACGAAAGTTCAATCACCTATATCGATGAAGAAGATTGCTTCGCCATTACCCTGAAAAAAGAGCTGGTTTACATCAAAGCACAAACCGGTGAAGAATTGTGGAGTACCGAAAAATTTAAAGGCGTAGTTGGCCAGTACCATTTCGACGGATCGGACCACACGCTGACTATGGTCAATTTTGTGCCCAGTGCCTTGGGAGCATTATTAACTGGATTTAAAAACCAAATCGCAAGAATTGATCTCAAAACCGGAGAAATCTTATGGGAAAATACCTACACCGGACGTGCTGACCGGAAAGTTATCTCCAGGGAATTCGTATACAACCTAAGTGTAACTGATAATAAAGTTTTCCTGCGGTTAAACGGAATGCAGGTTTACGATTACACAACCGGGGCAAAAATCTGGTCAGCCGCTTATGATTTTACTCCTGAACATGTGGTAGGGAAGCCCATTGGGGCTAAATTCTTCGGTGTTTATGGTGCAGTTGCTGATCCGGTTATTGAGGGCGAAGACATATATGTACTCGATATGCAGAGTCGCACCAAACAGTACGTCAAAAAATACGACCTGAATACCGGAAAATTACTCTGGACTTCGCCTGAAATCAAAGATGCAAAAGCAATCCCGGGACTGAAAGTTGTTGATGGGAAAGTACTGCTTCAGATTGGTGGTGTTGTCGAGAAACAATACATCAAAACAGTAAGAACCGGCGACCAGGTTGTTAATATCTCTGTTATTGAATTCGACAATGTAAATCCGTGTGGTATTCAGGCACTAAATACTTCTGACGGAAAACTGGTATGGGAATCTGAACGATTCAGAAAAGGAATAACCAACATGATTTCGTTCAGCGGAAATACCATCGTCTCAAGTGGGAAAGCTTTGTATTCGCTCGACATTGCCACAGGAAAGGAAAAATACGAGGTTCCGGTTGCAAAAGGCGGCGTTGGCCTGGCCACACAAATTCAGCCATTCAAAGAAAACGTCATAGTTGTTGTTGGTGAAAAGGGGGTGTCAACTTTCGATGTTAATTCAGGAGAATTGCTGCATTCAGGAAAATACAGAACCTCATCTCTGGAAGACCGCGTTGATAATATTCTGGTCATGAAAACCGAAAAGGCCGACATTGGCACTTTCGATCTGAATACGTGCGTTTACAAGGATTTCAAAGCCAGAACTGGTGCAATAACGACCTTATCGAGAGACGGAAATTATGTTTATGTCTATGAAAAGAAAGTAATAACCAAACTCAAAACACTGTAATCCAACCCGGAACACATAATAAAAAAGGTCTGCTGATTATCGGCAGACCTTTTAATTTAGCTTTCAGGCGATTTATTCAATTCCACGAAGCTTTTTTTCCCAATTCCATGACGACAGCAGAGTTTCTTCTAATCCTGTTTCTGCGGTCCATCCTAATTCTACGTTGGCATAGGTAGTATCTGCCCAAATCTTTTCAATGTCACCGGCACGTCTGTCAACAATTTTATAGTTCAGTTTTATACCAGTTACTTTTTCAAAAGCATTCACAATTTGTAAAACTGAAACACCATCCCCAGTCCCAAGATTGAAAACTTCGTATGCAGCTATATTTTTATTTTCGAGCAAACGATTTACGGCAATTACATGAGCCTTTGCCAAATCAACCACATTAATATAATCCCGAACTGCTGAACCGTCAATGGTGTCATAATCGTTTCCGAAAACCTTTAGCTCATTACGCAGTCCGGCGGCAGTCTGAGTTACAAAAGGAATTAGGTTGGCTGGAATGCCCAAAGGAAGTTCGCCAATGAGCGCCGAAGTGTGGGCGCCAACCGGATTAAAGTAACGCAACGCAATCCCTTTAATTTGTTGATTCGCTGCAATCGTATCATTAAGGATATCCTCATTTACCCGTTTGGTATTACCATAAGGTGATTCAGCATCTTTACGCGGTGTATTTTCGGTAACAGGCAAAATATCCGGCTGACCATAAACCGTACAAGAAGAAGAAAAAACAATGTTTGAAACGCCATATTTTATCTGGCACTCCATCAAATTTATTAACGAGACCACATTATTGCGGTAATATAACAATGGTTTTTCAACTGATTCACCAACGGCTTTGGAGGCCGCAAAATGTATGATGGCTTCTATTTTTGGATATTTGCTAAAAAATGCATCAACTTTATCCAAATCAACTAAATCGAACTGCTCGAATGTGGGGCGAATGCCGGTGATTTTTTCAATTCCATCTAATACATCAAGGCTTGAATTCGATAGATTATCGATAATGATTACTTCAAAGCCTGCATTTTGCAATTCGACTGCCGTGTGAGAACCAATATAGCCGGTACCTCCGGTAACTAAAATTTGTTTCATATGATGATCAGTTTTTCTGATGAGCCACAAATTTAGAAATTATCCGGATAGCAATTATGTGGCTTCACAATAAGTTTGCTGTAATTAACTATTTGGTATTTGTTGAAAACTTTGTCTTGATGCAATGTCTATTTTTCTTATTTTTGACTGGTTAAACAGATAAAGCGTGGAAATAAATCAATACATAAAGGAATTGTTGTTTTTGAATGATTGTGTGATCATTCCAGAATTTGGTGGATTCATTACCAATTATAAACCTGCATCGATTGTAAACAATCAATTCTTCCCTCCAGCGAAAGAAATTGCCTTTAATAACAAACTGGTTTCCAATGATGGTTTGCTGGTTAATTACATTGCCGACATCGAAGGAATTAATTATTTTGAAGCCAAACAAAAACTGGAAATCTTTGTCGAAGAAACACAGCTCAATCTGGAGCGTAACCGCAATGTTTATTTCGAAGGAGTAGGATATTTACATTACGATTCAAGAGAAAACCTTCAGTTCGAACCACAGATCAAACAAAACCTTTTAGCTGAATCATACGGATTACAGAATTTCTCGTATGAAAAGCTCTATCAACGTCAAATGCCTAAACCGGCCTTTAAAGTTGAATACCGTGAACCAATCCCAGTTATTTTCCAGAAACGCAAACTTCAAAAGCTGGTGGTAGCCATTCCTTTACTTATAGCCATGGCGCTTATTCCGATGAAAAACAATAAGGAATACCTGTCGAAATCGGATTTGGGTCTTTGGGAAGCAATTACAGCAAGTACACCTGTTGTAACAGTTCCAATTCAGGAGCAAAATCCAACTGAATTTACCGCAACTATTTCAGCACCTTCGACCGAAGATTACAGGTTTTTTATTGTTGGCGGTAGCTTTAAAAGCGAAGAAAATGCAAACAAATATATGAGGCAAATTACCGAGCAGGGATACTCCGGAAAAGACCTTGGAATTTTTAATGGTCTTCACCGGATAGCCATGAAAGGTTTTTCATCGATGGAGGAAGCCCAAAAGGAATTGAATGCAATGCGGACTCAAAATCCCCAGTCTGGTGTTTGGATTCACGTCAACCAATAATATCTAAAAGCTCCGAAAGGAGCTTTTTTATTTTTACTCCGTCATAGAAAAAGCCACTCCGGCAATTCCGGAGTGGCTTCTATTCTTGATGTATAAAATCGAATCAACCTAAAACCTTTTCTCTCATAACACTCAAGTTGACCGATCGATAAAATTGTTCATGGCTTTGAGACAACTTACAAAATGTTGTTTTACAAAACCTATGCCAAAAAAGTCATATTTCCATGACAAAATTCTAAAGAAAAGTTAATTTCCTTCTTAAATTTTAATCCTGAATTTTCCGGACTGTGTGAACCAGCAAATTAATTACATGGCTGACATTGTTATTAAATACCCGTAAAACATCACCCCAGGTTACTGGCGCCTCATCGGTTTTCCAGCAATCGTAATCGGTACTCATGGCTATTGCCGCATACGGAATTTCAAGCTCATTCGCTAAAATTGCCTCTGGGGCTGTGGACATATTGATAACATCGGCGCCCCACATTCTAAACATATTCGATTCAGCCCTTGTAGAAAACCGGGGCCCTTCAATGGTGACAACAGTGCCCTTTTCAAAAATCTTAATTCCCAGTTCGCGAGCCGTTTCTATCAGTTTCAACCGCAAAAAACTATCAAACGGATCGGCCATTGGCGTGTGTTTCATTTCGCGGGGTGCAAACGATTCAAAAAAAGTAATTGGCCGATGACGGGTAAAATCAATAAATTGGTCCGGAACTACAAAATCACCCCTACCGATTTCCTGGCGCAGACTTCCACACGCTGTTGTTGCTATTATATGCGTGCAGCCAATCTCACGAATAGCCCAAACGTTGGCCCGGTTATTTACCTGCGTCGGGGGAATGGTATGTTGACGACCATGCCGTGAAAGGAGAACCACGTCTTTCCCATTAATTGTTCCGCATTTGAAGTCTGATGTCGTCGTTCCGAATGGAGTTTCGACTTTCATCTCGGTGGCATTTTTAAGAATGGCCGGATTTTCGAGGCCAGAACCTCCAATGATGGCAATTTTACTCATTTTGATATTGCTTATAGATTTTGATTATTTCATCGGTTGCTTCACTCAAATTGTTTCCAAATACCAGAATACCTTCCCGATGGCCGCCCATTACAATCAATTTTTCATCCTTTTTCATCCAAGAAATCAAACGCTGAATGGCCACCGCCATTTCGGGGGTTCCGTATTCAATCTCCCTGGAAGTTGTTGGATAATTGTTCAGTAATTTTTCCCAAAGCCACAGGCAATGAACGTGTACAACTGCACCGACTTCAGGAACAGATTCATAAACAACAGCATGGCTGAGACTTTCGGCCGAGGCTTTGGTTTGGCCTGTGCATGAAATCGTGTTTTGCAAAAAATTGTATCCGGTAACTAAGGCATAGTGCGAAGATTTGAGTTTTGTGAGGTGGCCTGTTGCGCTCCCGGTTATTATAAACGATGAACTTTTGTCAGACTTAACTGAAATGTTACCAAAGCCAATGCCATCCGGATACATTCCAATCAGGCCCAATTCATAGAGCTTGGTTCTTGCATTTTCAAGCTGTTCAAATATGTTTTGCTCTATCTGAATCTCTTTTTGCTCCCAGATGCAGTTAAATTTAATGTACCCTTCCATCATTATTTACTTTTTTCAGGATATAAATTAGCTATTCCCTCTCGGGTTGCCCTGCAAATTCCACGTTCAGTGATCAATCCTGTGACCAGCCGGGCCGGAGTTACATCAAACCCGTAATTGGCAACCGGACTTTTCTCCGGGAGAATTCTGAATTCATAAACCTCATTCCCTAAAATTCCTTCCATCATGGATACTTCACTTGGATCGCGTTGCTCAATCGGGATTTCGGTAATACCATCGTTGATGGTCCAATCAATCGTCGTTGATGGCAATGCCACATAAAATGGGATTCCATTATCAGCGGCAGCCAGGGCTTTCAGATATGTTCCAATTTTGTTGGCCACATCACCGTTTATGGTCGTTCTGTCGCTGCCAACAATAACCATGTTAACCATTCCGTGTTGCATTAAATGACCGCCGGTATTGTCAGGAATGATGGTGTGGGGAATTCCGGCCTCACCCAATTCCCATGCGGTTAGCCGTGCTCCCTGGTTTCGCGGGCGTGTTTCATCAACCCAAACATGGACAGGAATTCCGGTTTCATGCGCCAGATAGATAGGAGCTGTGGCTGTTCCCAATTCCACACAGGCCAATCTCCCGGCATTGCAGTGAGTCAGGATTTGAACAGGGTTCCCGTTTTTTGTATTGCTGATTTCTCGAATTAGTTCCAGTCCGTGCAATCCGATCTTTTTACTGTATTCAATCTCCCGCTGCTTTAGCGACTCTGCGTATTCAAACAAAAGCCGGGTATTTTCAGGAATTTCGAATTGTTCTGAAATCACAGAAACAGCCTCATCTACAGCAAAGGCCAGATTAACTGCAGTCGGTCTTGATGATTTCAACCATTCCGCTGCCCTATTCATTGAAGTAAAAAAATCGTTTCCGGAAAAATTGTAAGCTGCCAGATATATTCCATATGCAGCTGTTACGCCAATAAGCGGAGCTCCACGTACCACCATCTCAGAAATGGCATACCGGGCTGCGTCCAATGTCCTGATTTCGAAATTCAGAACTTTAAAAGGAAGGTGACGCTGATCAATAGTTTCAACCAATTTCTTCTCTTGGTTATACCAGATTGTTTGTGGATTGGCCATGAATAACGCATTTTTAAACCTCTCAAAGATAAGGTTTCTTTATTATTCCGGATTTTTTCTGACTTTTGCGAATCAAATAATTCAAACCTATGGAAATCCTGAATGGAATTAAAAATATTATTTTCGACCTTGGAGGCGTTTTGCTGAATATCGACCCTAAAAAAACCATTGAAGCATTCAGTGCGCTTGGGATGGAACAACTTATAGGCGACAAAGGTCTGACTTACGATCACGATATTTTTTACCAGATGGAACAAGGCCAGGTTACTCCTGATGAATTTCGGGACGGGGTTCGCCAATTGCTTGCAGCAAAAATAAGTTCGGAAAAAATTGATGCTGCATGGACAGCTATGTTGCTTGATTTTCCTGAAATCAGGGTTGAATTGTTGCAAAGGCTCCAGAAGGAATTTAAAGTCTATCTTTTCAGCAATACCAATGCCATTCATGTGGAAAAGTACCATTCCAATTTCAGAAATCAACATGGATTTGAAGTTTCAACTCTATTCGTAAAGGATTTCTATTCGAACGAAATTGGCTTCAGGAAACCGACATCCGAATCGTTTCAGGAAATCATCAGGCTTTCCAGAATTAATCCTTCAGAATCTTTATTTATTGACGACTCACTTCAAAATGTGGAAGCTGCCATTGCTACTGGGTTACACGGATTTTGGCTTCAACCCGGCCAAAAAATAGAAGAATTATTTCGGGAGTTTCTTTAAAAAAACAAACTTGCCTTGACTTTTTGTGAATTTTAGCTAAAACTTGCCTTGACTTTTTGATGTTTTGTATGTATATTTGCCTTGTATTTTTGTTGATATGGTCAATAATCAATTAATTTTCAAGATTATGAGGCGAAGCATATTCAACCATTTGTTGGCATGGAAGGAATCTTCCAGCCGAAAGGTGCTTTTGCTGCGTGGAGCGCGGCAAGTTGGCAAAACTTTTATCGTTCGCGAACTCGGCAAGACATTCCCTCATTTCCTCCAGATCAATTTTGAAAAGGAAAAGGATGTAGCACGATTTTTCAATCGGAATCTTGATCCGGTCAGAATATGTATGGAATTATCAGCTTATAGCAAAATTCCAATTCGTGAAAATGAAACTTTGCTCTTTTTTGATGAAATTCAGGCTTGCCCAAAGGCAATTCAATCGCTGCGTTTTTTCTATGAAGATATGCCTGGATTGCATGTGATCGCTGCAGGATCGTTGCTCGAATTTGCCCTTGCCGAACTTCCGTCATTTGGTGTAGGCCGCATTAGGTCGATGTTTATGTACCCGATGTCGTTTACTGAATTTCTTTTAGCTCACCAGAGGGATCAGTTTGTTGAATTAATCAGCCAGGCTTCGCCCGACGAACCTATGAACCCTGTTTTTCATGAGATGCTAACCGACTATTATAGAAAGTTTCAGTTGACTGGTGGAATGCCTGAAGTTGTTCGTCAGGTTGCTGAAAATATGAGTGTATATGATGCGCTTCATGTTTTGGACGATTTGGCTCTCTCTATCAGGGATGATTTTTCGAAGTACCATCGCCGGGTACCTGAAAGCCGCATCCGGGAAGTGTTTGCCAGTATTGTTGAACAGGCCGGAGCCAAGTTTGTGTATTCAAATGTGGTTGCAAAGGCGAGCCACCCGCAAATTAAGGAGACACTTGAACTGTTAATCATGGCTGGGTTGGCATTTCCGGTTTATCATACTTCTGCCAACGGATTTCCACTGGGCGCACAGATTGATCTGAAGAAGTTCAAGGTTTTGTTATACGATACTGGGATATTTCAACACATTTTAGGATTAAACATCCGCGAATACCTTGTCGTTGAGGAAATGGACATGGTGAACAAGGGAAGCCTGGCCGAAATTTATGCCGGACTGGAACTGATCAAGGCATCTTCTAACTTAGAGAAGCCTCAGCTTTTCTATTGGCATCGTCAGGAAAGAAGCAGCAATGCTGAGGTTGATTATGTAATCAGGCAAGGTTCTGAAATTGTTCCGATCGAAATTAAGTCGGGTTACAGTGGGAAGATGCAAAGCATGCGTTTGTTTATGAAGGAAAAGAACCTGAACAGAGGAATCCGTTGTTCTCTTGAAAATTTTGGAAGGGACGGAAATATCGAAATTATACCACTTTACGCTATTTCAACCCTGATAAAGGATAACTGAGTATGAGAAATTGTTTCTCTATAGGTAAAAAGTGTGCAGTATTCCCCGCCTGCCGGACGGGCAGGAGTCTCAGTGTTCAGAAATGCAAGACCTGAGACTGGAAACTGCGACTGCAAACTTTTTTACGCTTCGCGGTCTTTCCAGTCTCCATTTTCCCTGATAATGGCTTCGAGTTCTTCAACAGCAAGTTCAAAAGGAATGTGCTTTTTTATAAGTTTCTGGCCTTTATAAAGATTAACATTTCCGGGACCGGCACCTACGAATCCATAATCAACGTCTCCCATTTCACCAGGTCCATTCACCACACAACCCATTACACCAATTTTAAGATGATCGAGATGATTAAAGTGAGCTTTTATTTTGATTGTCGTTTCATGCAAATCGAACAAGGTGCGTCCACATCCCGGGCACGAAATGAACTCAGTTTTGGTCAAACGCATCCGACTGGCCTGTAAAATCGAAAAGCTCAAGTCCTTCAGATCGGTAAAAGTAGTTTGATCTAATTCGTTTGTAATGCAAAGGCCATCACCGTAGCCGTCAAGCAACAGTCCGCCAATATCGGCTGCAGCTTTAATCTGAAGATTTTCGAGGTAACGTTCTTCATATTTTCTGAAAATAATAACCGGCACTTTCCAAATATGCGATTCAAGGGTCATGAAGAAAGCTCGAAGCTCGGCAAAAGGATTTTTATTGAAACTTTCAAGAATGAGAACGGTCTTTCGAGTTTGCTTCAACTTGGTAATTATTTCAGGATTTTCATTCATGAAATGATCAAACTCTTCCTTATTGGTACGTATGAATTTGGTCTGTCCCCAATGTGACCCACCAAACAAATATTCTTCAAGGGTAAGTACCGGATAGGAATTCCCTTCCAAATCGAGGACTTCATGATTATTGAAAAAATACTCCGGAATTTGTTTGCCTCGCAAAGGAAGAATTTCAGAAAGCGTCCGCCCACGCAAATCGGCCATCACTACCGGTAAAAATTGATCCCCCAACCGGAGCACCGGTCTTACTGAGCGACGTTCATACTCGAAAGGATTGATTTGGGCAAACAGCGGAGCTTTTATCGGTTTATGATTTTTATAGGACTCAATATGATTAATCAGTTTCCGGGCCACTGAAATTTCATTTTCAGGAGCTTCGGTCAGCGAAACACGGATGGTATCTCCAATGCCATCGGCTAATAAGGCTCCAATTCCCACTGCCGATTTTATTCGGCCATCTTCTCCTTCTCCGGCTTCAGTAACACCCAGATGAAGCGGATAACTCATCTCTTCGAGCCTCATCTTGAAATTCAGAAGCCTCACAGTATAAACCATGGTACGTGTGTTACTCGATTTGATCGAAATAACCACATTCTCAAAATTCTGTTTCTGACAAATACGCAAAAATTCCATCACTGATTCAACGATACCGGCAGGAGTATCACCATATCGGCTCATAATTCGATCGGATAATGAACCTTGATTGGCTCCGATACGGAGTGCCGTATTGGTTTTCTTCAACATCTCAAGAAACGGAACAAACTGCTCTTCTATCTTTCGAAGTTCTGATTTATATTCCTCATCAGTGTATAGATGCTGTTCAAATTTAGCCCGTTTGTCGTAAAAGTTTCCAGGATTTATCCGCACTTTAAAAACGTATTGTGCTGCAATTTCGGCTAAATGAGGATTAAAATGAATATCGGCAACCAGAGGATTTTCGAAGCCACGGGCAACTAGTTCACGTTTGATATTCTGAAGGTTTTCAGCATCAGGTACACCTCTGACAGTTACCCTCACTAAATCGGCACCACTCTTGATAATACGAATAATTTGTTCTACAGTAGCTTCAGTATCACTGGTGTCGGTATCGGTCATAGATTGAATCCTGATCGGATTACCCCCGCCAAGCAATAAATTACCGATGTGAACCAACGACGTTTTCTGCCTTTGATATCTCGTCAAATCTTCGATGTAATTAAAGTTCTGATCCTCCATTTCAATCCCAATTGTGGCCGGCAAAGTTAATTTAAAGTTAATAAAAACGAAAGGTTAATGCCTTATTTGTACGGTGCCGGGGGTCGAAACTAATAAAAAATACTTGTTGTACCCGGTTTTTAAAGGTTAATGCGGTAATCAGCAGTTTTATTTACTTTTGTTTATCTCAAAATTCGGACAAAATGACCATTCAAATATCGCAGGTTAGTAAATTTTACGGTAGCCAAAAAGCGCTCGATCAGGTTTCGTTTGAAATTGGAACCGGTGAATTAGTGGGATTTTTAGGCCCAAATGGCGCAGGAAAATCGACGCTGATGAAAATTATTACCGGCTATCTGGCTTCCGACGAAGGAAAGGTAATTATCAATGGCGAAACTGTAGAGACTAAAAATGTGGCCATCCGGTCCCAAATTGGTTATTTGCCCGAAAACAATCCTCTCTACACTGATTTGTATGTTAGAGAATACCTTGAAATGGTAGCCGGATTCTATCAGCTCCGAAATAAAAAGGAACAAGTATTGAAAATGGTGGAACTGACAGGACTTAAAAAAGAACAGCACAAAAAAATTGGAGCATTATCGAAAGGCTTTCGTCAGCGTGTCGGGCTTGCACAGGCATTGATTCATGATCCGGCAGTTCTTATTCTGGATGAACCAACCACCGGACTTGATCCCAATCAACTGGAAGAAATCAGGCAACTGATTTTGACAATCAGTACCAACAAAACAGTGATGCTGTCGACTCACATTATGCAGGAGGTTGAAGCCATTTGCAGCAGGGTTATCATTATTAATAAAGGTCTGATAGTTGCCGACGGATCTATCGAACAGCTCAAAACAGGCCAGTTTGCTAAAAATCAGGAAGTATTCATCGAGTTTGATAAAACTCCTGATTTGGAAGCAATCCGGAAACTTTCCGGGATCGGCAAAATTGAAAAGCTAAATCAAACGACATTTATAGTGGAATCGGCAAACAATACTGATTTGCGTCCGGCTATTTTTAAATTTGCTGTTGACAATCAGCTTGTTTTGCTCACTTTAAAGGAACAACAGCAAAGTCTGGAGAATGTATTTCAGGATTTGACCAGTGAAAAGCCATGACTTTCCAAATATTTACTTGCATTTTCGATGACAACGAAAGTCATTTATAGTCATTAAATTGTCATTCATTGTTTGCCCACAACTTAATGACTATAAATGACTATTAGATGTCCTTGCGAAAACTGATATATCAACATCAAAGAAAAGAAATGACATTTTTTAGATAAAGACTTCCAAGTCCGAAGAATAATTATACATTTGCAGCTGTTATGTGGATAAATTTGTGCTGATTGCAACCACGGAAAAAAATGCTAAAACGAACCGTATTTAAATTGCTTTTCAATCAATTCCTCCACAATTTTTAATGTTTAATCCATTGTCTATGAATTTATTCAGTTTAATTCTGAATTCTTTCAGGCATTAAAATTGTTAAAGCTATGAGTTATTTTTTCACCAGTGAATCGGTTTCTGAAGGTCATCCTGATAAAGTAGCCGATCAGATTTCCGATGCGCTTCTGGACGAGTTTATCGCCCACGATGCCAACTCTAAAGTTGCCATTGAAACTTTGGTTACCACCGGACAAGTTGTTTTGGCCGGAGAAGTTAAATCAAACACTTATGTCGATGTGCAGGAAACCGCACGCCGGGTGATCAACCAAATTGGATACACCAAGGCTGAATATCGTTTTGATGGCGATTCGTGTGGTGTTTTCAGCGCTATTCACGAGCAAAGCCCCGATATTAACCGTGGGGTTGATAAGGCCGACAAAATGGATCAGGGTGCCGGCGACCAGGGAATGATGTTTGGTTATGCCAATTCCGAAACCGACAATTACATGCCTTTGCCACTCGATTTGTCGCATCGTATTTTGCTCGAACTTGCAGTTATTCGTCGCGAACAGAAAGTAATGACCTATTTGCGTCCGGATTCAAAATCGCAGGTAACCATCGAATACAACGACGACCATTCACCAAAACGGGTTCATACTATCGTAGTTTCAACCCAGCACGATGATTTTGATGATGACGAACCGATGCTTGCTAAAATCAAAAAAGATGTCATCGAAATCCTGATTCCAAGGGTGAAAGCTCATTTACCACAACGCATTAAGGATTTATTTGAAGGTGAAATCATCTATCATGTCAATCCTACCGGGAAATTCGTAATTGGCGGACCTCATGGCGACACAGGTCTTACTGGCCGTAAAATTATTGTCGACACTTATGGAGGCCGTGGGGCTCATGGTGGAGGAGCTTTCTCCGGAAAGGACCCTTCGAAAGTTGACCGTTCCGCCGCATACGCAGCACGTCACATTGCCAAAAACATGGTTGCTGCTGGTGTAGCTAAAGAAATTCTGGTTCAACTTTCGTATGCAATCGGTGTTGCAAAGCCAGTTGGGGTATATGTAGAAACCAGGGGAACAGCACTATATGGATTGACTGATTCACAGCTTTCAGACAAAATACAGGAAATATTCGATCTGCGCCCTGCTGCCATCGAACAACGCCTCAAACTCAGGAATCCAATTTACCGCGAAACTGCTGCTTACGGACACATGGGCCGTCAGCCACAAACGGTAACAAAGGTGTTTGAATCACCATACAACGGTCGTATTGAAACTGAAGTTGAGCTGTTTACCTGGGAAAAACTCGACTATGTTGATCGGATCAAAACTGTTTTCGGCATTTAAGACACCAAACAGATAGTTAAAATCCGGGTCTTTACTGATCCGGATTTTTTTATTATCGATAATTTAACACTCTTGCTATGGTTCAATTTCGGACAGGTAACCGCTCTGGAAAGAACAAGTCTGAAATGCAAGAAGCTGAAAATAAGCTTCTGACAGAGCAAGTAATGGCCAAGCTCATAAAATCCATTAATTTTGTATCGAATCATCAGAAACTATGAAGACATATTCTGCAAAACGACTGTCGCTGTACATTACTTCCTTATTGCTGATTTCGAATTTCGGATTTTTCCTGATTCGTTCAAAAAAAGATTTTGGTCCGGTATTTTCGATTGTGTTTATCATTCTGTTTTGCACTTTATCCTTTTTTCTGGTACTCTTTATCCTGAATAGGTACATCAATGATAAGATTAAACCTATTTATAAAACAATACGGGAAGTTCCGGTCAGTGGCAAAAAAAACAAGCTGATTGAAACAATAAGTACAACCAATATTGCTGACGTTCAGAAAGAAGTGGAAGAATGGGCAAAAAATCAAACTCAGGAAATTACACGATTGAAAGATCTGGAAAGATATCGTAAAGAGTTTGTGGGCAATGTTTCACACGAATTGAAAACCCCAATTTTTAACATTCAGGGTTATGTACTTACCTTGCTTGAAGGCGGAATTGACGATCCAAAGATCAACAAATTATATTTACAGCGAACCGAAAAAAGTATCGACCGAATGATTTCGATTGTCGCTGACCTTGAATCGATTACGAAACTTGAATCAGGTGAATTGAAAATTAATATGGTCGACTTTGACATGGTCAAATTGACTGAGGAAGTATTTGAACTGGCTCAAATGCTTGCCAACGAACGTAGCATTTCGCTGCAATTTGCCACCAGAATAGACAAACCCGTTATGGTACGTGCCGACAAAAAACGAATCATGGAAGTGATGAATAATTTAGTGGGTAACGGAATCAAGTACGGAAAGAAAAGAGGATTTGTAAAAGTTGGATTCTACGATTTGCATGAAACCATCATGATTGAAGTTAGCGACAACGGAATTGGCATGGATAAAAATGATCTGTATCGCATTTTCGAGCGCTTCTACCGGGTTGACAAATCACGTTCGCGTGAGCAGGGCGGAACCGGTTTAGGTTTATCCATTGTAAAACACATCATCGAAGCGCATGATCAGACCATCAATGTAAAAAGCGTGATCGATAAAGGAACCACATTCACCTTTACCCTTGAGAAAGCAATATAACCCGTGTAATTAATTAAAAAGTAAAAGAGCGGGAGTCAAAAGGCAAAAAAATCTGATAAAATTGCTAATTTCAACTGTTTTTTTTCATAAAGCATCACCCGTTTCAAAAGTAATCTATACTTTTAAATCAAAATCAAATTCATTATGAGCGAAATTCAATCAAAAATACTTCTGGTAGACGATGAAGTTGATATCCTTGAATTTATCAGTTACAATTTAGAGAAAGAAGGATATAAAGTTTACACTGCCCAAAATGGCGCAGAAGCAATTAAAGTAGCCGAAAAAACACTGCCCGACCTTATCATTCTGGATGTAATGATGCCCGAAATGGATGGTATTGCCGCTTGTGAAGAAATCAGAAGGATTCCAGCACTTCAGAATACCATAATCGCATTTCTTACGGCGCGTGGTGAGGATTATTCGCAGATTGCCGGATTTGAGGCAGGCGCTGATGATTATATCACTAAACCAATCCGTCCAAAAGTTCTGGTAAGCAGAGTAAAGGCGCTGTTGAAACGAACTTCTGCCCCCGGAGTTCCGGTTATTGCAGCCGTCGAAAGCCCTCATACCGTAACGGTAGGTAGCCTGGTTATCGATAAGGAACGATATCTGATCGTGCAGGATGGCAAAGAAATGATTCTTCCCCGAAAAGAGTTTGAATTGTTATCACTTTTAGTTTCAAAACCCGGCAAAGTATTTACCCGTGAAGAAATCTATTATTCGGTTTGGGGAGACAATGTAGTGGTTGGCGATCGAACAATCGACGTTCATATTCGCAAATTGCGCGAAAAAATTGGTAACGACCATATCAAAACCCTTAAAGGTATTGGCTATAAATTCGTTGAATAGCCTTCTGTTTTAACATTCACTAATTCGGATTTTTTTTATCCGGGTATAAAAACCAAACTAATTTCTCCTGAAACGGACAATTGGCTTGGTTTTTTGTTTGCTTAAAAGTTGTTGTTACTGACCCAAAATCTTGCTGAAAATTAATTAATTCATGTCATTCAAAGGAAAGCAAATCACAATGGCGCTTTTGAATTTCAAACACCAAATTTTTCTATATTTGTACCTTTCAAAAAATAAAGCAATAATTTAGTTTGTAATGAGTAATAAATTTCAGGTTTATAAGCAGTTAGACTTATCCCAAATCAACAAGGATATCTTGAAAAGGTGGGAAGATGACGATACATTTCACAAAAGTATGTCTACACGTGAAGGGCATCCTACCTTTGTTTTTTATGAAGGACCACCATCAGCAAACGGAATGCCTGGGATTCATCATGTGATGGCCCGTGCAATTAAAGATACATTCTGCCGCTACAAAACCATGAAGGGCTTCCATGTTCACCGTAAAGCCGGATGGGATACTCATGGATTACCTGTTGAACTTGGCGTTGAAAAAACCTTAGGAATTACCAAGGATGACATCGGAAAAAAAATCAGTGTGGCCGAATACAATGCTGCCTGCCGCACTGAGGTCATGAAATATACCCGCGAATGGGAAGAACTTACCCGGCTGATGGGCTATTGGGTAAATATGGATGATCCTTATGTTACTTATGACAGTCGATATATGGAGACCCTCTGGTGGTTGCTGAAACAACTTTACGAAAAAAATCTTTTATACAAAGGTTATACGATTCAGCCATTTTCACCCGCTGCCGGTACTGGACTTAGTTCGCACGAACTGAATCAGCCGGGATGTTACCGGGATGTAAAAGATACCACCGCCGTTGCCCAGTTTAAAGCAATCAGGAACGAAAAGTCAGCTTTCCTTTTCGAGAACATTGAAACTGATTTGTATTTCCTAGCCTGGACAACCACGCCATGGACTTTACCATCGAACACCGCTTTGTGCGTTGGCGCTAAAATTACCTATCTGAAGGTCAGAACATTCAATCCATATACAGGTGAACCGGTTACTGTGATTTTGGCAAAAAATCTTTTGGCCACACATTTTGATCTGAAAAATGCAGAAATACCCCTGGAAGATTATGCCATTGGTGATAAGAAAATTCCTTACCGGGTTTTGGGTGAATATTCAGGAAGCGAACTTGAAGGTGTTAGTTACGAGCAACTCATTAACTGGGTTAAACCAAAAGGCGATGCTTTCCGTGTGATTACAGGCGATTTTGTAACTACTGAAGATGGTACCGGAATCGTTCATATTGCACCAACTTTTGGAGCCGACGACGACCGGGTAGCCAAACAAAATGGAATATCACCGTTGATTGTTGACGACATAGACATAAAACGCCAACCTTTGGTTGATCGCAATGGTCGTTTTTTTCTGATCGAAAACATGGATCCGTTTTTTGTTGCTGAATATGTAAATCTGGAAACTTATTCTGAATTTGCCGGACGCTTTGTAAAGAATGCCTACGACGAAAAACTTAGCGACGACGATACAACTGTTGATGTTGATATTTGTGTGATGCTAAAGAAAGAGAACAAGGCCTTTAAAGTAGAGAAACACATTCACAACTATCCGCATTGCTGGAGAACAGATAAGCCAATCCTTTATTATCCGCTTGATTCATGGTTCATCCGTACGACCGCGGTTAAAGATAAAATGATTGTCCTCAACAATACCATTAACTGGAAACCCGCCTCAACCGGAACTGGTCGTTTCGGAAACTGGCTTGAAAACCTGGTTGACTGGAACCTTAGCCGCTCCCGTTTCTGGGGAACTCCATTACCTATTTGGAGGACTGAAGATGGAACAGAAACCAAGTGCATCGGATCAACCGCAGAATTAATGGATGAAATTGATGCCGCGGTATCTGCAGGAATAATGGAAAAGAACATTTACGACGGTTTTGAAACCGGGAATAATTCAAAGGAAAACTACGAAAAGATAGATCTTCACCGTCCGTTTGTTGATGACATCTTCCTTATTTCCGCTTCAGGCAAAAAAATGTTCCGCGAGCCGGACCTTATTGATGTTTGGTTTGACTCTGGCTCCATGCCCTATGCTCAGAATCACTACCCTTTCGAAAACCAGAAAAAATTCAAAGAGGTTTTTCCAGCCGATTTTATTGCCGAAGGAGTTGATCAAACCCGTGGATGGTTCTTTACATTACACGCCATTGCTACCATGATTGATGAATCGGTGGCATTTAAAAATATCATTTCAAACGGACTGGTGCTCGACAAAAACGGCAATAAGATGTCGAAAAGACTGGGTAATGCGGTCGATCCGTTTGCTTCGATCGAAGAATATGGTTCCGATCCATTGCGCTGGTATATGCTGACCAACTCTCAGCCCTGGGACAATCTGAAATTTGATTTGGGTGGTGTTGACGAAGTAAAACGCAAATTCTTCGGAACCTTATACAATACCTACAACTTCTTTGCGATGTATGCCAACATCGACGGGTTTACCTATTCCGAAGCTGAAATTCCGGTTGAAGAAAGACCAGAACTTGACCGTTGGATTATTTCATTACTGAACTCATTGGTGAAAGATGTATCCGAAAGTTATGAAACTTACGAACCAACCCGTGCCGGACGGGCTATTTCTGAATTTGTTTCGGAAAACCTGAGTAACTGGTTTGTTCGTCTGAGCCGGAAAAGATATTGGGGTGGTTCATACGATAAAGATAAACTTTCAGCATATGAGACTCTTTATACCTGTTTGAATACGATTGCTAAGCTTATGGCGCCAATCGCGCCTTTTTATGCTGATTTACTTTATACCGACCTGAATAAAATCACTGGAAAAGAATCCGATCAAAGCGTGCATCTGGCAGAATTTCCGGGTTTCGATGAAAATCTCATCAACAGCAATCTGGAACTAAAGATGGCTTTGGCACAAAAGGCATCGTCCATGATTTTAAGTCTTCGCCGGAAAGAAAAACTGAAAGTTCGGCAACCGCTGGCAAAAATTATGATCCCGGTTTTGAATACTGATTTTCAGGAACAATTTGATTCGGTAAAAAATATTGTCCTTTCAGAAGTAAACGTTAAAGAAGTTGAATATCTGACTGATGCTGCGGGAATCATCAGTAAAAAAATAAAGGCCAATTTCAAAACACTTGGGCCAAAATACGGCAAACTGATGAAACAAATTTCAGGAGTGATTGCCGGATTTAGCCAGACAGATATCAGTAATCTTGAAAAAACAGGAAGCCACGATTTAAATATCAATGGTGAGACTATTACATTGAGTTTGGAAGATGTTGAAATTCAAACTGAAGATGTACCAGGTTGGCTGGTTGCCAGCGAAGGTGGTTTGACCATTGCTCTCGACATCAATCTGACCGAAGAATTGAAACAGGAAGGAATTGCCCGTGAATTCATCAACAAAATTCAGAATATCCGTAAAGAAAGTGACTTCGAAGTTACTGACCGTATTGTATTAAAAATTCAGAATCACGTTTTTTATAATCAGGCCATTGAGAATTTTAAGGAATACATAAGCAATCAAACGCTTGCATCTGAATTAGTTATAACTGATCATCTTGAAGAAGAAGGTTCACATTTGGTTGAGATTGATACCGATGTTGTGGCACGGATTCAGGTAACCAGAAATTCCTGATTCAGAATGATTCCGTAATGCTCAAAAGCCTGTTTGAATTAGAAATATTTTTATACTTTTAGAGCCTCAGTCAAGAAATTAAAACTTGATTCGGGCTGAAAAAAATTAAAGCTTTTATGTTATGAGTGAAAAAAACAGATATTCGGACGATGAGTTACAGGAATTTAAACAACTAATTCTTGACAAGCTCGGGAAGGCTCAGAAAGACTACGAAATGTACAAAAGCTCCATAACCCAGAGCGATGGAAATGACACACAGGACACTTCTCCGACCTTTAAAGTTCTGGAAGAAGGTGCAGCCACTCTGTCGAAAGAAGAAGCAGGAAAACTTGCTCAGCGCCAACAAAAGTTTATTCAGTATCTGCAGGCCGCTTTGGTTCGTATCGAAAATAAAACCTACGGAATTTGTCGCGAAACAGGTAAGTTAATTTCGAAAGAACGGTTACGCGCTGTACCTCACGCTACTCTAAGCATCGATGCAAAAAACAGTCAGAAATAATTTATTTTAAAATATAGTACGGAATGATTGGAGGAGCAATTCTTCCAATCATTTTTTTATCACTATCTACCATGTCGAAATTACAAAAGTCAATCCTAATAGTTGTTTTGGTATTACTGATTGATCAGATTCTGAAGATTTGGATCAAAACACATATGACTTTGGGAGAAGAATTCTCAGTTTTGGGAAATTGGTTTATGATCCATTTTGTCGAAAACAATGGAATGGCCTTTGGATTCGAGTTTGGTGGAGAATACGGTAAAATATTTCTATCCTTATTCCGGGTAGTTGCCGTTTTTGGAATAGGATGGTACATCACCAAGCTGGTAAAAAAGGATTTGCCGATGGGGTTCATTGCCTGTGTTGCTCTGATTTTTGCCGGAGCCATCGGGAATATTATTGACAGCGCTTTTTACGGTCTTATCTTTAACGACAGCTATGGACAGGTTTCCAGCTTATTTCCTGGAGGAGGCGGTTATGCCAGCTTTTTGCATGGCCGCGTAGTCGATATGTTTTATTTTCCCCTGTTTTCAGGAGTTTATCCTGACTGGATCCCCCTTTTAGGTGGAAGTGATTTCCAATTTTTCCGCCCGGTATTTAATGTTGCCGACTCTTCAATTTCAATCGGAATTTTTTCCATCATCTTTTTTTACCGTAAACAGTTTAATAACCTGGATGTGAAACATCAAAAATCTGATGTTGAAGAAACAATGGAAACTGTGGAAGCTGACGAGACTATGGTTATTGCCTCTGAAAATGAAGCACAGAAAAATGATGCGGCTGTGGAATAATTTGAAATGGGGCAGAATTGACGTAAAACGTGGTTTTTTATTCGAAGCGAAAATTGAAAATTTTGTTTGTTAAATCTCGATGAATTCAGTAAACTTGCACTCCGAAAAAATGCGTTCAAGATATTTTAGAAATACGACCAAAATAGTAAAAGCCATAAAAATTTCAAGGTCTATAGCTCAATCGGTTATCCCGAGTACTCGGGACTGACTCATAATCAGGGAGTCATTAAATTATTCTGATCGGATTAAAATATTTAGGGCCTATAGCTCAGTCGGTTAGAGCACCTGACTCATAATCAGGGAGTCACTGGTTCAAGCCCAGTTGGGCCCACTAATTGAAATACAAGCAGTTACAAAACATTTTTGTAGCTGCTTTTTTCTTTATTTGCACACAATTTGCACACAACTTCCATTGTCCCAAGTTTCGCACTGAAAGTTAAAAGTGACTTCAAAAACTTCTGTAGGCGTTAGATGATATAATTTTGGCAGGAAGTTAAGAGACTATTTTTTTTGATTGTAGTAATTAAGCTTCGAATCCTGCATTCTCCAGAACATGCTCACCGACTCTCCCATATTCTTTTATTTCACTTACACTGTTAGGACGTTCGGAAAACTTTGGTGCTTTGGGTTTTCAGGGGTGAACACTTCGCAGGGCATAACGATGATTGGGTTGGGAAAAGCAAGGGTGATGACTGAATGGAAAGTAGCAAATTGGGAGGGGTGGAATGGAGCTTCCCGTTTTGGCTTTGAGTTCCGGAATGTGTGATTGGGAAGCCAAAAGGGAGCGGAATGAAACGGCGGGTTGGCCTGAGCGAAATGGAATGAAGCAAGTACTCTTGCGTGGGTAGCCGAGGCTGGGGGCTGACAATGAACGGAATGTAACGAAAGGTGGCGAAACGAAGTGCAGCCCTGGAGTGTAATGGAGAGAAGCGGAAGCCACCTGCCGCTGGCTTTGGCCGTAAAACAATTCATAGCCTGCACCTTAGACGGGTGGTGGGGCTTTTTGTGGTTTTTTCCGGCGACTATGCTGATTAGAAAGATACTGACCGACCGGGTGGGTGGGGCTTGTGCGGCTATTGTACATAGCGTGATTCTATGACAGTCCAGCCGTTTTTCCGGGGTTCGGCTGGGGAATTTCTGTTATAGAATAGCGCGTTATGTATCAATAGCTTTGGGGGTGAATTTTTTGGCACAAGCGGAACGGTGGAGGTGGTTGGAGTGAAGTGTCTTTTTGCCTTGTGGGTTGATAGCTCTTTGGATTTGAGGAACGAAAAGCCAATCCCGAAGGATCGGGACAAGTTGTGCTATTGGCATACAGGCTTGCAAAAAGTGTGACAAAAAATGAAACCATGGGAGGAGAAAGGAAATAACGAGTTTAATCCAAATAATTGCGTGATAGCTAGTAGTAAAATTTTTTATCGTTAAAATATTCCGACATTATAAATTAAAATTTCCGAATATTCTTAGTTTTGTTCTCAACTAACGAACTTGACTTGAAAGATCTATTCATTATAGAAGGACTCGAACGTAGAGAAAAAGTAGTATTTGATTACATTTTCAATTATTATTACTCGTCACTTTGTGCCTTTTCTATGCAATACATTGATGACCTCAACTCTGTCGAGGATCTGGTACAGGATTTTTTTGTCTATCTCTGGGTTGAAGCTCCCCAATTAAAAATCAAGTCATCGTTAAAATCTTACCTTTTTACAGCAATTAAAAATCGTTGCCTCGATCATCAAAAGCATCACAAGATAACTGAAAAGTACCGAAATTTCATTCTCTTTTCCACAGAAAAGGACAATGATTCCACTGAGCATTTCTTTGCGGAGTCTGAACTTCGACAGGCTATTCAAACAAGTGTGGGAAAACTTCCTCCACGCTGTCGTGAAATTTTTGAATATAGCCGTCTCGATGGTTTGTCAAATCAGGAGATAGCTGATAAGTTGAGTATTTCCAAACGGACAGTAGAACTCCAAATCAGCAACTCATTAAAAATACTCCGGAAAGAACTTGCTGAATTTCTTCCATTCTGGCTGCTTATCTGGTTGATCGGATAAAATACTAAAAAATCATATCTTATTTTATATGTGTGAAATCGATTTTAGTCGTCTTAACACTGTAGCAGAAAATTAATTTGCCTGGTTACATTACTTTAGCTTAAAAAAATGAAGAACGGTTATAGCGAATTGGAAGAATTGTTGCCCGGATATTTATCAGGTGAGCTGCCTGATAAAGACCGGCTGATGATTGATGAATGGAGGATGGAATCGCAGGAAAACGAAAGCCTTTTTCATGAGAGTATAAAAGCCTGGGAAGCAATACCATTGTTGCATGAAATGGAACAATTCAACTCGTTTGAAGCCTTGAAAAAAATCAACACAAGAATATCGAATCAGGAAACACCGAAGTGGTGGGTTCATATTCATAGGATCGCAGCAATTCTACTACTTCCTTTGCTAGTCTATTCAGGGTACATTTCGATACGAAACGCTTCATTAAAAAAGCAACAGAAAGAATATGTGGTGATGCAAACCATCTCATCCCGACAGGGAATGGTTACTCAGTTTGATTTGGAGGATGGGACAAAGGTTTGGTTGAATTCAGGTTCTGCCTTGCAGTTCCCAACTTCGTTTACTGGTGATTTAAGAGAAGTAAAATTACAAGGTGAAGCATTTTTTGAGGTTACAAAAAATGAAAAACAGCCATTTCGGGTTCATGCCAAAGATCTCAATATTGAAGTATTGGGAACTTCGTTTAATGTAGTGAGTTATGACGATGAGCAACAGGCCGAGGTGGTACTTGTTGAAGGGAAAGTCAACTTATCAACCGAAACGAATCAGGTTAAAAAAGAATTTGGCACCATGAATCCCGGACAAAGGGCAGTTTACCGGGAAGAAAATCAAAAAGTTTATGCACAAGATGTTGCAGTTGACAAGTATATTGCCTGGCGCGATGGGAACCTTCTTTTTCGCGATGACAAGATGGATGATGTTGCCAAACGTTTAAGCCGTTGGTTCAATGTTGAAATTGTCATCAACGATCCTGAAATAAAAAGCTATGCCTACAAAGCAACCTTCAGGAATGAAAATCTAACCCAGATATTAAATCTATTGAAAATTTCAGCGCCGATAGATTATCAAATTACTGGAAACAAGCTATTGCCGAATGGTGAATATACCAAACAAAAAGTTTACCTGATGAAGAAAAAGAAAGTTTAAAAAATACCGGGGAAGATGTTTGCAGCATCAGCCCCGGTAAAAAAATGCGGTTTTCTTTTTACTAGAAAGATGGCCGTGATAAATAGTAATTAACTAAAATCATTTCAAAGTTATGGAAAAAATGTTCCGTTTAATGCGGAGGTGCAAAAAAAATGCACATCTCCGAAAAATCTGGATGACTATGAAGTTAACGATTTTTCTGTTCTTTCTCGCTATCACACAAATGATGGCTGTAGAAACGTATTCACAGAGTACACGTTTGTCACTTAATCTCCAATCAGTCGCAGTAAAAGATGTACTCGACCAAATTGAGCAAAAGAGTGAATTTGTTTTTCTCTACAACAGCAAGTTGATTGATGCCGAACGAAAAGTATCAATGGACTTTAAAGATCAAAAAATCAGTGTAGTACTAGACAAGTTGTTTCAGGAAACAGGTGTCGTTTACACGGTCGTTGACCGGCAAATTGTGTTGACAAACAGAGCCGACCAGACCAGTTTTCTGGAATTAAGTAATGCACAGCAGCAAAAAACGGTTTCCGGTAGAGTAACAGATTCTTCTGGCAGTCCGTTACCTGGAGTTTCGGTTGTAGTAAAAGGTACAGCAACTGGCGTTATTACCGATATGGACGGGAAATATACGCTTACCAAAATTCCTGAAAATGCAGCTTTACAGTATTCGTTTGTAGGCATGAAAACACTAGAGCTATCTGCTTCCGGGAAATCTGTCATTAATGTTGCGATGCAAGATGAAGCTATTGGTATTGAGGAAGTTGTAGCTGTTGGTTACGGTAAACAAAGTAGGGCAAGAATAACCGGAGCCATTTCTGACATCAGTTCAAAAGAACTGAAGGGCCGACAAGTCAGGGTTGCTTCACAGGCCTTACAAGGTCAAGTCCCGGGATTGGTCATTGCGACAACTAGTGGACAACCAGGTTCTGAAGGGATCAGTATGAAAATCAGGGGGATGAACTCATGGGGGACTAATAGTAACCCGTTAATATTGATTGATGGCGTCCCTGGGGATATGGATAATCTGGACCCGGATATCATTGAGCATGTTACGGTACTAAAAGATGCCTCGTCTGCCGCTATTTACGGAGCGCGGGCAGCAAACGGGGTAATTCTTGTAACAACAAAACGAGGAAGCACCAATAAGATGCAAATTTCCTATAATTCTGTATTTTCTACTCAAAGTCCGACGATGAAATTCAAAAGTATTCAGGATCCGGTTGAATTTATGAATTTATTTAATACTGCTTTAAAAAACACATTGGGAGCAGGGGCCAAAGATTTTTATACGGCAGATGATATTACTAAATTTCAAGATGGTACCTTCAAAGGAACAAACTGGAATGACTATATATTCAAAACCAATTTAGTACAGGAGCATCGGCTTAACCTGTCAGGTGGTACTGAAAATATAAAATTTTCTACAGGGATTAGTTACCTGGATCAGCCCGGCATTGTCAAGCATTTTGACTATAACAGATTCACGTATTTCGGGAATTTTGATTTAACCGCGAGTAAATATATATCAGCCGGTGGCCAGATGAGTTTTACAAGGGGTAACATGGAAGAACCTGGACAAACACCTATTCGCACAATGCTTCTTTCCATGGTTACAAGGCCTACTGCCAATCCAACCTATGTCGATCCCGTAACAGGACAAACCAAATATATGAACGGAAGGTGGAATAAAGAATCTTTATGGGGAAGCCTTCCGGCCTTTTTAGATGGAAGTGGTACGCGTACCAATATGACTGATATTTTAAACCTTCAAGCATATGTTAAGGTTACTCCAATAGAAGGTTTGGAATGGGAAACAAAAGTGGCCACTTTTTATACTCACAATTACGATAAATTAAGCGTTTATGATGA
>Ga0209417_1002105_pt1 | contig 32617 bp, 27 predicted proteins | sample RifGroF2_FD_184002 | JGI IMG/M metagenome (GOLD analysis project Ga0209417, IMG submission 184002) | Groundwater microbial communities from Rifle, Colorado, USA - Groundwater F2 (SPAdes) (version 2) | ecosystem: Environmental > Aquatic > Deep subsurface > Groundwater | place: Rifle, Colorado... | reverse complement strand
ATATCAGCGCATATCAAAACGGAATTGAAATAAATGGGCAATAGATTTACCGGAATTGAAACGCCGCTCAAGGGGCTTCTGGAACTTCATAGAAAACCTGTCGGTGACGAACGCGGTTTTTTTGAGCGGCTTTTCTGCGCCGAGGACATGCGCGAATTCGGGCACCCCGGCGTAATAGCGCAAGCAAACCGTTCACTTACAAAATGCAGAGGCGCGGTGAGAGGAATGCATTTTCAATATCCACCGCACGGCGAGTGGAAACTTGTGACATGCCTTAAGGGAAAAGTATGAAACGTCGCTGTAGACGTAAGGCACAATTCTCCGACGTTTCTGAAATGGCACGGAATAGAGCTCTCCGAAGACAAGCATGTTTCACTCCTGATTCCCGAGGGCTTCGCCCATGGATTTCAGGCACTTACAGAAGACTGCGAAATGGTATATTTTGCTTCCTGCGCATATTCTCCGTCCTCCGAAGACGGTCTGCGCCCTGACGATCCGGCCCTTGCCATAAATTGGCCGCTTCCGGTTCAGCAAATGTCCGAACGCGATGCTTTTCATCCGCTGTTGACTGGCGTATGGCTGGGAGTTGGCGGGGAGGAAAGAAAACACTGATGAAAATACTTGTAACAGGCGCATCCGGATTTATCGGCAGTCATGTCGTAAAAAGACTTTTGTCGCTGGGGCATGAAGTCGTGGCAACGGCAAGAAATCAGGAAAAAATCCGCACGTTTGACTGGGCTGACAAAATCAGGTTCATCCAGTCCGACCTGAATGAGGCAAAAGACAATTATTTTGATTTTTTTGAAAACCCGGATATATGCATACATCTTGCATGGGAAGGTCTTCCTGACTACAAGAGCCTCTTCCATATCGAAAGAAATCTTCCCGCAAACTATGCGTTTATAAAAAATATGCTAGCCAACGGGCTTAAGGATATAACCGTAACCGGCACATGTTTCGAATACGGGATGCAGAACGGCCCCCTAAGTGAAAATATGCTGACCATTCCAAATACTCCATACAGCCTTGCGAAGGATACGCTTCGAAAATTCATCGAGCAATTGAAAAAAACAATGGAATTTAACTTTAAATGGGTACGTCTTTTTTATCTTTACGGCGAGGGGCAAAGCTCCCGCTCGCTGTTTTCTCAGCTTGCAGCGGCCCTGAAGAATGGAGACGAAGTGTTCAACATGTCCGGCGGCGAACAGTTGCGGGACTATCTCTCCGTTGATGAAGTTGCCTCTGGTATTGTTAAAACAGCACTGCAGAAAAAAGTAACCGGCATCATAAACTGTTGCAGCGGCAAACCCGTATCGGTTCGTAAACTGGTCGATGACTATATAGCGGCAAGCGGACGAAGCATCCGGCTCAACCCGGGATATTATCCATATGCGGATTATGAACCAATGGCATTCTGGGGAGAGCACAAAAAAATTGATAGTATTGAAAATTCAAATTTGACGGGGAGTATATAAAATGAAGACTCCTGATGAATTGAAAATATTGCATATAACTCCGCACATGGGTGGCGGGGTTGGCCGGGTAATATCTGGGATATCTGCATCGGACGGAGCCAGTCACAGCATTGTTTTGCTGGAGGAACCCACCTCTCTTCATTTTGTGAATGCGGCCATGGATTCAGGAGCCGCCGTTTTCATAAAGCCATGCCATGCGGAGCTTGTGCGTAAGGTCGATGAGGCCGATGTTGTTATCGCGCACTGGTGGCATAACCCTAATTTGGCAAAATTCCTTGCGCATTTTCCGCCATCTCCTGCGAGGCTTGTCATATGGTCCCACATCTCCAATCTCACGGTGCCTGCGCTGAGTCCTGGTTTTCTGAATCAGGCTTCCATGGTCTGGTTTACTACTCCGGCATCCTATTCAGCGGAGATTTTTTCAGGTTTACAGCAAGATATGTTGATGGAAAAGAGCGCGATTGTTTACGGATGTGCCGGCCTTGACGATTTTCCGGACCTTCCGCGTCAGGCGCATAACGGGTTCAATATCGGTTATCTGGGGCTTTTGGATCATTCTAAGCTCCATCCCGACTATGTTGCTTTCTGCAAGGCTGTAAATATTTCCTCCGCGCATTTTATCCTGGCAGGAGACGGCGGTTCGCACGATAAGCTTAAAGATCTGATGCACAGGCATATACCGGAAAGCGCAGTTACTTTTCACGGTTATATAAAAGATGTTCCGACACTTTTGTCAAGTTTCGATGTGTTTGGATATCCGCTTATGCCGCACCATACATGCACTACGGAAAATGTGATTCTTGAGGCGATGGCTTTAAGGGTGCCTCCCGTGCTTCTTGACCAGCTTACGGAGCGATACATCATAAAGGACGGAGAGACCGGCCTTTTGGTATCAGGCCCTGAAGAATATGGAAAGGCAATGAGATATCTTTTTGAGAATCCGGAGGAAAGGTTGAAAATGGGGGAAAGGGCCAGGAGTCATGTCATTGAAAAATACAGCAGGGTACGGATGCAGGAATGTTTTTACTCCGCGATAGAAAGGGTGATGGCACAGCCCAAACGGTGTATGGATTTCAGTGAATGCACAGGAAAGACACCATCGGACTGGTTTGTATCATGCCTGGGCAGGGATAGGTCCTGTTTTTCATCAAGTCTCTGTGCCGGACTCTCCGGTCAGACGAGCGAAATGATGGAAATGATTCTAGGTTGTAGTCCGCTGCTGAGAGGCGAAAATAAAGGGTCTGTATTTCAGTATGCTCGGGCTTTTCGTGACGATAATATGCTTACGGCGTGGGCGGATATTATGAAGGAGGCTTCTTATGCCAAACGAAATTAATGCTGGTATAGTCCGTGATTTATTGGATTCGGAGGAGTGCGTCGCAAGGAGAATGTTTGTCGGCGACATACTGAAGAGGAAGAAAGTCTATATATACGGAGCCGGAAATGCAGGTGTCCTGACATTCTTAAATTTGCAGAGCCAGGGGGTGGATGTAGAGGCTTTTTTTGATCTCCGAGGTTCCGAGGGGCAGAGTTGTTGTGGAAGGCCTGTTTTTCTTCCCGCTTCCTGTGCAGGGATTTCTGACAAAGAAGCTTCGGTAGTGATTGTAGCATTCTTTTGCGGGCAGAAGGAATTTGACGATATTCGGGGCCGCTTGTCGGAATGGGGATGGGAAAATATCATATATTTTCATGGATTGAGACTGATCTTTGAATCGCCTTCCATCGTAATAAAAACAGCCGGTCTTCTTGAAGATGACGCAAGCTGCGATGTCTTTAATAATTATTTGAAAGCGTTGATTTATGAAAGACCCGGGTATTTTTCAGCGCCATCCGGGCAACCCCAATATTTTGATCCGTCAGTCCCGCTTGTAAAGAATACATCGCGTTTTATTGACTGCGGAGCATTTGACGGGGATACGGCAAGGGACCTGAAGAGAATTAAAGGAGAGGTCGAAGCGATAGCCTTTTTTGAGCCGGATGGCAATAATGTTGCAAGGCTTTCTTCGAATCTTAAGAATGAGCGATTTGCAAAAGAGCAGATACTTTTTCCCTGCGGAGTTTGGAATAAGTGTGAAATATTGAAATTCCGTTCAGGGTTGCAGACCACAAGCGGTCTGGCGGACAGCGGAGATACCTCAATTCAATGTGTTGCAATTGATGATGTGATTCCAGACTTTTCTCCCACCTTCATTAAAATGGATATCGAAGGGGCTGAATGCGAAGCCCTTGAAGGCGCACGGAAAACAATCAGCAGGTGCGCCCCCGACATGGCAGTCAGCGTCTATCACAAATTGGAGCATCTATGGAACGTCCCTGGCCTGCTTCTCTCCATGTGTCCCGACTATCGTTTTTACCTCCGAAGTTACGGGATTAACGGGCTTGAGACTATATTATATGCAGTATGTCCGTAAATTAAAAAAAATGCAAAACAGGTGATTTTATGAGCGCAGTAGTTAAACCAAGTTATGACACGCAACGCAGGCGCTTGGCTGACAGCTTGCCCTTATCTGCCCCGTTTACCGTATTCATAGAACCAACCAGATATTGTAATCTTAAATGTTTTTTTTGCATGCATGGTACCCGCGGGAATTCCGATGGCGCCTTGGCCAGAGCCGGGCTTGAAGTGAAGCATATGGACTTCGAATTGTATAAATCTCTTATGCGCCAGCTTGCTGAGTTTCCTGAACCTCCTATAAGAATCGTATATTCAGGGCTTGGGGAACCATTGATGAACCTCCGCCTTTCTGAAATGATAGCTTTTGCCAAGGATATGAATATTTTCAAGCGCCTTGATATACTGACCAACGCAACTTTGCTTACTCATGAGCTGTCGGATTCCTTGACCGCTTCAGGAGTGTCACGCATTCAGGTTTCGCTGGAAGGGCTTGATTCCAAAAAATACAAAGAAGTAACCGGCGTCAATATCGATTTCGAAAAGCTCAGGGAAAATCTGGACTATCTCTATACGCATAAAGGAAAGAGTTCTGTTTTTATAAAAATCATAGACGCTCTTCTTGAAACACAGGAGCAAAAAGACCTTTTTTATAAATTGTTCGGGGGGATTTGCGACCAGATATTTATAGAGCACCTCATAACTTTGCAGCAGCCGATGGGGAATCCTAAAGGACTTGCCGACAATACCCGCAACCTGAACAATGAGGAAGTTGTCCCGCGCGATGTCTGCCCTGTTGTTTTCTATCAGCTTCAGATCGATGTCGACGGCAATGTTTTTCCCTGTCCGGTAAGCGGTCTGCCCGCATCGTTTGCAATGGGAAATATTAAAGAAGAAACCCTTGTTGAGATATGGAACGGCAGAAAGCGAAATAAGCTCATCTGTTCCCATTTGCGGCATGAACGCAGCAGGGTGCCGATTTGCAATACATGTCATGCTACATCATGTATTCTCGATGAAAATGAGAACCTTGATGATGATACCGGAAAGCTCCTGCAATTCTTTGACATTGATAAGGAGGTGAAAAATGCCATCTGAAATAAAACCCATATGCGGCCTTGAGAGAATAAAACTTTCAGAAGCCGTGCCGCTGAAGACGCCATTCACGCTGTTTGTTTTTCCAACCACTTATTGTAATTTTCGCTGCAATTATTGCGGACATTCACTGGGCGCCGAGAAGATGAAGGAACAGTATGGCTTTACGCCGCAGCAGATGCCGATGAGCACTTATAAGAAGATACTGGAGCAGTTGAAGGATTTTCCCGACCGTCTCAAACTCCTTTCCCTTACCGGACATGGCGAGCCGCTGCTTAATCAGCAGCTTCCCGACATGGTGAGGATGGCTAAAGACGCTGATATAGCAGAGCGGGTGGAAATTATAACCAACGCATCTTTGCTTAATCACAATGTGGCCCTGAGAATGATTGATGCAGGGCTGGATACTCTACGAATTTCACTCCAGGGAATCAGCAGCAAAAAATACCGTGAGGTGTGCGGCGTAAATCTTGATTTTAACGAACTTACTGAGAATATACGCTTCTTTTATGAACACAAAAGGTCGTGCGAGGTATTTGTAAAGGTCATGGATGTCGCTCTCAATCCGGGCGAAGACGAAAAGTTTTACGATATATTCAGGGACATAAGCGATCGCATGTACGTGGAGCGTTGCCGCCCTGTCTACAGTGGAGTCAATTACTCTGAAAAGTCCTGCATTACCGCTGACCGTTACGGTCGGACTCATACCAAAAGAGACGTATGCCCGCTCGCTTTTTTTATGCTTGGCATATTTCCTGACGGAGATGTAGAGCCATGCGATACGATATATAAACCTGTAGTTCCGGGGAATGTCAATGAATCAAGTCTTTTCGAGATATGGAATGGCGCAAAACTCAAAGAGTTCCGGATTCAACAGCTTAACGGGAAGCGCTATGATAATCCTAAATGTGCAACCTGTTGCGCTCCTGATGATGTATCTCATCCCGAAGACTCGCTTGATGATGACGCTCCTGCAATATTGAACCGTTTAAACAGGAGTGAATCGTAAAATGGCAAAAATTGTTCAAAGCAGCTGTCAGGAACGGGCGCCTCTTGCTGATATATTGCCCTTGGAGCAGCCGTTTGCCGTACATGTATTTCCAGCCTATTTCTGTAATTTTAAATGTTTTTACTGCATTCACAGTTTGAGCGAGCCGGATTTTTCGGAGCTCGGACATAAAAAACAACTCATGTCTTTTGATACCTTCAAGCATGCGGTGGATGGCTGCGCCCTTTTTACGGAAAAACTTAAGGTAATGTCGTTTGCCGGACACGGAGAGCCGCTGATTAATCAAGAGCTTTCTCAAATGATTGCCTATGCAAGGGATAAAGGTATAGCAGGCAAGCTGGAATTGGTCACAAATGGCTACCTCCTGTCAAACGAAACATCACTTGCGCTTGTTGATGCCGGGCTTGACAATATCAGAATATCCGTGCAGGGCCTTTCCTCGGAAAAATACAGGAAGGTTGCCGGAGTAGATGTCGATTTTGAAAAATTCCGAAGCCAGCTGGAATTCTTCTACAAGCACAAGGAACAGTGCAATATTTATATAAAAATCGTGGATTCCGCTCTGGAAAAGGATGAGGATAAGCGCTTTTATGAGCTTTTTGACGGGATTTGCGACAGAATCGCGATTGAACATATCGTGCCTACCGCGCATGGCGTGGACTATGAGAAACATGGGACTGTTTTTGACAAGACCCAGCAAGGCTATGAACACCGACGCATTAAAGTCTGCCCCATGCCCTTTTACGCTATGATAGTAGAGCCTGATGGCAATGTCAGGACGTGCTGCGCTACAAAATTCCCTGTGCTGCTGGGAAATGTAAATCAGGAAAGCCTTCCAGGGATATGGAAATCCACTAAACTTAGAGATTTTCAGGAAATGCTGCTTAAGGGGGAACGCTTCAGGCATCCTGTATGCGGGGAATGTACCAACCCCGACTACGGATTGCAGCCGGGCGATCTGCTCGACGAAAAAGCGGCAGATATCCTTACAAAAATTGAAAAAGAAAATTCGACCAAATGAAATGACGGATTCAGAAATATGATAAAAGACGTATCTGTAATTATCCCGATATATAATGAAGCATACGGCGTTGAAAGAGCCGTCCGCTCTGCCGTTCACCAGTGTGAACATCTCTACATCGGAGACAATGCATCCACTGATGGGTCATCGGAAATATGCATGCGTCTGGCGAAGGAATTCCCCGAAATTATCTCATACACCCGTCATCCGAAAAACATGGGAAGCAGGTATAACGGAAGCATTTTTCTTCTTTCTCAGGTTAAAACGCCTTATTTTATGTATCTGGGCGGACATGATTACATATCATCTGATTATGTTGCAAAACTGAAAGAGTTACTGGATAATAACCCGGATGCCGTGCTTGCCGGCGGCAAGTGCATCGGAGTATTCAGGGATGGGAAGCATCCTGTCTCCTATATAGCTCCGGATATGAAACCCATGTCAAGCGAAAGTACGTTTACGCGAGTCAATCATATCGCGTCAGGGCATTGCGCCGGAACTTTTGAGGGATTTATTCAGTATGGACTGCAGCGGACGGAAATATACCGTATGGTTTGCAGCAGGCCGTATCCTCTGGCTGGCAGCGACATGATCGGACTTATGCGCCAGGCGGAGGCAGGCAAGTTCCTGATAAACGATGAAGTTTTTTTCTACTATGAGCATGATGTCGTATACTCGCGCCAAGAGTCATACTATAGACTTAACGCTAAAAATGTTGATGATAAAAACTTTAGCGAGATAGTGTCCCGGATGACAAAATGTATGTATCTGCATATTGTCAGATCCGTCAGATTTTACACGCTTCCGATTCTTATAAAGATGGTGATAACCCGCTACCAACTGACCAAGATGTATGCCGGCTTCAAGTTGAGAAGACATGACTGGACTGGCTTCCTCTGCAATATAATCATATTCCTTAAAAAAAACCTTCCCACGATGCATTCAGGGGATGATTTTCTGTTGGCCCGCCGCCTTAATTGCCTGTGGGGAAAAGGCATCCTTAAAAACAAGAAAATAGCACTTTATGGAGCCGGTCTTCATTCGAGACGGCTTCTGGCAACGCAGATTATTCCGGCTGATTCAATAGTTGCCATATTTGATGACAAGCCGACAGTAGACGTTATTGAGGGCGTTCCCGTATTGCACGTGTCGCAGTCCCGCAGTTTAAAATACGATATCATACTTATAAGTTCCGATACCGTTGAAAAAGTCCTCTACCGGCAGGCAAAGCTATGGGCGCCTGAAGGCGTTAAAATTCTTCGCCTGTATTTTTGGAAACTAGGGTTAAGTAATTTCATTACCGGCTTCCGCATGCAAAAAGGGGATGATAATTTACAAAAACAGCTGCTCTGGAAACTTATGCAGAAAAAATCTGTAAAAAATAAGAAGATAGCTCTTTATGGCGCGGGTGCTCATACCAGTCGACTGATGGATAAGCACATAATTCCGGTTGAGTCGATTGTCGCGATTTTCGATGATAACCCGAAGTCGGATTCAATTAATGGTATTCCGCTCCTTTCTACTTCTCAAGCGGAAAGCATTAAATATGACGCTCTCCTTGTCAGCTCTGACACCATCGAAGGAGTCCTCTATAAAAAGGCAAAAAGCTGGGTACCCCGTGGCGTTTCGATTTTGACGTTGTATTCCTGGCGTCTCTGGTTTATCCAAAGGAATGATCTGAAGATCAAATCAGTGGAGCCATCTTTTCCGGCTCCGGGGAAAGAGCATTTTTTGTCGCATATTCTTTCTGATTTGGTGAGCCGCGGAATCCACGTCGAGTGCAAAATAGCGATTTACGGCACTGGTTTGCACTCGACGTGGATACTTAGGTCGCGTATTTTTCCGGACGGGGCATTCGTCGCGGTTTTTGATGATAATCCAAGAGTTGACAATACTGATAACGTTCCTGTTTTTCCGATTGAGGATGTAATGGAAAAACATTTCGATTTTCTGATTATAAATACAAATTCAAAGGAAGAAGAGGCTGATTTATATCGGAAAGCAGTTGCGTGGAATTTGCCTGAGAATTCAATAATACGGATTTATTCCTGAGAAGGACGATTTGTTTCTGGTTTAGATTTATAAACGGTATAATAAAAGAAGGAAGTTCTGATGGATACGTTTCAGTTAAAAACTTTTACCCTTGATGACCTTTCTCCAGCTGAACAGGATAGATTCTTGCATGCGCTTGCGGGAATGGGCATAAAAAAGGTTGCCGTATGGGGTGCTGGAAGGAACGGCAATTTCATCCTTTCCCTTTTACGGAGAACAGATATCGCCGTCGTAGCTGTTTATGACGCAAATTCCGGCGCTGTTCTTCACGGCTTTGACGTTCTGCCTGAGCCTACTGTTCTTGGGGATGTCGATTGCGTCATTATTGCCATGAATGGCCCGGAAATTGTAGTAGATAGAATATTTAATAAGTGCCTGGAATCCAAGATACCCGCTTTGCATTTTATAAAGAAAGTACAAGTTTCTGTTCCCATCTATGTGGAAAACTTTTTTGAAAAAGAAAAAGAAATCAATAGCGGACTTACGAAACATATCAGCAATCTTGAATTTATGAGTGACGTCTTGCGTAAGCTTCATGATGTGAAGACGAATAGAAATTTTGTGGAGCAGATTGATTCGGAGAAGACTGTTGTCGCTACTTTTTCGGCTCTTCTTGAAAAAGCTTTTGTTCACTACGGGAAAAAGAATGGATGTATCCCTGATTTTCTGGTTGCGGATTATGAACAATGGGATGTGAAAGATATAGAAAAATGGCAAAACATATTCAAGGCCAATAAAGCCCGTATTTTATCTTTTGATCAAAAACATGAAATTAAAGGGCGCCGAATCTGTCTTTTTGCGGAGCATATACACTGGGATACATTCTCGACCAGAAGACTTGAAGGAATTTTGCAAAAAGAGGGATTGTTGAATGACTGTTTGTTGGATATTGCTAGAGTCAGGAGCTTTATTCAATGCCAGGCGGTTCCTGATTTTGTAGACAAAAATCTGGAAGATATCAGCACTGTATACGGCGCATTGAGTGACGAAGAAAGCCGGAAGATATTTCTCGGGACAATAAAATCCTTGATGACAGGTGACGCACGATATGTTGCTGAAAATTCCAGCTATGAGGTATACGACCACCCGCGCGTAAACGCAGAACCCGGCGACATCATTGTTGATGGCGGCTCATGGGACGGCGGAACATCAAAAAGATTTGCTGACTTGGCAGGAAAAGAAGGTTTTGTATTTGCGTTTGAACCCGTTTCGGGACCATTCGCCAACTGCCGCCAAAACACGGCTGACTATCCCAATATACTAGTCGAAAAACTTGGGTTATGGTCGTGTCCCGGTTCATTTTTTATTGAAGAGAACGGCATGGGATCCAAGGTGCAGCAGGAAGCCAGTACAACGGCGGAGGAGTGCCATTGTATCGATTTGGATTCTTTTCTGGCCGGTGCGCATAAGCGCTGCGACCTTATCAAGCTGGATATTGAAGGCGGTGAAGTAGAATGTATTAAGGGCGCGTTGCAAACGCTGCGCAATTTTCGCCCCAAATTACAGCTTTCTCTTTATCACGATCCCATGCATTACTTGCAAATACCGCTTTTGATTTTGCGCGAAAATCTGGATTACGACTTTTATATAGGCCAAAGCGGGAATATTTGTGTTCGGCATGATGTTTTGTTTGCGCGTCCTCGAAACAAGGGAAAACAGAACCTTTAAATTTTCGGAAGCCGAAGGGATATAAAGATATAGGATGCTAAATTGTTATCATAAAAAAATGTCACAACTATTTTTCAGGAGGAAAAGGATATGTCGGGAATAAGCATATTTCAGCAGTTGTTGAAGACGGAAAACGTGATAGATACGTTTTTTGCAACAGAGTCCAGGAAGCGTCCTGTCATATTGTTCGCCGCGGGCTTTGCCCTGAAATGGCGTTACCGTCAGATGCAGGACGAGGGGTTCAATGTGGTATGTGCGTGTGATAATGACAAGAGTAAACACGGCTCTGAAATTTTAGGTTTGAAAATATTATCCCTCGAAGATTCAATGCTCAAGTACCCTGATGCGATATATGTAATTGCGTCATCAATATATTTTGATGAAATAAGGGATCAGCTTTTAAAAGTAGTCGGTCTTCACAATGTATGTACTATTGATTTTGACGGATGCCGTTATTTCAGAGGCGGGCAATTCAAGGCTTTTCTTGCAGCTCACCTGCCTGAATTTGACGAACTCTATTCGAGCTTGGCCGACGAGCAGTCCAGAACCGTATTATACAATGTCGTCAAAGGTCTATTGTCCGGCCAGCGGGAAGATTTTGCGCGGGTTTTTACAGACGATCAATATCTGTTTGACAGCCTGATGAAGCCCTGGGGAGGGGAAACATATATTTGCGGCGGTGCCTACGATGGTGGAACTATTCTCGAATTTCTAGAGGCTGCCGGTGACTTAGGTTATAAGAGGATAATCGCCTTTGAACCGGATGAAGAGTATTATGAAAAATTAGAGAACACCGTCAAGACTCACGCTATAAAGAATATAGAACTTGTCAAAAAAGGCACCTGGAACACTTCAGGGCAGTTACAATTTGCGGGCGGAGGAATGGGCCGCTCTGTGATAAAGGAATGTAACCAGTCCTTTTTTGCAGCCGAAGTTCAGCAAACGATAGAAGTTCTCACCATAGATGATTATTTAAACGGGGATTGCGCCGATATTATTAAAATGGATATTGAAGGAGCTGAAAAAAACAGTTTGATTGGCGCAGAGAAGACCATAAGGAAATATAAACCCAGACTTGCGATATGCGTTTATCATAATGTCGAGGATTATATAAAAATACCCCAGATTATCAGGGGGTTTGTTCCTGAATACAAATTATATTTGCGGCATCACGGGAAAAACTGCGATGAGACCGTATTATATGCGGTTGAGTGAGCCGTTTGTAAACCCGATGTAGCAGAAAATTAATTATAGGAGATAATCTTATGAGTTATTGTTGTCATATGAAAGGCCACAAAGATCCGCGGTCCTTGTATCAGATTGATCGGCTTTATGCGTGCAGTCACGGTCTTTATTTTCCGCCCGCGATAGTTGAAATAAGCCCGACTAATATATGCAACCAAAAGTGCAGATATTGTTATTCCAATGGAAGAATACAAGGTGCCGAGAAGTTGAGGGATGATATTCTTATAAATTGCATGGGGCAACTAAAGCAGACAGGCGTTGACGCTGTTTGTTTCCAGGGGACAGGCGAACCTTTGATGCATAAAGCGCTGCCGGTGGCCATAGCTGCCGGCGCAATGCACTCTCTTTCAATGGGGCTCACAACAAATGGGGCTCTCCTAACAAGTGAAATCCAGGAAGAAATATTACAGCACCTGCATTATTTAAAATTCAGTGCCATTGATATGTCTTCGGAACGTTACTCATTTCAGCACGGATGTTCCAGCAAGCAGCATGACGCGCTGATTAAAAATATGATCCATGCCGTTGAGTACCGGAAAAAACACAACCTGAAACTGGGATTTACCGCAACGATATATCTTACTCCCGCCAATTATCATGACATCTATGATGTGGTGAAATACTTCAAGGAAATAGGCCTGGATTATATATATGTTTCCGAAGCATCTTTCATATCGAACTCTCCGGCAGATGGAGAGTTCACCAGCCTGACCCTTGACGATCCGGAATTCAAACCTATCTGCGATAAAATTCAGACTCTCGCGGATGATGATTTTTCCCTGTTTGTCGCGCTTCGTTCGCAGGATTCACTTCCTTTCGGCCCCAATCATGAAACTTGGAAGCCTGGTTTTTGCCAGGGTATAAAGTTTACTTCAATCATAGGATCCGATGGAGAAGTGTATCCATGTTACCGGGTATGGGGGAAAAAGGAATATAGCTACGGCAGTCTCTACGAGAACACCTTCGAAGAAATATGGAAAGGCGAGAGACGAAAAGAAATAGAAGAATATATTAATCGGACCTCGCCTAAGAGCGACGAATGTATGGTTTGCGGGTGTATCAGGCATAATATTATCCATGATAAACTCAACGGCGCTACTGAATGGAGGCATTTTTTATGAAGCAGGAATTTTTTATAAAACAGCTGCCAGGCGAAACAAAATGCCGATGGCATGAGGCTAATCAGTGCACGGGAAAAGTCTATGCCACAGATGAAATATTTCCAAGTAAGATATGTCCCGTGATGTTTCATACGCTATATCCATATTTTCTGGGCGCTCTGTATGGCGCAAAGTTCACCTATAACCAGGAGGGTGACTGTCACGTCTGCTGCCCGGCGGAAAAGGGCGTAGATGTTCTGGTGAAGGTCCGTTCTAACGATGGCAAATTCGAATCAGGTGTTCCGTGCGACTGGCGCGATGTCATTCACGCTGAAGTCGTAAAGGTCAACGGGGTCTGCGATTATGAACATAAAGTTGGTGACAGGTTTGTTTTTCCGACCTGCATGAAGCAGCGTTTTATGTGTCCCGCCGGGCTTAATAATCTTTTCCCATTCTTGAAGATAGAGCCACCCAAGTGCATCAATATGAAGAGGCTGAGATGTCCGGACTGGGAGGATAATATTTATTATTCCATACAAAAAGAAGATACCTTGCAATCAGAGCAAACAGGAAATTTATGAAAAAAAAAGTTTTATTTTCAGTCCCGGATTTCGAGAAGCTTCTTTATTTTGGAAGACGTTTTAATTCGGCAGGCTGGGTTATTATTGCCACGGCAGATGCGGCGCGTGTTCTTAACGCTTCGGGCATTCCGGCAGTCAATGTGGCTGAGTTTAATGGAGTGTCGGACAGTTATCCGTTTCCGCCGACTCTTCATCCCAAAATGGAAGAGGTACTGACTTCTGAACATGGCGACAGGATTGATATGGTTTTTGATTTACCATATCCTCTTTCGCAAGGCATAGACGTCGGCGGGTGGACTCTTCTTGAGCTTGCGGCCAAGGGCAAAAGGCTTCCCGTCTGTACGATGGACGATATGGAATTGGTTCTCGGCGAACTAGATGCGAATAGAGATCCATTGCAGACATTATATCCGGCATTTACCTATAAAATGAGGATCAGGCATGTCCGCCACCTTGCGGAACTGCTGGAGCAAAACGGCGACAACTCGGGATGGGCTGTCGGCTTTGATGCACTTACACCTCTTCTGTGGGGCGAGAATCCTTATCAGGCGCCTGCCTGTCTTGCTGATAATGGCAGCGGTGATCCGTTGGCCCTTCCGCGTTTCAGACAGGTTTCCGGAGAACTGCCGTGTTTTACGAATATGGCGGATACTGACGCCATGCTGCATTGCCTTTCACTCACATGTGAAGCATTTCAGAAAAACTGTAAGAAGCTCCCTTATGTTGCCGCGGCGGGGAAACACGGTAACCCATGTGGTCTTGCCGTGTCATGGAATTCCCCCGAAGAAGCCATAAGAAATGCACTTTACGGAGATCCCATTTCCGTATGGGGCGGTGAATTTATTACCAATTTCCCTCTGAGCGAGGAGCTTGCGCTTATGCTCGTAGAGGATGCAGCCAGGACTGAATCCGCCGGGAGCGCGGCGTGGATGCTGGACGTTATAGCTGTTCCGGCGATATCGGAGGGGGCTCTCGTTATTTTGGGAAAAAGGAAAGCCCGTAAGATATTTGTCAATGAGAATTTGCTTTTCCCCTGCATTGCGTCGGGAAGTATGTTACGATATGTGCGGGGCGGGGCATTGCGGCAACCTGTTCCGGACTATATACTTGATCTTGAAAATGAGGATATTCCGGCTGACGGCATGGATAGTCTTATCGTTTCCTGGGCGGCCGCATTTTCCTCGGCTCATGGAGGCAATGAGGTGGCTCTTGCACGAGCAGGGAGCCTTTTGTCCGTCGCGGGAGGTCCTTCCACCGTTGCTGCGGCGCGCACGGCTGTGCTGAGAGCGAATGCGAATCATAATGAAATAACGGGATGTGTTTTTGCGGCAGATGCGTTTTTTCCGTTCACAGATGCGCCCGAGATACTTATTGAGGGGGCTGGCGTGACAGGCGGTATTGTTCCTGCCGGAGGGAAAAACATTAAAATGATTCAGGATTATTTTTCCGACGCGAATTGTGCTGTAATTTATTTGCCGGAAAATGTCAGAGGTTTTATACGGCATTGATGTCAAAAAGAATGATGGAAATTTTTAAGGAGACATGAATCATGATAGATGGTATTTACTACAATCCGACTATTGTCTTTTTTGGTAAAAATATGGAGGCGAGAGTTGGAGAAGAGACAGCAAGGTATTCAAAAAAAATAATGCTTCTTTATGGTGGTGAAAGTTTCAAAAAATACGGACTTTACGATAAAGTTACCGCATCTTTACATGCCTCTGGCGTAGCTGCCATTGAGCTCGGCGGGGTGAAACCGAATCCCGGGATTGATTTTGTTTATAAAGGAATAGAGATATGCAGAAAAGAGAATATTGATTTTATTTTGGCCGTTGGCGGAGGCAGTGTGATTGATACGGCAAAAGCCATAAGTATAGGGGCACCATACGATGGCGATGTCCTCGATTTTTTTGAAGGGAGAAAGCAGATTCCCGACAAAAACTTGAAAGTGGCTGCCATTCTGACATTGCCTGGAACGGGAAGCGAATCAAACATTACAACAGTAATCACGCTGAAGCAGGGAATTAAAAAGTCCTATTCCGCGCCAACAATAGCGCCCGTCTTTTCCATCCTGAATCCGGAACTTACTTACACTCTTCCTGAATATTATACCGAATGCGGTATTGCAGACGCCATTTCCCATGTAATGGAGATGTATTTTACTAATACAAGCGGCGTAGATTGCACAGACAGGATATGCGAGGGGCTTATAAAAACACTTATGAAATATGCCCTGGAGGTAAAGGGTTCTCCTTCCGATTATGACATCAGAGCTGAAATCATGTGGGCCTGTAAATTAACAAATGATAATACGGCGGGATTCGGACGTAAGCAAGACTGGTCTTCTCACAAAATTGCACATGGACTGGGCGCATTGTATGAAGATATTCCCCACGGTGCTATCCTCAGTGTTCTTATGCCGGCATGGATGGCATATACCTATAAGGCGAAAACGGAACGCTTTGTTCAATTTGCCGAGAGAGTCTTCGGGATTGATGAAAAAGCCGGTCCGTCAGAGGAGGTTAGTCTGCTTGCTGTCAATAAATTCAAGGATTTCCTGAAAGCCATAGGTATGCCTTCTGACTTGAAGGAAGCAGGAATAACGGACAAAAGCTGCTTTCCTGAAATATCGCTGGATTGTGTAAAAGATATGAAAAGCGGCACAACCGGTAATTTTGTCAGATTATCTCAGCAGGATATATTAAATATATTGAACAGCGCATATGCTATCTAAAAAAATAACGGCTGAAGATTCATGTTCAAGGATGTAACAATACTGATCCCTGTTTTTAACGAGGAACGGGGGATAGAAGAGGCCATCCGTTCCGCGGCGCCCCAATGCGGACGGCTCCTTATCTCGGATAACGGCTCGACAGACCGGACTTCCGAAATATGCCTTCGTCTGGCAAAAGAATATCCTAATATTCAGTATTTCAGGCAGGAAAGCAATATCGGAATGTTCAACAACGGCAAATTCCTGCTTGCTAAATTGCAGACGCCGTATTTTTTAACGATGGGCGGACATGATTACATAAGTTCCAGTTATGTCGCAATACTCAAGGGGCTGCTTGATGAAAATCAGGATGCTGTACTTGCAGCTTCAGGCGTAAAACCTTTCTGCCGTGACGGTACGGTTTATAATTTTCCACAGATGTCAAGTAAAGCTCTTGAATCATCCTGTTCCTTTGAGCGTGTTGAATTCATTGCCAAAGACGGACTTACCAAAACTGGGGCTTTCCTGGGCAACGGTCTTTTCAGAACTGATACCTATAGAAAGTGTGTTGATGAAAAGCTTCCCGTTTGCGGAAATGATATCCTTTTATTGGCCAAAATAGCGGAGAAGGGCAGGATTTTGATCTCTCAGGACGTCTGCTACCACTGTGAAATGAGGCCTGACGATTCCCAGGCAAAATATTTCCAACGGATTATGTCAATTACTCCCGACTTTGAATCAATTCGGACCGAACGTTCGAAATATGTCGCTTATATGTACGACATTGCAAAGAATGCCGCCGGTGGAAACTGGAAATTCTTAAAACGCCTTTTCAATATAAAGATGCATCTTTCAGTTAACTACGCGCCATTCACAAGCAATGGAATTGCCGATTTCGCAGGAAGAACAGCTTTAAGATTTCTAAAACGTTTTTACTATGCTCCCGGCAGCGAGACCCTTCTTGAGGATACACTGCTGGAACTAAGACGGGGAAAATTGCTCGAAGGCCGGAAAACCGCGCTTTACGGGGGGGGCCTTCATACCAGAAGGCTCCTGGCGACAGGTATCATTCCGGCAGCAGCAATAACCGCCATTTTTGACGATTCGCCTTCAGTAGAGTCAATATATGGAATTCCGGCATTTTCTCCTTCCAGTGCCGGTGATGTTGATTTTGACACTTTGCTCATAAGCTCTGACACTATTGAAGAAAGATTGTACAAGAAGTCATTGACATGGCTTCCCGCGCATGTTTCAATAATCCGGCTTTATCCCTTGCGTATTCGCAAATAATAAGAGCGCGACTGATGGAAAATCTGTTGTCGGAGCATATCGCTTAAGAGCGAACCCGCCCAATTCAGTCTCAAGCGATGGTCCCGCCAAAAGTCTGTGGCCTGATAAAATCGCACACGTAAAAACCTTGCCAACTGGAATACATCGGCTCATACTCGATTTATGCCGCGAGTAAGTTCTCAAGAAGTGCGAAGCATCGTTGCAAGGAGAAAGATTTCACCCCAAAGCCTGTTTGAAGTGATTGTATAAAGATTTTTTGTTCCTGGACGGGTTTCATTTTATAAAACTTTGCCATCTGCATGATGTTGTGGCCTGTCAAAATCAAATATATGTTGTTGAATACCGCTACTTTGCCCCTGATTCGCAAACGTCTCAGAACTGTCGTTTATTTCAGCCTCCCGAACAGCCCTTCAATTCCCGAGCGTTTTCGATATTTTTCACGGAATTCGATACGCTTTTCGACAAAGGATTGACGGAGGAAGGCAATGCCGAAGCGGGCAAGGCGCAGGGACTTTACGGGGAACGCGGAGACGGGAAAACGGAATTCAACGCGGACACTTTCGCGCAGTTCTGGAACGATCCCGAATTCTGGAAAGAAGTTACCACTAAGGCAGAAGCAAAACAGGCCGGAATGGGTCAGAAATTTATTAAGGCGCTGGATGAATTTGTTCGGATGGTTCGTTCAAAGCTGAATGGAATTGGAACGCCGGAAGCAAAAGTATTATTTGACAATCTCGGCGAACTCAGAGCAAGCGCGGTTGAATCTCTTGCGGAATATAAGCGCAGGGCAGGAACCAGTACGGACGCGGAAAACGTTGTCGGGGCAAAGGGAAGCCATACGGTTGAATCTGTAAAGATGACGGATTTAAATATTGATCCGGCTCGTTTCCAGTTCAAGAGCAAGGCAGACAAGAAGACAGGTGTCGATGAAAGCAATCAGCTCGGCGGCGAATTTGACCCGAAGACAGCAGGAAACCTTTATGCATGGGAAGACAGGGACGGCAAAAAGTTTGTCGTCAACGGACACCACAGGTATAAGCTTGCACGGGATAGCAAGGTCGAGTCCGTGAATGCAATCGTTGACCGTGAAGCTGACGGAGTAACCGCAAATCAAGCAAAGCGTAACGGTGTGCTTATCAATATCAGAGACGAGCAGGGCGACATAAGCGATTACGCTTCCTTTGTCCGCTCCGAGAAGATGGACGTATCAGTTGGCAAGAGAGCCGATAAGCTTTTAAACGACACACTGAAAGAACAATCCGCATGGGAGAACTAGCATACAAATCCGGAGCTTTATAATCAGCTTGTGAAAGAGGCAGGGATAGAGCCAGCGGCTAAGGAAAACTTGACCGCCGAAAATAAACCGCTCGATGAAAATTCCGATATGCTCATTCCTGAAACGCAGGATGATTTTGCATTGACCGGTGAATCAGAAGCGGACAGAAAGTCAAGGGAAGCCGCCGAACTCTACCTTGAGATTATCGAGGCCGACAACTAGTTTTGTTTATATTTCTGCCAGAACATCTTTCAAAATATTTACCCATCTGGATACTCTGTCCGGATAGCATTCGACTGTTTCGACGTCTTTCAGCGTAATGTCGAAATAATGTCCCCTGCATATCTCCAAATCACGCCTGAGTATTCTCTTAATCCTTTCGGCATCAAGAGAATATGAAACCATATCCGCAGGGCTCGGCCTGTAGCTCATGACATAATCAAGTCCTATCTGCTCCGCGCATTTTTCCAGATTCGCAAATGGAGAAACTGAAATACGCCTGAGATTGGGAATTTTTCTAAGTATTTTGATTTTATTCGTGAGGTCTTCGCAGCATCCGTATGCGATCAATCCGTATTTTTCAAAGATAGGCATCTGGTATTTCAACAGAAATTCATCCTGCATTTCAGGCGAAACGCAAGTATATTCCTGAGCCGCGGAAAAATGCCAGAGCTGTTTTCTCGAAACATTTCGGGCGACCGGGGCCGGGTCTTCGAGTTCAAGGCTGTAAGGCATGGCCTGGTTGTAATGGTCCGCAAGCGAAAGGTCGCCGTTGCGTTTGGCTTCCTGGTGCGTTTTAAGAATTCCGTCTCTAAGAAAGGCCAGCAGCGAATGGAGCATCCCGGGATTGTCCATCATATCCATATCCAGTTTTTTGAAAGCATTTTGGACAGGGTTGTTCTGCGTTTCATCGAAGGCAACAAGGAAGAATCCGAACTGTGGCTGAATTCTGCCTTTGCCGAAATATTCAGCTACGACAATATTCAGACTGATTTTAATCATAATATTTCGAAACTCAGCTTAATGATAGAACGGCTAAAAACAGAAATCCTCGAATACCCCGAAAGAGACCATTCTTTGAAACTCATTGCCGCGGACGCCGGATTTTGCAGGGACTATTTTTCCAAAGTTTTCAAAAGGTCTTGCGGTATACCGTTCATGGATTTCCTTATAAAAGTGAGAATAGAAAAAGCAAAATATCTTCTGAGATGCACAAATTTGAAGATAACTGAAATAGCAGCTCTTTCCGGCTACAGTGATATATATTTATTCAGTAAACAGTTCAAGCATAAAACGGACGTTTCTCCATCGGTATACAGAAGCCGGCGATAACAAGGTTATCCAAGATTACGAATTATTTTTGCGATATTCGCGGGGGCTTGCGGAATAGACTTTTTTGAACTGGCGCGTCAGGTAGTTAGAATCACAGAATCCACAGACCGGGGCTATTTCCGATATTGGTAAATCCGTATTCATCAGGAGTTCTGCCGCTTTCTGCAGGCGTATCCTTATAAGATAATCAACGGGCGTGTGGCCGGTGGCGTCTTTAAACGCTGTCATCAGGCTGCTTTTGGACATTCCCGCCAACTTGGAAAGCTCGGCAATGCTCCAGTTTTTCAAATATGCCGTTTCCAGTTTACCGATTACTTTTCCCATTCGATATAACGCCTGTACCTGCGGAATTTTAACCTTCGAATATTCTCTGGAAAAGAAAACAATGAGTTCCAGCAGCATGCAGAGAAGCAGGGTGTCATAACCGCTGTTTCCCGTATCTTGTTCAGCGAGCATGTGTTGCGTTACGGATTCGATGTGTGCGAGTGACTTGCGTTCCACGTGCAGGCGGCTCCTGAATTTATGCCGTTTGCGATAGCTGGGCTCCAGTAAAAACATCGCGTTGTAACCGGCGTCGGTCTGAAGATTTTTCAGGTATTGTCTCAGCCGGAAACTGTCGTGCATGATATTGTAAAGCACCAGATTATGCCGCTCCTTGAAGTAGTGTTCCGTTTTTCCTTGCAGAAGAAATACATCCCCGGCTGCGACGGGATATTCCGTCCCGTCGATCCAGTGAATTCCGTAGCCTTCGGTGATTATGACAAGTTCCGCGAAGTCGTGAAAATGCTTGATGCCGGTCAGGTCTCCATCGTGCTGGGGAGACGTGTTTCCGTGGATTTTTATCACCCTTATCGGATGCGTGTCCGGGTTGAAAAAATCTTTGCTGTAGGCTTTTACCGCTTTCAAAATCACTCCTCGATATATTTTGGAATATTGTACTGTTTTTTCGCAATATTGTCAAGGTTTTGAAATCTCTTAAATACTATAATCATTAAAGAAGAAGCAAATGATATCATCCTAAAAAACAGAAAAATGGAGGTTTGTCATGTCAGGAACATTCAGGTTCTCGTTCGGTCCGTGGAACATTCACGAAGGAGCCGACCCGTTCGGTCCGGCGGTCAGGGAGACAATCGTTTTCAATGAAAAACTTGCAATGTATAAAAAGCTGGGTTTCGACGGCGTGCAGTTTCACGACGACGACGCGGTTCCCGGCATGAACAATCTCACGCCAGAGCAGATCGTCCGCGAGGCAAAGTCCGTAAAAGACAAGCTTGATACGCATGGGCTTACGGCGGAATTCGTTGCCCCGCGCCTCTGGGAAGACCCGCGTACAATCGATGGCGGCTACACCAGCAATGATCCGGCCTGCCGCGAATATGCCCTGGAACGGAGCCGGCGTTGTGTCGATATCGCTAAAGCCCTGGGAACAAAGAATATAGTTCTGTGGCTCGCTCGTGAAGGAACCTACATTCGCGAAGCAAAAGATTCTTTCCTTGCCGTGACGAGGATTGCCGAGGCCGTCCAGATGATGCTCGACTACGACAAGGACATTAGAATAATGATTGAATCAAAACCGAACGAGCCTATGGATCATACCTATATCCCTACCATCGGACACGCAATCGCTCTCGGGTTGATGACGAATTCTCCTGACAGAGTCGGATGCCTTATCGAAAGCGCACATGCACTTCTTGCCGGACTTGATCCCTCCGACGAAATGGGTTATTCGATGGCACACGGAAAACTGTGGAGCGTCCATCTCAACGACCAGAACGGGATGAAGTTCGACCAGGATAAGTCGTTCGGCAGCGTTGACTTGCGCCGCGCATTGAATCAGGTGCGGGTACTCGACGAACACGGCTTCGGCAATAACGGCGAATGGGTGGGACTCGACGTGAAGGCCATGCGCACTCAGAAACTCGAAGTTTCAACGAAGCATCTTTCGAACAGCCGTACTATTTTTCTCAAGCTGCTTGACGTGAGCCGCTCTCTCGACCATAAAAAAATAGAAAAGCTCAGGGCAGAACGCGACTACGAGGAACTCGACCTCTACATCATGGAAAGCCTGATAAGGTAAGCATAAAAAAGACCATGTCTGCTTGTTTTTTTATTTCCCGGGATTCTAATATATTTCAGAAATTCCATTAAGGATAATCATGAAATTCAGCACTCTGCCGGAAATAATAAGCATGAGCCGCATGGTCTTTGACTCCATCTGGGCGATGAGGTTTCATCATAGCTGCAATCATGAACTGCTCCACATTTTGAAAGGCAAAGTCGTCCTTACATATGAGGACGGGCGCAAATATGCGGCAAAGCCCGGCAATACGCTTTTCAATAAATCGGGAACGGAACATAAAGATGTTTTTGCTCCTGACGACGAGCTTGATATCTTTTTCATTCAATTTAACTGGGCGCATTCGGAGAATTTTTTCAGTAAAGTAAATAATGAATTCCTTCTCACATCTCAAAACAACATTGAGGTCAGAAGGATTTTCGATGTCATGCGGCTTGATACCGGTTCCGGAGAAATAGACCGGATCGTAGCTAACAGCCGATTGGCGAATATTTTATCGCTGCTCTACCGCGATGCGTCATGCCCGGAAGATAAAAATGAAAAGAGCAGGCAGATGCAGCTCGTCCAGAATGCAAAGAAGTACATTGACAGATTTTTTAGAAATCCCATACGCCTCGAAGATGTCGCGGAGCATCTCAAAGTCAGCCCGTTTTATCTTTCACGCACGTTCAGCAGCGAAAGCGATTTTTCGCTCATTGACTACCTGGCGGAAGCCCGCGTCAACGAAGCCAAAAAACTCCTCTCCGACGGGCGTTATATTGTGGCCGATGTCGCGAGGATGGTCGGCTATGAGGACAGCAATTATTTTTCCAAGGTTTTCAAACGCCGCACTGGCATTTCCCCCTGCAAGTATCACTGACCGCAAGAAATTACCTGTATTGACAAAATTTTACCCGCTATCGGCCCTGACAGACTATCCCGCAGGATTTAGAATATACTCAGAACAAGTAATAGAAAGGGATGATTATGAAAGAGCTTGCAATATATGGCGGACCGAAAACTCTCCAGGACGGCGAAGTTAAAAACTGGCCGCCCGTAGACAAAAGCGACGAAGCGTTGGTACTCGACGCGCTCTATGCTGCAAATCAAACTCGCGGAAAGCACAGCCTTGCATTCGAAAAAGAGTTCGCCGAATGGAACGGCAACAAGTTTGCGGTGTTCACAAACAGCGGAACCGCCGCCCTTCACATGGGTATCGCGGGTTGCGGAATCGGCGCTGGCGACCATGTTCTTGTAACTTCATACTCATGGAGTTCCAGTGCAACGTGCATTCTCCACCATGACGCTATTCCGATATTCGTAGATATCGATTTCGATACCTTTCTCATCGACCCGAAAAAGATCGAGGCCGCGATAACTCCGAGAACCAAAGCAATAGTAGTTGTTCATCTGCACGGACTTTGCGCCGACATGGATGCGATTATGGATATAGCGAAGCGTCATAATCTCTATGTTATCGAGGACGCGTGCCAGGCGCACGGAGCAATGTACAAGGGCAAAAAGGCCGGGACGATGGGACACTGCGCGGCGTTTTCCCTGAATCAGAACAAGTGTCTGAGCTGCGGCGAAGGCGGCATCTTCGTTACCAACGATGAAAATATTTACAACAATGCCTGCAAGCTCTGGAGTTTCGGCGAAACCGCCCGCCCCGAGCAGTCGCGCGATTTTCACGCTTACGCGCTGGGCTGGATGTACCGCAACAACGAACTTACCGCAGCTTTCGCTCGCGGACAGCTTGCGAAATATGACAAATATTTTGAAATGCTCCGCGCCAACGGAAATTATCTTTATGAGAACCTCAACGGCATCAAGGGGATGCTCCAACCTTACGAACCGGAAGGCTGCGTTCATAACTGGTACAACTACAATCTGCGCGTCGATTTCGATGCGCTTGGAATATCAACGGATGTGGAAGCTAGAGTCCGCTTCCGCGACGCCGTCTGTAGAGCTATTGCAGCGGAAGGTGTCAACGCCTGTGTCTGGCAGCGGTTTATCCTGCCGGAAATGACAGTGTTCAGAGCTAAAAACGCATACGGCAACGGTTATCCGTGGAGCATCCCGGGCGCGGACGAAGGAGTAAATTATATACCTGAAGAATTCCCGAACGCCTTGCGTTACAGTAAATGTCATATATCTATAGTAAAGACACTGCGCGCTCCGAACGGACTCGACATAGCGGAAAAAGTCGCAGACGCGGTTACGAAGGTCTTTGATAATATCAACAGTATTGACCCTGAAAAGATACTTAAATAAGGTAAAAAGATTATGAATGCCGGAAAAATTCTTGTTGGCTGGGGGCAGGAGGATGTTACTCCTTACGGGAAAAACGTTTCGTTGCGCGGTCAGTTCCATGTAAGATTGACCAAGGAAATACGAGACCCGTTAATGACTACGGCGCTTGCTCTGGAAGCTGAAGGCAAGTCGGATCAGGCGATAATCGTATCTCTCGATGCGGTAGGAATTTCAAATTATGTTACAGATGGCTGCCGCAAGGTTCTTGCAACTGAAATTCCTGATTTCGATGCGAACAAATTCTTTATCAGTGCTACGCATACGCATACGGCGCCGGATCAGCCGGGAGTCGTACTTTCGAGCCGTCCGCCGCTTGACGATGACGTCATGTCTGAAGAAAGCTACGGTAATCTTTTGATCGAAAAAATCAGCAGTGCCGCGGTCAGAGCCTGGAAAGCTCGCAGGCCTGGCGCCTTGAGCTGGGGAAAAGGCCATGCGGTCGTCGGTTTCAACAGGCGAGTTTCCTATTTTAACGGCAACACTGTAATGTACGGAAAAAGCGACGATCCGAATTTTTCGCATATCGAAGGTTATGAAGATCACGGGGTTGACATGCTCTTTGCTTATGACGTAAAGCATAAGCTTACAGGAATGATCGTCAATGTGCCGTGTCCGTCGCAATGTACTGAAAGCGCGTACTTTGTGTCGGCCGACTACTGGCATGAGACCAGGCAGGAAATACGCAAACGTCACGGAAAGGATCTGTTTGTACTGGCGCAGTGCGCCGCCGCGGGCGACCAGTCGCCGCGCATAATGGTGAACCGTCAGTCCGATGCCAGAATACTTGAACTTAAGGGCTATGGAAACGAGTACAATATGGCGCGCCGTCAGGACATTGCCGACAAGATTGCCGCCGCAGTGGACGAGGTTCTTCCGCTGGCATCAAAGGACATTCGCGACAGCGTGGAATTTGCCCATAAAGTTGACAACATTGCATTAACGCGCCGCCGTGCGACTGAAGAGGATTTGGAAACAGCAATGTCTGAAGTCGCCGCATGGAAAGTAAGACTTGAGGAATTGAAAGATCAGGAGCCGTCTTCCGTTCCTTATTCATCAGCATATAGAAGAATCGGCTTTAACCAACGGGTTATCGATCTTTACGAAGAACAGAAACGCGGCGAGAATCTCACGATGCCGGTCGAACTTCATTCGTTACGCATCGGTGATATCGCCATGTGCAGCAACCGCTTCGAATATTTCCTGGATTTCGGGCTCCGCATTAAATCACGCAGCAAAGCGTTGCAGACATTTATCGTCCAGCTTGCAGGAGAAGGGACTTATCTTCCAACCGAACGCGCAATGAAAGGCGGAAGCTACGGCGCATTTATTGCCAGCACTCCCGTCGGTCCGGAAGGCGGACAGGAAATCGTCGAAAAAGAAGTCGAATCAATCAACAGCATGTGGGAGAATTGACCGCAATGAAGCTTTGCATGATGACTTATACGATGGCGCGCCAGGTCGGTTATCAAGTGGAAGATTTTATCAAGACAGCCGTTGACTGCGGGCTCGAAGGCATCGACTGGATAACGACTTACGGACGCGATCCGAAGGAGCTGAAGAAGATGTCCGATGACGCGGGCCTGGAAGTTGCCGCGCATACGTTCTTTCTTCAAAAATTCGTCAGACGCGAAAACGATTGGCTGGATGAAGCGAAAAAGTCCATTCAGGACGCCGTGGCTCTCGGCGCTCCTCTTGTGATGATCCCGACTCCTTCACGAGCCGACACTATCGACCGTCTCGCTTACCGTAAGGAATGGATTGATGCCTTAAAAGAAGTGGCAGTCTTGACAGATGACGCAGGACTTATTCTGACCGTTGAAAACTTCCCCGGCAAATTCAGTCCTTTTATAACATCAGATGACTTTTTTGAAGCACTGCGCGAAATTCCGCAACTCCGCCTTACCTATGACAACGGGAATGCGGCAACCGGAGAGAACCCGGTGGATTCATTTAAAAAATGCGCTGATTACGTGGTACATGCGCACTTCAAGGATTGGGACATTATCGATCATCCGGAAGAAGGATTCCGTGAAATGTCCGACGGCAGGTATTACCGGCCCACACTTATCGGAGAAGGCAATGTCGACACCGTAGGCTGCTGGAACGTGATGAAGAATTACGGTTACAAAGGCTATATCAATATCGAATACGAAAACAATAAATATCCCGCCCCCGGAGCGATCAGAAAAGTCACAGACTACTTGAGGAACCTGCCCTGATGAATTATAATGGATCAAAAAGGAGATGTGTCTTATGAGAGTCCAATCAAAACTCCGTGAACTTTGGGATTTTACGCTCATTGAATTGCTGGTTGTAATTGCTATAATAGCAATATTGGCCTCCCTTCTTATGCCGGCTTTGGGTAAGTCGCGGGAAATGGCTAAGCGTATACAATGCCAGGGGAATATGCGCCAGGTAGGAACTGCTGGATTTTTCGCATATGCTGATGACTACAATGGCTGGAGCCTTGGGTCATATTATAACTATTATGGCTTTGATGTGAAAACTGCATGGGTTTTGATTTTAACCCAGTATGATGATTACAGAAGCCTGGGGTATCTGAATTGGAAATATAGGGTCAAATGTGAAGCTTTCGGTATTTTTAAATGCCCTTCGGAAAGAGAACCCATTCCTACTACAGTTCCTGCCGTGAATTTCGGGATCAATAACCGTATTGCGATCTCTACTGTCTCCTGGCAAAAAGATTCATCCAGAGGCCTTTTCAAATTATACTCGCCTAAATCTCCGTCATTGCTGCTGTACTTGGCGGACAGTCAGGTCATTTCTTACTACTCGGTCGGTAATGCCGGCGGTCCGGAGTCTGAACCTTCGAGAAGGCATGGTGGAGGGACAAATGTATTTTTTGTGGACGGACATGTGCAATGGCTTAGTTCCAAAAATTTGCCATGGCGAAATGACTCCACAGGAGATTCGCTTTATCCCTGGTCAGGGTCTAATTAAATCGTTCAATAAATTTTAATAGGAGTCACGTAATGTTTATAAAAAGTAGTATCACATTGGTCTTTTTAGGTCTTATTTCTTGTCTGTGTGCAGGGAATGATAATTTTATTAAAGATAACGGTTTTGAGCGTAGCATGCCTGGTAAGCTTGGCAACTGGCATGGCCTTTTATGGGCAATAAATGGAGCTTACCCGGGAGATGCAGAAGTAAGTTATGAAAAAGAAAAAGCACGAAATGGTGAAAAATTTCTTCGATTAAAATTTGAGAAATCTCCAGGCGTAAAAAACGATTGTATGATAGTTTTTGATGTTTTCCGTTATCCAGTATTCAGGAATAAAAAATATACATTTAACGTATGGGCTAGAGGTGAAGGAAGAATAAGTGTCGGCTTTCAGGGATACGGCAAAAACGGCCAGTGGTTTCTTCTTGCCGGAAGACACGCTCCTTTCAGGACTCTTGATAAAGATAAATGGCAGGAATTTTCTTATGCCTATATACCAGACGAATCTGAGTATTTCCTCATGTGCAATATTTCAATTGAAGGGCAGGTGGATGTCGACGATCCCATGCTGGAAATAACAACTTGCCCGAAATCGGAAATTAAAGAGAAGGAAATGAAAAAAGCAGCTGAAAGACTTTCCGCGACACCCCGGAGCCCGGCGGGAAAAATGCCTATGATATCATCTGATTCCGAAGATGAACTTTTATATGGGGATTTTGAAAAGTGGTCGGTATCTGACAAGATTCCATCCGGATGGAATGTTCAGAACAGGATGCTTCCGGATGGATGGGAACTCGAAGAGAGGGCTGACGCTAATGGTAGTATCTCTGGAATTGTAAATAATTCATTAAATATGAATGAAAGATTTGGGAAATACAGCCTCCTTCTCGACGGACGGATTGTCTCAAAAAGAATATTTGAAAATGTCAATAATAAAAAAGTTCGTATCTCTCTTATGGCTAAAGGAAAAGGCGGTAATTTGACACTCAGGCTTAGGGAATATATGGGGCCTCCGTCTAACAAGGTCGTAAATCATATAATGGAAATTATGAATGTTAAAACCAGCGGCGATTGGCAAAAATATACAGCGGAAGCAACATTGCCAAGATTGGGTGGTCCTCTTGTGACGGCCTTTGTCCTGGAGATTGCAGGATCAAACGTTGTAATCGACGATCTGAAAGCAGAATTGCGCAACGTGAATAAAGAATATCGTCCTATAGTATATACAATTCCCGTTGCGCACAACAATATTAGAATTGACGGAGATTTTTCACGGAGTGAATGGATTGATGCATCGGGGACCAATGCGGGGTTTGTCAGCCCCGGCGCTAATTTGGCAAAGCGCCAGTCGGATTTTTATCTTAGTTCAGACGGTAAGAATCTGCTTATCTGCCTGAAGACCCAATGCGATACAATCAAGTCGAAAATATCGCAGAGAGATGGAAACGTATGGATGGATGATTCTTTTGAAATTCATATAAATCCTTATCCCGGAAATAAAAAGCCGCACCTCGCATATCAGTTCATATTCAATGCGGCGGCAACTGTTTTTGACCAGCGGACTATTGATGGAATCCGTATGCCTGTAAATAAAAACTGGGACTGCCGAGGATTAATGGCTGTTTCAAAATTTGAAAACAATATCTGGATCCTTGAAATCGCAATTCCTCTGGACGAAGTCGGAATTTCCGCAGGGAAAGAATTCGGGCTCAATATATGCAAAAACCTTTCTAACCCGGCAGAAGCACTGAACTTGACAGGGTTTGGCTATTTTGATTACGATAAAATGGTACTGTGCAAGATCGAGAATGGCGCTCCTGCCGTTTTCTGGGAAGAAGCCGGAATCATGGATGGCGGCAATCTAAGTATGTCCATGACTCTTTTTAGCTCAAATCCCCAAAAGCAGAATTTTGACCTGAGCTTTTCAGCGGATACAGAAAAAATTCAGAAAACGGAAAAACGTAAAATTTCGCTGTCTCCTGCGGGAATAGAGTCTGTTTCCTTCTCTACCGCTTCAAAAGCCGGAACTTTTGGTGATTTCGCTGTCTCTCTTAATTCTGCGGATAAAAATATAATAGTGTCTCATAAAGTCAATTTTGACATGCTTGCTACACCGAAATCGAGAGATGAAGGCAGCAGGATAGCTTACTATCCTTCGCAACATAAAATAGGGGTTATTATAAATTCTTCTGCGGGTCGCGGGATCTCAAGAATTGATTTTTCAATTTTTAAAGAAGGACGCCTCCTACAAAAAAATACAGAGTCAGATATAGTTACATCAGAAAATAAAATATATGCGTTTGCTAAGTTTTCTTCGTCCGATGAGGGAAAATATTTTATAAACGCTGACATTTTCGACAAAGAAAACAACTGTATCGAGCACCTTTCCGATTATATAGAAATCAAAAATTTTCCATGGATGAATAATAATATCGGCAAAGGGAAGGAAATCCTGAAACCCTTTATTCCGCTCAGTATAAAAGTTAACGCAATATCATGCTGGGGACGCAGGTATATACTTGCTGGTTCGGGGCTTCCTGAACAGATTATAAGCCAGAATGAGAATGTTCTTACCGCGCCTATTGCTTTTACATGCATGAAAGACGGATCTGTCCATTACGGCAGAAATGGAGAATTGAAATTCAGCAGGATATCGGAGGAATCAATATCTTTCACAGGGGAAACTCTTTTTCCGGCATTTAAAATAATTGCGAATGGAAAAATTGAATATGACGGGACTGTTTTTTATGATTTTGAGATAGTCCCTGAATCTGATTTCGTCCTTCCGCAGATTTCCTTCCGGATTCCTTTTCGGAACTTGAAATACTTCCATAATTCAGGAATGGGGGTCGCTAACGATCTGTGGATAAGCTGCTATCCAGAAGAGGGGCAATATATTGATAATTCAGTGCCTGTATGGACGCCTGGATTTATCTACATACCCAAAGGCGCGCGAGTTTTCAGCAGTCTCTATTTTCCTAAAGAAGACGGGATTATATGGACAAGTGAAAATATAAAAAACACTGGATATGCGAATGACTTTCTTCCGTATTTGACATTTGGAAACAATATTTACGGAATATCATGGTTTGCCAATAATGACAGGGGCTGGATTTCCTCCTCAGAGAACCCGTCATATAAAATAGCACGCGAGAAAGACTCTTCGACCGTAATAATAAATCTCATTGCAAAAGCGCCTGAAGCAAAACAGCCGATTAAAATAAGCTTCGGACTGGCAGCAACACCTGTGCGACAAAAAAAGACAGGAATGAATTATTTTGATTATTCAGTACAGGGATTTGGCGAATCATCATTTACAGATAAGTATGGAGGCGGACTCTCAATAAAAGACAGTTTCCTTTTTGACAAGTATATCTCTTATGTGAACCACCTCGGTAAACGGCCAGTGTTTTTCTATATATGCAAGTCTTATCTTCCTCTTGGAGACGATGTTTTCAAGTATTTCTACAATGATTGGCATAGCAACCCTGAAGTGTCCTATAACAGCTTTTCCAACATTCCAACAAAAAAATATGGGCTTGATCCTGATGATTATTTTGCTCCCGGAGCATGCCTCTATCCCGAAAGAATAGACTATATGGTATTTAAAATAGATAAACTCGTAAAAGAAAATCCTAAACTGGGCGGAATTTACTGGGATGAGAATTATTCCGTTCCATGTACAGAGTTTGCTCATGAGAATTGCGGCTACAAGAAGGACGATGGCAAAATACAGCCAGGATTGCATCTGTTTGAAATGAGGGAACTCGATAAACGAGTTCAATCGATATTCCAGAAATACGGCAGGCATTTCCCTGATATCCTTGTACATTCCACGGCAATGATTCCGGCGCTTTATTCATTCGCGGATATAAGTCTTTGCGCTGAACGCGGGACAAGAGGATTGGATTTCATTGCCTACTGGGATCTGCCGCGAGTCGAAAATGCCGCAGCAGGCGCCTGGGGGGTAAATATAATGTGGCTTCCGCAATGGGGTTCTGCGCATGGCGGAACAGTCTCCGACAATACTGTGGAAAACAACAGGTCAATGCTTGCCATGCTGAAGCTTTTTGATCTGAATACATGGCAGATATTGTGTATACCGCAATTGCTACAGAAATTCAGAGACATAGAGCTTAAATTTGGAATAGCAACAGAAGATTCAAGGTTTTATGGATATTGGCAGAAAGAAAATAATGCGGCTGTTTCAGGTATCCCCACAGATGTAAAAGCAAGCTTTTTTGTACGACCGGGGAAAGCTGTTCTCTTGTATATTTCTAACCTGAATAAGAAAGAGCAGGATTTAGAAGTAAATCTTGACTTTTCAGCATTTGCTATAGAGCCTTCCAGGATTATTGATGCAGAAACAGGAGAAGAAGTCCACTCACTGCAAAATAAATTCAAGCTTAAAGTAAAAGGGCATGATTTCAGGTGTCTGGAGATTCTTAATCATCCATGAAACAGCGGAAGGTGTGCATGTTGTAAGGGGGACATGACATTGAGGGCAAAAAATAACTAATATTTACTTCATATAGTTTTGGAAATATTTTGACTTGATAATCCAGGTGTTCTCTGAAAATTCTTATTTCGGTGCAGATTTTGAGTTCAGTGATGCGTGAAGCGGCGCAAATTGCTGGTATTCAAGCAACAATGATTTCGTTTAAATCAGCAGCGGCGCTTGCGGAAGAGTGGATGCGCATCGTCTTATTGAGAACCCCGGGTATGTCCAAACGTGTATTTATGGGGACATTTTTTGACCTGCTTGCCGAGAATACAGTTCCGCTAAGACCTGGACGCTCGGAACCGAGAGTCGTCAAACGAACGGAACAGCGTTTTCCGAAGATGAAGAAAGCAAGGGAGAGCTACCCTGAACACAGAAAGGCCGCTTAAAATGAAACCTTATCTTAGTGACATTTCCTTCAGATGCCCCTGAATGTCCCGCGTCGTCATTCCGTACGCGTACATCGAAATAATTTTATCGTCGAATCCGTCGAAACGGCGCTGATGTTTTTTGATGAGCTGAGGCTCAAATTCACC
>Ga0209417_1002102_pt1 | contig 32651 bp, 33 predicted proteins | sample RifGroF2_FD_184002 | JGI IMG/M metagenome (GOLD analysis project Ga0209417, IMG submission 184002) | Groundwater microbial communities from Rifle, Colorado, USA - Groundwater F2 (SPAdes) (version 2) | ecosystem: Environmental > Aquatic > Deep subsurface > Groundwater | place: Rifle, Colorado... | reverse complement strand
ATCGTTGAAGCAAAAACTCAAGACAATCACAAGGAAAACTACTCCATGTACCTTTGACGAACGCATACAAAGAATAAAAGAGGTTCAACGAGGCTGGCTAGGATACTTCCGAATGGCAAGCATCCAAGTCAGGCTAAAAGTACTCGATGGATGGGTGCGAAATCGTCTGAGGTATTGCATCTGGCACCACTGGAAGAAACCAGAACGGAAGAGGAAAAATCTCCTCCGTCTCGGTGCTACCCATGACCGTGCCAATGCATGGAGTAGAACTCGTTTGGGGGGTTGGGCAGTAGCTCAAAGTCCTATACTTAGAACGACTATTACTTTAGAACGCTTAGGTAAAAGAGGTTATGAGGCTATGCTTACTTATTACTGGAATAGTGCCCCACATCTTAATGAACCGCTGTATACGAGACCCGTACGTACAGTGGTGTGAGAGGCTCTCCCCGTCAGGTCAACTGACGGGGCAGTCTACTCGATAACAAATGTATTGTGGGTAAATGCGGTTGCACGCCCTTGCAGGCTAGAGCACTTCAAGTTTGAACTTGAAATATATGCTCTACCTATGTCTTTTAATAAAATTTGTGGTTTTTCTCACGGTGAAGAGTAATCCACTCTAAAATAATATCTCCCTCTTTAGAGTTGACGGCTGATCCAAGTCTGACGATTGAATAGGAGAGGGGGGGCATTGAGTGGTCCTTCACAACGTTTTCTACTCTGGTAAGTACGCTGTCATCTACAAGATCGCCCGTTTTAATTGCCTCAAATGAAGGCTCGAGGTCAATACTTGAGAATGCACTTGCTGCATCTCTTTTGATTTTAATACCGATAAGGGGCCATTTTGAGTAAAAAGGCAATTTCTGCGTTTGTCCGTGACAAACTATACAACCTGAATTATCTATAATTGCAACTACTTTGGCATCTATAAGCAGGTTGTCTGTGGGTTCCTGATTTATGGCCCTGAAAGTAATAATAAGGGCTGCTGAAGTTATCAGCAACCCTAATACGATTTTAGAAAACTTACTCATTTCGCAGTTTTATTATTGCGCTGCCTTATTAAGAATAATTTCCACATTTTTAGAAAGTGCAGTTGCTGAAATTGTAGCGCCGCTATAACTGTCAACAGAGGCTTTTTTCTTTGATGCTTCACCTATTTTTAATCCGTCCCAGCTATTAAAATATTTTTGTCTCTCAAGCTTCTTTAAAAAACCGGGACTCTCCCAATTGCTCAGAATTGCCACCTTTTTAATTATCTTGCTTTTGTCTGTTACTACTATTACAGGTGTCGTGTTATGATATCCAATTATGCCGTCTGAATAAGGCTTGCTGGATAAACAGTATCCTAAAACCTTTTTTTTGGCATCCACTACGTTGAACCATACACCATTACCTTTTTCAACTGCAACTGCTTCCGGATATATGCTTTGTACTACTTCCAGCCCTGAAACCTCTTTTAATACCGCTACCTCGCCTTTCGCCTTTCCGTTTGCCTGGGAAAATGCAGTTGTTACGCATGTGAAGATAATAAATAATAGTGAGATGTGCTTTTTCATTTCTTTAAATTGTTTTTTATATTTTTTTTAGACAACAAAGGCCGGCAAAAGTTTATTTTGTCCGGCCATTGTTTATTCATAAATTCTATATGCTATTTGTAATCTCTGATAGCAGACTGAGCAGCAGCCAGACGTGCTATCGGAACGCGGAACGGAGAACAAGAAACATAATTCATGCCAATTTTATGACAGAACTCGATTGAGTCAGGATCACCACCGTGTTCGCCGCAAATACCAATTTTGAGTTTTGAATTGGTACTACGTCCGCCTTTGATACTCATCTCAACAAGTTTGCCTACTGTAGACTGGTCGAGGGTCTGGAATGGATCTGCTGGAAGGATCTTCTTGGCAAGATAATCACCCATGAATGCTCCAATATCGTCACGTGAAAATCCAAATGTCATCTGAGTAAGGTCATTTGTTCCAAAAGAGAAGAACTGTGCTGTCTGTGCCATCTCTTCCGAAAGCAGTGCTGCGCGAGGAATCTCAATCATGGTGCCATAAAGATAAGGAATCTTAAGAGCGTACTTCTTCTCAACCTCTGCATGTACTCTATCGCAAATGACTTTCTGATGGTCAAGTTCCTTAACAGATACAGTAACAGGAATCATGATCTCCGGCTGTGGCTGGAAGCCCTCTTTCATAAGTTCTGCAGTTGCTTCAAAAATTGCCCTGTACTGAGCTTCACTAATCTCAGGGTATGTGATTCCGAGACGTACTCCACGGTGACCCATCATAGGGTTTACTTCATGAAGGTTTTCGCCACGTTTCTTGATGTCTTCAACTGATATTCCCAGTTCATCGGCAAGTTCCTGTTGCTTGTCATGAGTCTGAGGTACAAACTCATGCAAAGGTGGGTCAAGTAGACGGAATGTAACAGGTTTGCCGTTCATTACCTTCATAGTGCCTTTAACTGCCTTTTTAACAAATGGCTCAAGTTCTTTGAGAGCAACAATGCGCTCCTCTTCTGTTTTTGACAGAATCATCTTGCGCAGTTTTGCAAGTGGTTGTTCAGAATTTGTTCCGTAGAACATATGCTCGATTCTGAAAAGGCCAATTCCCTCTGCTCCAAAGTTGATAGCATTCTGTGCATCCTCAGGAGTGTCGGCATTTGTTCTTACACCTAACACCCTGAACTTGTCCACGATTGACATATACTCCACAAAACGAGGATTTTCTGTTGCATCCATTGTAGAGATAGCCTGGTCATAAACGAACCCTTTGGTTCCGTTCAGACTGAATACGTCGCCCTCTTTGTATATTTTACCATTTACTGTAAGTGTCTTTGCATGAAGGTTAATGTGGAGCGTATCGCAACCTACTATGCAGCATTTACCCCATCCGCGGGCAACAAGGGCAGCATGAGAGGTCATACCTCCACGGGCTGTCAGAAGACCATCAGCTGCGCGCATACCTTCTACATCTTCTGGATTTGTCTCTTCACGTACCAGAATCACCTTTTTGCCTGCTGCGTTCCACTCAACAGCGGTCTCAGCAGTGAATGCGATCTGACCAACTGATCCGCCCGGGCCTGCAGGAAGTCCTTTTGCAATGACTGTTGCAGCTTTTTCAGATTTAGGATCAAGGATAGGATGCAAAAGCTCATCAAGCTGGGCAGGAGCCATTCTCATGACTGCTGTCTTTTCATCTATAAGACCTTCTGAAAGCATATCCATTGCCATGTTAAGGGCAGCCATACCAGTTCTCTTTCCAACGCGGCACTGAAGCATCCATAGCTTACCGTCCTGAATTGTAAATTCTATGTCCTGCATATCGTGGAAATGTTTTTCAAGACTTTTCTGGATAGCATCAAGTTCCTTATATACAACCGGCATACCTGTCTCAAGAGAAGCAAGGTGCCTGTTATGGTCGTTCTTTGTTGATTCGTTAAGAGGGCTTGGTGTGCGTATACCGGCAACCACATCTTCTCCTTGTGCGTTGATCAGCCACTCACCATAAAACTTGCCTTCGCCTGTTGCAGGGTTACGTGAGAAAGCAACACCTGTTGCAGAATTTTCTCCCATGTTTCCGAATACCATTGCCTGAACTGTAACAGCTGTTCCCCACTCGTCAGGAATGCTCTCAATTCTGCGATATGAAATAGCCCTTTTTCCGTTCCATGATTTGAAAACGGCACTTATACCTCCCCAAAGTTGCTCGTAAGCATTATCTGGGAATGATTTTCCAAGAACTTCCTGAACTTTCAGCTTGAAATCGTCGCAAATCTTGATAAGCTCTTCTGCTGTAAGGTCAGTATCATTTGTATAACCTCTTTTTGTCTTAACCTCGTGCAGCATCTTGTCAAGCTGTACACGTATTCCTTTTCCTTCTTCAGGTTCGATTCCCTCAGCCTTTTCCATAACAACATCGGAGTACATCATGATAAGACGACGGTAAGCATCATAAACGAAGCGTGGATTAGATGTCTTTTTAATAAGACCAGGAATTGTTTCTGAACAAAGGCCGATATTAAGAACGGTCTCCATCATACCCGGCATTGAGCTTCTGGCTCCTGAACGGCAAGATAGTAGTAAAGGATTCTCTTTTCCGCCGAACTGCATACCCATTATTGCCTCAGTTTTTGCCAAAGCAGCATCTACTTCTGCCTTAAGCGCTGCAGGATACTGCATCTTGTTTTTGTAATACTCGTTACAAGTATCTGTAGTGATTGTAAAACCTGCGGGTACAGGAATTCCTAAAGTACACATTTCTGCAAGGTTGGCACCTTTGCCACCAAGCAAATTCTTCATTGAGCCATTTCCGTCGGCAGTTTTGCCTCCGAATATGTAAACTCTTTTAATGTCTGACATAAGTTATTGATTATTTCGGTTTATATTTCAGAATATTATCTAATGGGGGGCAAATATAATAAATTTTCATAAAAGTTTGCCTGCAAGTTCAGATAGTTCACTACGCTCTCCCTTGACAAGGTTGATGTGTGCAAAAATCTCCTGCCCGTATAGTTTTTCCCCAAGATGTGTCAATCCGTTTGAGTGAATGTCCAGATAAGGCGAATCAATCTGCTGGATGTCACCTGTAAATACCAGCTTGGAGCCTTCTCCGGCTCTCGTTATGATTGTCTTTACCTCGTGAGGGGTAAGGTTCTGAGCCTCGTCAATAATAAAGAAGACATTGGAGAGGCTTCTGCCTCTTATGTAGGCCAGAGGAGAGATCTGCAACTTTTCATTCTTCAACATCTCTTCAATTCTATACGCCTCTTTACTGGTGGGCTTGAATGCCTTTTTTATTACAGCCAGGTTATCATATAAAGGGAGCATGTATGGTCCCATTTTCTCTTTTACATCTCCAGGCAGAAAACCCATCTCCTGATTCTTTAACGGAATTACGGGTCGCGCAAGAAGTATTGTGTCATATTCCTGTTCAAGTTCCATTGCAGCAGCCAGAGCAAGAAGGGTCTTCCCTGTTCCTGCTGTTCCGGTAAGCGAAATAAGCTTGATTGCCGGGTTGAGGAGTGCATCTATTGCAAAGGTCTGTTCGTCGTTTCTGGAATCTATGCCGTATGCCTTGTGTTTCTTTACACCAATGAGAGATTTGCCTGCTGCACTGTAACGGGCTAGTACCTTATTGCTGCCGGTTGTACTCTTGATTGAGTAGAGTTGATTTGCCAGCTGATTGCTAAGCTTGAACTCCTCAACAGGAACACCTCCATCCTGATAAAACAGCCGGTCTATTACATTCTGCGGTATCTTCTCGAGGTTTATCACCTCTTTCTTTATATTCTCTACCCTCTCTTCGGTTATTTTATCTGTCAGATAATCCTGTGCATCTATATGTAGTGCTTTTGCTTTAAGCCGCAGATTCATATCTTTGGTTACCAGTGCCACAACCCTGTCGGGATTCTTGTCCTTTACCCACTGTGTTGTTGCCAGTATCCTGTGATCCTGGGTGTCCTCAAAGAAGGACTCTGCCATCTGGTCGCTGAATGGATGTCCTAACTCAATCTTAAGAAGTCCTTTGCCTTTTCCTATGCTTACACCCTTGTCAAACAGCTGGTTGTCTGTGATTTTGTCCATGTCACGAACAAACTCCCGGGCATTGTAGTTTATTGAGTCATCGCCCTTTTTAAACTTGTCCAGCTCTTCAAGTACTGCAATGGGAACAACTATGTCATTCTCCTGAAAATTGTGTATTGCACGGAAATCGTGCAAAATGACATTTGTATCTAATACAAATATCTTAGGTAACTTTTTTACTTTCATAAATCTATGATTTAATCTGGATCCATTTTCTTGCATTTATGAAGATTTCTATCCAAGGAGTCACTTCGTCCGACACTCTGTTGCGAGTGTAGTGCGCCCAGTTATGTGGATAGATGCATCGTTCCGGATGAGGCATCATTGCCAGGTGTCTTCCGTCATTGCTGCAAACTCCTGCTATGCCTTCCGGTGAACCGTTAGGATTTGCAGGATAATCTTTGTAATTGAACCTCACTGCTATATTGTATCTGGATATATCCTGCGGGAAATGGAACTTACCCTCCCCGTGGGCAACCCAAATGCCAAGTTTTGACCCTTTTAGTGTAGAAAGCATTACAGAGGGTGAATCTTCTACTGTAACGCCAACGAAAGCACTTTCATATTTATGGCTGTCGTTGTGCTTCATTTTTGGCGAGTTATCTCTGTCTTCCGGAGTTATAAAGCCAAGTTCGGCCATAAGCTGGCACCCGTTGCAGATACCAAGACTGAGTGTATCCTCTCTTGCATAGAAATTTTCGATTGCACTCTTAGCCTTTTCATTATAAAGAAAAGCTCCGGCCCAGCCCTTTGCCGAACCTAACGTGTCTGCATTTGAGAATCCTCCCACAAACACAATCATCCTCACCTCTTCCAGGTTCTCCCGGCCGGTTATAAGGTCGGTCATGTGCACATCCTTTACTGCAAATCCTGCTAAATAGAGTGCCCATGCCATCTCCCTGTCGCCGTTGGAACCCTTCTCCCTTATAATTGCTGCAACCGGTCTGTTGCTGTTGTTGTCAACCGGAAGGTTGTAATCCGATAATTTGCCAGAGAATGCTGCCGGGAAAGAGAATTTTAGAGGTTGGTTCATGTAGTTTGCGAACCTTTTTTCTGCAAGTTTCTCACCTGACTGCAATCTGTCAAACAAATATGATGTTTTGAACCATAAATCCCTATAGTGGTCTATGTCAAGTTCAAGATCAAGCTTGTAAGACCTTATATTCAATTTTCTCTGCTTTTGCCACTTACCGATATTATAGATTGCAATTGAGTTTTCTTTTACCAATTGTTCAAATTCCTCTTTTTTGCCATCCTGTACCTGTACCAGAATACCGGCGGCTTCAGAAAACAAAAGACGGACAGGATCCTTTTCATTCAATTGTTCAAGGTTGATTTTAATACCTCCATCGCTGTTAGCAAAATTCATCTCCAGAAGAGCAGTAACAAGACCGCCGGCAGAGATATCGTGTCCGGCTGTGATAAGCTCTTTTTCAATCATTTTCTGAACTGTATCGAAACATTCGGCAAAATACTGTGGATTGTTTATGTCCGGTACCTCGTTCCCAAGCTGGTTTGTGACCTGTGCAAATGCAGAGCCGCCAAGAGCAAGGCTATCTTCGGTTATTGCAGTGAACGGAACATAGTAAAGTGAAGCATCACTCTCTTTTGAGAGTACAGGCCTGACAACCTTTCTGATATCCTTGCACTCGCCTACAGTAGATACAATAAGTGTTCCCGGTGAGAGTACTTTTTCTCCGTCGGGATACTTCTGTGTCATGGACATTGAGTCTTTCCCTGTAGGTATGTTTATTCCCAGCTCTATTGAAAAATCGCTGGCTGCTTTTACTGCTTTGTAAAGACGGGCATCCTCTCCAATGTTTCTGCATGGCCACATCCAGTTGGCAGAGAGGGATATACCCTTAATGCCTCCTTCAATCGGGGTCCAGACTACATTTGTAAGAGCTTCGGAAATTGCCATCCTGCTTCCTGCCTCAGAGTCTATCATTGCTACTAAAGGGGCATGTCCTATTGAAGTGGCGATTCCTTTTTTATCGCCGAATCCTATTGCTGTTACTCCCAGATTATTGAGCGGTAATTGAATCTCTCCTGCGGTTTGCTGTGTGGCAATAAGACCACTTACGGAACGGTCGACCTTGTTTGTGAGCCAGTCCTTGCATGCAACAGATTCCAGCTGCATTACAAGCTCTATATAATATTCGAGTTCTTCTGTGTCATACTCGAGAAGATCCCAATTCTGGGCCACTGTAAAGTCTTCCATTATAGTCTTGGGAGCAGATCCGAACATATCCTCAATGGCCAGGTCAATTGGTTTTTCGCCAGTTTGTTTGTTTTCAAGCGTAAAGTTGTCTCTGCCTGTGGTCTCTCCTATAACATACATCGGGGCCCTCTCCCTGGCAGCTATCTTTTGCAGTTCTTCTACATCTGATGCTTTGATTACAAGGCCCATGCGTTCCTGAGATTCGTTCCCTATTATCTCTTTGGCAGATAAAGTAGGGTCACCTACAGGAAGTTTGCTGATGTCTATGTCGCCACCGGTCTGTTCAACAAGTTCGGAAAGACAGTTAAGATGTCCCCCTGCACCATGGTCATGAACTGATATTATTGAGTTGTTGTCGCTCTCGGCCAGTGTACGTATTGCGTTGTATGCCCTTTTCTGCATCTCCGGATTGGAGCGCTGTACGGCATTAAGTTCAATTGCGTTTTCGAATTCTCCTGTGGCAACAGAGGATACTGCGCCTCCACCCATACCTATACGATAGTTGTCACCTCCAAGCAGGATTACTTTGTCTCCTACCGAAGGTTTATCTTTTTGGGCATATCTCTTTTTTGCATAACCTACTCCTCCGGCCATCATAATCACCTTGTCGAATCCAAAATCCCTCATCTTCTCTGAATGTTCGAATGTGAGAAGTGAACCACAAATTAGTGCTTGTCCGAACTTGTTTCCGAAATCACTTGCTCCGTTGGATGCCTTTATGAGAATTTCCTGTGGTGTCTGATAGAGCCACTCACGCTCAGGCGTGTTCTCCCAATCCCTGCCTTCCACGTCAAATCTTGGATAAGAGGTCATGTAGACAGCAGTTCCGGCTATAGGAAATGAGCCCTTGCCTCCTGCAATACGGTCACGGATCTCTCCTCCGCTACCTGTGGCTGCTCCGTTGAAAGGCTCTACCGTTGTTGGGAAATTGTGAGTTTCAGCTTTAAGTGAGATTACTGTCTCCTCCTTCTGTACCTTGAAAAAGTCTGGTTTGTCGCCACTTTGCGGGTAGAACATTGTAACCTCCGGGCCCTCAAGAAATGCGCAATTATCTTTATAGGCAGAGACTATACGGTTAGGATTCTCCTTTGATGTCTTTTTAATCAGCTTAAACAGACTGGATTCCATCTCCCTTCCGTCTATGACAAATGTGCCGTTGAATATTTTGTGCCGGCAGTGCTCGGAGTTTACCTGTGAGAAACCAAAGACTTCTCCATCTGTAAGGGGACGTCCCAGTTTTTTACTAAGTTCGTCGAGATAGCTTATCTCCTCATCGCTGAGTGCAAGTCCCTCTTCTTTATTGTAAGCAGCAATGTCGGTTATCTGAATTACAGGATCTGGTTTGCGGTTTATTTCAAAGATCTCCTGACCAAGGCCGTCATACATACGCTGAAGCATTTTGTCATGCTCTGCTTCCATTGACGGTACCTCAAAAAACTCCTCGATCCGCTCTATGCCGGAAATGTTCATGTTCTGAGTAATCTCAACAGCAGTTGTGCTCCATGGTGTAATCATCTCTCTTCTAGGGCCGGCAAAATAACCGGTAACTGACCTATCGGGATGTAAATGAGCACCGTCGAAAAGCCATTTGAGAGCATTAATATTGTCTGAAGAGAGTTCCTTGTTTGTTTTTACAGCAATTACGCTGTTAAGCTGAGATCTAAAGAATAGGATCATATATGACAAGATAAGTTAGGCTCCAAAAATACTGCTTTTTTGAGCAAAAAGGAAAATTATTTGTTATTTTGTACAAAATTGAATTATGACGGATCAAGCTTTATACGACAAAGAGATTGAATATATTTTCAAACAGTTTCCATCTTATCAGAAGGTTGGAAAGGTAGCATACAAGCCCGGGATTGAAACTATGAAGGAGTTTGACAAGGTTCTGGGCTATCCTCACAAAAAGTTTCTTTCTATTCATATTGCCGGAACAAACGGAAAAGGATCGGTATCGCATATGCTTGCAGCAGTATTGCAGAAGACGGGCGCAAAGGTGGGTTTGTACACATCGCCTCATCTTGCAGACTTCAGAGAGAGAATAAAGGTTAACGGAGAGATGATTGATAAGGATAGTGTACTGGATTTTCTTACTACATGGAAGCCATATATGCTAGATAAAAAACCATCCTTCTTTGAAATAACCACTGCAATGGCGTTTGATTATTTTGCAAAACAGGGGGTGGATATAGCTGTCATTGAGACGGGACTTGGCGGCAGGCTGGATTCTACAAACGTTATAACACCTCTTCTGAGCATAATTACAAACATCGCTCTGGACCATTGCGAACATCTTGGATTTACTCTGGGTGAGATAGCAAGGGAGAAGGCCGGCATTATTAAGCCCGGTATTCCTGTAGTAGTGGGGGAGGCGCTTCCGTCTACAAAATACATATTTGAACAATTTGCCAGAGAAAACTCATCAAGGTTGGTTTTTGCCCAGGAGTCTCTTTTCAGGGAGATTCTGGCATCTGATTATGAACTTGACCTAAAGGGTGATTACCAGACACATAACATAAGAACCGTTCTCACTTCCCTTTCGCTGCTCTCGGAAAACAACAAGTTCATGAAGGTTGTGGAGCGGGGGTGGAGCGACAGTAATATAAGGCTGGCGTTAAAGACTGCAGCAGCAACAACAGGGCTAAGGGGCAGATGGGAGTACCTTTCTCATGATCCTCCTGTTATATGTGATACCGGTCATAATGCAAATGGTCTCAGGATTGTTTTTTCTCAGCTTCGCCGTCAAAAGGCAAACCGATTGTTTCTGATTCTCGGATTTGTTGCAGAGAAGGATCTTGAGAAGATTCTTGGACTCTTTCCAAAACAGGCTTATTACTACTTTACTCAGGCAAAAATTGATAGGGCACTGGATGCAACTGCACTTGCAAAGAGAGCATTGTCGCAGGGATTCGAGGGAGAGATAAAAACGTCGGTTGAACAGGCGATAAAGGATTATAAGAATGTGTATAAGGATGGGGACCTGCTTTTTATTGGGGGGTCAACATTTATTGTTGCTGAGGCAATAGAATTTTTCGAAAAAAACAGGAATTTTTTTGCAAATTAAAAAATTGCGAATATCTTTGCACTTCCAATCGAAAAGAACGGGGCCTCAAAAGGGAGCATAGCTCAGTTGGTTTAGAGCATCTGCCTTACAAGCAGAGGGTCGGGGGTTCGACTCCCTCTACTCCCACAAAAAAAGCGGTTACTGAATTGTAGCCGCTTTTTTGCATATAAGATGAAACCGTATATCTATCCACTCGCTCACCTTTATGATTCCCATCAAGGTGACGGGTGGTTCCAGTCCGAAATCGCGGATGCTTAGTCTTAAATTTCCGTCGGCATAATATGTGTCGCCATCTCTGCACCATGTAAGCGGAATACAGTACTGTCTCTTTACTCCGGCAATTGTGATGCTCCCGTATGAATTTGCAGATACATCAATATCAGAAAATTCTGTTTTTTCATTATCGGGTTGTAATTCCAGAGAATTAAGCTGGACATGCATTTTAGGATAAATATCAGATTTTATCAGTTTTAAGAAATCCCTTAAGGCCATTTTATTACCTGATGTAAAGTTCTTTACTTCAATTGAGAGGTTGTTCTGACTGATATTTATTCGATTTTGATTACGGGTTGTTGTAAGAGAAAATAAATTTCCCGGAATATGTTCTCCTTTCAGAAGCAGATCAAACGAAAGCAGATTTGATGTTCCATGTATGGTAAGGAAACTGCTTTTTTGAATTGCGAATGATACTGCTGTCTGCGAAAACGATTTGACAAACACCAACATCAGGAGTAATATTCCGGAAAATAATTTCATTTTTTTAATTAAAAGCCTACTACTGCTTCAAGTACGAATCCGTTGAACTTTGCACCGTTACGTATGTCTGACGAAAGAAATCCGGTGTAGTTCTGGTTTACGTATTCTAATTTAGCCATAATATTTTTAGTAACAAACCAACCACCACTGAAGGCCAACCTTTCAAGGTCCACATCTGCTCCATTTATATTGCTTGACACTGTATTGTAGCGACCACCCAACCAGAAATTTTCTGTTTTTCCAAATCTGTAAACAAGGTCAGTGGCAAATTGATTTGCAGTACGTTCTGCTTGTTCTGTACGATTACGTCCCTTTGAGGTTTCAAGTGTGGTAAACCATTCAAGACCTCCCACTTTAACAAATGCATTGCCCATTAACGAGCCAACTTTGTCTGAGAAGCCAGGGTTAAAACGTCCGGAGAATGCCGCACCAGTGGAGATTGCATTTTCAATCACTCCAAAATAGTGAGAGCCACTACGGTCGCCGCCATATAGTGTGTTACTGATAGAGCCGGCTGTATAATATCCTGAACCTGTTATACGTAAGCGGATTTTGTCGTTTAGTTGTTTATCAAAACCAATCTTGCCTATTATTGCAGGATGATGCTTTCCGTCACTTGCACCTGCAACAGGAGTCGCTTCTGCTATGTCACCTTTTATCTTGCCGTTTGTTATAGCTGCAACAGCAAGAAAGCCTTTGTGTTGTACATCAATTTCTGCTCCTATCTCGGTAGCAAAGCCATCCATGATGTAATTCTCAACAAATGGATTGTATATTGAATTCCCATTGTCTGACCTGCGGAAGTGGGCGTCACCGTAGTTAATTTCCATATGTCCAACCTTGATGGTTGTGTATTTCATAACCTTGTCAAGAATGCCGCTCTTTATGAATGGTATTTTGTCAAACTGAATGAATCCGCCTTTAACCCAGGTCTCATTATGGTGACGAGATGATAGGTAAAGTGTCATGTTTAAAGTCACACCTTCGCCCAGTAATACGTCCAGATAAAGGTTTGCATTAGCAGTATTAAATCCCGGAACAATAGCCACTAGCTTGTTCTGGTCCACAACAGGAGTTCCTCCCATCTTTGGATCGGCGGTGTTGCTTTGAGACAGTGTCTGGAATGATTGAGTGAAACTGCCGCCTATTTTAAGCTTTAGCTTGTCAAATGCAGCAGGGTCTACTTTTGCCGGTTCAAAGACATTTAATCCGGATTTGTCATAGGGACGAATCTGTCCGAAGGTGATGCTGGAAATAAAGAGAAATGCAATAACTGCGATAATTGTCTTGTTCATGTTAAGTTGTTATTAGTAATTAATTTATTTGTCTGTTAATTATATTTTTAGTTAAGTGACGCCAGGCTCTGTGCCGATATTGTAACGTTGAATGAAATTGTGACAGCATCGCCTGTCTTTAACAAGCCAAACATTGCAGTAGGCGTCTTCATTTTGAAATCGGATAACTTTAAAGGAATCGTACCTTTAAGCTGATAACCCCCGCCGCCTGTCTTCTTTCCTGATGATTTAAAGCTAATTGGTTTGGTAAAACCGGCTACAGTAAGATTACCGGTTAACGTCACCTGAACGTTACCATCGTCACTTATAACTGGTGTTGCAGGTTCTGTAAGTTGAAACAGTATGGTTGGATTTTTGTCTGCATTAATTGTTTCATAGGTCTTCTTGTCCATAAGCTTGTCTCCGCTTTTCATTGCCTTTACAGGAATTTTTACGGTAAGCGTCTGAATCTGTTTTGAACTGTTTAATGCAAATTCTCCTGTTAACTGTTCAATTTTGGTATCCCAGTCATGCAGGTTTGAAGTTCCATTAATGATAACACTTGATGTGAACGAACTTGCTTTTTCACTCTGGGCCTGTATTAAATTAAAGTTCAGCATTAATGAACTCACAAAAAGTATCATTAGAAAATTAGATAATCTTGCCTTAATCATTTTCATTGTATCAATTTGGTTTAATTATTTGATTTAATTATTTGGTTTATTTAGTATTATGCTTTTCTTTCAACTATTTGGGCCAGGGTTTTATTAAGCAGCATAGCTTCGAAACCCTTTTTCATTTCAATCCAGTAGTCCCTTCCCGGGCAATCCTCGGAGCGGTCACAGAACTTTTTATTACAGATGCAGTCTACAAATGTTATTTGCTCAAAGGCTGTGTATATATCAAGTATCGTTATCTCCTCGGCTGCTCTGGATAACTTGTATCCACTCCCTTTTCCTTTGGAATTTGTAATTAATCCTTTAAGTTTTAATGACAGAATTATGCTGTCCAGATACTTCAACGATATGCTCTGGTTTTTTGCAATGTCTTTTTGCAAAACCCCATTTACATCATTTGCTGAGGCAATTTCTATCATTGTCCTAAGTCCGTAACGTATTTTTGAATTTATTTTCATAACCTTTAGTTTATTGTCGGTGCAAAGATATAAAAAATATTAATCCTATAACATTAGTAGGATAAAAAAGTTTATTGCCTAATGCCTATTGCCTAATGCCTAATGCCTATTGCCTAATGCCTATTAAACCTAACGCATCTCGGTAAGTCTAATAAAAACTATCCAATACCCCAAAAATGAAAAAAATACTATTTGTTACCATTCTGTTATTCTCGATCAATGCTGTAAATGCTCAGAAAAAATCTTTAGATGAATCTGTTTATGATAAATGGATGACCGTTGAAAAATTCGTGATTTCTGATGATGCAGGCTGGACCTTTACAGAATACAAAAACTTCACTGATAAGTCGGTACTTGATATAAAAATTAAGAAAGTTCCTTTCAGAGTAAGCATAAAGGGCGGTTCAGGTGTACAGCTGTTCAACAATCAGATGTCAGCTTTTTTTTATAAGAAGGACACTCTTTATACAATCCAGAGAAAGACCGGTAAAATTGATTCAATAGGCATTTATAAAAATCCGGAAACCAAAGATGACTCTCCATACTTAACCTTTAAAAAGGGGAAGACCTTATTTATAAGAGGAACAGACATGACAAGAACAGACTCTGTGGGTTTAGTTGCCAAAAGCATGTTTATTACTCATGAACGTATTGCTGTGTTACAAAACGAAAACGGAAGAAGCTCTTTAATTGTTATGGATTTAAAAGGGAAAAATGGATATAAAGCTGATACTGTATATAGGACTGATAAATATATAGCAGATTTCTCGGGGAGTAAAAGCGGGAACTCTCTAGTTTTCTTCCAGAGTAAGGATACTCTGTTCAATGATACAGAAACAGTATTACTAGACTTAAAAAGTAAGGAATACAAGATTCTGACGCTTAATAAAGATTTGCTGCCTGCAAATATGGAATTCAATGTTAAAAAGGGGATTACATTCTCATCTTCTGATAAATATTTAAAGTTTGACATTTCTCCATGGAAACCGAAAGAGGCAAAATCTAAAGTAAAAGCTAAAGCACCCAAAAACGCATACGAATTTGAGCTCTGGAGATGGAACGACACTCTGTTACCAATTCAAAAGGATAATAGTACTAAAGTTTTCGAGAACAGCCAACGATGCTCATTTTATCCGGAAAGCGGACAATTCGTTCGACTCACTCAAGGTTATGGTGTTTTTTTGCAACCCGACGACAACTCTCCGTATGGGTTTGAATTTAACGACAAGCCATACATGTACAACTCTTCATGGGAAGATCCTACACCAAAGGACCTACATTGTGTGAATGCATTGACTGGCGAGAGAAAACTACTTATTAAAGGTTTTTTTGGCGCATTTGCCCTTTCACCATCTACTCCGCAGATCTTTACTTACAATCCTATAGAAGAGGGTTGGTATGTCACAGATTTGAATACAATGAATAAAACCCTGATATCATCGAAACTACCATATCCTGTTAAGGAACAGGATTTTGACAAGCCACAACCAGCAGGTGCATATGGACAGGCCGGTATGACTTTAGATATGAAATATTTTATTGTTTATGACCAGTTTGACGTGTGGGCACTGCCTGTTTCCGGAGTAGGAGAACCATTTTGTATTACAAATGGTTTTGGAAGAAGGAACAATATAAGGTTCAAAGTACTTAAATTGACAGAAAGGGGAGAGAAAACAATTGGTGTCGACCTTAAATCAGAAATTTTGCTTGAAGCTGTAAATAAAAACAACATGAATTCCGGTTTTTACAAGGTTAAAAGTGGTAACGATCCTGTTAAACTTATTGAAAATGAGTATAAATATTCATTTGTAAAACAGCTTGGAAAAGACAAATACATCATCAAGAGAGAGAGCTTCAAGGAGGCTCCCGATTACTGGCTCACAAACAAAAACTTCCAGCTCTCCGAGAGGTTGACAGATATGAACGATCAGCTGAAGGATTATAAAGTAGGCGATTCAAAAGTTATAAGGTGGAACGATAAAACCGGTATGCAACAGGCAGGTGTTCTTTACACCCCTGAAGGTTATGATTCCACCAAAAAATACCCTGTGATAGTCTATTTTTATGAAACGATGAGTCAGAATGCATTTGTATTTTATCCCCCGGCACCTACTACATCTACAATAAATCCTGTGATGTTTGTAAGCAGAGGGTACGTAGTATTCATGCCGGACATTACTTATGAGATTGGTTGGCCGGGAAAAAGTTGTGTGAATACTGTAATAGACGGAACCAGACATTTGATAAATACCGGAATTGCCGACCCTGAAAAGATAGGTGTTGAGGGTCACAGCTGGGGCGGATATCAGGTTGCATTTCTTATAACTCAGACAGATCTGTTTACATGTGCTTGTTCTGAGGCTGCAGTGGCAAACATGACATCTGCATATACAGGAATAAGAGCAGGTGCAGGAAAACCAAGAATGTTCATGTACGAGTCATCACAAAGCAGGATAGGGGGGACACTTTGGGACAAGCAGGAGAATTACATAAAGAATTCTCCTGTATTTTATCTTGATAAAGTAACCACTCCTCTTCTTTCCAGACATAGCGACGGAGACGAAGCAGTTCCTTATTCTCAGGGTATAGAGTTGTTCCTTGGTCTTAAGAGACTCGGCAAGGAGGTTTGGATGTTCAACTACAAAGGAGACGGACACAATATCAAAAAGAGAGAGATAGCCGTAGACTGGTCACGAAGGATGGATGAGTATTTTGACTATTATCTTATGGATAAACAAAAGCCGAAGTGGATGAATTAATACCCTATCCCCTCATTGCGGACTATGCGTGAAAACATGTAAAGGTGAAGGTCCAGTGAATATATCCAGTATTTCCATGAATGAACTCCCGGGCTTAGAATCAGAATATTTGGAATTTTAAGCTCATCGCAGCGTTTTGTAAAATCTGTGGCACTTTTAGCCAGCCCGTCCTGGGCTCCGCAAGTGATAAGCATGATTTTATCAGTACCTTTTATAGATTCAAGACGGTTTAACGCCGAAGCATTTATGAAGCTGGGTGCATCATCTGCATAAGGGCCCAGTACCTCTGTTATCTGACTGCTTTTAAGTCTGGTATCCATAAGGTTGAGTACCCCTGACATGCTTCCTGCTGCGCGAAACCTTTTTATGTCATCAAGAAAGATGTTAATAGCTCCGTGTCCACCCATGCTTAGGCCGGTAATGAAGGTTTTTTCCGGATCCAGCTTGTAATCCTTTGCCATCATGGGATATAGCTCTTGATCAAAAAATGTTCGCCATTGCATTTTCGCAGTGTCTACATTATTCAGGTACCATCCATTATAAAATCCGTCTGGTGTAATAATTATAAAACCATATTTATCGCTGAAAGACTGTATATCAGTCTTGTCACTCCAGTTTCTCCAGCAGCCGCTCCAACCATGAAGAAGGTATAGTGCAGGGGTTGTCTCCTTGGAATTTTCACTCCACCCGTTTGGAGTAAAAACCAGAATAGTGTCGGTTGTTTTTAAATTTTTTGAATCAATTACATATTTTTTTTGTCCATAAACCAGATTCACTGCAAGAAGCAGCATGACGGTATACATTATTCTTGATTTAACTGGCTGATCCTTTTTCATAAACAGATGTTTTATATAAATTTTTATCAAAAATAGCTTATTTTTGTCATTATGAATAATATTGAGCTCATAAAAAGAAACCGCTTTCTCATAAGTATCTTTGTTGCGACACTCATAATTGCAGCAATTATTCCCATCGAAGGTAAATTCAAGTACCAATATGCCAAAGGGAGACCATGGTTATATGAGACTTTGATTGCTCCGCTTGATATACCTATACTTAAAAGTGAAACGGAACTGAGAACTGAGCGCAACTCTAAAGCAGCTCAGATTATCCCTTATTACACATTTGTAACAAAAATAAAGACAGAGCAACTCGTTGCCTTGGCAGAGATGATGGACAACGGGGTAGATTCATTGTTGGCAACCAATTTAAACAACTCCTTCCAAAAGATATTCGAAAGGGGGTTGGTTAATGAATTTCCAGACACATCTCTTCTGGACAAGGTTATAATTATTCAGAGAGGCAAAGAGAATTATGAAACTCCTGCACTAGAGGTTTTTACAAAAGAAAGTGCTGTAAACTATATCAAAAGGAGAATCAGGGAAGAGTTTTCAAACATGGGGATCAATGAATTGATTAATGACTCAAAAGTATATCAGCTCCTGGTTCCTAACCTTATTCCTGACATTAACACTACCCAAATTGCTCATAAAAGTGCAATAAATTATATCTCTCCTACAAAGGGGATACTGTATACCGGACAGTTGATAGTTGCAAAGGGAGAAACAGTCACAGCTGAGATTGAACAACTACTGGATTCATACAAAGCAGAATATGAGCTAAGTATGGGTTTTTCCGGAAGTGTATATCTACTGAAGCTTGGTCACTTTCTTTTCATTTCAGGAATCCTGGTTTTATTTATAATCTTATTGTTTTTCCTTAAAAGAGAGTTGCTTTTGGATCAGAATAAATTGAATTTCTTGCTGTTACAGTTATTTTTAATTGTCATTATAACCGTACTCGTAAAAAATTTAAATCCTTCATATCTTTATGTAGTACCATATTCAGTTTTTGCACTTTTTATAACTTCCTTCTTCACCTCAAAGATAGTCTTGCCAATTTATCTACTGTTCTTGTTACCTATTGTGATTATTGCACAGAGTGGATATGAATTGTTCTTTTTGAATGCTTTGGCAGGAGGTGTTGCTATTTATACATTCACCAATTGGAACCGAGGTTGGCAGCAATTTGTAAATTCAGTAGTTATATTTGTCTGTCTAATAATATCATATACTACATTCAAACTTATTGAGGATGGCTCTTTTACAGGAATAAGTTCATCATATGTCCTCTATTTTCTGTGGAATTCAATACTTATAATTGCTGCATATCCGACTCTGTTTTTGTTTGAAAAGGTATTCGGACTGGTATCAAACCTGCGTCTGAGAGATTTGTCAGACACGACATCGCCTCTTTTGCAGGCTTTGTCAGAAAAAGCCCCCGGCACCTTCCAACACTCACTTCAGGTTGCAACTCTTGCCGAGAGTGCTGCAAGGGGTATAGGTGCTTATGCATTGCTGACAAGGGTAGGGGCTCTTTATCATGACGTGGGTAAAATGAACAATCCTCAGTTCTTTATAGAGAACCAACGCCGGGGTGAAACTAATGTACACTCCACTTTTACCCCTGAGGAGAGTGCCAGACTTATCATTCAGCATGTAGACGAAGGGGTGGAACTTGCAAAAAAGGCCAGACTGCCGCAAATAGTTATCGATTTTATTCTCACGCACCACGGAAGATCGCGGACAATTTACTTTTATAATCAGTTTGTAAATAGTGGGGGAGACCCTGCCCGAATTGAAGATTTTTCATATAAAGGAGTTCTTCCAATATATAAGGAACAGGCAATTGTAATGATGGCCGATGCTGTTGAGGCTGCATCGCGCTCTCTTACAGATTATTCAGAAGAGAACATCTCTGCACTGGTAGAAAAGATGGTAGATATCAGAATATCGGAAAATCAGCTTGCAGATGCAGAAATCTCAATTAGAGATATAAGAAAGGTGAAGGAGATATTCAAACAGAAACTCTTAGAGGTGAACCATTCAAGAATCTCTTATCCTGTTCTAAAATAAATACAGAGTAAAGAAATTAACAAATTAAGTTATACAAATGAAGAAATTATTAATCGCATTTTTAATTATTATCTCAACATCCTGCAAAAAGGATGAAATCGATCTCACTTATCCGGGCACTGCTCGCTTAGCTGTAGTTGTTTCTGGCATAACATGGGCTCCGGTAAATGCCGGCTATACAACTGAACGTCCGAATGGATTATTGTACCAGTGGGGAAGAATGTACGGTCAGGAGTATATCAGCACAGACACAATTCCTGGACCGGTTGCTTTGAGTGTTGGTAACAATTCATCTAATTCATCTAATTTTTTCACTGTACAAGCCACACCATTTAACTGGTGTACAACATCTTTTACATTATGGGACATGACCTCATACAACCCATGTCCTGAAGGCTGGCGAGTTCCAACCACTACCGAACTGGCTGTATTGAATGCTGCCGGCAGCACATGGTTATATTCACCAACTGATAATCCTGATGGTCTTCCCGGCAGATGGTTCGGTGGTAACCACGGAACCGACCATGTAGGGAGTGTTTTCCTGCCTGCAACAGGTTTTCGCAACGTAAGTAAAGGTGCAGCAACCATACGTGGCACAATGGGTGACTATTGGTCAAGTGAAGCCTCTGGAATTTACTCATCATCTCTCTTCTTCACCAGCAGTGGGGCAAACATGGCATCCGACTATCGCGCGGGTGGGTTGCCGGTGAGGTGTGTGAGGAAATAGACACTTGTATAAACATCAAATTGACAGAGTTTTACTAACTTCCTTGAAGTTTTTTGCAAGTATCAGATAGGTAGACCTATGCAAAAATTTTTCATAAAAATTTTTCGGGGTAAATTTTATAAGTGGCTGTATGATAATCGTGTATGAAAAACTTCAAGGGAATTATTTTTTTGAGATGCAAAAACGCCCGATATCAGTTGTAATACCGGGCGTTTTTGTGGAGATGGGCGGACTCGCAGAACGAAATCAGATAAATCCTTTGACTTATGTTTGAGTCAATTAGAATCAAAATTGGATAAAACATATAACGTAATGTTTGATTTGGTTTATTGATTTTGGTACTGCAAATGGTACACAGCCCTTTTATTGTGTTCTTGCAGTACCATTTTTGTTGTTAAAAAACTTGCTTTTCCTTGCCCTCTCTGCGTTTTGCTTCTGTGTAGACCTGATATATTTGATTGTTGTGGTTAGTTTGGAATGTCCAAGCATTTCAGATATAATGTCAATTTGCAGGTCGTTTAGTGAGGCATTTGTTGCAAAGGATCTTCTAGCGGTATGTGTTGATACAAGTTTCCATTTTGGTTGTATAATTTCGATCTGCTCTCCGGCAATATGCTTGTTCACTGCAATTGGTTTTGTCAATCCGGCCAAAAGTGCAATTTCCTTAATATGTCCGTTGAGTTTTTGTTCTGATATCGTATTGCTGAGATCAAATCCACTTTCAAGAATTTCTTTGACAACCCAGTGAATCGGAATTGTAACCCATTTTTCTGACTTCTGGGTTTTTTTGTACACATAGTCGCTGTCAAAATTGTACTCATTGAGTCGTTTGAAGTCAGAAACCCTGAGAGCAGTGTAGCATCCGATTATGAACAGGTTCTTGCTGTGGGTTAATGCTATTGATTTTTGAAGTGCCTGATTGTTGTCAAGTGTTGGCCAGTGTTCCTTAATCAACTCAGTAGTGATATTCATGTTGTGAATTTTGAGCAATTCCTCTTCGTCAAGGTATACAAAATCTGTATCTTTTCGTGGGCCGATGAATTCAGTCACCCCGGGCAATTCAAGATTGTGTATTTTGTCAACTGTCTTTGCCTGTTTGTAAAGGAATTTTAGGCTGTTTACAATGTTCCCGAAATAATTTGTTGAGAACAGGTTGGTTTTAGAAATCGGTATTGACGGATCTTTTGGAATAGAGAAAAACCACTTCCGGAAATTAGAATAGAAATCAATGTCGATATCTATGAAATTGATCGTTGTCTTTTTGAACTGTTCGTATTCTTTAAGCTTGTTGAGAGTATTTGTATACTTCTGCGTTGACGGTCTCTTTTTAACACCGGTGTTTCGTGCCAGGTATATTTCTATGTACTTGCAAACAGATATTGTAGTCTGTTCGTCTGCTTTTTCTCTTTTGTATAGAAATTGGTCAAGTTTCTCAAAAAAATCTTTCTCTGATGGTGTTTCTTTAAAGTCTTTGAAGAATTCTACAGCCTTGTCTGCAGCAGAGATCCATTTGCTGATCTGTTTGTTTATGTATTCTCCTTCCGGATTCTGTGCTGTTACGCGTACCCTTTTCTTTGCCAAACTCCAGAGCCTTGGCTCAACAGATTCAGAGATGCTTTTTTTGTATTTCTTTCCGCGAAAATTGACCAGTATTGCTATTGGTGACTTTGATCTACTTTTATTTGTAAGAATGAAAGTTGCCATTATTGAAGATTATACTCATAAGTTATCCCTCTTGAATCTGTCATTCTAAAGGTACTTTCTGATATAAATGTAAATGGTAATAATAGTTGTCCACTGCTGTTGTGCATTGTCATTGATGGATAGGCGAGTGTGTAAGTGTATGTTTCTGGGCTTCCCATTATTCTCCCGCTTGGTGATCCCTCTCTCCCTGTGTATTCAACCTGTGTTTTTGAAGTGAATCTATAAACATCGTAGATATCACTATTACTAATTACACTTTTATACGCAAATGCAGCATAGGTTTTCCCAGTTGGGCTGAATTCTTTTGGTTGTTCCTGTTTTGAGCATGCAGAAAACAATAAAAGGATGGTTGATAAAATTAGTAGATGTTTCATAGTGTGATTTATTTAAACATTTTCCCGAAACCGGTTAACAACCATTCGGCGTTAATCTTGTAATCTCGCACAAGATAGGTAAGATATTCTACTTTTATAACTCTCTTGGATGGTTCGTCACGTACACTAATCAGGTTCCAGCGGTTAATCTGCCATTCACGTGTCAATGTTTGCAGCCCCCGGATCTCTTTCTGGTCCTTCAGAGTTTGTACGGCCAGAAAGAAGCGGTTGTTAATTTCAACAGCGGTTTGCGATATGTTAATCGGTGGCATCTTAGTTGAAAATAAGATCGTTTAGCTCGTTTATGTATTCCTGAATATCTGTAACACCAGTTTGGTTTACAAATGCCATATCAAGCTCTTTTCTGGCACTATCAAGGCACTCCTGGGCTTTGTCTTTATCATGGCTCTTATATAGAGACAGAATTATTTTGTGTTGATCGATAGTCATTATTATTGTAGTTTAGAAAGTCGTTTTATCCAGTCTTGACACTCTTTCTCGTTTTTGTATCTGGTTATCAATTTTGAAAGGAATCCTTTTAGAACTTCATGTTGATTAGTTTTACTATATAAAATTATTGCCCTGTTAATATCGTGAGCGTAATTATTATAATTAAGTTTTGTTGCCTTGTTTTCGCAGAAATCAATATTTTCTAAATAGATTTTAAGAGCATTGAGATTTTCTCCGTTTTTTTCTAGGATTGTAGCATTTTCTCTTTTCGAACACACAAAGCTGAATTTCATTTCCCAAATCTTGTTTTCTTTTTCGAGCTTCTCAATATCATGTTCTAGTTTTTCAATGTCAGAGTCAAAGGCCTCCCCTTGGTAGTAAATTCCTTTTTCATCTTTCAGCATATCTATGGTATTTTGAGACAGTGTTCCGCTTGACTTCCGCTGTTTTCCCTCATTCGCTTGTTTCCTGGTCTTTGCACTAACGATAAGTGTTGCAATTATCAGTATAACTGAGATTAATAAAAAACCGTATCCTATCATTAATTTTTATTTTTTGTTAAATCATGAATAGTTGTTGTTTGATTTTCAATTGTACGTTGTTGGCTTTCAATGATTGATAGTAGCCTCTCTACTATATCCTTATTTTGGGTGTGTTCTTTGACTACATTTATGGTTGATATACCCAAATAATTGGCCAAAATTTTCAAACTATTCCCTTTGGGCTTGGTTTTTCCAGCCTTATAATTAGCAATTGTTTGGTCACTAATGCCTGTATCTTGCATTATTTTATAATTTGATAAATCACTATTCATCAAATACTTAAGAACCCTATCAGCTAAGTCAGACATTAATTTATAAAAATAATTACACAAATGTTTGGTCAATACACAAATATTTGTGTATATTTACATGTCAATTTAAACCACATTCAATGTAAAAATAAACAAAAGTATGGAAGAGACAAATTCAAGCACAAAAAAAGATGTAAAAATAAACCTTGCGGGCTATTATGATAATCTGCCAGAAAAGACATCACCGAAGACTGATTTTGTTAGAGAATTAGCCTGGGCATGCAATGTTGATGCCTACACTGTACGCAACTGGTTAAAGGGAAGAACTAAGCCTCTTAATCCAAAGCACGTTGAAATTATCAGCTCTATAACAGGTATTAACGCTGAAGACTTGTTTTAATATGGAACGGACTGAGTTTTATCAATTTGAGAATGAAGCTTGGTTTAGATCAGCAGATGGTACCTGTTCTAAACTTCAAGAAAACAACAGGGAAGAAGTCAAATATCTGCTGGATAAAATAGAAAACTTCTATCCGGAAGCTTTTGCTGCTCTATCTAATCATTATGCAGGATGCAAACATAACCTGTCCTACCATCAGTTTCTAATCGTTCAGCGCTTTATCAAATGCAACTTTGGTAATATTGACAATATAAAAGATATAGACTGCAACGGAGAATTTCATTTTGAGCATGTCTCTTGTCCGCTTCGTGGAGAGGATTTGTTAGAAAATATTGTTTGTCATCCGAAATTCTCAAGTAAGATTTCACCTGCAGAAATGAGGGTTCTAAAGCTTGTATATGAGGGAATACCAGTTAATCAAATAGCTGAAAGCCTTTACCTATCTCCTTTTACAGTTACTAATCACATAAAAAACGCATACAGAAGAATCGGAATTCATAAAGAAGCTGATTTCATTAAGTATGCTAATAATCACAATCTATTCAAATGAGTACAGCAGAAGTCATATCTGAGATATTACAGATTTCATCTGAAAAAGAGCAGCTCAAAATGGAGAACGACCATTTAAAGGCCAATTCTGTAAACGCTCAGAAATTCTACAATTCAGCACTAACCACGGAAGCAGTTGCATCACTGCATTCTGTTTCTACGGCACTGGTCAGAAGATATGTAAAACTCGGTTACATAGAGCAGCACCCGAACAGTACAGATGCAAAAATATTGGTAAGGGCATCAACGGCTCTTTTGCTTGATTTTAAGAACCTAAGGTATAATTCTAAACACAATATCAATTAATAATGGAAAAGTTAATCACTCCGGAAGTCAGGTCTGAAATACTGGAAAAATTATCAGAGATTCTGCCTGCAGATTATGAACTCAATGAAATGACTTACCGCTGTAACGAAAGGACCCAGATAGGTAATTTTCGTATCGGTGTAGCAGTAAATGGAAAAGTGATGTTTGCAAGCAAAGACAGCATCAACAAAGTATGTGATGAAATAAAGAAACAATGGATTGAGCAAAATGATCCGGTTTCATCTGAGCATAAATGCTTTGAGTTAGTAGAAGCATAAACAATAATAATTATAAGCGTATGAAAAGATTTTCAATTAAGAGAATGTACATTGAGAATTTCAAAGGCATAAAAAAAATGTCTATTGATTTCTCTGAAATTACAAGAATTTCCGGAGCAAATGCTACATGCAAGACCAGTGTTCTGGATGCTTACATGTGGTGCCTTTTAGATGTTGATTCGTTTGGGAAAAGCAACTTCAAGGTTCAGCCTTTAGATGAAAAAGGCAATGTCATTGATAACCTTATAACATTTGTTGAAGTACAGACATTCGTCGACAATCAACAATATAACTTCAAGAGAAAATACTATCAGAACTGGATTAAACCACGTGGTAAGACAGAACCGATCAACACTGGTAACCTATCTGAATATTACTATAATGATGTTCCATGCATGCAGACGGAATTTCAGGCAAAGCTGAATAGTATTGTTTCTCTGTCAGATTTCAAACTTGTTTCAAGTGTTACAGCGTTCAACAAACTTAACACAGAACAAAAAAGAGCTGTATTGATAGACATTTCCGGCATCAAGGACATTGACAAAGAAGTGGCGACAGAATTCCCTCTTTTAAGGGTTCAGTTGGAGGAATACAACAAAAGCGTAAAAGAATACTCTGCAGAAGTGAGGATGAAAATATCAAAGCTTAAGGATGATTTAAAATCAATTCCGATAAGGATTGACGAACTTGAAAAGCAGAGGCCGGAGAAACTGGATTTTGAGGCACTTAAAATCAAAGAAAGCAGACTCAAAAAGGAGATTGAGGAAATAACAACATCGCAACAGAGCAGCTCTGGAAACGATCTGTTTCTTGACAATAAGAAGACGGATCTGAAAAAGAAAATGAACGAACTGCAGGGGCAGATGAATGACATAGAGCTAAGCTTGAACAAACAGTCAAACTCATTATCTCTTGAATTGTCGAAAGAACTCTCAGGGGTCACTAATGACAAAAACATTTCAAAAGAAAAGATTGACAGCCTGGTCAAGCAGATTGAAGAGTTATACTCAAAACAAGAGAAATTAAACAAAGAATTCAACGTAGTAAAAGAGGAATGGAAAACTATCAACAACCTTGAGTTCTCTGTAGAATTAGAGCCGGTTTGTTCACAATGTAACAGACCATTCAGTAATGAAGATCTGCAGAATCAGAAGCATTCAGCTGTAGAATTGTTCAACAAAAACAAGCTCGACAAACTGAGTAAGATTGATGAAAAAGGAGACGAGTTATCTAAAGAGATCAAGGAAATCATTTCAAAAATTGATAATAAGAACGAAGAAAGAAGACTTGAAACGGAGCGGTTCAATTCATCTTGTGAAAAGGTCAAAGATGTTGAAAGCAGGCAAAACAATCTTCCAACTCTTGCAGCTCTTCAAGAAGCAAACAAAGAGTATCAAAAGCTGAAATTAGAGTATGATCAGACAAAAGCACAACTTACATCTCTTGATGCTCCGATTGAGGAAAATAAGGACACTCAGGATGCCCTAAAACAGGAAAAGGAGTTATCGCTTAAGGAAATCCGCACCTCTCTGGCAAAAGAACAGCAGATTATCAATATAGACCTTAGAAAAGAAGAGCTAAGAGAACAAGAAATAAATATTTCACAGCTAATAGCGGAGCTTGAAGAGGCAGGCAATCAAATCATGCTGTTCAACAAAAAGAAAATTGATTTGATAGAATCACGTATATCCGGAATGTTCAGCATCGTAAAGTTCAAGATGTTTGAAAAGAACATCACAAATGATGGAGAGAAAGAAATATGTGATTGCATGGTTGATGGTGTTCCGTATGAAAATCTCAACACGGCAATGAAAATCAATGCAGGTCTTGATATCTGCAATACGTTATCAAGAAGCCTTGGAATCATTGCTCCGATATGGATCGACAACAAAGAATCTGTAACAGACCTTATACAATCAGACAGCCAGTTAATAACATTACAGGTTGTAGAGGGTCTGAGCCTGACAATAAATTAACAACTAACAATTTTAAGCGTATGAGTAAAAATGAAAATGGACTTCAGGTACTTCCGGAACAAAACGACAACATGCTTGTGTTCGGGAGCCTGGCAAATTTTGAGAACGCCCAGAGAATGGCGAAATCTCTTTGTTCCAGTACAATTGTTCCTAAAAATTATCAAGGTGAGACTAATCTTGCAAACTGCATTGTAGCTCTCGAGATGGCAAACAGAATCAGGATGTCTCCGCTTATGGTAATGCAGAATCTCTACATCGTGAATGGCAATCCAGGATGGAGCAGTAAGTTTTTGATTGCAGCCCTAAACGTAAGTGGAAGGTTCTCCCCACTAAGATATGAATGGAAAGGAGAAGAGCCAAAAGACAACTGGGGATGCAGGGCGTGGGCCACTGACAAAGAGGGAGAAAAACTATTAGGTGCATGGGTTACTATCGACATGGCAAAAAAAGAGGGATGGTTCGGTAAGGCCGGAAGCAAATGGCAGACAATGCCACAGTTGATGCTCCAGTACAGGGCAGGTGCATTTTTCGCTCGTACCTACGCACCTGAAATCGGAATGGGTTTGCAGACAGCAGAGGAGCTTGCAGATGTTGGTGAGGTAGTAGAGTCTACATACATAGACATGTCTGAAAAGGTCCAGAGAGAGATTGATCAGAATGCCAACTCGGAATCTTTGAGCATGAAGGAATCTGCTCAGGAAAAAGAGGGAGTAAAAGAAACGTCTCCAGTTGGCGAGCAGAATAAACCTAAGTGGATGCAAGACTAAAGACAGAAAAGATGAAATTGACTGTATTGGCGAGCGGCAGCAAGGCGAACTGTTATGTACTGCAGAATGAAAATACTGCATTGATAATAGAGGCCGGTGTTCCAATGTCTCAGGTTTATGAGTGCATAGGATACAACATTAAGAAAGTTGTCGCTTGTCTTGTCAGTCATGAGCATAAGGATCATTGCAAGTATGTTGGACAGTACTTAGATGCAGGGATTGATGTATTTGCATCAAGTGGCACGATAGAGGCTATTGATATAGCTGGTTTTAGAAAGATGAAACCATTGATTGGCAAAAAGGTGGTAGTGATGAAAGAGTGGTCAATAATGCCTTTTGATGTCGAGCATGACTGCAATGATCCTTTTGGTTTTCTGATATACCACAATGAGTGTGGGAATCTATTGTTTGCAACAGACACCTATTATCTGAAATACAGGTTTGATGATCTGAACCATATACTGATTGAGTGCAATTATCAGGACGAGGTTCTTAAGGAAAGCGTTGAAAAAGGGTTGTTGCATCCTGTGGTAAGGAGAAGAACCCTGCAATCTCACATGTCACTTAGAACATGTATCAAGACTTTGGCCGAAAACAAGCTCTCTAATGTAGTCAACATCGTTTTGCTACACTTATCCTCTCTCAACTCAGATGAAGATCACATGAAGACAAAAATAGGCCTTAACACGGGGAAAAGGGTGTTTATCGCAAAGAAAGGTTTGGTAATAGATATTAATAAAGATTTTTGAAATGGAAACAACTAAAGAAGAAGTAACAGAAAAAGAACTTAGCGACATGCAGAGTTATCTTGAAACAACACTCTCGGATGATCCAGCGGAGCTAACAGAAAGACTGGCATCACTGAATGTCTATTTGGCCAGAAGCGGATATCTGTTGGCCGTTGCTAAAAACAAAAGAGATAAAGCTGTCAACGGAGTTTTTTCTGAATATCAGAAAATGATACTCAAGATGCCGGCAACTGTAGCGAACAAGTTCATTGACTCTTGTGTGGAAAAAGAAAACATGAATGTTAACTGGCTTGATCGGATGAACAGGACATGTGTCCATCAGGGTGATAACATCAGAACACTTGTCTCGTTCTCAAAAGAACAATTACGTTTGACCAAATCAGGATATTAATATAATTATTTGATAGTCAATGAAATAATATTTGGTCAATTAAAATATTTAGAACAGTTTTACAATCAATTAGACAATTAAGAGCATGAATATCAATGAAAACGGAGTTAGTAGCACAACGCAATGCGCTCTAATCAAACGACATTTACTTGCAGGTGGAAGCTTAACACCCCTGGAAGCGGAACAGGCTCCATTCAGATGCATGAGACTTGGAGCAAGGATTTATGATCTAAAGCAGGATGGTCTCAAAATAGACGGACAGATGATTAAGGTCCCCTCAGGAAAAAGGGTTAAGAGATACAAACTTTCACAATCGTAGCAAAACAAAAAAGCTATGGCACGACCAAAACGAAACAATGCGGACTATTTCTCACATGATGCAGATATGAGAAACGACCTCAAGATCAAAGCTCTCCGTAATAAGTTCGGACTAGATGGGTATGCTGTCTGGTGTATGATACTGGAAGTGTTGACAGACAGAGATGATTTTGAGTATGAGTGGAACGATTTATCAGCTGAATTAATGTCAGCAGACTTTGGAATAGATGCCGGTAAATTGCGTGAGACAATTGAATATTGCATCAAGTTAAATTTATTGGAATTATCTGAAGGAAAAATATTCAGTCAAAAACACAAAGATAGGTTTGATAGCCTGTTAACGAAGCGACAAAGAGACAGAAACAGGTTTATCGTCAGCGATAATCCCATACAATCACAAGTTTCCGTCAGCGATAATCCACATAGTAAAGTAAAGTATAGTAAAGTAAAGGAGAGTATAGTAAAGTATAGTAAAGAAGATAATAATAGTAAGAGTATAGAAGATAAATCTTCTGCTGCTGAAGCAGCCACACTCAAAAGGGGTGATGAGTTTTATAAAATACTTTTAGCTTTTGTTCCGACTTATGGAAAAGACATGCTGAGATCCTTTTTTGATTACTGGTCTGAAATGAATAAGAGCAAAACAAAAATGCGTTTCGAAATTGAAAAAACGTGGAATCTGGCCGGACGACTAAGGACATGGGAAAGAAATGAGAAAAAATTCAATAAGGGTTCTCAGATACAACAGAAAACGACAATCAAGGATGTGCTCAGTATTGCCGGTAATACAATGCCAAACAAATTAATTCAACAGAGCTGATATGGATGCGAAAGTAATCGAAGGCATAATCAAGGTTTCGCCCCTTGCAAGAAAAGATGAAAAAGCATTTTCAGAAATCAGAAGCGCAATTTACGTTGTCTATGTTCAAACAGGCAGTTATAGAAATATTGAAAAGTCTGCTCTTGATGATGAAATTGACCTTTATACATCTATGCTTATCAATGACCTTAATGATGACAGAAAGCTGAAAACAATACATACTTCAGAGATTGGATATTGCTTTAACAACGGCATAAAAGGAAGACTTTCAACTGACAAAGACATGATTGTCTCTTATAAGACATTGGTCAGGTGGCTGGATGCTTATGTTGATCATTCAGAAAGACGAATTGCTTTTACGAACTCATCAAGAATATCAGAAGCAAAGAGAATAGAACAAAGAACATCACCGGAAGAGCGCAGAATATCAATGGAGAAAATGATTAATGAAGCTTATCAGGATTATGAAAAGTTCTATTCTGCTCCTAAAGTCAAGATCACAGGACGTATAAAAATGATAGGAGAAGTAATGAGTGATACACTCCCTTTCTCTGTCAAGGACTACGGTGGAATAAAACGTGCTTATTTAGCAAGCACAAACAAAATTAAAAACGAAAAAAATCTTGTTGAATATTTCGACAAGTGCATAGCAGAAAAAGTGAAGACAATTTTCTAAGATAAAATCAAAACAAAAAAAGCGTATGAAAGCTACAGAAACATTTAAAAAAACAATTTTGGATTATCTCGAGAGTAGAGCCAAGACAGACGAACTTTTTTCTGTCTCATTCGGGAAACTCAACAAAAACATTGACGACTGCATCACTTACATTCTAAACGCTGTCAAGGCTTCAGACTGTAATGGTTTTGCTGACGAAGAAATCTTCTCCATGGCAGTACACTATTACGATGAAGATAAGATCGAAGTCGGCAAACCTATCAACTGCAATGTTGTTGTGAACCACGCTGTAGAACTGACAGAAAAAGACAAGCAAGAAGCAAAGCAGAAAGCTATTGATAGTCTTATAGATCAGGAGCGTAAAAAGATTGTGTCTAGGCCAGTCAAGACAAATCTAAAACCTGCATTGGAAGTTCAACAAGCAAGCCTGTTTTAAAGATGAAACCGCGTACTAAACTACAATTTGAAGTTTTAAGTTGCAGCAAGGGCCTTATTGACTACGAACATGAAATATTATCCTTTGCTAAGGATAAATGTTTAGAGAATAAAGGTTTTGCAACAAAAAAACGTGTCGTTTGCATGAACTGTGGAGAGCGTTTTTCTACAGACGTGGTAAAGAAAAAACGTGCAGAATGCCCACATTGTCAAAAAAAGCTGACAATAATTAGCTCACGTTGTACAACAGACAAGCAGCATATATTTATAGGCTTTGCTCAAATATATAGTGAGTTCCAGGTTATAAGATATTTTGAGATTTATTCCCATCATTCTGAAAACAAAGCACCAAAGTATTACTGCAGCGAAATATTGCAGCAATGGTTTTCGGATAATGGAAAGCTTACAATAGTCTCAAGGAAGCATAATCTAAATGCCTACTGCGACTCTTGGGGTGGAGACATGGAGATCAGAAAAGAAATTACCCATTACTATAGTTACACTCCAAATAAATTCGATTGTTTAGCAGACTTTTGGTTCCCGGAATCAGTATTTATGCACAAATACTCAAAGTATGGTATTAACGGCAACTTAAGGTCCATAACCTTTAAACAAGCAGTTAGATCTATTCCTATTAACCCAAGGCTGGAAACTCTTCTCAAAGGCAAGCAATATGAGTTATTGTCATACTATTACAGCAAAGGTATTTCAAACGATATATGGGCGTCTATAAAGATTTGCATGCGCAATAATTATTCAATAAAGGATGCTTCAATATGGTCAGATTATGTTGATCTTCTCATGTATTTCCAGAAGGATACTCACAATGCGTTTTATGTTTGTCCAAAAAACCTCAAAAAAGCCCATGACCGACTTGTTGAGAAGAAACGCAAAATTCAAACAATGCAACAGGCTGAACGTAAACGCAAGCAAGCCAATGAATGGGAGAAGCAATTTAATAAAATGAAGGCACATTTACTGGGTATTCGTTTCTCTGACGGCAAGATCACTATCAAGACACTGGATAGTGTGCAGGAATATCTGGAAGAGGGCGATGCGTTACATCATTGCGTTTTTACAAACGAATATTTCTTGAGGAAGGATTCTATTTGCCTGTCTGCAAGGATCGATGAAAAACCGGTTGAAACAATAGAACTATCCCTGTCAAAAATGGATATCGTGCAGTGCCGGGGACTGCATAATGCAATTACTCCATATCATGATGCT
>Ga0209417_1002101_pt1 | contig 32653 bp, 26 predicted proteins | sample RifGroF2_FD_184002 | JGI IMG/M metagenome (GOLD analysis project Ga0209417, IMG submission 184002) | Groundwater microbial communities from Rifle, Colorado, USA - Groundwater F2 (SPAdes) (version 2) | ecosystem: Environmental > Aquatic > Deep subsurface > Groundwater | place: Rifle, Colorado... | reverse complement strand
AACAAGCTTTATCGCTTCCTGCTTAAATTCCAACGTGTATTTTCTTGACATAAACCACCTTTGTTTTGAGTTAGGTTTTTAATATACCCCTCTCAACTCAAGTGTCCACTTTTATTAAACCACATCAGAGCAGCCGACCGAGCCAGGGATTTCAAAGGCTCTCCTTTGATTGCTTAGATTCCAAAGACTTTTCAACAAAAGTCTTTGGTGCTGGTTTGGAATGCATAATTCCAACTAAATAAAATAATTCAGTTAATTTTAAAAAACCAAAAAACAGATCGCGTCAAAATTATGATCTTCAGGCTCATACATCAACCACAACGCATTAAAGCATTGATTAAATCATGCATAGAAAGAAATTTACATTTTTTTGAATACGGCCTACAAGCCACGACCAGATCATGAGTTACGAATGAATTTTAGAAAAATTGCGAAAAATCGCCCTAAGGTTTGCAAACCTACTTCACCACTTTTTCCTTATCTCTTTTTCCGCTTCTACTCTCAAATAAATATCGTATACAACTTTTTACAACAATCAAGTAAAAATTTTCAAACTGTAAAGCTCTGTAAAATTGCTGGTCTTGCGCCTTTTTTACTATTTATTTACTTGGTCAGGCGTTTTTAAATATCATAAAATTATGTAAAGTGCAAATATTTTAAACGGCCATCAAGAATAACAAGCTTGCATTGCTCAGCAATAATAAACGCATTCACATCACGTCATCCTCGCGAACGCGGGGATCCATAGCAATGCTTAAGCCTAGATTCCCGGTCAAGCCGGGAATGACGTATAAATAATATCGTGAGTTAATAACAACTTAATACCCACCATTTTTAGTAGCCGTTTGGAATATTTTGCCTATAAAACTCAGATAAAAATTAAAAAGGGGTTGTGATGAAATTGAAGCATATTTTTAAGATTTTATTATTTTTTTGGGTCGCAGTGCCAAACAGTTTTGGCCAAACACCCAAGCTCACAATCGTTTTGGTGGTAGACCAATTTGCATACCACTACTTTCAACGGCTATCACCCTACTTCACTCACGGGCTTAAGCTGTTGCAAGAAAACGGAGTTAATTTTCAGAACGCTCATCACCCACACGCCGCCCCAACAACCGCCACAGGCCATGTAACGCTGAGCACAGGAGCACTGGCCAAAGACCACGGCGTTATTTTGAACAGCTGGAGCGAAAGTGGCATACATCGCAAATTTTCAAGCGACGACTCACCTCAAGCAGCAGAGCTTACCAAAAATGGGACCGCAGATTACGGCCATTCAGCCCATCAAATAATGACGGACACAATATCTGATCAGTTCATAATAAATTCAAGACCAGACGACGCAAACTACGTCTATTCGCTGTCTTTAAAATCACGAGCCGCAATCGGAATGGCTGGAAAAATGGGTAAAGCAGTTTGGTTTGATAACGATCAAGGCAAGTTTACATCCAGCAAAGCCTACTTTGAAAAATGGCCAAGCTGGCTCACAAAATTTAACAAAGAAAATAATTTAAAAAAATTAACTGAAATTGACTGGACACTAAGCTATCCGCCAAACAGCGAACCTTACAAATTTTTTAATATCCAAAACTACAAACACAGCAAAAGCCAAAATCGACTTGCAGGTCAATTAATCAAAATTAATGGGGATAAAGATTTTTCTATCTTTCAAAAAACTCCGTACGGCAATGAATTGCTGCTTAGCATGGGACGTCAACTCATCGATACCAACATCGAAAAAATAAATACTGGCAAAATGTTGCTGTGGATTTCGCTTTCCAGTCTTGACAAAATTGGCCACGATTTCGGCCCGTACAGCATGGAAGTCATCGATATGGTTTATAACCTGGATATGCAGCTGGAACCGTTTATTCATCACGCACAAGACCAATTCGGCGCTGAAAACGTGCTGTTTGTTTTGACGGCTGACCACGGCGTAGCACCAATTCAAGAAATACTCGAGGATGAAGGATTTGCAATACCAAGCCGCGTTGATTCAAAGAAACTGACCGCCGACATGAATGCTCATGTCAAAGAAAAATTTGAGATAGATAACATAATTCAAGAGTTCAGAACAAATCAATTTTACTTTAACAAAGAGGCTTTGACTGGCGTGGACAAAAAACAGCGAAAAGAAATTTGTTCTAGCCTTCAAGAATTTTTATCAACATATCCAGCCATCAAATGCAGCTGGACGCACGATGAGCTTGTAAAAACTAAATTTTCCAAAAATCACTACGAACAACTGTTCAAAAATCAGCTTTATCCTGGTCGATCTGGCGATCTCGTTGTTATGTCTCAGCCGTACTGTACGATAATTAAGCATTCCAAGGGCGCAACTCATCGCTCACCGTACGAATACGACACACACGTGCCGCTTATTTTTTATCAAGAAGGTGTACTGTCAAATAAAGCGGTTTTGCGCAAAGTTTTGGCAACGCAAATTGCACCATCGTTGGCCAAAATCTTGCACGTACCAGCGCCTGCGACTGCGAGTAACAAGGTTTTGCCTGAGCTTTTTGAAGTTGCAGCAAACTGAAAATATAGATTTCCATCAATTTTACTGCTAGAGTAACCAGAATTAACAATTTTTTTTAAGGAACTACAATGATTCGAAATTTTTTATTTTCTACGCTATTCATAATACTTTGTACTCAATCAACTTTTGGCGCAACACAACAACCTTTTGAGTCAACTCAAATTTACAACGAACAACTTTTTGATACATTTAGGCTTGCTGGACAAGATCGTAGTTGCAGAGGACTTGCTGAAAAACTCTGCAAAATAACACAATTAAATGCACTTCCACAAATGATAATTCTTTTGGAAGGATATTTCGAATATCTAATCAAAGAATGGAAGCAATTATGCGACACACAAGCAAATAATGAGATCTGTACTCATATTTTTCAACTCGAGATATCATTGTCACAACTTTTAACACTAATTCAATCTCGTTCACCAGAAAGTAGGTTTATTTATGCATTAGAAGAACTTAATCAACTATTAAAACAAAGCAGACCCCATGAATTCGGCAGCTTAGAATGCATGCTACATTTTAGCTTACAAATGGGACAAATTCAGCTCGAGAATGTTCTTGCAGAAAAATATGAACGTAAAAATAATTACGAAAAATATTTTTTGGGCATATTTGGTATTGGAACAAAGCCTCTTCCATTTACGGCAATAGCAAATAAAATATGCCTACGTACAGGGCTCGAGTTAAACTTATTTAGTAACATTGTTTATGGTTTTTTTGTAAACCTTCATTACAACATTACAATGGTAGATAAATACATTAATACGCCGCCAACTAATAAATTTGAGTTTGAACATTTTAAAGATCACGCATCTGAAGCTTACATTGCATTAAACATGTTAGCTGACGCACTTATTATGCCTCAAATGGAGCCTTCTCGCTCTGAAACATTGATGCATTGTGAAAAATTGCGATTGCTATCTTTCTATTTAATTAGTCACGTACAATAAATTAAGACAGACAAAGCAAAAATAACGTCTAAATCGAATATTAAAACGATGCAGAGTGCAAACATGCCTTCAATTCACAACTATCATAATCAATGCCATTTTATGCTATTTTTGTTTTTCATCATCCGCAATCAGCATCCAGTAAGGCGCGGCAGCCCGACTCCAAAAAATTATCAATTTATCGACAAATACGATCCATTCTGACAAACAACAAACAACCATTAATGTATAATCGTATTTATAAGGCTTTTGCCAACCCATAATTTTTCACACTTTATTTCTCTGCTTTACATCAATATTAAAATCATTAAAATCTTGGTTAGGATCAACGCCAAACCCTTCTACCAAAAAGGCTGTTTATGAAAAAATTTATGAAATCTTTGATGTTAGGCGACTCATTTAAAGACATTTTTATGTTCTGGGTTCCAGAGTTAATCTCAAATGCAGTTCTTTTCTGCCTGCCGCCATTAATTGATTCTTACATTGTTTCCAGCTTAAATTCTAATAATTTGTACGGCGCCATGGGCCTGACTATCACTTTTTTGCATTTTTTGAGTAAGCTTTCCGAGGCTATACCTGTTGCCGCAATGGCCGTGATAGGACGGTATAACGGAGCCAAGCAATACGATGAGTGCGGAAAATATTTTGGAGCAACATTTTGGACCGCATGCCTGTTGGGCCTAACTCAGCTAGTTTTGGTATTCTTTGGAGCATCAGCAATATTTTATTGGTTAGACGTTCCGCAAAAAATGATTGCTGCCGGCGTACCGTTTTTAAAGCTAAAATCACTGGGCGCCTTCTTGATATTTATAACGGCTGGACTTATCGGATTCATGAGAGCAGTCAAAAATACGACTATGCCAATGATTTTAAATATGGCTGGCATCAGCATGTTCATATTTTTTGACTATGCGCTTGTTCTTGGTAAATTTGGTTTTCCACAGATGGGTTTGACCGGTTCTGCAATTGCAACAATCATTCAGTACGGGTTTATGATTGCGCTAGGCCTAATTTATATTTATAAAAACCCTGAATACAAAAAGTATTTCACTGACGTAGTTTTATACATTCTCGATTCTAAACGAATTATGCATGTAATAAATCTGAGCTGGCCGATAATGATAGATAAAGGCACACTTGCGCTATCATACGTTTGGCTCGCAAAAATAATCGCCCCGCTTGGCAAATACGCGATTGTAACGTATGACGTAGTTAAAAACCTTGAGCGATTCGCATTTTTGCCAGCAATCGCAAGTGCTCAAATTATCACATTTTTGGTCAGTAACCGGCTGGGAGCAAAAGATGCAAAAGGTGCTACCGCAAACATGAAAAAAATACTTATTCTGACCGGAATAATCGAGCTTGCAACGCTAATAATTTTCTCAATAAATTCCGGATATTTTGCTAGCTTTTTTGACCCAAAACATAAATTTTCGGCAATGGTTGCAACCACCTTTCCACTGATCAGCACATTGGTTGTGTTCGACTTCATACAGCTGATTTTGGCCGGAGCCTTGCGAGGTTCTGGAGACGTCAAATACGTGATGTGGGGAAGGTTTTTATCTTGCACGCTGTTTTTTGTCCCATTTTCGTATATTCTAAGCATACTTCCAATCGAAAGTACAACAATTAAATTTACATTAATTTACGGCTCATTTTATGCAAACACGGCAATGATGGGCCTTATTTTCTTGTATAGAATTAAAAGCCACAAGTGGGAAAAAAATAAATTAAATGAGGTAGGAAATGGCTGAATTTAACAAAGAAGATTTATTGAAGGTTGCAAAGCTTTCAGCACTGGACCTGAATGAACAAGAGATCGAATCTTTTGGGGAACAACTCAAAAAGGTTTTGAATTTCATTGACCAGATCACTGAAGTCAAAACACAGGGTAATATCGAGCAAGTACGAAATAAAAACATTTTTCGAGAAGATGAAATTCTTTCATCCAATGCCAAAGACGTAATAAATCAAGCTCCAGAGCAACAATTAAACTATTTTGTTGTTCCAAAAATTTTAAATGAAACCAAAGGAGCATAATGTTTAGCCCATTTATTACAATCAAAAAACTTAGAGAAAAAATCAGTAAAAAAGAGGTAAATACAAGCGAAGTTATTCGTTTTTACCTTGATAGAATAAAAAATCACAATCCTAAATTGAACAGCGTACTTGAAGCATTTGAAGACATTGCTGATCAAAACATCGGCACAGATGCACTTTTGGGCGGCATACCATATCTGGTCAAAGATGTTATTCTTCAAAAAGGTCGGCTTGCAACCGGTGGCTCAAAAATTTTATCCAACTACAAAGCTCCTTACGATTCAACAGTCAATGAACGATTAAAAAAAGCAGGCGCGATAAGCATTGGCCGAGCAAACTGTGATGAATTTGCGATGGGTGCATCGGGTGAAGCATCTGGGTACGGCCCAACAAATAATCCTTGGGATGAATCCAGGGTCTCCGGTGGATCAAGTTCTGGACCAGCAGCCGCTGTTGCTGCGGGACTGACATCATTTGCTCTTGGAACAGAAACTGGTGGCTCAGTTAGACAACCAGCATCTTTTTGTAATTTAGTTGGCATGTATCCAACTTACGGATTGCATTCAAGATATGGAGTCATGGCGTTTGGATCATCACTAGATCAGGTCGGCACTTTAACTCGCACAGTTTACGACAATGCCCTTGTTTTAACGGCTTTGTCCGGACAGGACGCCAAAGATTCTACGACCATTCAAATACAGCCAAAAGATTACACAAAAAATTTAGACGGTAAACTGCCAGAAAATTTTACAGTTGGCGTAATTAAAGATGCCCTTGAATCCGATGGAATCAATGGCGAGGTTTCTCAAGCATTTAATCAGGCAATTGAAACGCTCAAAAAACTTGGCGCCAAAGTTAAAGTGGTTGACCTGCCACATTTAAAGTACGGCAATGCTGTTTACTTCATCATAAGTAGAGCGGAAGGCGCATCAAACCTATCGCGTTATGATGGAAGCTTGTACGGCAAACGAGCAGAAGGCGCTGACAACCTGTTTGATATGTATTTAAAGACACGAGAGCAAGGCTTTGGCCGCGAGGTTAAGCTAAGAATAATGACCGGCAACTACGTTTTGTCTGCTGGCCACAAAGATGCTTACTACAACAAAGCACAGGCTGTCAGGGCAATAATTCGTAAAGAATTTGACCAGGCTTTTCAAGACGTTAACATTTTAATCAGCCCAACATATTCAATGCTTCCATTCAAAATAGGTGAATTAGCATCTGATCCAATCGCCATGTATATGGGCGATTTGTTCTCAGTTCCAAATTGTGTTATCGGAACCCCTGGAATATCTATCCCATGCGGTTTTTCAAAAACTAATTTACCGATTGGTTTTCAATTATTGGGACCACGGTTGTCTGAAGAATTATTGTTAAAGGTGGCTTACGCGTTTGAGCAAAGCACTGATTATCATCTAAAACATCCTGGAAATTATGAGTAATCAAGAATTTTGGCAAGGCAAAATAAAAATTAGAGAAAATTATTATCCCAGATTCATGTCTGCACCAGTCGATGGAGTATCTGACTCCCCTTTCAGACAGCTTGTTCGAGATTTTTCTCCCAACGAGTTGCTTTACACTGAAATGCGTCATGCTTCGCTGGTGGCAAATGAACGAACTGGAATATCGCTGCGATACAACAAAGTCGAAATGCCGATGGAATATCAGATATCAACACACAAAACCGATTTCGTTGAAAAAGCTGTAGAAAAAGTCATCGCAGCAGACTTCTCTTCTATCAATCTTAATTGTGGATGTCCGGCCAAAACGGTGATTAAATCAGGGTGTGGCTCAGCATTAATGGAAGATTTGAAACATCTTGAAACATTGATTAAATTTTTCATTAAAACAATTGATGGACGCAAAGCGTTCACCGTAAAAATACGTGCTGGGTTTAAAAAAAAAAATGCATTTGATGTTGCACAACTCGCCCAAGACAGCGGTGTGGACGCAATAATTATCCATCCAAGAACGCAGCCCGAAGGCTTTGCTTCACGGCTTGATTACGACTTAGCAGCTAAAATTAAAAGCCATCTTTCAATTCCACTGATTTTTTCTGGCAACATAACACGCTTTGACATAGCTCAAAGAGTTTATGATTTAACCGGATGCGACGGGTACATGATTGGACGAGCACTTTGGGGAGCTCCATGGAAAATGAAAGAATTTACCGAGGCTGCAGCAGGAAGAGAATTCAAATCATCGGTTGAATTGGCACTTACATACGCATTAAAGCATCTGGATTTAAACATACAATTTTATGGACCGAATGGTTTTATTCCTTTCAAAAAGCAGGTAAGCTTGTATGTACGGGATATTCCACAAGCTGCACAGTGGCGAATGAGACTTTTAAGATCTCAAACTGAAGCAGAAATGCGAAACGTTTTTAGTGAAATTTATAAAGAACAAAATCTAACGATAAAAACTTAAAAATATGTTTTATATAAGCAAAAAATTTGTATTAAGTTTAATACTTATTTTATCTTCGGTATTTCTACTCAATCGATTAATTTTTCTTACTGAAAAAGGCGGGCTTGAAAATATCGTCTCGACAATCACTTATCCCGCAATCTGGTGCTCAAGCACTATTTCAGACTATGTACACGATAAAATTAAGCAAAAAGACTCTTACGAAAAGCTTAGGAAAAAGTATAAAAAATTAAAGGCCGAATACAACACAATGTTGAGCGAGATTATACGCGTAAATGCTATAAAAAAGTTTTATGAAGAAAGCAATGACCTGCGTGCATTTCAAGAACGCTACAACATTGATAACATGATTTTGACAAAAATTCTTATCAAAAATATATCAAACAACGGCCACTACTTTATAATCAACTGTGGCTCCAACAACGGCGTGCGCAAAAATATGGCCGCCGTGTATAAATTTCAACTGCTCGGCAAAGTTACTGAGGTGTATCCACACTTCAGCAAGGTAACGCTTATAACAGATGAAAACTGCAAGGTTGCAGCCTTTGCAAACGCCACCGATTCAAAGGGCATCGTAATTGGCCAAAACAGCATAACCCGATGCAAGATGAGCTATGTGAATCACTTGCTGGAAGTAGTTAACGACGACTTGGTATTTTCAAGCGGCCAAGGCCTGGTGTTTCCCGAGGGGTTCTGTCTCGGACGTATCGTAAAACACGAACACACGCATAATATGCTTTATCATGAAATTGAAATTGAACCACTCATAAAATTAAAAAAACTCAAATATTGCATGCTCGTAGATCAAACTAAAATCAACCTTTTCTAGCCAATCTTAACTTTTTTTGGTAAAAGTATTGATGTAGTTGCGCCTGTAGCTCAATTGGATAGAGTGTCGGACTTCGAATCCGCAGGTTGCAGGTTCGAGCCCTGCCAGGCGCACCAGTCTTTGCTCTATCGAGCTACGTCTGGTGCAGTCAGTATGAGCGAAGACTGTCCGGCATAGCTGAAAGAGACGACTGACCTTACCGAGGCCTCAGCGGACTGGCCATCCACTTTTCAATATCATATGTGCCTATAGCTCAGGTGGATAGAGCGAGCGATTCCTAATCGCTAGGCCACAGGTTCGAGTCCTGTTAGGCACACCAGTCTTCGCTCTATCGAGCTACGCCTGGCACAGCCAGTATTAACGAAGACTGCTAGGCGTAATTTTGAGGTTGGTACCCGCCTTCGCACACGGCTTTGACACGGCAGACTGAAAGTCAAAAATGATCAGCTCTTCATTCAAGATCAAAGGTTCGTTTTGAAATGCTTAGTTCTGCTTTATAATCTTTTAATACATTTCTACATTTGGGACATCGATCCCAAAGCTATTTAATTTTTCTATATCGGCTTCAGGTACAACAAAACCTTTTGATATTAAGTGTTTAATTATTGCTTTTGCATGACATCTTACTGAATAGCCATTGGCTGGCTCACCTCGTTTTGCATACTCTGATAGCAGTTTTAAACACACAATATAAATATTTTTTAGACAAGCATTTTTATCAATCAATTCCAATAGTTTGTAGGTTTTTTTTGTTAAAACATTATAATTTATCGCATCATTATAAAATAAGTTTTGGGTTATTGCTGACCAAAGTTGATCGACTCCTATGTTGATATCATTTGATGGTGTATCTTTTATCAATTTTTTAAATTGACTTGATTTTACATTTTGATCCATAAAGGCATTAATTATTTGTTCATTATCTATAATTTTTGCGTTTGCATACGCCAAGATTGATATCACAAAAAAGCCTAACGAAAAAATTGAAATCGTTCTCATATTAATTCCCCTTATCCCACAACACGCTAATGAAAATATTTTCTACATTAATTGTATCGAATGGGTGAGGCGGGAATCAAGGATCGAAAAAATTATTATTGGTGGGGCCGAATTGCTCCATTTTTTGTTATTTCCTTTTTTTTCGTTCGGCAACCCGCTTCTGGTCGATTCTAACCGGCGAAGTTATAAAATTTATCGATTTCTTGGCATAGGGCATCGGAGCGAGGTTTTAGATTGGCATAGCTTGTGTATGGCCGTGTAAATGCATATTTTGGCCAAAAAACTTTTTGATAAAATATTTGATCTGGTTGACATATAGATTCGAAAAAATGACTGCATAAATTTTATGTGCTAACCTACGTACAGGTGTCGGTCGACTTTAAATTTGGAATACCTAATTATAGTTTAGATTTGGAATCTTTATGAAAAAAAACAACTCGTACGTTGTTAATGTTGAAGCTGCAATATTTAAGCAAGATAAATGGCTGATGGGTAAGCGTAGCGATCAAGAAAATCATGCAGCTGGCCTTTATTCCATGATAGGTGGTAAAGTTGAGAACGCTCAAAATGATAATAATATCTTGGAATCAACACTCAAACGTGAAGTCATCGAAGAAGTTGGAATTACTGTTTGTGATGATATTTACTACGTAAAAAGTAGTTCTTTTATTGCTGATTTTGGATCTACTGTCATCGATATTGTGCTGCTTTGTCGTTATAATGGTGGAGAACCGAGAGCTCTGCAGCCCGAGGAGTTATCGGCTGTTGCGTGGATGACGATAGATGAAATACTTGCAGATGAAAACATACCCACATACACGAAAGAAAGTTTAAAGATTGCAGAGCGAATGCGGCTAAAATTGCAAGCCGGAGCTTTATTATGATTCCAAGTAGTTCGCTACAAATTGAAACAGTGTCGCTATTTCCCGAGATCAACAAACAACTAATTATTTTACTAAAAAGTCTCGATGAAAATGACTGGCATAAGCCTACCGTGCTACCAGGACGAACTGTAAAAGATTTAGCATCACACATTTTGGATGGATCTTTAAGGCGTTTATCAATGTGCAGAGACAATTACCATGCAAATGGCCCCAAAATTGAGTCTAATGAAGATTTAATAAAATATGTTCAAGCGCTAAATAAAACCTGGATTGAAGCGACTCATCGACTCAGCCCAATCATACTGATTTCATTTTTAGAATTCTCCGAACAATGGAATTATGAATACTTGAAAACACTTGATCCAAGTGATAAAGCCAAATTTCCCGTAACGTGGGCCGGTGAATTTGAATCACAAAATTGGTTTGATATCGCAAGAGAATACACCGAAAAATGGCATCATCAAATGCAAATTAGACTGGCCGTAAATAAGCCAGGAATAAATTCAAGTGAATTATTTTATCCTGCAATCGACACATTTATGAAAGGCGTGCCACATGTTTTCAAAGATACAAATGCTGACCTAAATTGTGGAATTGAGATCCATATTATTGGCAATGGTGGAGGGTTTTGGTTTCTCGAAAAAACAGAGACTCAATGGCAGTTTGTTAAAAATTTAAAAAATGCGCCTGACGCCAAAATTAAAATGTCAGATGACACGGCATGGCAGCTATTTACCGACAGTATCTCAAAGGATGTTGCCGCAAAATCGATTAGTATTACTGGGAACAAATTATTGGGCGAAGCTATCTTGAACACAAGGACAGTACTCCGCTGAGGATATAAATAAAGATCAAAAGAAGCCCTAATGGCTGGTAAATTTTGCATTTTCTAAACGCAGGATTTATTCCCACCTGACGAAAGCTAATGAAGGCTCTTAAGGTTCCCTTTATCCAAACAAACAAAACCGTTTATAATGTGACCAGTAATATCAAATCTCATATCGCCATTTTTAAACTCAAACAACCCATACGTATGATTTTGTCGTTTAATTAATTTTTCAGTTAAATTTTCTATCAAATCTACAACATCAATCGATTTATCGTATAAAAGCAGTGAGGCTAAACATTCAAATGCAACGGCTAAATAATTAGTTTCTTCTTCATATGTAAACAGTCGTAGAACATTTCTTACCTTTTCACAAAGAATTGTAAATATTCTTCTTGAATGATCGTTATGATAAACCAATATGAATTTAGATAACCAGTTGTATTGAAATATGTCATCAAGGCTTGGTACATTTTTTTCAATGTTTTTTATAATTTTATTAATTTGATCATTTAAAAGATCTTTCTTAGGATCTAAAATACTCAAAGCCATCAGCACCTCACCTAATTCAAATTGTGGCTCTAGTTCGTCTATTTGTTGATAAAGAGTCTCTGTGATCTGTTTAATATCATTTTCATACTTCACATTTGAAAACGTTCTCAAAAGCAATGCTAAAAAGGCTGATGCTTGTCGCATAGATGATGGATTTTTTTTATATATTGATAAATACCAATCTGCATTTTCATTGATTTTATTTAGGACATTAGAATTAATCCCGTATACAGATTTTTCACGAGCATAAAAATGCAATTGTAGCTGCATTATGTCGTACATTGTTGCAATATTTCTTACATATTCAGTTTTATCGATTACAACGTGATTTTTTTTAATCGCGTATGGAATGAAATCTTTATAATATTGATTAACAAAGTCCTTGATACCACCTATTAAACAGAGCACTCGTTCATCGTGCGAGAATGAATCCAAATCAGATATCGATTTTGTTTTTACTGCCATTTTATATAAATAAAAATTTGATAGCATTAAGCCAAATGCGATGCAAAAAAATAAATATAACTTTCTCATAGTTTTTCATCCCTTTTTTAATGATTGTATTATTAAATTGCGGCAGGTGGTTTCCAGCCTTTTTACTATGTTTGAAAAATACCAACAATTTCTTGAATGCTTTCACGCTATTTTCGAAAAGTGTATACAATGAAAATAACGTAATTAATTGTTTCAAGCAAGAGAGATGGCCGGGTTAAGTTTTGACGACAAAATGGATTGTTGTTGGCATAAATAAACCAAAGACAAAAGTTCTAAAATAATCCTGTTAGGCAGACTCCTTAAAAACCCCATAAATCAGCCACATTTGCGTACCATCCAACCCCCGTCCAATTCAAGTCCTTCAAGTCTGTAGCCACTTTTCGTTATTTCCATTTTTTTCGCTCGGCAACACGCTTCCAGTCGTTGCTTACCGGCGGATTTGTAAAATTTGTCGATTTCTTGGCAGAGGGCATGGGTGCATGGTTTAGATTGGCATAGTTGATGTATAGCAGTATAAATGCATGTTTTGTCCTAGACCAATTTTCGATAAAATATTTGATCGGTTGGCGTCTAAATTCAAAAAAAATGACTGTATAATTTTTATATGCTAGTCTATATACATGTGTCGGTCGACTTTAAATTGGAATACCAAATTATGAGTCCAACAGTTTTTAGATATAAAAAATATCGGTTTTATTTCTTCTCTCGTGAGGAGAACAGAATGCACGTTCATATCGCATCGCCTGATGGGGAAGTGAAATTTTGGATTGAGCCTCTCGTTGCCCTTGCAGATTACAAAGGTCTGACCAAGCGCGAATTAGGGGAACTCGAAAAGGTAGTTAAAGATCATGTCAAAGACATTACAGAAGCGTGGAAAAAGCACAGCTGCGGCCGTTGAGATAAACATTATTTCTAAAAAGGGATTTTGGATTTCTGTAAACGAACAGGAATTTTTCCTTCCGTTTTCCGAATATCCCTGGTTCCGTAAGGCAACAATCGAGCAAATTTATGATTTACAGCTTCTTCATGGAGACCATCTTTATTGGAAAAATTTGGATGTTGATCTTGACGTGAATTCTCTCAAAAATCCAGAGGCTTATCCTCTAAAGTTTTATTGATATATTCTCAATGCAAATTCATGAAAATTTCATGTATATAACCGGAGATTTATAAAGACATTTATCAGCAAATAAATATTGCTTAACAAAATCTACTGCTTAAAAACGGCCTGAACTAATTGTATATATTCCTGACGTTTTACTTCCCAAGCAATATTTACCAGACCTAAATCAGCCACTTTTGACTACATTCAAAACCTCTGTCTGTTCGAGCCTTTCAAACCTGCAGCCATTTTTTGTTATTTTCATTTTTTTTGCTCGATAATCACGACCCAATCACTGCTCGCCGGCGGGGTCTAAAAAATTATCATTTTCTTTGCAGCTCTGATGAATAGCCGCATGCGAGAAACCATAGTCGATGTATCAACCTACCTATGCATGTTTTGGAATGGAGCAGCGTTTGGTAGATGTTAAAATTAGAATGGTATTATAAGGTCACAACTTAGGTTAATATATTTAAAAGCGCAGCTTTATCTTCTTGCTCAATCTTTTCAATATTTTGAATATTTTTATTTATTATTTCCAAGATTGCAGTTTTATTTTTACCTGAAAGTTGAATAAATTGGTTGCTCCACTCAGTATAAAGCTCTGATACAATGTCGATCACTTGCTGCTTAGCTCGATCTTCAAAATCGGCTGTATGATATGAATCTATAGTTTGTGTAGCCGCATGTAGCAATTCATGCACTATTACGCCGCAATCAACACCTCTGCGAATACCAAACAAAATATCGTGTGCAGCATTATTCTTAACATTTTGATATTGACCTTCAACCAAGGCCTGCGCCATTTTTAATATATTGGTTATCAGCATCGGCTTGATAGGTGAAATCACAATTTTATTAGACTGTTTTAAATAATAACCAAGCACGCCTTCAGAGCAATGTTCTAATGCTATTTTTGGAGCTTTATCTTTCAATTTATTAAGTTTAAAATAAGAAATTGAGTAAGCAGTCAATACATCATTTAGAACAGAATTTAAATCTTTCAACGAAATTCTTGAAAATTGATTTTTATGCTTAGCCACAATTTCTAAAGATTTCTTTTCTTCTCCTCTTTTTTTTAATTTTAAATGAACTTGTCCAATTTTGGATTCAAACCATGGAACAACAACACCATGAATTAGAGCCGAAGGTGCATACTCTGCACATAAAATCTGAGACTTCCATTCACTGAATAATTTGTTTAATTCAGTCGCAAGTTGTTCTTTTTGATTTTCGCAAAAACTTTCGTATCCAACGTCGGTCAAGCCCACATCCGCAAAAGCTTTATTGACGATAGACTGATATCTTGCCTGCATAGATTCAATGTTTTGCACTAAGCCATTTTTATACTCTTTGTTAATAAAATCAAAAAAGTTTTTTTGTTGCTGACTCAAATTTTTCTTAGCCACCAAAGATTGGTAATTGCAGAAAAAGTCTCGCTTATCTAAAATTTTATGATCTAAATAATTAGCAACTTCACACTTATCAAGTCTAAGCTGGGCAAAATCACTTAGTTTACTGTTAAGGTGCGTAAAAATCGACCCCAAGAAATTTAGATCGTTTTGATGTTGTTCAAGTGTATAAATATAAAACACCTCCAATAAACACTCGTTTAAGCTTTGCTTTATTTCATGTGAAATATTCAGCCTAGTTCTGCTCTGGACAGGCTGATACGTCCCTAATTCAAAATTTATTATTAAACCAGAGTTGATACCAGAAATAAAATTTTGCGGCAACAAGGCCATCTCATGAGCAACCGGAGACAAAGGTCGAAACGGAACACCGCCTGTCGTTAAATAGCTCGGCAGTGAAGAATTTTCACGCTTATAAACCTTAAACAATATTTTTTCGTGCATTTTATGTTGATACAATAAATCATGTTCAGAAAAATTATTCAATAACTCGTTTTTAAAATAAACCTTTATATTTTTTTGTTGTTCATCAATTAAAACGTTTGTAGATCCAACACAATTTTTCAAAAAATCTTTGGCTGCAACCAAACTAACCAATGCGTCTGATCGCTTTTTTTCGTTAAATAAAATTTCAAATTTTGTTCCCCAAAAATTCTGCCACTGACCGTCAACTTTGTGTTGGACGCAGATAAGATCAAGGTCATCAACAAGCCCTTCATCATTTCTGTGAGGCGTGATATGCAAAACAAAAATTTTATTTGGATCACTGATTAATCGAGTAGTCACAACCACAAACTTTGAGTCCTGAAAAATTTTGAATGTACCGTTGCCCATATCGCCAATATTGCCTTGGGCAGGAGTTTTTCTGCTATAGTCCGGCAAAACTAAATCTGCCAACACTGTCTCCATTGAATACATGCCAATAGGATCTTTTTCTTCAAATAAAACCTGTGCAGTGTCAACGGCACTTCCAGAAACGAGGCTTAAATAAAATTTAATCGAACATAAATCTTCAGATTTGTCAGGCCTTAATGCAAAATTTTGAACAATATTTTGATCTGAATCGTCTTTTAATTTTCTAAAAAAGCCTTTAATCGCATCAACAGAGTTTTGTAGACATTCAACACTTGCCGCCTCGGCAGCATCTCTTTGGCTGCCAGCCTCAACTGCCTGAGTTATTTTCCACGAATCTACGGGCGTTTTGACTTTATGTACTTTTTTAAGCACCGATTTTAAATCATTGCGCAACAGCTCAGCACTTAAACCTTCCCCAGTGAAGTGGGCACGCATCAGTTTTCTTAACGTAAAAGGCTTTCTATTTTTAGTCAAAGCTTCAAGCTCGGCAAGATAGCCTTGACGCTCAAAGGTCTTAGAGTCGAATAATGTACATTTAAGATATTCATAAACGAGTCTGGCTATTGGACTATCTGCAAGGGCTTTTAATCGACTGTCAAATGTAACAAAATTTTCATCACGACATTTTTCATAAAAATCTGAAATCGTGAAAACATCAACCTTTTCATGAATATAGCGCTGAACAAGGTCTTTTATTTGAACAATAAAAGATAGAAATTGTGAGTCAGTCTGTTTATTTACTCTATCTTTAATAAGACTTAAATTATTATCGATCATCAAAATCTGTAGCACAAAAACAAGATCTTGCGCTTCTTGCGCCAAATCAATAATTTGACAAATTATCGCAAGCCTTCGATCAGCATTCACTTCTGACAATGAATAAAAAAACTTGGCAAGAATCGACAAAACAGTGTTTGATGTTATGAGTGGAAGATAAAGTTGTTTCTGCACAAGCTGAGCAGATCTTAGTTCAATATTTGTTTGCCTTGCAAAGTCATCGATCTGCAACTGCAAAACACGCTCAAAGACTGGAGGCCTGATGCAAAGAGAATTAAGCATTTCCAGAATCATGCCAACATCTACCTGTGGAGTTGGGTTAATCACATTAATTTTACCACTATGTCCATAAACCTTGTGAAACTCATTTTCTGGAATATTGCAGTACTGAAGATAAAAACCTGAAAGCGCGTCAATCAAGCTTAAAACCTGCATCTGCAGGTCTTTATTTTTAATTATCTTTTTTGATGCATTTTTCACCAAAAACAAGTGCGTAAACGCATTCACTAAATTAAAATTGTTGCAGGAAAATTTTAATGTTTGATCATAATTTGCAGCAGGAGCAATAAATTGAATCAATTCTTGAACCTCGGACTGAAGAGCCATTTGCGATGCACCATATCGACCAATAAATACCGGCAATGTAATATTAACCAGCTTCAATAGGTTATCTTCATTGAGACGAAGATCGAACCCAAATAAATTGAATGGTTGAATAATTGGATTGTAGCGTTCTTTTAGGTCAGGATGCCACACCTGTCCTAACACAGATTCGTACGATAGATGCAATTTCTCACCAAACCAAGTCGAAATTCCTCTGTAACAAAGCCGCAAAAAATAATCTTTTGCATGCATCATAGAATCAATATTGTCCGAAAAAACTAATTCTGTATTATTAACTTGATACCAAATAATAGCCACAAACAATCTGGCTATGTTTTCAGCCGAAACACTTGTCAATGGCCATAATTGCTCAAAATGCCCAAGCGTGTCTGAAAAATAAAGTTGTCCACTATTCATGTTTTTGCCGTTAATCCCAAATCTAGAAAGCATTGATGTCAAAACAAAATTTAAATATTTTTCCGCATCATCGTATGAAGGCAATAGCATCGTTCCAAAAAGGCTTAAAATAAACTTATCGGTCAAAATACCATCCAATTGGCCATTTTTGCTTTGAAGTAAAAAACGATGATCTTTTAAAAATTGCTGGGCTAAATTTTTACCAACAATTTCACCAACGTCAACAGTTTGTCCAGCAGCAAATACAAGACTGTCTGAAAATGTGCTAATCAGTAATGTCGTATTCATTGACGCTTTTTTGTCAAAAGAGGCCAAATCAAGCTCAACACACTTGGCAACAACATTTTCTGCAACATTTGTAAGGTCAGCCAATTCGTTCTCTGTAACAAACAGCAGCGTCTGCATTCCCAGCGTTGAAATTTTATCCAAAATATTTTCTGGCACAAAAAAGACTCGCATTCCGTGTATTAACTGAAAATTTAAAGCATTTCGTATTAACGCTTCTGTCGCTTCATCAAACTGGGACACTTTACTGGAAGCCAGCTCCACAAGCGTTTTTTCAAATTTGCTAAAATCATGATTCACCAATACGCCATCGACTGGCAACAATGAAAATGAACTTTTTTTAGTCCCTGCAAAATATTCTGTTATCTTTTTTAGTTGTTCAAAATTGGCGATAGGAACCGCAATTGCTTGCTCACTTTTTCGAAGCTGTTCTTGCAGAGACTTCTTAAAGTAGCCTGTAAATCGGCCTTTAATATACCTGGCAGCACTTTGTGTCTCCCATGCCAAAAGCCCGTTGTACAAAGCAATTAAGTGGTTACTTGAAATTTTACAATTTATAACATCAACAATTGTTTTGGTAATAACATTCTTTAAATACGCCTCTTCAAAACTTTTGCCATTTTCCGAAATCAAAATTTCATCACGCGCAGTAGTCAACTGGGTCGATTGAGGTAATTCAATTTTAAAATCAATAATTCTACCATTTTCGTTTTTAATTTGTGTACTAATAACTCTATCAACAACAACAGAGCCATTCACCGTAATCAAAAAATGTGACTCTGTAACATCTTTTTTATACGGTAAACTAACAAAACATGCCGCCAAAGGCTCTTTTTGATCAACGGTCTGCACTTTTATTTTAGGCTTGGTTGAAGATGATGGAATCAATAAGTTAGAAAGCGCAACCGGAATACTTATTCCAAAACCTCTATCCACAACTTTAAGCTCTTTTGGTAAAACAAAAACATTAATCGGAAAACCAATCATTGATTCGAGGCTTAGTGCACATTTGTTTACAGGCTCGATATCATCATTCAAATAAATAGGCACCCAGCAATAATTTGTCATGTAACCAACATAATTTTTTAAAGCGTTTAAAGTAGCGTTCGAAAAGTTGCTTTGCTTATTTTTTGGAATAATCGAAACAATAGTGCCAGTCGGCATATCAGATTCAGTATTGAACGATGGTTTCAGTTCGTGCAAAAATTGTGTTAGATCCTCATTTTTCAATTGATTGAATTTAACGGTGAGATCATCCCAAACACTAATATCAGAACCTGTTTTTTCAAACGTCATGCTGTAAGCAAATAACTTTCCTTGTTCAAAGTCCGATCTACAAGCCGTTTTGATATTAATTATTGCGCCATCAGTTTCTTGATGCGACAAAAAACTTAAAATTGAAAAAAATCCTAGTCCAAATTTTCCGATAGATTTATCCTTGCCAGCCGTAGCATCACAAGCATTCGCGATTGGTTCAATAAAAGATCTTAGTGGATCGGCAAAAACTCTCAGTGCAGCGTTTCGAATCCATTTTTTGGCAAGAGCAACCAAAATTGGATTTTTTTCCTGAATTTTTTCAAGTCGCTTAGCAAATTGCTCACTAGAAAGGTATCTGGCAAACGTTTTAAGATCTTTTGCAGACAAAAATGTTTCTAAATTTTTGGAAGTAATAACGCGCTGCTCACGACTTGCCAAATTTTGAGCAAAGACCTGAAGTCTATCAAATGTCTCAGGATATTGCACAAACAAAGAGCTAAAATCTGATTGAAGAAACTCAGGAAAAGCCGAACTTTGTGCAGATTTGAGCGAATAAAAACCTAAAAAAATAAAGCAACAAATTAGAATACGTTTAAACCATAGCATTTAATATCTCCTAACAAAAATCTTTATACTACAAAAAACACTAACAGAAAAAAGGCGTTCAACACAAATTTGACCATAAATCATTTATTTCTTATGATGAAGACAGGCTTACATAAATTTTGTTCAAAAATAACGTAAAACCAAATTTTTTAGGAATTAATATGCTACCGCATAATACATATCTATCGCTCTTAAATGATGTCTTTATTCTTTTTTTCGTTTTTCTCACACTATTCACATTCAAAGGCTTTATTCAGGCCTTACTCGCTAAATTAATGGGTGACGACACAGGAAGAGAGTCCGGCTTTTTATCGCTTAATCCGCTTGCCCACATCGACATTTTTGGCCTAGTAACAGTACTTGCCGTTTACTTTATGATAGCTGGCTTATTTTCAGAAAGTATTCCGCGAGGAATGCTGTTTATAATACTCGTTGCATTTGGCGCTCACATGATCAAGCCTGTACCAGTCGAAGATGGCAACTTTAAGCATCACACCCTGGGCGGAGTATTAACCGCACTGGCAGGACCAATTGCCAATTTCATGTTAGCAATGTTGGCCATTCTTGGGCTTAAACTGCTTATATCGATACATCCAGCACAAAGCATATTTTTAAGTATTTTTGGAGTATTACATTCGATCATAAATATTTCGATAATTTTTGGAGTCATAGACCTCATACCAATACCTCCATTTGATGGAGGAAAAGCGCTTCGCTACATCTTACCAGGCTCAATGCAGTCAGGCCTAGACTGGCTTGAAGAATACGCTTTTATAATTTTGATTGTTTTATTTTTTGCACCGGTTGTAAGCGACGGATTTTTTAGTTTGATCACATCAATCAGCCAAATCATCAAACAATTGATGCTTGGCCTTTTAATTTAAGGATATTTCATGACAAATGGCTGGACAGATTTTTTTGCGCAAATTGCAGTAATATTGCCTGCGTTCTTGCTCGCTTTGACATTTCACGAATTTTCGCATGCATTGGTAGCATATCTTCTTGGCGATGATACTGCAAAAAAAATGGGGCGATTGACGCTAAACCCTCTAGCACACGTAGATTTTATTGGTTTACTATTTTTAATATTAATACGTTTTGGCTGGGCCAAGCCTGTTCCGTTCGATCATCGCAATTTCAAGCACCCTAAATTGTACTCGGTAATTACAGCACTATCTGGCCCGTTTGCCAACTTCTTGTTGGCCCTGGTCTGCCTGTACGCCGTAAAATACATTCCGATGGCAAACTTAGAGCCTGCAATCATCAAAACCTTTGTCCAAATCTTTGCAACAACGGCTTATGTCAACATAATGCTTGGAGTATTCAATTTATTACCGCTGCCAATGCTTGATGGAAGCCACATTTTGACAGTCATGCTTATGGACCGATACCCAAAATTTATTCTTTGGCTCTATCGATACTCGTTTTTTATTTTATTAATTTTGATACTTCTACCGCCTGTGCAGGCATTTTTGATTCGCACAATCTTGGCTGTAGAAATCTTGCTACAAAGCTTAGTAATTTAAGGATTAAAAATGAAAAAAGATGTAACACAAATTTTAACGCTGCTAAAAACCGGCACAGTTCAAGTAACACCGGAAGCCGATCTTGCAAAAAAATTGGAACGTGGAATTCCTCTCAGAATCAAGCTTGGCATGGACCCAACCGCGCCAGACCTACACCTTGGCCACGCGGTTGTTCTTGGCAAATTAAGACAGTTTCAAGACCTTGGCCACACGGTCATTTTTTTGATCGGTGACTACACGGCAAAAATAGGCGATCCATCTGGCAAATCCAAAACTCGCCCACCTCTGAGCGATGAACAAATCAAAGAAAATGCTAAAACTTACTTTGAACAAATCAGCAAAATTTTGGATCCGCAAAAAACAGAAATCCGATACAATTCGGAATGGCTTTCAAAACTTAGCTTTGACGAAGTAATTCAGCTTGCTGGCAAATTAACGCTTGCACGCCTGATCGAACGCGAAGACTTTCAAAAGCGAATGAATGAAAATATTTCAATCGGATTTCATGAACTATTTTATCCAATGATCCAAGGCTACGATTCCGTCGCGCTTCAAGCCGATGTGGAACTTGGGGGCACAGACCAAACCTTTAATGTGTTGATGGGCAGATTTTTACAAGAACAGTTTGGCAAAGAGCCGCAGGTAATCATAACGGTGCCTATTTTAGAGGGTCTTGATGGCATACAAAAGATGTCAAAAAGCCTGGGCAATTACGTTGGATTGTGGGAGCCAGCAGGCCAAGCCTACGGCAAGCTCATGTCAGTTTCTGATGAATTGATGTGGAAATATTATTCCTTGCTACTTTTAAAGACCGATGCCGAAATTAATGAAATGAAGATCGGTGTGTCAAACAATGCTCTGCATCCAATGAAGCTGAAGAAAGCAATGGCTCACGGCATAGTTCACCGTTTCTGGACGACAAAAGACGCCGATGATGCGCAGCAACAATTCGAAGCTTTGTTTCAACAAAAAGATTATTCCAAGGCTACAGAAATTGTGCTGCCAAGCGACACTCCAAACCCCGTCTGGATAGCAGATTTGATCAAACGTCTGGGAGCAGTCACAAGTTCTTCAGAGGCCAAAAGGCTCATAGAGTCGGGCGCAGTGGCGGTTAACGAAACATCCGTAACCGACTTTAAAGCCGAAATTAAATGGAACTCTGGCGACACAGTCAAGGTCGGCAAGCATAAATTTTATAAACTTGTATAAGAGCCAAAACAATGATATTCAGAGGCATACATTAAATATGCCTCTCTAAACTCAAGACCCCATCGGCCCGACCAAACATTTAACATTTTTTTAGATGCGGCCTGCCAGCCACGACTGGGAGCTGTCTAGCAGCAGGACTTTCGCAACATGGCAACTATTCACAGGAGTTACGCAATAACTGAAAAGGAGTATTGATACGGCCTAGTCTACAATCTCGGCTAGGCCGTATCAATACCGTATTTGATTATAAAGATGTTTGATTTTGCGTGTTTGTATGACCGGCGTAATTTTGATCTATTGCCATTTCGCTCTTGAAAATGCGGTTAGAGTGTTCTGATTGCCTTGTTTTTGTCCATGCAGAAACTGGAGTATAGTAACCTATTATTCTTGTAAGTTGCTCAATGATTTGGGCACTACATTGAGGACATGTTTTAGACGGTCCTGATATTGTTACGTGGTTATTTTTGCATCGACAAAAATTGTAGTTTACAGCGAAGTGTTCGCACCCGCATTTGATTGCGTATTGAATTAGTTTTTTCATTTGATCTGGATGTGTTAATTGTTCACCAACGTTTAAATGTGAAATTCCGCCTCCAGTCAACGATCTTGAAAATTCGCCGTCTAGCTTGACTCGTTCAGAAATGTCGCACTCAACCCAAAGAGGGATGAATTGGTTGGCATAAAGTGGATAGTCCATGCCATAAAGCAGGCCATCTTTAGCTGCGAATTTTACAGCTAAGCTTTCGGCAGGAACTTGCTCAATGTTGAATGGATTTCCGGTTTCTTTATGAGATTGTGCGGCATATTCTTTAATGAATATCATAATTTTATGAGCAAGAGCTTTACCATCCTCAGATATCATAGAGTATCCCATTTCAAGGAGGCATTCATAAATTCCGTTAAGGCCAAATGTGCTGAACATGCGGCTATCTGCCATTATTCCGTGAGAAAAGAACGGCAAAAAGCCTGCAGAAATGTTGGCCTTTAAAAGGCTTCTATGAGCTTGGAGTAACTCTTTTGAGTCATCAAGGCTCTTTTTTAGCAATTGAAATAAAGTTTCTTCTGACTTGCTAGCCAGACGGCCTAAGCGTGCTAAGTTTGTTGTAACAATTCTGTGAGAGCCCAAAGATATGCCACCATTTCCAAAGCTGTCTATCCCTGCAAGATCTATATCATTGATAAGCCTGCAGCAGCTAGCAATCTTATTTCCTGAAGAAATATAAATATTAAAGCTTGCTTTTTCAAGATTGATATCAGAAAAATATTCAAAGGATTCTTTATCAATGATTTGTTTATTATCGTCAATTCGAATGTTCAATGTGACGACTGGAAAGCGGTATGGCAACTTTGATACCGGATCGCCTTGTTTAAACCATTGTGCAAATATTTTTTGTACTTCCATAACCAGATCAAAATTAGGCTTAAGTCCGTCTGGATAAACAAGATCTTCGAAAAGTTTTTCCAGATTAGGCCTGTCAAAAATTGATACGTTGGTGAATGGTGATTGGAACGATGGACGCAGTTTTTTATTAAGCGTATGAACCATCGACTGAAAGTCATTTTCGACTGCTTTGCGGTGTTCTATATTTGTTAAATCGAGTCCTTCTTTTTGCACAAAATATGTGTAATTAACAAAGAAGTCTCCAATTGCGATGGCTCCGCTGGCTTGTTGAGCTAATTCGATTGTTACCTCTTTTACTTGATCAACAAAAGATTTTCTGTTTTTTGCTGGTAGGGAATGAAGTTGTCCCCAGCGGCTTCCTTCAAAAAGAATAAACGACGTTGAGTATGCCCAGCAGTACGGAAGCATGATTGAAGTGCTATCATGAAAATATAAGTCTCCGCTCCATACCGCATTCATGAGCTCGGAGGCACGATTTGTGCCAGATGCTTTTTCAAGTATTTTAAATAATTCGTAATAACCTAAAATTTTATACCAACCTTTTGATACTTCGCTTAAATAATTTCCGTAAGCCTTTGATTCACTGACATTTGCATTGTCGTCAATAGACATGTCTGCTGTGCGTTTGGTCATGTAAAGATTGGCCATGTTTGGGATATCTAAATTTTTAGGTGCAATTCCTTCCAATTCCATAATCGCCTGAGGCATTTCATTGTAAACTTTTATAAATTCTGGTGAAAATGTTACTTGCAATTTTGACAGATCCATGACTTGTCCTCTTTCTTAAATATTCGTTGATTACTTGACGCAGGAAAACTTTTAACGTGCAGATCTTGCCTGTACGGTCCGCATACAATCATGTCTAGCGTGTCTGTTAGCTCATCTGGCAAATCTTCAAATTCTCTCCCGGTGTACATTGCTTTAAAGTGTGGAATTTGTTTGCACAAATCAATTACAAAATTGATTTGATCGGTTGGCTCTCCTCCCAAAAAAACTATGCTATCCGCTAGCTCATTGTTCTGTATTTTATTGATCACTTGTTCCATCGTTGTGAGTGTTCCACTCGATTTTTCCCACAAAATAGAGTTTTGACACCCTTTGCATCTTATGCTGCATCCGGCAAAATATACGGCAACTGCAACTTTATTCGGTACGTCGATAAACGACGTGCATATGCGGGCTATGTAAGCTCCTCCCATGATATTGACCCTCTTTTTAAAATTTTTAAAACTTTAGAACCCTGCCCCCAAAATTAGATAATAATCGATAATGATATTTTTTTAAGTTCATAATCACAAATTATCTTGAGCTTTGGAGATTTTATCAGAGTAAATTTTCAACCTCAAGTAAGAATATTTAAAAAATAAAACAATGAGGATTCGATAGTATATATTGAAATAAAAAAAATAAAACAATTGATTGAGAGACGGTTTTGAGTGTGTTGAATGTGGCTTAGATTAGTGCATGTCTGGTAAGAATAAAATTTATTTTCATAAACTCAGAGCTTGATCTTTGTGTCACGAATTTCATACCCCAATACCTTGAGCTGATCACGTAATTTGTCAGACAAAGCCCAATTCTTATCTCGGCGAGCTTGTTCTCGTTGATTTATGAGCTCTTGAATTTGTGGAGTAATTTCTATTTGTTCTTCTAAAATTTGTTTGAGTGAAAAACCAAGAATATTTACAAGAATTGATTTGGTAAAGTTAATAAGTTCTGAATTTGCTTTTATTTCCGATAAATTTTCAAATATCAAGCCAATAAGCTTTGGTGTATTCAGGTCATCGCATAAAGATTCGAACATTTTTAGTGCAATTTCGTTTTGTGGAACGCTTGTTGATGTCTGTTTAATTTGATGATCTCCAAATGCTGCAACAAGTTTTTTGTAAGCTGTTTGACTTGCATTTAATTCATCACAATTGAAATCGATTGGAGTTCGATAGTGATGTTGCAGAAAAAAATATCTTAAAATCATTGGATCGAATTTTTTAAAAATATCTTTGAGTGTTACAAAATTACCAAACGACTTTGACATTTTTTCTTTGTTGATTGTTATAAATGCGTTGTGCAGCCAATAATTTGCTAAAACACAACCGTGCAAGCCCTCGGATTGAGCAATTTCGTTTTCATGATGAGGGAATATTAAATCGGCTCCCCCTCCGTGAATGTCTACAGTTTTGCCGAGTAATTCGCTGGCCATAACAGAACATTCTATGTGCCAACCAGGCCTACCATAACCCCATGGCGAATTCCAAAACATTTCATCATTGTTTCCCTTCCATAGAACAAAGTCCTCTGGATTTTTCTTACGAAAGTCAACCTCTATTCGTGCGCCGGCCTGCTGGTCATACAAGCTTCTTCCAGAGAGCTTTCCATAGTTATTGAAGGTTGAGATATCGTAATAAACGTCTGAATCAATAACGTAAGCGTTTTTATTTTTTAAGAGCTCTTTAATAAAAATTATAATTTGTGGAACATATTCAGTTACTCGTGGTTCGGAGTTTGGGCTAAGGCAACCAAGGGCTGCCAGATCTTGATGATATGCTTCAATAAATTCATTTGCAAGTTCTTTATAAGAACCAATATTGCCTAGTTGTTGCGCTTTATTTAATATTTTGTCGTCAATGTCTGTAAAATTTCTTACGTAGTTAACGTCATATCCAAGAAATTTAAAGAGCCTGACAAGTACGTCAAAATTAACGTAAGATCTACCGTGCCCCAAATGAGAATAATCGTATGGAGTTATACCGCAGACATAAATTTTAAGTTCATTTTTTCTTAGTGGGACGAATATTTCTTTTTTCTTACTTAAACTGTTTGTAAGTTTTATTTCAAACATATCATCCTCGTTGAAAGTAAAAGAACCCTGATTCTTAAGTCAGGGTTCTTTGTCAATTATTGATTTGCTTCTTCTTCAGTTGTTTCTTTGACCTTAATTTCAAGCTCTTCTTTGCTAATTTTACCTGTTGTTCTGTCGAGCTCTTGCCCTTTTTTGAAAATAACTACGGTTGGAACGCCCTTGATGTTTTGTGATTCTGCCAATTCTTTTGATTTATCGATGTTGATTGCAATAAATTCACATTTATCTGCATATGATTTTGCTACTTCTTCAAATGCTGATTGCATTTCTTTGCAAACACTGCACCATTCTGCATAAAATTTTGCTACAACTATTTTGTCAGACTTGAGAGTCGCTTCAAGTTCTTCTTTGGTTTCGATATTTTTGATCGATGTAGCCCCTGCTTCCTCTTTTGCGCCTTCTGTTGTTACTGGAGCGATTGCTTCTGTTTCAGTTGCTGTAGCCGTGACTTCTTCTTTTTTAGACCACCAGCTGCATCCTGTTAGGGCAACCAAAGTAAACATACCAACAAATAATAATGATGACTTTTTCATCATAAAAAAAATCCTTTAAAAATAAATATTATAATTAAAACGATAAAACGACTGATGTTTATAATATCTGGAAAATTTAAATTAGTATAGATATGATCTCTGTAAAAGGAATTATATTAAATTTTTATTTACAAAGAGAGCAAAATGATTCGTTTTAAGTCGGGCCGATTGCTTATAATTACTTTCATGTGCATGGTCTTTATTAAAATTTATCAGCATAATCTGATTATACGGTTAAATTATGAGCATCAGCGATTAGAGATCAAAAAAAGTCAACTAAAGAAGCAAAAAAATGATTTACTTAGTCAACTTTGCTTTTTAAAAGACCCAAGATATGTGACAACCTTTGTGCAAGAGTCGTTAAATATGGATAAGTTAAAATTTTCACAAGTTATGACCTTTACGGGCTTTTAGTTTGGAATACAGTTTTTATGTTTAAAAAATTTAAAGACTATCAACTTCGTTTGGCGTTTGTTTTGTGTGGCTTTGTTCTTATATACATTGTTATAGTGGTACGACTTTTTTTGTTGCAAATTTATCAACAAAATTTTTTTAAAGAACTTGCACTAAATCAGTACCAAATATCAATGAAAATTAATATGCCTCGAGGTGTAATTTATGATAGAACTGGTCAATGTCCATTGGCCTTTAATTGTAGCGCTCAATCTGCCTTTATTTTGCCTCACCAATTCACAGAAACAAAGAAAATAGAACATTTTTTAAAACATAATTATCCGGCTGTTTATAAAAAACTTAAAAACCATCCCGAAAAATACTTTTTTTGGGTGGACAGGGTTCTTTCGGATTTCCAAATTAAAAAAATTAAGAGTTATAACTTAAAGGATATTATTTTTATTGATGAACCTAGAAGGGTTTACCCATCCGCAGCTGCAGCCCATTTAATAGGTTTTTCTGATATTGATGGAAGGGGTATTTCTGGAATAGAGATAGAATTTGAGCAATGGCTTGCCGGTAAGCAGGCCCATTTAACTGTTCAGCGAGATGCTAGGTCCAATAATTTTTATTTTGAAAAAAATATAGATAAGATTGGCGCTAAGGGCAATCCGTTGGTTTTAACAATAGACGGAAAGTTACAAACATTGGCTTTTGAAGCCCTTAAAGATGCTGTTGAGCATTACCAGGCTATTTCTGGCTCTGTGTTAGTGATGGATCCAGAAACAGGTCAAGTTCTTACGATGGCCAATTATCCGACATTTAACCCTAATCAAAAAGGTATCACAGATCTTTCTATAACAAAAAATTTTATAGTTACAGAGTGTTTTGAGCTTGGATCAGTAATGAAGGTTTTTTTGGCGATGTCAGGGTTTGCAGAAAAAGTTGTAACTTCTGATGAAATATTTGACTGCGAGGGCAAAATTGCCTACGTAAATGGTTTTAAAGTTGAAAACTGGAAGAGTCTGGGAGTTATGCCTTTTTCCGACTGTATTAAATTTTCTAGTAACGTTGTGTGTGCAAAAGTCTCTACACGGCTTGGTTCAAAGCTTTATGATCATCTTACAAAAATAGGTTTTGGAGTGAAGACTGGAATTGAGCTACCTGGAGAGCGTAACGGATTTGTAAATCCTCCGTCCAGATGGAGCAGGTCATCACCACTCGTGATGTCATTTGGATACGAAATTACGGCGAGTTTGTTGCAGCTTGGAAGAGCTTTTTGCGTATTTTCTAACGGAGGGTACCTGGTCCAGCCAACAATAGTTTTGGAACCTAAAAAAAATGGACAATATCCTAAAAAAACAAAGATTTATGATGATGAAATAATTCAAGAAATGAGATCCGTGTTAAAGGGGATTGGAGATTTGCACCATATTAAAGGCTGCCTTATTATGGGCAAAACTGGCACTGCGCGCTGTGCTCAAGGCCACGGTTATTCTCAATCTGAGCACTTGTACACTTTTGCTGGTATTGTGGAAAAGGGTGATTACAAGCGAGTAATAGTAACATTTATTAACAGGCCTCAAAAAGTCCATCTTTGGGCATCTGAAGTTGCTGCTCCGTTGTTTCAACGGGTGGCAGAACGTATGATATTGTTAGATGCGCAGGATAAAAAACAAATTATGATATAAGACAATGGGCTCATAAACAGGGCTATACATTGACCATGCTTACCCGGAGACCGCATTGTGTCGGCCTTGTATTTAAAATGATAATTTTTTAGACGTGGCATACCGGCATTGATCCATGGCGGACTGGCGAATGAATTTTTCAAAACATGCAAAAAATGGCATCGGCTTTGAGGGCGCCGGTGGAGTGCTCGTTTTGAATTTTGAAAAACGTTTACACAAAATAAAAATTACTCAAACGAGTTACGCCAAATGATGCCCTGAATCGTGCAAATCCTCTTCATTCAAAGGCTTGTACAGCAGATTTGAAACAAAAATGTACAGCATTTTAGCAACAACAAATAAAAAATAAGCAACGAATAGCAATAAAAGCGTTTTTACTAGACTAAAAACAACAGCAACAGATATAAACACCGCTACTGCCGCAACATACAATTCTTTGCGAATATGTTTAAATGTTGGAACGCGTACTGTTGCAACCATCAACCCAGAGCAAACAAAGATCAACAATCCTAATATTACCCGTCCCCAAAAATGAGGATTTACTACACCAAAATTTAATATAATCGAGGCAAAAAAACATGCAACGATTGGAGTTGGAACCCCGATAAAATAATGAGTTTGATCGCTGGCTGTGATATTAAATTTTGCAAGGCGCAAAACGCCAAACAACAACAATGAAGAGCAAATTAATAAACCCAAAAACCCGAATTTGTGAAGCTGCCAGCTGTAAACCAAAAACGCAGGCGCCAAACAAAAAGTTATGGCATCTGAAAGCGAATCTAGCTGAAGACCAAAACTGCTGGCCGTTCTGAATAATCTTGCAATCTGGCCATCCAGCGAGTCCATCATCGAGCCAAAAAATATGCAATAAGCAGAGGCAACAAATTCACCTTCAGCTGCAAAAATTATCGAGCAGAAGCCAAAAAGCGCGTTTCCAAGCGTGAAAATATTCGGAATGATCTGCAGTCCTTTTTTAAACTCAATGTTTTTGAATTTATTAAAACGAGTTTTTTTTTGTTTTAACCTCGGTTGGAACTTTACAGCGTTGTCTGAATTTTTCGAAAACATATAAAATTCCTTAAAACAAAACTATTTTGCAACTGTTACTTGGGCATATCTAACAACCTTGCCCTTAAACAAATACCCCTTGCTTACCACGTCAACTATTTGACCAGATGGGTGATTTGACGACTCGACTTGTGCTATTGCTTCGTGGAGCTCAGGATTAAAATCACCTGAAACCTGAACCTCTTTAACATCTAAATCCGTCATTGTTTTTAATAAGTTTTTATAAACAACACTCAAACCTTCACTCCATGCTTCGGGCTGCTCATTTGTCCCTGCAGTAGCCGCATTTAATGCACGATCCAGATCCTGCAACACAGGCAAGAGCTTTAAAATTATGGCCTCTTCGCCAATCAAAAGCCACTCAGCTTTTTGCTTTTCAATACGTTTTTGAAAATTTTGAAAATCGGCATTTAAACGTAAAAAAAGATCTCTGTAGTCAACAACGTTCTTGGCCTCTTGAGGCGCTTCCTGCAAACCGTTTTCCACTTCAGAACTAATATCAGAATTAATCGATGCATCTTTTTCTGTGTCAAACATTTAAAACCCTATCAAGAACAATAAAACAAAAGTCTTACAACTCATCAAATTAATTATATGAAAGTTTTTAAAGGAAATAAAGACTATTAAAATAAATTGACTATTGTTAATTTATTAAGGCAAAACCAACGACACTGAACCAGTGTCTTCAATTTATCAAATCAAAAATTTAAGTAAAACCATATTATTTGCCTAGTCAGCCGGGCCCAACAAAGCCCTGAGTTTTACGACTTCTGCATCACCGGCACGATATTTTTCCAGAGAGTTTAGCAAGTTTTCAGCACCCTCAACGTGACCACGCTGTCGCTGTTTTTTGATTGAATAAATAGCCTCCTTAAACCCGATGCTACAACTCAACAACTTATCCCAGGCAAGCAAGTTGATACCCTCTGTAGCTTGGTAATAAGCGCTCCCTGTCAACACGGTCAACATTCTATCACAATATTTACGATTTTCAGGTTTTTGCAAATCTTCAGTCGACATTTTATTAATCAATGCCGAAATGATCAATAACGCATAATCAACCATTGTCCAACTCGGATTGGGGCTCAGTATCAACCAACGACGAGCAAAAACCGCAGCACAAGCCGAAGTTGTCTTATCTAAAATGTCAGGACTTACAAAGTTAATTGAATTTATTATGGCATTAAGTTTGCGCAGTTCAGATTCTTTCAGATTATTGTAATAATAAGTTCTAAATATAAATCTTTTGCGCATCACCACATCAATTTTGGTTAAAAATTCAATCAAACACTTATCTCTATCTTTGGCAGGAAATTTGCTTATAGTGGCAAAAAGTTCATTCTGGAAGGCTATTTGGTTTAGATCATTCATCTTCGAGCTCACAATACCTTGTACAATTGTAACTATTTCATCAGTCGCATAGCCCTTGTTAGCTAATTCCCCCAAAATTTTGACAGCGTGGCTGGGATATAAACTATTAGATTTCAACATTTCTTTTGCAGCGCTTAAAGCCTCTTTGAGCATCAAACCTTGCTTAATTAAAGCTTTCCAAAAATTCGCAGGCAAATCAGTCCTGCCCAATTTTAAAAAATCTTGCGCTACAATATCAATTCCTTCAAACTCATAATTTTTGCTAACTAAAGCTCCAAGTATTTCATCTGCGTAGGTAATATTAACTTTTAACAGTTCTTTTGCCGCATCTAAGGCCTCTTTGAGCGCACAACCTTTATCAATCAAAGCCACAAATAAATTCGGAACATAATACCGATCATTTTGCTGTATCAGCGCATCTGTGAGCGCCAAAACCTTTTTCAATAACACACAGTCAACAGTTGGCGCCAATCGCAACAACTGTAAATATGTTAACGCTCGCTCGTTCAAATTCGTAATCTTATCGGCACCTTTAATAAAAAAATCGAATGCTCGTTCATCCAATTTTTGACTCACCTGTAAAAACATTAATAAATTATGCGTAGGCCAAAACAGATCATAAAAATCAAGATCCACAGCGTTCGGCTGTGATATATAAAGCTTTAAGGCCCACAAGCTCGGCAAATCTACTGAGCGAGCTAAAATTTTATCTACAATATCTTTTAAAAGTTGCTTCCTCTCG